>Ga0207113_1066_pt1 | contig 35401 bp, 31 predicted proteins | sample Alteio_BWMinHeat_69_FD_153559 | JGI IMG/M metagenome (GOLD analysis project Ga0207113, IMG submission 153559) | Enriched cells from forest soil in Barre Woods Harvard Forest LTER site, Petersham, Massachusetts, United States -... | ecosystem: Environmental > Terrestrial > Soil > Temperate forest >... | reverse complement strand
CTAAACTACTCAAAAAAATGCCGTCTTTTAAAAAAGAAATACTTCTATAATTTCGTCCCTCCGAAAGGTACATGTTCACGAGGTCTATTCATTATAACTCAGGCCTTCAGCCTGAAATACATATGTTTATCACCTAGGGCATTGCCCTAGGCTTCTATAATCTAGGCCTTCAGCCTAAGCACTGGTCTCAGGGCAACGCCCTGATTTATAAAAGCCTAGGACAACGCCCTAGGGAACACACGTAAATAATTCAGGCTGAAGGCCTGAGTTATAGTGAATGGACCTCGTGAACATGTACTTTGCGATGACTATTAATTTTTCAATCTCTATTTTTAACACAATCTCTATTTTGAATTGAATTTTAAATTTAATTAGTTTATAATTCGTCGAAAAACTAAATTAACTTAAATGAATTCATTCAAATGACGATTTATAATCATACAAATCATTTTACCCCACTACCCCAACTCAACCTAGGTAATACTTTTCTACCATCACTCAGTAACCAAAATCTATTTCCTGGAAATCTGGAATCGATGGATGAAATTGAGACAGATATTCCCCTTATCTTAGATCCAGAAATTCAAGAATGTCAAGAGGCCTTTGATCGACTAGAAAAATGCGAATGGGAAGTTACAGATTGGTGCAAAGGTCAAAGAGAGAATCATTCCTTAGGTGGAGCCATAGCTTTAAAAGAGATGTTAGTCCAGATGAGCGAGGTCAACGACCTTGTTGAGGATTTACCTAAAAACGTCTCTTTTCCCCCGGTGCTAAACCGAAGTAGCGAAGAGTGTGCTACAGTCGCCTCTATAGTTGAGATGTGGAGCGAAGATGTCTCCGAAGAGATCGATACCCACTTACGTCACATAAATAGACTCAAGTCCTATCCTCCCCTTGCCGCACATGCAATGCCCCTTTGTTTGGCATTAAAAAAACAACTAGAGCAAGTCATCCTCACGTGTAAGCAATCGAAAGCCATACTGCTTAGAGAAAGCAAACAAGCCTCAAAACAAAAAGACAAGAATAGTTATCTTGCGGCTGCCTGTGAATTAAAAGAAGTGATCAAAAAAGCAAAGCATGCTCTTACAAAATGCACTGAAGAACTTAAAGGTAAAGATCTCTCCACAATCGCCAACGTGACATATGGAGATGAAGAGTGGGAACATCTTTCTTCTATAGAACCACCAGAAAGTCTTAAAAGAAAATTTTGGAATAAAACGACCTCTTTTCTCAACCCATTAGGATACATCCCTGAGAAATGGCGTCCGTCGACGCAACAAATCAAAGGGGCATTTTTAATTGCTCTTGTTGGAGGAGAGCATGCAATCAATCGAGTAGAAAAATTTTACGCTTCTCCTTACTTAAGCACTTCCTCTGCTTCTAGTACGAATGACGGAATTATCCCCGCTTTCTTCAAATACATCAGTAGCTTCTGGAAAGTTGCCAACAATGACCCTAAAACGATCATCGAAGAGGCTCATGAGGAATTAAAACAAGCGACAAAAGAAACCACAATTAACAAATTTAAAGAGGAGGTCGCATTCTTACGTCGTCAAGTCCTATTGGCTGTTGCAGACACTCCTAATGAAGACTGTCCTGTATTTGAACTTTTCTCATGGAAACAACATGTCGATGAACTCTGCTACGATCTAAAAGTCTTAGAAAGCCGAGTCGCTGATGTAGCCCCAGCAGCAAGTGCTCTGATGAGTCAGGAAATCGAAGAGGTGCGTGCTTTGTTTGGGAACAAACACACCAACTTGTTAAAACTCTCGACTCTTTTTACGACATTAGAGACTCCAGGAGTGGTAGTCCCTCTTCCTCAAGGTATCTCTAGCGATCAGGTTCATGGATTTTTAGTGAAAAGATCCCCACAAATATTCGAAGATTGGAGTCAGCTCGGAAGGCTTTATGCTAATTACCAAGGAAGAGAGGCATTTTTACAAACGGAAGAGGCTTTAACACTACTCACCTCAATGAATGCAACGATAGTCAAAGCATTTGAAGCAAGCGAAGAGGACTCACGAGAACTTTTCACAGAAGAATTCATGCTTTGGATCGAAGGTATCGCAGCCCGTGGAGAATATCTCATGGTACGCAGCACTGGAGCTGAAGACTCTGCGATCACGAATGCAGGAAAACATGTCAGCAAGGCCTATGTTAACCCCAACTTTAAAGATACCATTAAAGCCACTGGAGAGGTAATTCGTTCCTACCTTTCCCCTGATTCGCTACAAAATCGCATCAATTTCAATGAAAATCCATTCGCGGAAAAATTACAATTTTCCGTCACTGCGCAAGAACTAATTGGAGAGCCTGTAGGAGGAGCGCCGCTGTCAACAGATATTCCTGTCAGTATGGTTATTTTTAGTAATGAACCTCTCTTTGTTGCGGCAGAGGAATTTCGGTTGATGAGGATCACAGCCGCTCCAGGGCATGGGGAAGCTGTCGTCAACAACCTCGGCATTGCAACCGATAGCATTTTAGTTATTCAATCAGTAGCACATCCCGACAAACTTTACATTCTGTACGACAACCAGCTCAAACCACTGCGAATGGCTCCTGTTGCTGTCAATGAGACGGTCATTCTAGAAAAATTTCCTAACGCTCCTGAAACGGCAGCAACGCCAGCTCTGTCTTATGAAATGATTGCGCGGTTATACCACGTTGGACTCACCGTTGAAAAGTATTTTGGACATAGAGCAAGCGACTTAGAAATCGTCGTCAAAAAAGGAAAGATTCATATTGTCCAAGCCCGTCCTGTCAACCGCCCTTCCCTTCTCCCCACCTATCTCGACATAAAAAAAACCGAAAGCCTACCACAATCTCCAGTAATAAAGAAAATACAAGGAGAGATCATTGTCCCTGGGAAGACCTCTACGATCACAATTACAGACAAAAGCCAAATGATCGTCGCCAATACCCTCGAAGAGGCAGAACACCTCTATCTAGCGAGTCCGCCGGGAAGTGTGAAACTCGTCGTCGTCGGAACCGAAGAACCAGCCAACTCCCACCCTGTTGTCAACTTTAGCAGCCAAGGAATTCCATGTCTCCTCATGAAAAACCATCAAGAGGCCAAAAGCTTTGCAGACCAAATTTCCGCGACTCATCAGGTGGTCGCGTGTGTGCAGACCGCTACCCTTAACTTATGGAACCTAGAAGTCGCTGAACCGCAAAATTACCTCTCAGAAGGATTTGCAGTCCACCCAGCAAAAATCGCTCTTTCACTCCCTGTTGCAGCTGCAGTTTTATATCCCTCAATCATCGAAGAAGAAGCCCCAGCGGAGATCAAAGACCTTCTCATTCAAGTGCGCTCTCAGGATAAAAAAGAAGCAATTCAAGCTCTCAATACTCTTGAAAAACACCCTTGGGTGACGCAATTAGGACCACGCATCGCGAGCCTTACAGATCAGCTTGCAGCAACCCATGTTGAGGGAGGACTTCCTCTTTTAGCCGTTTTAGAATCGATTGAAAGACAGCGCGTACAAGCCTTCGAAGAGGCCCGTCTAACCCTAAATTCTGACAAGCGTCTCCATCCTCTCTTTTGGCAAAAGACCCTAGAAGCAGCTCTCATTGGAAATCAAAGATCCTTAGGGCTTGGACAACAGGGATTGGTCCATGCTAAGTCATTAGCTAACTCCCTTCAAATACTCATCGATTATCAAAAGCAACTCAACCATCCTGCCCACCTCATTTCAATCTTATTAGATGGAATGCAGCAAGCCCCTTTTGCCGGAATCGCCAATGAATGGAAAAGATTTTTATTGAATCTAGAATGGTCCGTTAACGACCGATCTATCCCAGAAACCGACATCAATGAATTTAAAGAGCTCATTTTCATATTAAAACAAGCAAATGTGCTTTCAACATGGTTGTTGATAACATTCCAACCTAAGGTAAATAAAGCAACATCAAAATCAAATTTAAAAGCATTTATTGCTGAATTTTCTACTGAAGAGAAAACTAAACTCAAGACAATGCTCAATGAACAACGCATCATCCGCGAACAGATGGCCCAAATAGAGCAATTTGCCGATCCGCAACTATTCCCAAAAGCGTTGGAGCAGCTCAAAGAGACAGTAAAACATTTTTCGAGTTCAACCATTGTACAAAATCTCGATGAATCTTCATCAATCATACGTATGGTCTCGCTGCAGTCGATGGAGCAGTTAATCGCTTTTGGAGATGCGGCCATCAAAAGCATGAAGAAAGGACAAGCGTTTGAGGAGCCAAAAGCTAAAATTTTTAAAGAAATGATCGGACTGTATTTTGACATTCTTAATGATTGGGAAGGCGAAGACACTAACACCTGGCGGAAGATGCACTATAATGCTTTAATAAGATCAGATCGTAACAAAGGCATGCTCGGTTACCTTTACACAATTAAAAACATCTTTAACAGATTAAATGACGACCCAAGTCAATTACTCCCCTCAATGGACTTTAGCGTCAGCGCTGCAGTATTTGGAAGCAACACTCTCTTTGAGCGGCATCTACCAAAGACCTTGGAAGATGTTTTCACTTTAGTTCACCAAAATTTAATTAAATTCGTCGAATGGGAAAGCAAAAAATCTCTATCGGACATATCTTGGAATCCACGTCTAAAAGACATTCTTGAAATTAATGCACTTAAAGACAAAGAGATCTCTGGCATTAACATCGATGGCAAAGGTGTGACCATTAGATATAACTTTCCACTAAGAAATCATAGCGCTCACCTCGAAATTAGATATGATAAAGCGACAGACCGTATTATATTTACCTATTCATTCCTAGGAGAAGCAAGAGCGCGTTGGGATACCATGACTGTATGGATCAATCTTTTAGATGAATTTGATCACCTAAAGATGGCTGATCCCATTAAACAAACGAACCAAGAAATCACCTTTAGTTGGAATATTCCTAATAAACAAGCAGCTATTAATGCAATGGACAAATACGAGAAATGTGTTCAAGTGAGCTATGACACGGTGTTTATCGACCAACTAAAGACATTGATTCCAAACATTGATGTCAATGCACTTGCTACAAGGCTTATAAACACTGCCATTAGATTTTCAGACGTACAACCGGTAACTACAGCCATGCTTTTCAGAACTTTAGTGGCCAGTGGATATTCAATCGCAGAGGCGGAAGCGGCTGCAGACAAATTATTAAACTTAAGCCCACAAGCAGTGCTTAAGTTATTAATCGTTTTGGTCATGAAAGGACATGCTTTTGCTAAAGCTGAAGCTGCAGCCATCCAATATTTAGAAACATATTCTCTTGAAACGGCAGCTATCTTTGAACAATTAATTAAAAAAAAATATCTTACTCCAGCCGCTGTTGAAACCAATGTTATCAAATTATTTAGCAGCAACCTACAAATTGGAATTCGGTTAATGGACGTTTTGATTTCTCTAGGACATCCCATTAAGGCGATTGAAGCAACCATTATCGAACGTCTCGATAAACATAGCGAACAAGGTCTTGAGGCGCTAAAAGTATTGATGAGCCACGGATACGGGCATCTAGCCCCTCAAATAGGCACCATCGCCATGAAATCATTAGAGGATGGTCATCATGATTTCGCAGTTAAGTTATTTAATGAGTTGATTAGTCATGGGTTAGAACTCAAGCTCGCTGAAGATGCCATTAATAAGCTATTAGATCTTCATCAACAGTTAGCGTTGGAATTGTTCCACCACTTAGCTCAAAAAACTACGATCTCACAAGCAACCAGAAATGCTGTTGCAAGAAAACAATATGCGCGAAGAGGCGTTGCTGCGGGAGCTTGGATTTGAATCATTAGACAACGTAGCTAAAAAAACCACGATCTCAAAAGCTACCAAAGATGCTGTTGCAAGAAAACAAGCAGCAATCACACAGTTAGCAAGTGAAGAGAGCGTTAGCACCACTTAAACCATTTTTCCCTTTCCCTTTAAAATTAACGCAGAGGCGCAAGAGGCGGGGAGGCGCAGAGAAAGATATGTTATAGCAAAACGCGTTTTACCCTCTATCAACAATTCAAAACACGAAAAACAATAAAATAACAGGATAAGCAGGATCGGCTTCGCCGGCAGGATATAGAAAGGGTTATCCTGCCGGCGAAGCCGATCCTGCCTATCCTGTTATTTTATTATATACGGATCACCCCTGATCATTCAATTTTAAGGATTATGTTGATCATGAAGAATACACGCCAAGTGGTAGCCTATAATTTTAAATCCATGGTTGAGGTATAGTCTATGCGCATCGTGACGTTGAGGTCCACTATCTAAATGAACCTGATCACAATTAGCCTCTTTTGCACACTCGAGTATCCATTTCAGAAGCTGTCCTCCATGCCCATTTTTCCGCGTCTCTGAATCGGTGATTAAATCATCGACATAAAGCACCTTTCCCCAAGCGAGAAACTCTAAAATCCTAAATCCTGCAACGGCTACTACTTTTTCATTCTCCTGCAGATAGATCAGTTGATAACCTTGCGTCATTTGACGCTGAATTTTCTCGACAAAAGAGTGCTCACTGGTCACGTGAGGGCGAAGCTGACTCATTACCCCGTAACACGATTGGATCTGTCCTGGGTTAATCGCCTTTTGAATCGTCATATGCACCTTGTACCATCACTTCTTCTTGAAGCCATTTGAGATATTCCGCATCTCCCCCACTAATATGTTGGTAGATAATTTCCGGAACTTGGTAGGTAGAATTGTCTTTAATAACTTTTTTTATCGATTCAAAATGCTTGAGATCTGTTTTCAACGTCACTTTGCTTTCCTGAGTAGTCTCTACTTGCCCATTCCATCTATAAATCGATTCAATCCACGGCACTATTTGCGCGCAAGCAACGAGTTTTTCCTGCACCAGATAACGGCACACTTTTCGAGCTTCGTCAATGCTGCCACTGGTCCAGTAAATTTCAATACATTGAGTCATAAGTTCCTCCTCTAGTTAGCCACATTCTATTGTTCTTTTGTGATGAATGCAAGCTCAGAAAGTCGCAAATCGATAATGATGCGATTTCCTTTCAATATACTTCCTGGCTGAGAACCCACTATTTTTATCGGTTTCTCATGCTCTCTTAGATAGGTACGCAATACCAAATAATTTGCTAATTGCTCATGGTAATTATCTGGAGAAAGGCGCAATAGATGAGTTGTCGTCCAGAGGATAGGGGCTCCTTCGACCATCTTTGGAATGCGTTCTTCAAAAATAAGGACAATTTGTCGTTGACCATAACTTAAGGCGGAGATTGCCGAAACATCAATTCTAGAAAGGGAGCTCATTGAATCACAGCAATGATGATTCACTAGTTCGAGGAGAGCGAATGCAAAATCAATTTGCCTTGTTCTAATTGGAGCTCCCCAAACGATATCAGGTAAAATTTCTTCCCGATTATTTTTTTCTAAATAGATTTCCGGAAGCCTCTTAGGAGTAAAGAAAGGATTAAATGGAAAAGCTATTTTTTCTTCATCGACTGCAGTGTTCGTATAGTCTGCAAGGAAAGCAATTGGACGACGTGGAGTATAATCGACAAAGATTGTCCCTGGATTAATTTTAGCCACTGTCGCTTTTTTAATAACAGGCGAAGCCAGAAGCTGTTGCTGTGCCCAATTCGTATTAAATCGGTAGAGATTCGTTGGACGATCTACAGACAATCCCAACAACTCCGCCAAATAGACTGTTTTAAATTTTTCATTACTTGGAGTGCTTTGGATGATTGCCACAATTTTATAAGCAGAGTCGTGGCGCTGTTTTTCTCTGATATGTTTATAGTAAAACACTCCCAAATAAGCAGAACCGGAAACAAGGAAAATGGAAAGAAATATATAAGATAATGCCTTTCTTAACGGCAACTTAGAGGGACTTTCCGACATATTTTATGGTTTTAACTCCAAACGATCAATGCAACGGCGTCGATGCAACCCTAACACAATTAAACGATCAATGAGGGAATGACCGTTGAGTCCATTTGCAGCGCACATTTGCGGATAAAGACTAATGCTTGTAAACCCTGGAATCGGATTGATTTCATTAAGCCAATATTTTCCCTGCTTATCGAGGAATGTGTCGACACGAGCCATCCCTATGCAATTTATAGCCTTATAGGCTCGACCTGCTAACGCAATCCCCTCGTCAATCAAATGCTGAGGTAAAGATGTTTTTGCGATCACACTCATTCCATTTGGACCATATTTATTTGCATAATCATAAACCTCTCCATGGGTGCATATTTCACCGGGAGGAAACACTTTGATTTCGTCGTTACCTAAGACGGCAAATTCCAATTCTCTCCCTTCAATACCATTCTCGACTAACAGGGAAGTATCGAAACGAAAGGCGTCTTCAATGGCGGCTACAAGCTCATCTTTATTGATCACTTTATGTACACCCACGCTGGAGCCAAGATGAGAAGGCTTTACAAAGAGAGGATAAGAGAGCTGAGTATCGATTTTTTGTTTAACCTCTTCCTGGTTAGAGTTCCAATCATGGCGATTAAAGCTGACAAATGGAGGAGTCGGAATATTTGCATCTAAAAGTATTTTTTTTGTGATAATCTTATCCATAGAGATAGCAGCAGAGCGATAGTCACATCCTACATAAGGTTTGGAAATGATCTCAAAAAAGCCTTGGATCGTCCCATCTTCCCCAAAGGTACCATGAAGGACAGGGAAAAGGATATCACACTCCATCAATTGTGCGATGATTTCTGAAGAGATTTTGCCATTATTTGAAACCCCCTCTTTCTGCCACTCCCCTTCACGGGTGATGTAGAATTTTTCAACATCATAATAGCAAGGATTTAAAGAATCTAAAATGTGGGCTACGGATCTAATAGAAATTTCATGCTCAACGGAAGCTCCCCCGTAGATAACGCCCACCTTAAGTTTTGAAATAGGTTTTAAAGGCAAAAAAGCCAAAATTTCAGAAGAAATCGCTGTCACATCTCCGGCGCCAAGGGTTAGGACGACATCATGAGGACGCAATATACCGACGAGTTTTTGTGCAATCTCTTTTCTTGGCATAAACTGACAACGATCTCTAATATCTTGTTGAATTTCCTCGATAATCTGTTCATGAGAGACCCCTGGAATCGGTTGTTCACGTGCAGCATAAATTTCATTGATAAATACGAGGTCAGCTTCGTTAAAGACTGAGCCATAAAGCCCCATACACTCCTTAGCTCGCGAATAGCGGTGGGGCTGATGAATCACAATGAGACGTCTTTCGCCAATTGCACCGCGCACAGCTTTGAGCGTCGCTTGAATCTCAGTTGGGTGATGTCCATAATCATCTAGGAAGAGGACCCCCTGAGCCTCCCCTTTTTTCTCACAGCGACGCAAAACACCCCCAAATGTCTTTAGGGCGTTTCGAACATCCATTTCATTGATTCCCAATGAGATAGCCATACCAAACACAGCTAAAGCATTAAGGGCATTATGTTTTCCTGTAAGAGCCACCGAAACATCTTCAAATCGCTTACCGTTAAATGTCACATCAAAATGGATTGACCATTCCTTTTGGACGAATCGAGAAGCTTGCAGCTGACAGTGACTACCAAAACCGTAGCTAATTCCACTGGGCTTGACACTACTTTGCAACCGCTTATCATCTCCACACCAAAATAGATGATCTGGAGAAGAAACACTCGAAATAAATTGTGAAAAAGCTTTTTCCAAAGCCTCTTCAGTGACGTAATAATCCATATGGTCTAAATCGATATTAGTAATGATCGCACCATAAGGTTTATAATGGCGGAAAGATCCATCACTTTCACATGCTTCAGCAACAAAGTAAGGTCCATTTCCATGCTCTGCATTGGATTTCAATTGAGGGATAACCCCTCCGATTGCGTATGAAGGATCTTTACCAGCGCATTTTAATACCCATGCAAGGAGAGAAGAAGTCGTTGTTTTTCCATGAGTACCAGCAACAGCCAAACCTTGCTTATCCTCCATAAGGCGTTGAAGCATCTCAGAACGATGTATTAAAGGACATTTAAGCTCAATCGCCGCTTGATATTCAGGATTATCCTTCTTAATATCAGTGCTATAAACCACTGTCATACCAGGTTTGATATGAGCTGCGGAGTGTCCGACATGAATAACACCGCCACTTGCAATCAAAGCTTTCGTTGTATCATTAACGGAAATATCACTACCGCTTACGCATCCTTGCCTGCTAAGGACAATCCTAGCAAGGCCACTCATTCCTATCCCACCAATTCCTATGAAATGATACTTATCTGACATTTCTACCTACTGTTTCAAATACTAATGCATATAGATCTCGTTTGCGTGCTTTTCGTTTATAATTATACATCGCTTGTTTCATTGCGACAAGCATTGCTCTATCATCTTTAAGAAATTCTGTTAAACATTCCATTAAACGATTGACAACAAGCCCCTTTTCGTTGAGTTTTACAGCTCCTCCTACGCGAGTGACCATAAAATCAGCGTTATACTCTTGATGGTTTTCTGCGGCTCTTGGGTAGGGAATAAGGACTCCAGGGATTTCAAACTCCAGTTGTTCCGCAATCGTTCCTGCTCCAGAACGTGCGATGACGAGATCTGCAGCTTGCCACGCCATCTGCATATTTGCCTCAAAAGATTTTACACAGGCTTCAACGCCATGTTCTTTGTAGAGTTGCCTAAGTGATTCATCTAAGTTTTTATCCCCTGTAAAATGAAGAACTTGAATGGGCTGTGGAAGGTTCTTAAACTTCTCTATAGCACCCGAAACAAGCATATTAATTGCATTAGCCCCTTGGGAACCCCCAAAAACGAGAAGTGTGGTTACATTGGGAGATAAACCAAAATATTTTCTAGCTTCTGCCATAGGAATATCACAACGTTGAAATCCCTTTCGAAGCGGCATTCCGACCTCTACAGCGTTTCCTTTGACAAGGTGAATCGTCTCGGGGAAATGAACCCCTATTACATCTGCCCAAGGAGCTAATAATCGATTCACTTTTCCTGGGATGCTATTGGCTTCATGAAGAATTAAAGGAACCCCCAGCACCTTAGCGGCGATTAGTGGTGGGAAAGAAAAGTAACTTCCAAATCCGACTACAACGTCAGGTTTAAACTTTTTAATAATTGCTCTGCTTTGCCACATCCCTTTTCCAATGTTGAAGCAAGCTTTTCCAATGGCGATTGGCGATTTTCTAATAAAGGAACCACATCTAACAGTTTGATAAGCAAAGGTCGTGCGATCAAAATAGCGGTTAGTGGATAGATCTCCTCCGACAAACAAAATCTCAGAATCTGGAAACTCGCTCATAATCTGCTGGGCGAGAGCAATTGCCGGATAGACATGACCTCCGGTTCCTCCCGTGGCCATTAAAACTTTTATTTTTTTACTCATACACACCTTATACAATAAAAATAACAAGATAGGCAGGATCGGCTTCGCCGGCAGGATAGAGTGATTTCTATCCTGCCGGCGAAGCCGATCCTGCCTATCCTGTTAAATTTTTATGTTTTTTCACATTACTTGCTACACTCATTAATATTGCCAATCCTGTGATATTTGCTATCAACGAGGTGCCTCCCTGGCTAAATAAAGGAAGATTTAAACCGGTACTTGGCAACAGTCCGGAAACAACACTTAAATTAAGAAACGCTTGAAAGGAGATTAGAAAAGCGACACATCCAGCCAAATAAAATCCGCCTAGATCTTGACATTGGTAGGCAATATGAAATCCTTGACTTCCCATTAACAAATAAAGAAAAATCAACGCCACCATTCCAACAAATCCAAACTCCTCAGCATAAATGGCTGCGATGTAATCATTTTGAGCTTCAGGAAGATAACTTAGCTTCTGTAGACCGTTACCAGGTCCTTTTCCCCATAATTGCCCAGAGCCTGCAGCAATTTTCGCTTGGTAGGGTTGATGCCCTTTGCCCTTAAGGTCGAGCTCTGGGTTCATATAGACTTTTAAACGTGCCGACACATAGGGAAGCTGAGAGGCGAATGTCCCTAAAATAAGCAAAAATGCGATGAGAGGCCACGCCCAGTAACGCGCCGGGATGCGCGCAATCAAAAAAAATGCCAATAATGTGACGCCTATCACTCCTGTAGTCCCGTTATTTGGTTCCACCAGAATAAGGAACATCGGAACGGAAACAATAGCGATAAGTTTAATGAAATCGCGAAAGGTAAAAAGTTCTTCTGAAAACTGTAAAAATGAATGGATGAAATAAGCTGGGACAAGATACTTGACAAATTCTGATGGTTGGAAGGAAAGGCCTGCAATGCTAAGCCATCGCTTCGAGCCATTTACTTCCCTTCCGATTCCTGGGATAAGGGTAAGAAGAAGAAGGATTGTAAACAGAGCAAGAAGTGGAGCGCTATATTTTAATAGATTTTGATATCCCAACTTAAAAACCCCAAAAGCCAATATGAGGCCGCCACACGCAAAATAAATTTGTTTGATTAACGCCTGATGGGTGTTTCTGTCGAGTTCATGATCCATAATATCTGCTGACGTCGTACTAAAAATCATCACTAATCCAAGAGCAAATATCGTTGTCGCGGTGAGAAATAGCAACATCTTGGATGTTAGAGATGCATGAGTTGTTTCTTCCCTCATCCTTAGCGCACCCTGATTTTATCGCCGATTTTCAAATTGCGAGCTTTTTCTTCATCGAGTCCATTCATTTGCATAATATCTTCTGACTTAACTTGAAGGTCCCGAGCTATTTTCCACAGGCTATCTCCATTTTTAATGGTATAATACTTGGGATCCGTATTCGTTGTTGGTTTTTTCTCTGTATTTTGAACTCCAGGTGAAGTTGAAGCAGTTTTAGGAGTAGAAGAGGATGTCTCTTTGGAGATAGGAACACGCAAAACCTGACCGATAGAGAGCTTTGTTGAAGTCATGTTATTGGCTTTTTTAATAGCCTCTACAGTAGTGCCGTTGTTACGAGCGATTCTTTCTAATGCATCCCCACTTTTAACTGTCACATTTACATAATTCACATCTGTCGTCGAAACAATTTCAGGCTCAGCAGCTGGTTTAACAATAGGTGTTGATTCAAATTTTTCCAATTCTATATACCCATCTTCATCAACAAAGATAGGTTGTCCGATCTCTTCTTTAGGTAGTTCCTTAAGGAAATCATCCATCTCGTCGGCTATACTACGATCGGTCGCAATAGGCTTGGAGGTTGGTATACTGGAGTTTACGTCGGCAATTTGGCTGCTCATTGCAGTGTCAACCACATCATCGCCGGTATTGGTTGCTAGCACGAATAACAGTGCTAACAGGCATATATTAGCTAATAAAGCTATTACAATAGTATCTCTTCGACTCATATTAATTCTCCTTAAGCGCATGAATGTTATACTGCGCGGCATTGAATTTTTGCGTTTTTGCGCGCGTCAAAGCCTTGGGGTTCGACGATCGCAAACGGATCAATATTATTAATATTCATCCGTTTGCGATCGTCGAACCGCAAGAGCTTTCACGCAGCGGAAAACGCAAAAATTCAATGCCGCGCAGTATCTGCTGAAATTCTTCGCCACGATGGGCATAATCTTTAAACATATCAAAACTTGAACATCCTGGCGATAGTAATATAGCCTCACCAGGGACCGCTAATTTAGTTGCACAAACCACTGCTTTTTCAAGTGTTTCACATAAATGTACTGGGATAGCGTGGTCGAGCTGATCTTTTATTTTCACTGCCGATTGACCGATTGCACAAATTGATTTCACTTTGCCATTAAATGCTTTTAACCAGGGGGTATAGGGAAAGCCTTTGTCGACTCCTCCTGCGATAAGAACTATTGTTTTTTCTATTGAATCGACAGCGCGAATGACGGCATCAATATTGGTACCCTTACTATCATCGTAATAATCAATACCCAAGTGATTGCAGATAAATTCGATCCGATGAGGAGGTTTCTTAAATGTATTTAATCCTCGTAAAAATGCGTCATCAGAAACCCCTAAAGAATGACAAACAGCATATACTGCCATCATGTTCTCTAGGTCGTGACAACGTTTTTTCATTCCCACATCGATTTTTTTATTTTCACAGCAAATGAAATGGAAATCAGTATAAAGGAAACAATTAGAAGAATATCCATATAACAAGTGGTTTTTACGGCGAAATAGTGAGCTATAATCTTGAAAACACTTTTCCTCTACAAAAAGATGAGCCTCATTTTTCAGGCAATTTTCTATAGAAATTTTTGCCGAGGCATAATCATCCATTGATTCATAACGATCGAGATGGTCGGGGGTGATGTTAAGGAGGACAGCAACATCCAAAAATGGTGTTTTAAGCGTTTCTAGTTGAAAGGAACTCAGCTCTATAACAAAGACGTCTGTATTGGAATCTGTAATAGAATTTAAAGGAACTCCGATATTTCCAATAGCTTCGGCTTTAATGCCAGCATTGTTTAGAATGTGAGTAATCAGTAGCGTTACTGTCGTCTTTCCATTTGTGCCTGTGATTCCGATGCATTTTTTAGATATTTCACGACAAATCAATTCGACCTCTCCAACGACCTCAACGCCAACACTTAAAGCTTCTTTATAATAAAGGTTTGAGCGCGGCACTCCAGGAGAGACAACGACACAATCAAAGCCTGCTATTGCGTCAATATTTATTTTAGAAGCAACTTGAAGGCCATTTTGACGTAATTTTAAAACAGCATCGTCGTTATTGATTAAGTCTTCATTAGAATCAACCCCGACAACATTGGCATGGCGAGCCAATAAGAATTCAGCAGCAGAACGACCGCTAACACCAAGACCAACAATTAATACTCGTTTTTCAGTCCACCGTGACATTGATTTTATTCCTATTGAAATTTCAATGAGACCATTCCAATGATCGCCAACAACAACCCGACAATCCAAAAACGAAGGACAACTTTCGTCTCTGCCCACCCCTTATATTCAAAATGATGATGTAGAGGAGCGCATAAGAAAATTCGCTTCTTATTCCTTAAGCGATAGCTAGCAACCTGTAAAATTACGGAAAGAGCTTCCACTACAAAAACGCCACCAATAATCACAAGAAGCAGTTCTTTCTTAAGGAGCACCGCCGATACGCCCACGATACCACCAAGAGATAAAGAACCGGTATCTCCCATGATTATCTGGGCGGGATAGCCATTGTACCATAAAAACCCAATACATGCCCCTATAAAAGCACTTAAGTAAATCGCTATCTCTCCACTCCCCTCGATGTATAGGATGTTTAAATAACCAGCTAAATCAATATTATTTGAAATAAAGGCAATAAGAGCAAGGCAACTCGCCACCATAATCAAACATCCTGAGGCCAATCCATCCAATCCATCTGTTAAGTTGACAGCGTTAGATGTCCCGGTGATCACTAAAATAATGAATAAGCCAGCAAGCAAGAGTGGAATCTGAATGACATGCCCCTTTAAGAAAGGAATATACAAACGAGAGGCGTATTCTTGAAGAGAAATTGGCACATGTGCAATCACGACCTGAGTCGGCTTTTCATCGGCAAAAGAAGGGTCGAGGTTTAGCGCGATATGCACCTGTTCTTTGACCACAGGAGGATAGTACCAATTGCTACTGGAAAATAAATCGTAAATGGAAGGGCAAAGAAGATAAAGGGCGATGGCGCCCCCCAAAGCAACTTGTATAAGCAATTTCTTCTTTCCGGAGATCCCCTTAGAGTTTTTATGCTTAAGCTTTAAATAATCATCGCGAGCTCCCAGTCCGCCCAGCACTACCGTCGTAGCAAAGAGAATTAAAGTGAATACATGATGGAGATCCATCCAAAGAAACATCGAAATGAGCATTGAAAACAAAATCAACGCTCCTCCCATTGATGGGGTGTCTTTCTTTTTTTCGTGCAATACGCCAAGCAGGGGGCAATCTTCAGCACGAATCGACTGACCAATTTTGAGCTCGTAGAGTTTTTTAATGAAGCGGGTACCAAAGAAAATACTAATCATCAATGATGTAATGGCGGCGAGCATCATACGAGTCGATATATTTTCAAAAGCATAAGGGACTTTCATGCCCAACACATCTCTCAAGAAATCAATTACAAAAAAGATCATTTAATCCCTTTACAGTAGTGAAATAACAGGATAGGCAGGATCGGCTTCGCCGGCAGGATAAAAACTTCATTATCCTGCCGGCGAAGCCGATCCTGCCTATCCTGTTAAATTTTCATTTTTTTTTGCATTTCAAATAGCTTTTAACCCGTGTAACTCATCAAGTACTTTCCATAGCTGCTTTGACCGCGACCCTTTTAATAGCACGACATCGCCCAATTGCAATTCGGCTTGCAGAGCCGCTACGAGATTTGCTCTTGTTTCTGTCCACACAATCTTTTTATTCGCTTTCTGCCAAGACTCTAGAATAGGAAGGGTCTCCACGCCAAAACAGAACATCATATCGACATGTTTTAAAGATTCTTCCGCAACAGATCGATGACATCCTTCCGAAAACTTCCCTAATTCCATCATTCCTCCAAGGACAGCAATACGCCTTTTACCTGGTTTTGGAGAAGGCATAGACCTTAATGCTGCTTTTACAGACTCTTCGGAGGCATTATAGGAATCATTGATAAAAGTAACTCCAAATTTTTCAACACTTTCCAGTCGCCTTTCTGGAAGGACAAGAGAAGCTTGAGCACAAGCTATTTGGTCCCAAGAGACGCCAAAAGCTCTTGCCACAGCTACAGCACCCAGAAAATTAGAATAGTTATGCTCTCCTGGTACGTAAAGTAAAGGAAGAGAAGCCGCTATTTTTCCATCTTCTCTAATGATCATATTCCCATTTTCAATCGAACCAAAATAATTAGCCTCTGGAAATTCCATAGAAAAAGTCTTTTTTGGACAACAGCCGATATGGTCAATGCCTGCTGTCGCCGAGGATAAATGGTAAACGCCCAATTTTGTTACGGGATGAGTAAAAATCTCAGCTTTAGCTTGTGCAATTCCAGCTAAAGAGTCGAAGTTGCAGGCATGGACCAAAGCGACTTTAGTGATGAGAGCGACCTCTGGAGGAGCAATCTGCACCAGTTGCTTGATCTGGTTCGGATGCGTCATCCCCATTTCTAGAATTAACAATTCATCTTCTAAATTGGTATGATTTAAAATTGTAAGGGGTAAACCTATTTGGGAATTACTATTTCCCGGAGATGAGGAAACCGAATATTTTTGCTTTAGTAGTATCGTAAGGAAATCTTTTGTTGTCGTCTTACCTATAGAACCAGTGACACCGACAACTCGTAAAGAAGAAGCTTCCAAAGTTTTTTTCGCAAATAGCTGCAAAGCTTTTAACACGTCATCACAACGCAACAACGGAAACCCATAATTGCTTCCGCTATAGTCAGAAGAAATAACGGCCGCTCTAGCTCCATTTGCAAATGCTTGCTCCAGATAATCATGACCATTCGCATGGTCTCCTGGGAGAGCAAAAAAAAGATCTCCAGCGGACACTAAACGGCTATCGACTGCGACTCCTGAAATTGACACAGAAAAATCTTCAGACGACTTATCTAAATGCAAACCAATGATTTGGGCAATTTCACCTAAGGAGACTATTTCCATAAACCCCACCCTTACAAATTCAGAAGTTTAGGTGAAGTCCCCTTTTTCAGTCAATTAGACAGAAAGATATTTATCTTTCTAAGCAACCTGCATTATCCAATAACTCATTTAGATACGGGTTAACAAGAGAATCATCTGGATCTGGATAATCCCAATGATTTCCAATCATCTGGTTTAGGTGATTGATCTCATAGCCTCCTGCCGTTGTGAACGTAAACTCGCCAAAATAGATCTCTTCCTCTGTTACAAAAAAATCAATTCTGACATGATCAATTTTTTCTGCAAACCGCTCTCCAAATGCAATCAGTTTATCCATATAAGGAGGTTTTTCAATCGGTTCTTTTTTAACTAAAAATTTAGGATGACTAATATCGAATAGGTTCCAACTTGCATCGTAAAAAGAGACAATAGGATTTTTAGTATAATCTTCGGTAAAAAACAATCCAATTACAACAACTTTTCCATTAAAAAAATATAATTCTATATCCATCTTAAGACTTTCCAAATATTCCTCAAATAGAATCATTGGCTGAACTAGCCCATACTGCTTTTCTGTATTTTCGGCATAAAGATTTTTAAGCCATTTTTTTGCATATAAACGCAAATAATTATTTGTACATTCTCTAGGAATAAAATCTTGATCTCTTTTCTTTGTCGCTACAATAATTCCATTTTTAACTAGCACCCCTCTTCCTGAAGCGTTGTTTACCTTCATAACAAAGGTGTTAGGAAGATTCTCCATAAAAATTTGAGAAGGATCATTTGTAGCAAAAAAAAGTTCAGCCGTTGGCATTTCATTCTGGACAATTTTTTTAACTTTTAACTTATCTACCAAAGGAGCATAAGGAATTCGAGGATCTAAATTACACCCCCTCCATATAATTTTTTCATTAAATTTCCAATTATCCCAATTAGGAGGCTTGCTTGGAGGCGATAATGAAAAAACCTGTGTACTAATAATCAAAAGAAAAAAAAGCAATTTTTGCATAATCATAAATCATATTTTTGCGTTGCTTTTTAAGGAGAGACTATATACGGTGAAGCACATTCGTAACCTCAAAAAACCACCTTAACAAAAGCTAAAAAGACATGCCAGCAAAAAAAAGTTTCATTTTTTTTCTTATTACGTGGTACTTACACTCCCCTATCGCCTGTGAAGAAGATTCACCCTCTTCTCCCAAAACAGAATGTCTGAAATATCTAAAATTTCTGTTTGTTATCGTCTACCTATCTCTAAGCACTTCGCTTCAGGCTTTTGAATACCAACTTTCTATATGCACAATGTTTCAAAACGAGTCTCTTTATATAAAAGATTGGATCGATTATCACAGATATATGGGTGTAGAGCATTTTTGGCTTTATAACGACAGAAGTACTGACGATTATCGAACCGTTTTACTTCCCTATATTGAAAAAGGGGTTGTAGAATTAATTGAGTGGCCTTCTGTCGTAACTAAAGATGGCTGGCACGACCTTACCGTTGTAAATCAGCCTGAAGTCTTTACAGATGCCCTAAACAAAGCTCGAGGGGTAAGTAAATGGCTCGCTATTATCGATACCGATGAGTATATTTTTCCAGTCCAAGAAGCTACCATCATAGATTGTTTAGAGGCTCGATTTACTAATTGTCCTGGAATTCGTGTAAATTGGCAATGTTATGGAACATCTCACGTAGCTAAAATTCCAGAGGGCACACACATTTGGGATGCTCTCTTATACAAAATGCCTTGGGATAATAAACTCAATTTATACACAAAATCTATTGTACAACCAAATTACGTTAAAAATTGTCCTAATCCCCATTTTTGCAACTATTTGGATGGATACCAAGATGTCAATACTCACTATAAACATTCCAAAAATGACAGCCAATCCTCTATTCACATCGATATTTTGAGAATCAACCACTATTGGACTCGCGACGAATGGTTTTTATATCATGTAAGACTACCTAAGCGCATGAGCTATGAACGGGATACCGCCGATTTTCTTCTAAGGCGAGCTGAAGAAATGAATGAGGTTTTTGACGATTCATTATCTCAACGAATGAAGTTTTTCTCTGAATGTAATTAAAATATTATTTCCACATTAAAACAAAGAATAAATTTTATGAACATCATCGGGCATTCATTATTGTTGTTGTGTTGTCTATTTTGGACATCATCTATTGCTACAGAAAACAATCCCAACACCATCAAGAATCACGTTTGGTATAAGCAAATAACGGGATTTTATTCTATTGTGATTCCACTAAAAAATGAAGAAGGAAACATTGAACTCTTAATTGATGAAATAGAACCAGTTATGAATGGACTTAACGTCGATTGGGAACTCATTTGCATTGATGATGGATCGACAGATGGTACTAAAGACATTCTTCTTCGATTAATGAAAGTAAAAACTTATTTAAAAACTATTTTTTTCGATAAAAATTATGGTCAATCGAGTGCCCTTGACGCTGGTTTTAAGATGGCTCGTGGGGATTTTGTGATCTCTTTAGATGGTGATGGTCAAAATGACCCTGCTGACATTCCCAAACTGATCGCTCATATTGAAAATGCCGATCTTGTTTGTGGAATGCGTGTCAACAGAAAAGACCCAGTATACACCTGTTTAATTTCAGCAATTGCAAATAGAATACGCTCTTGGCTTCTTAACGATAAAATTCGTGATACTGGATGCTCTCTAAAAATTTATCGAAAAGAATGCTTAGCCCATATTAAAATGTATCAGGGAATGCATCGTTTCCTTCCAGCGTTATTTATTATTGAAGGATTTCGTGTTTGTGAGATCCCCGTTAATCACAGAGAAAGACTTAAAGGAATCAGCAACTACAATTTATTCAACCGTTGTTTTAATACGGTTTCTGATTTGTTTGCTGTTTATTGGATGCAAAAACGACATCTTAATTATCGTATAGAAAATTAAATTAGGTAAAAAAAAACATGACAATAAGAAAAATTTTTATCCACCTCCTTCTTATCATGTTTTGCTGCAATTCCTTCACTAGTTGTGAAGAGGTTTTGCTTCCCTCCTCCAAGCCGTTACTTAAAAAAGTCGTTTATACATGTATTTGTAGCAATTATGAAAAGCCTATTCTTCATTCATACATACGCGATGATTGGGATTATATCTGCTTTACAGATGATGAAACACTGCTGCAAACAGGTCATAGTCAATGGATGATTCGTCCCCTACAGTTTCAAGCTCTAGATGGCACACGAAACAATCGATGGCATAAAATGTTTCCGCATAAAATTTTAAATGAGTATGATATTAGTCTCTATGTTGATGGTAATATCGATATTATAGCTCCGAATGTATTTGACTATATTGATAGTGAATTATTGGATAAAGAAAAAGAACTGTTGGCTGTTAACAAACACCCCAAAAGGACTTGTATTTATGACGAGGCAATCACTTGTAAAAAATACAAAAAAGATCAGGACTCTCTCATAGACACTCAAATGCAAATCTTTCGCGAACTTAACTATCCAATAAAAAATGGATTAAAAGAAAATAACATGATCTATAGAATTCATCATAACGACAAAGTCAAGGCAATTATGGAAGAATGGTGGTGGTGGGTGTCAAATTATTCAAAGCGTGATCAACTCAGCTTTGATTATGTTCTATGGAAGTATAATTTTAAAGTGCATGTGTTTAAAGAAAAATATGTTCGCAACCCCAAGTACGCAAAAATTTTACCCCATGACAATAAATAATAAAATATAACAAAAGGATTTTCATGAAACGATTATTTAGACTTTTATTCATCACAATCCATGCGATACAGGCGCCTCTAGTCGCTGTTATTATAGAGACCCAGCATTTTGAAAATATTACAAATTACACAGACTCAACCACCCTCGTTATTCTCGATATCGATGATACAATTCTCATTCCTACACAAACACTTGGTACTGATGTGTGGTTTCGCGCGCGTATTCAGGAACATAAGGAAAATGGAAAATCCTCTCAAGAAGCACTCCAACAGACTGTTTTCGATTGGGAAGCTGTAAGGAAACTCTCAGATGTTTGCCTCGTTGAAGCCAATATCCCCACTATCATCGCGAACATGCAAAACCAGGGAATTGCCGTTATAGGACTCACAACCCAAGGGTATTCATTAGCAAGAAGAACACATCATCAGTTGCTTAATTTAGATATCAACCTAGAACTGACGGCGCCTTCTAAAGAAAATTATTATTTCATTCAAAACAATCATGGAGTCCTTTACTCTCAAGGAGTTTTATTTACAGGGGGAACAAACAAAGGAACGGCCTTATTGACACTCCTCAATCAGATTTCGCATTTCCCTAAAAAAATAATTTTTATCAATGACAAAGAAACGCATATCAAAGAAGTAGAAAGTACATTGGAAGGAACTGCCATAGAATTCATAGGATTACGCTACAGCTATAGCGACGAACGCATTAGTAATTACCGACAAGAAATTGCTGATATTCAATGGAAACACTCCACATTCGAACGCATTCTATCAGATGAAGAGGCTGAAAAAATAATTAGACAAATTCAGCATAACAACAATAATTAGATATCTATTGAATTTAATATATCAACGTGACCCAAAATGCGAATTATGATCGTATTCATCCTCAATATCCTCAATATTTAATTGCTAAATAAAGCAACTTCGTGTAGAATTCCAATTGAAATCCTAACCGAGGTGGTCGTGATGCAACAAAAAAAATCTTTCAACTGGGGACCTGCCCTTTTTATCATTATTTACCATGTCTTACTCCTAATCGGTTTACCCTTTTATTTCTACTATAACACTCCGTCAACAGCAGTTGTTGTTTCTTCTATCATTTTGCTTTATGTCACAGGACTGAGCATCACCGGTGGATATCACCGCTTTTACTCCCATCGCAGCTATCGAACAAATAAAATTGTGGAAGGAGTTCTTCTATTCTTCGGTTCTATGGCGGCACAAGGAAGCGCTCTTCGCTGGTCTTTTGATCACCGCATTCACCACGCCAACGTCGACACTGATGATGATCCCTATTCAATTAAAAAAGGTTTTTGGTATGCACACTGCCTATGGATCCTTGAAAAACCAAGGACCATCGATCCTAAGGTCGTCCCCGATTTACTCAAAAATAATCTTGTGATGTTTCAACACAACTACTACAAGTTTTGCATGATCGGCAGCAATGCGATCACGACAGTTCTTTTCGGTTGGCTCCTCAATGACTATCTTGGAGCATTTGTCATTGTTTTATGGTTGCGTCTTTTTGTCCTCCATCATTTTACCTGGTTCATCAATTCTCTTGCTCACACCTGGGGAGACAAACCATTTAGCCAAGAACTCTCAGCCGTCGATAATTACTTTCTCTCTATGTTGACTTTTGGGGAGGGATATCACAACTATCACCATACTTTCGCCAACGACTATCGCAATGGGGTCCGTTGGTTTCACTTTGATCCTACAAAATGGATGATTTGGACTTTAAGTAAATTGGGATTGGCAACAAATCTCAAACGCATGGATCCTGCCACAATAGAAAAGAGGATTGTTCTGGAAACAAAAGACCTTCTTCTCACGCAACTCACAGAGACCTGTGTTGCAAAGAAAGAAGAACTTGAAAAAATTATTATTGAGATGTCTGAGCGCATTGTCAGTAAAATTGCTCAGTTCAACGAGCTCAAAGCTCAATATATCCAAACAAAAAAAGAAAACAACTGCCGCAGCATCATTTTAGAATTGCAAAAAGAATTAAAAGAGGTGAAAAAAAGCCTGCGTCATGACTGGCAAGCATGGATGTCGCTAGCAAAAGATATTAAGCAATTGCGGCTACAACCATCATAAAATAACAATAGACCTCTTTCAAAACTGCAATCCCGTGCCTCTGCCTGTGCCTGTGCCTCTGCCCGCCATTTAAAGTTTATCGGAGAAGGGCGGGCAAAGGCACGGGCACAGGCAGAGGCTCGGGATATAGTTTTGAAAGAGGTCTAATAAGAAGGATCTTTATGGTTGCATCAGTTACATTAGCGCCTCCCTGGCTACTTGAAAAAATAGCCCAAATAAGAGCTACTCCAGCAATATCGGAAGAGGATAGAATCGACATCGACAATCATTCCGGAGAATTATGGAAATGTATAGATAAGCGAAGATCCCCTAATGGAGGGTATCTTTATCATTTTATTCCTCGAGAAGAATACGATAACTTTACTCCTCGTCTAGAACTCGAAAGTTACAACCGTCGTGCAGGACAAAAAACTCTGCAGATTTTTCCAGCTATAGAGTTAACTTCCGATCAATTATGGCCGTTATGTAACGAAGAAACTGTCTTGGAAATACCACTAGATGACGCAGTCCCCAACAGCGTTGCGTTAATGAGGGAAAAACTGGGAAATCTCGAGGATGATGAATTAGAAAGAGAGCTTAAAAAGGCCATAAGAGATGAATGGGAATCTCAGCGAAAACAACGTCAAATATTAACAGAAATTGGCTATCGGGTTGACATAGATGGCCGTCGTTGCTTACATCTCTATTTGCCTGACTTAGAAGCCCTACATAATGGCTGGAAAAATGTGCAAAGAATACACCCTGAAATGAATCTGCCTGACCTAAATGTCGTTTCATCTGCTGGAATTGCGGATGATCGTTCATTTATCAATGCATATCGCACTCACGATGCCCTTTTATCCACAGGAAAAGAATTCGTGCATGATCACTTAGCTCACATTATAACTCGAATCGATCGCATGATGCAGGGAAAAGAAGGCTATAACAAAGAAAAAGCATCCATTGTCAGTATAGCTATTGATATGTTGTTAAATACAATTGATAAAGCTATGACCATAGAAGATCCGACCGGGATTATCCACAAGGAAGAAGCAAAAATCTATTGTATTATTGGAATATATACCGATTTTTTTTTTAGTTATAGTATAGACATTACAAAAACAGGAGCTCTTGCGGCCATTGAACCGACGTTGACTAACCCATCACGAGCACCAAAAGCATGGGATCCATATCTTAAAAAAAGATTCGGTCCTGAAACTACGTTCGAAACAATTGCAAATCTATGGAAAGAAGTAAGAAGGTTGGTGCCCTTGGTCTGACTGCCCCGCAGTATAGTTACACCCTTTCTAGCCGATGGAGAAGTTTCTTGCTCTTATGATCGAGTTCTTCTGCCATTTTTTTGTCGGACAGTTCTTTCTCTCTCACTTTCCTCTTATAAAATACTGCTTCTGCCGCAATAAATTCTCTCATAAGATCAACATCCACAACTGCAGCGGCGCCCTTCATTTCTCTAGCCATATCTTTCAATGACTCTTCCATCGCAGGTTTTAGATAGTTTAACAGAAGAATAAACCGCGTTAAGTTAGCTTCAGAAAGATGATTTCTTTCTTTCGCTTCCTTAATTGCTAATGCCGCTAATTCAATTTCCTCTTGCAACTGAGAGGTCTTTTTAACTAAAGAGCGAAAACGATCTAGTTCATTTTTCGCTGTGGATAATTCCGTTTCTAACGCGTTAATTTGGAAGTTCAAATCATCCAACTGATTCTGAACTCTCTTCCCTTCTTCGCTGTAAGGGAGATAAGCCGCCCCCCTTTCGAGCTTTAAATGACAATCTATCCCATCACGTAAATGTTTCAACTCTTGCAATTTCCTTTCCTGCTCTTTAAATACAGGATGACGAGCGTTTGCAAGGACTTTTGAGGTAATCGTTATTGAAGTCGCTGGCTGGGGACTATTTTCAAACACCCTTTCTCCTTGGCCCTCCACCATTATCGTCTGAAAGCGAATCGTAGAGACTTCATGTATAGCTTCTGGGGTGAAAAACACATCGGCAGCTTCTCGAAGAACCTGATTGCTAACGACCACTTCTGTGACGTGGTCTGGAGTAGGGTCAATATCATAAAAGTCCAGACGTCTTGCAAAAGCAACATCTCTGGCCATATATTCCATGTATTCCTTATCAGTCGTAGCAAAAATCATATGAGGGAAGCCTTCCGGTCCGTCGCACATCGTCTTAAACTCTTGACCTAAAAAGAATGTTTTGTCTTTAAAGCCCACATGAGCCTCAGTGAAGAATAGAATCGAATCTTTTTCATAATCTTTCAATCTATCTTTGATATTATGCAAATGCGCCATCTTACCGCCACGATCACTTCCTGTGATAAGATCAGCGCAACTGACGACATGCAGCACTTTACCTTTCCATTCTGGAGGGCATTCAGGAGAGGTTAAAAGAAGAGCTATAGCATTGCCTAAGTCAGATTTTCCAATCCCCGTAGCGCCACGAACCATAGGATAACGCCTTGCGCATCCTGGTTTTGTATTTCCCTCTAAAGTTGCGAGGATACCTCTCACAGCCTCTTCACGGCCATAAACAATCGGTATTAACCCTTTGCTTGCACTCGCATTTTTATTTATTCCAGGATGCGCCTCGCTTGGAGCTGGTCGCAAATATTTGACATAAAGGACATAAAGAGAAAGCGTCACGACCACCACCGCTCCTGCAATTGCCGTAGTCATCAACAAACTACCTGTATATAGGGCCAAAGCCACAAGTCCAGCAGCAACAATAGTCAAATTTTCGCGGAAAGCTTGGTAACGCATCAATGCGACCATTTGCCTTTCCATTTTGCTTGCGTCGGGATCAGTCACATCGACCAATTGAGTAATAAACTCTAATGATTCGACAAGCCATTCGAGCGTTGTCATGACATAATAGCTGATAATGTTGTTAAATCGAATCTCGCTGTTAAGCTCTTTCAATGCCACATGCCGACTTGCAGCTTTAGATAGTTGCATAGCCGTATCAGAAGCCCCTGAGAAAAGGGCAAATTCAGAACGAATCACATCTTCTATTTTTTCCAATGTGCATAAGCTCATTATTTTTTCTAATAGCAGCTTGCTATCCTCAAACGCATGAGATTTAAATATTGCTTTTAGAATGGCATTCACCTGTTTAGAAGATTCATTTTCCAAAATTTTTGCAATGAAGGGTTTAAGCTTAAAAAATTCATCAGATTTAAATGCTTGAACCAATAATTGAATTTCTTCCTCATCTAGCGTTTCCTTTATAGAAAGGAGATAAATGCGTTTACCCAATTCCGAATAGCGTGAAAGCGATGTTTTCGATTCAGCACTTAGGATTTTCACTTCATCTGAAGTCAAAGAGGAAACACATTTTCTATAGAGTTCATTAGGTGGTTTTTTTGTTTCATTTACTTCTTTTCTCTGTGAAGTTGAAAATAAATTCCAACCAATCGATGCCAACATAATTATCCCCTTATTTAAACATTAGATCACAAGACTAATGGATCTTAGGAAATAGTACAATAATAAAATACATTGACTCCATTAGGAGTAATTGCTATGACTATGCACATTGTGTTATTACAATGAGACCGGAGCTTATGTCAGACTTTTCAGCTGTCTATATTTATTTTACCCTTATTTTGATCGTTACATTGGCGGTTCTTGCAATCTCATTGCTTTTTCCATCAAAAAAAAATGCACCAGCAAAATTTCTACCTTACGAATCTGGAATTCAAACGCACACCGATCTCTTGCACAAGCGCTTCCCCATGCGTCATTATCTAGTGGCTCTAACCTTCCTTATTTTTGATGTCGAAGTCATTTTTCTTTACCCTTGGGCTGTTGTCGCTAAGGAGATTGGTCCTTTTGCTTTTTATGAAATGCTTTTTTTTCTGGTCATTGTGCTAGCCGGATTTGCCTATGTATGGAAAAAAGGAGGATTGCAATGGGAATGACACCAAAAGAACGCCTCCCTTTTCTGGTTGCTCCTTTAGGAGCCCTTATCAATTGGGCTAGAGCCAATTCTCTCTGGCCAGCCCAATTTGGACTTGCCTGCTGTGCGATTGAAATGATGTCAACCGCTGCCAGCCGATATGACATCTCTCGATTCGGGATGGAGGTCTTTCGAGCTTCTCCAAGACAAAGTGATGTGATGATTGTTGCCGGAAGGGTCAGCCAAAAGATGGCTCCTGTTCTAAAGACTGTTTACGACCAGATGCTCGAGCCTAAATGGGTCATTGCCATGGGAGACTGCTCTTCAAGCGGCGGAATTTACAATAACTACGCCATCATCCAAGGAGTTGATCAAATCGTCCCTGTCGATGTCTACCTTGGAGGATGCCCACCACGTCCTGAAGCCCTAATCGACGCACTCATTATGCTACAAAAAAAAATCAGAAACGGCACCCTGTCAAAAAGCGATTTAAGAAAGCCACCAGAGAAGAAAAAATCGGATAGGCTGAAGGTGATTTCGTGAATACAACAGAAATTAAAGAACAATTCCCATCTGCCATTGTTTCCGAAGTTTTATTTCTTGGAGAAACGACCCTAGAAGTAAAAAAAGAACACCTCAATGCAGTATTAACCTTCTTGAAGAATTCATTTGAAGTCTTAATTGATCTCACGGCTGTCGACTATCTGACTCCTGTAAAACGGACGAAAATTGTCTATTGGCTGCACAATCCAACGAATTTTAACCGCCTTCGCATCGTCGTTTTTATCGAAAGGAATGAACCGATATCTTCTGTGACACATCTTTGGAAAGGGGCTGAGTGGTACGAAAGAGAACTCTTTGACTTGTTTGGGGTCCATTTTGAAGGTCATCCCGACCTCAAACGGATCCTACTTCCCGATGATTGGGAAGGACATCCCCTGCAACGCGATCATGCATTGGTAGAAGAACCTGTTGAGTTTCTCCATGGCGTAAAACCTAAGGTGCCATCAAAGATTATTTGTGGGAAACACTAACTTATGTCGACGACAACTGAAAATAGCAATTTAATGGAACTTAATTTAGGTCCGCAACACCCCTCTACTCACGGAGTACTGCGCATTAAGCTTAAACTCGACGGTGAAAAAATCGTCGAAGCAGAGCCTGTAATTGGCTATCTGCACACCGGAGTAGAAAAGGAGTGTGAAACGCGCACATATCATCAGGTGTTTACTCTTGTCGATCGACTCGACTACATGTCGGGTCCTTTCGAAGAACAAGCTTTTGCGACGTCTGTAGAGAGATTAATGCACATTGAAGTCCCAGAAAGAGCACAAACGATCCGTCTCCTCCTCCTCGAACTTTCACGCATTGGAAGTCACTTGATTTGGATAGGGACAAGTGCTCTTGAACTCAACATGTCATCAATTTACATGTATTGCCTCACCGAAAGAGAAAAAATCTTGGACCTCTTTGAAGAGATCTCTGGAGCTCGCATGTTCCCCTCCTGTTGGCGCATTGGTGGACTTGCTCGCGATCTCACTCCTGGGTTTGTAGACCAGGCCCGCGCTTTTTTAAAGAATTTCCCAACGACCTGGAAAGACGTCGACAATCTGTTAACTAATAACTATATTTGGTGTGAGCGACTACAAGGGGTAGGCATTATTGACAAAACACTTTGCCATCAATATATGTGCACCGGGCCTGTCATCCGCGCTGCAGGAGTCCCATATGACATTCGGAAGGTTTACCCTTATTTAGGATACGAAAACTACACATTTGACGTCCCTATCTACCCTCAAGGAGATTCCTACGCAAGATATAAAGTGCGGATGGAGGAAATGCTTCAGAGTGCATCTCTTGTCGAGCAAGCTCTCAATAAGTTAAAACCAGGACCCGTAATCACCGACGACCGAAAGGTGGCATTACCTCCACGCCACGAACTTGCACGGAGCATGGAAGCGGTTATTCATCAATTTAAACTCGTCAGCGAAGGAATCCACCCCCCTGCAGGAGAACTCTATAACTGTGTTGAATCGCCACGTGGAGAGCTTGGTTACTATTTAGTCAGCGATGGCTCCAATAGGCCCTACCGACTTCATGTCCGTTCCCCTTCATTTCCGCATGTTCAAATACTAAAAGAGATTCTTCCTGGTTCAGTCATCTCAGATGTCATCGTCATTATTGCCAGCATGGATCCAATTATGGGAGATGTCGACCGATGATGCTTACGGAAGAAACAAAGCAAGCTATTTTAAAATTGCAGTCACTCTACCCCAAAAAACGCTCAGCACTAATCCCGGCCCTCCATCTGGCTCAAGCAGAGATAGGATACCTTCCTCAAGAAATTCAAGATGAAGTCGCCGCTCTTTTCGATATCGACGCCAACGAAGTGCATTCGGTCGTCACCTTCTACGATATGTTCTTCGAAAAGCCTGTGGGTAAACATGTGATCCACGTATGTAAAAACATTTCCTGTATGCTTCGTGGAGCTGATGGACTCCTTAACAGACTTTGTCAGAAATTAGAAATCAATCCAGGAGAAACCTCCTCCGATGGCCAATTCACAATCATTGCCTCTGAATGCTTGGCGGCATGTGATCGAGCGCCGATGATGCTCGTCGATGATAAAGTGATTGGTCCTGTCGCTGAGAGTGATCTAGATAAGGTATTAGCTGAGGCTCGCCAAGGACCGGGTCATCCATGCCCTCTTAGCAAAAATGAGGTACTTCATGGATGAAATGCACATCCTCACAGCTCATGTAAAGAATCCAAGTCAATGTGAAATAGAAACTTATGAAAAAAACGGAGGCTACCAAGCAATCCGTAAAGTTCTTATTGTTGATAAAATCACTCCAGAAAATCTCATAGAGATGGTTAAACTGTCAGGATTGCGCGGAAGGGGTGGTGCCGGTTTCGTCACGGGACTCAAATGGGGATTCATTCCCAAAGATCCAGCCTTGGCAAAATATCTCGTTTGCAACTGCGATGAAAGTGAACCAGGGACCTTTAAAGATCGTTTTCTCATCGAACATGACCCTCATCAACTTATTGAAGGGGTGATTCTTTCAAGCTATGCAATAGGCGCTCATCTCGCATTTATCTACTGCCGAGGAGAATTTTACGAAGGAATCAAAAAACTAAAGCAGGCAATCATAGAAGCTAGGAAGAAAGGGTATTTAGGAAAAAATATCCTCGATTCCTCATACTCACTCAATATCATTGTTCATACGGGAGCTGGCGCCTACATCGCCGGAGAAGAAACCTCTCAGTTGAACTCCCTCGAAGGATTCCGCGCCACACCTCGATTACGTCCTCCGTTTCCCGCTATTGCTGGACTCTATGGAAAACCGACAATCATCAATAACGTCGAAACCCTGTGCAACGTCGTCCATATTGTCAACAGGGGTGTCGAATGGTTTCAAAGCATTGGAACACCAAAAAACAGCGGAACAAAAATCTTTCAAGTAAGCGGTCATGTGCAACGTCCGGGATGCTATGAATTTCCTCTTGGAGTGACGTTGAGAAATGTTTTAGAGGCTGCGGGAGGATGTCCTCCTGGACGCTCTTTCAAAGCTTGCTATCCTGGAGGTTCTTCCTGCGCACTGCTGACAACAAAGGACCTTGATATTTCCATGGACTTTGAAACACTAGCAGCACGTAAATCAGCTCTTGGCACCGCTTCAGTTATTGTCATGGATGAAACTACAGATATGGTAAAGGTGGCACTTCGACTGATGGAATTCTATCAAAATGAATCGTGTGGTAAATGCACTCCCTGCCGCGAAGGAACGCGCTGGATGGTCCAAGTATTGTCGCGCATCGAAGCTGGCAAAGGTACTTACGATGATTTAAAAACGATAGAAGAGGTATGCGAGCAAATGGCAGTCACTTCATTCTGTCCTTTAGCCGCAGGCGCAGCTCCTCCTGTTGTGAGTGCTATCCACGAATTCAAGAAAGAATTCCTCGATGCTATTAAACGAAATACCCACGCAGATCAACATCCGGAGATGAAGGTTTCTTACCCCTATCTATGATAAAAGATAAAGGACATTGGGGTCAGGCTTGGTATTCTGATATTCTGGAGGGAGGCATGGGGTCAGGCTTGGTATTCTGGTATTTTGGTGTCCATCGTTATAGACTGGCAACGAACACCAAAATATCAGAATACCAAGCCTGACCCCATGCCTCACTCCAGAATACCAGAATACCAAGCCTGACCCCAATGCCGAATTGCTTTGAAAAAGTTCACAGCCCTAATCACACCCGCCTTCATAAAGAAGCTTGCCAAAAAAGGCTAATGCAAGTATCCTATTGATCTATTCACAATAATTTTTGACAAGGAGAAATACATGACTCAATGCTGTTCCAAAAAAACATGCCACACAACACTACGTCCGCTCGGTAATCGAGTCCTCATGCGCCGCCTAGATGCAGAAGAAACCCTTAAAGGAGGACTTATTCTTCCTGATAACGCTAAGAAAAAGCAAGAACAGGCTGAAGTTGTCGCTATTGGTACGGGTAAAAAAGATAAAGATGGTCACATCATTCCTATCACAGTTAAAGTTGGCGATATCGTCCTTATGGATAAATATTCAGGACAGGAAGTGACTATCAACGACGAAGAATACGTCATCGTGCGCGCTGACGACCTCATTGCAATCATCGAAAAATAATTACATTATCTTAAGGAGACTTACCTATGCCCGCAAAAGACATCATTTTTAAAGAGCAGGCTCGCCAAAAAATCCTCAAAGGAGTATGCACCCTTGCCGAAGCTGTACAGGTCACTCTTGGACCGAAAGGACGCAATGTCATCATCGATAAATCTTATGGAGCTCCTCATATCACGAAGGATGGTGTGACTGTTGCTAAGGAGATCACCCTAGCTGACAAACATGAAAACATGGGCGCTCAGATGGTTAAGGAAGTCGCTAGCAAAACAGCAGACAAAGCTGGCGATGGAACAACAACAGCAACTGTTTTAGCTAAAGAAAGTTACAAAGAAGGATTGAGAAACGTAGCTGCAGGGGCTAATCCACTTGACCTGAAACGAGGAATGGAAAAAGCTGTCGTCGTTGTTGTTGGAGAGCTACAGAAAATAAGCAAAAAAATTCAAAATAAAAACGAAATTGAACAAGTTGCGACGATTTCTGCGAACAACGATAAAGAAATCGGCAAAATCATTGCAGATGCCATGGAGCGCGTAGGCAAGGATGGGACAATCACTGTTGAAGAAGCTAAAGGTTTTGAAACTACTCTCGATGTTGTAGAGGGTATGAATTTTGATCGTGGTTACCTCTCAGCGTATTTCATGACGAACACCGAAACTCAGGAATGCGTTCTTGAAAATGCGTACATTCTCATTCACGAGAAGAAAATTTCTGCAATAAAGGATCTGATTCCTATCCTTCAAACTGTAGCTGAGAGTGGTCGTCCACTGCTCATTATTGCTGAAGATGTCGAAGGAGAGGCTTTAGCTACCCTCGTTGTTAACCGTTTGCGTGCGGGGCTTAAGATCTGTGCTGTCAAAGCCCCTGGCTTTGGAGATCGCCGCAAGGCAATGCTCGAAGACTTAGCGATCCTCACAGGTGCGCAAGTTATCAGTGAAGAATTGGGACAAAAGCTCGACCAGACAACAATTGAGATGCTTGGCCAAGCTAAGAAGATCACAGTGACTAAAGAAGAAACTACTCTTATCGAAGGGGCTGGTAAAAAAGAAGCAATCCAAAAACGAGTTGCAACTATCAAACGACAGATAGAAGAAACTGAGTCAGATTATGATCGTGAAAAACTGCAAGAACGTTTAGCAAAACTTTCTGGTGGCGTTGGCGTAATCCGTGTTGGAGCTGCAACAGAAGTCGAAATGAAAGAAAAGAAAGACCGCGTCGACGATGCGCGTCACGCAACAGCTGCTGCTGTTGAAGAGGGTATTCTTCCTGGCGGAGGGATTGCGTTCATCCGTTGTATTCCTGCTGTCAACAAACTGGCCGATAGTCTTGAAGGGGATGAAAAAACGGGAGCTCGTATTATCGCTAAAGCATTGAGTGCACCTCTACGCCAAATTGTAGAAAATGCAGGACTCGAAGGAGCTATCATTCTTCAGCATGTAGAGACGTTGCCAATGTCTCATGGATATAACGCACTAACAGACGAATATGTCGACATGATCAAAGCTGGTATCCTCGATCCTACAAAAGTGGCTCGTTGTGCACTTGAGAATGCAGCCTCTATTGCAGCTATGCTTTTGACAACGGAAGCTATTGTTGCCGATTATCCTAGTGATGATAAACCGGCACCGGCAATGCCTGGAGGAATGGACTATTAAGGACAAAGGACCTTAAGGACACCAAGGACCTTAAGGACATAAGGACAAATTCTACTGTCCTTATGTCCTTGGCGTCGTTAAGGTCCTTGGCGTCGTTAGTCCTTTTTTAAAAAGGACAAAGAGTGACAACAATAACAGCCATTTTACTTGCTGGTGGAACTGGTTCTCGAATGAACTCGGAGACACCAAAGCAATTTCTTTCTCTTAATCGGATTCCTGTTGCCAGGTATAGTTTTGATGTTCTTGCCGCGGTCCCGGAGATTAAAGAAATCGTCGTTGTTTGTCATCCCGACTATCAGCATCTGTTTGCATTATCTAACTCGGCTATTAAGCTGACATTCGCTCTCCCGGGAAAAGAGCGACAAGATTCAGTTTATAATGGATTGATGGCTGCGTCTATTCAACCTGATTTCATTTGCATTCACGATTCAGCGCGTCCCTTTATCAATAAAAATTTAGTTGAAGATGTGATTAATGCTGCAAAAACTCATGGAGCAGCAACGACTGCTACCCCTATTAAGTTCACAATTAAAGAAGCTAACGACAATGGTTTTGTCACACGAACTCCAGACCGTTCTCTCTATTGGGAAGTGCAAACACCGCAAGTGATTAGATCAGATCTCCTTCAACGAGGTTTTGTCAACGCCCACCATCATCACCTCTCAGTGACTGATGATGTTTCACTAGTAGAACACCTTGGCTTGCCTGTTCAGCTTGTCAAAGGCTCTTATTTCAACCTTAAAATTACAACTCCTGAAGACCTGCATATTGCAGAGGCGTTTATTTCTCTTCAAAAGTAATAAAATAAACAATTGTTATTGAGCATAGACCGCAGTCATGTCTTGATTGCCTGCCATAAACTTTGCAGAAATGTATAAATCAGAATCTTGATCTGTTCTTTCTAAAACTAAACGAGCTGTATTAATAATTTGAATGACTCCCGCTACATTGCACTTTGAAGCAAAAATAGTTTTCTTCGACAATTTTGCAGTGTCCTCTGCAATACAATGTCCGCGAAAGTTTTCATCTTTCTTTCCTGCAGAGCAAGTATTAAAAATAACGATTGCCTTAGGATCTATTTTGCTAAGTGATTTTAGCCATTTTTCGTTAAAAGCCATTAGGATATTTTCTGTTTTCCCGTCATCTAAAACAACAGTATTTGACGCCCCATGTCCAGATAACATAACAACCCTAACAGGTAAAACAAATCTTTTTTTCAATATCTTATTAATTACTTTTGCTATTTCTTCCGCCGAGCCAACGACTGCTTCCTTTATCACAAAACTTTAGATAACACACAATAATGCTTGACAATCTCCGGAGAAATATTAAAAGCATTATTACTACTATCGCGGGCTTGTAAACACAGTGCTATTCCTTTCTTACTCTCCCAGTTTTGATGGCTAATTCGAATCAACTGGTTTTTTATTTTTTTTATCACGATAGGGGCAACACAAAAATACATTGAAGCAATACCACTGAGAGCCATTATACTTTTTAACAATATAGGATGATACGTTTTTTCTAGTTCATCGAATTTAATAACACATAATCCTGATAGAGCTCCTGTAAGAAAACAAGCCACTTCTGGATAATAACTTACAAGTAAATAATCGGCACTGGCTCTAAATCCTTCTATTCTCTCTATAGCCCAATTTATTTTATTCTGAAAATTCCTCAATACGCCTGATATCATTTGCACACCTAAATTTGTTGTACAATTTTTGGCATGGTTCAAAAACAATCCAACAATAGGTAACAGTTTCCTCCGTTCCCTCTCTGTGTTCCTCTGTGCCTCTGT
>Ga0207113_1065_pt1 | contig 35472 bp, 34 predicted proteins | sample Alteio_BWMinHeat_69_FD_153559 | JGI IMG/M metagenome (GOLD analysis project Ga0207113, IMG submission 153559) | Enriched cells from forest soil in Barre Woods Harvard Forest LTER site, Petersham, Massachusetts, United States -... | ecosystem: Environmental > Terrestrial > Soil > Temperate forest >... | reverse complement strand
GATCAGCTTGTATTGGAAATAGGAGCACAACCTCCGTATTTTTGGATTTTTGTGATAATCATAGCCCTCATCTACGCTTTTATTTATTTTTACAATCGCCAATGACCGTTCCTTTATTAAAAACACTTTCCACTTTTCTTGATAAACACCACCAGAAAAATTTTCCGTTACTCGTCGCCTTTTCTGGAGGTCCGGACTCTCTTGCCCTGCTCCATCTTTTAATCGAACATCAACAATCTGTTTCCTCATTTTCGTTTGCCCTAGCACACGTCGACCATGGGTGGCGTGCTGAAAGCGGTGAAGAGACTCAGCTGATTATGCAGATGGCCAAAAAATTGGGAATTGAACTGCACACAAAGAAGTTAGATCCTAAACAGATGAGAGGCAACCTGGAAGCCGCCTGTCGTAATGCGCGACTAGAGTTTTTTTCTGATTTATGCCTACAACATGGGTATCAAGCCGTTCTTTTGGGTCATCATGCCGACGACTCCGCTGAAACCGTTCTTAAAAGAACGCTAGAGGGAGCTCCTTTGGTCCATCTATGTGGTATCCAACCGGTGAATAACATCTACACTCTCCACAACAAACAAACGATCGCACTGTGGCGCCCACTTCTCTCTATTAAGAAAAAACAGCTCATTGATTGGCTTTCTTCGCGTGGTTTAAAAGGGTTTTACGACTCTACAAATGAAGAGACAAAATTTCTTCGCGCCCGTTTCCGATTAAACATCATTCCGCAGCTAAGCAGTGAATTTGGAAAAGAGATTTCACCCGCGTTGTGCAGGCTAGGAGATGAGGCTGCTGAGTTGTGCGATTACCTCGATAGGCAAGTAGCTTTATTCTTACCTAAAGTCGTTAATGGACCTTGGGGGAGCCTTCTCGACTTATCCCAAGAGATGCCCAAAGAAATAGTTATACTTAAACACCTCATCAGAGTTTACTGTGAGAGCTATCAACTTTCTTTATCCCGCGACGCCCTCAACAAGGCAGCTGAAATCATTATCACTGGAGGATCAAACAAAAAGATTCCCGCTGATAAGCAAACATTGCACCTCGACAGACGCCGTCTCTTCATACAGAATCAACAAAGGTCGCCATGTTTTGATGCGCCAGTCCCTATTTATGGACAGAAGGAGATTACCTGCGGAAAATGGAGAATTTCAGTGAAGAAAACGACGATACCATTACCCCCGGAACCATCTGACTGGCGTTCTGCATGGAGTGGCTGTGGAGAGGTTTTCCTACCGCTAGATAACTATCTCTTCATGTTACCCAGTCCCGATCAAATGCATTCAATAAAAAAATGGTGGACAGATCACAAAACGCCAGCCTTTTTACGTCCATCAATCCCTGTGATTTGCCGTCAGGGTGTTGTTTACCACGAATTTCTTACGGGAAGATATCTCTCAGATAAAAAGAATAGTGATCACTGGCTTCACATAGCCTTTTCGTTTGAAGCCAAATAGACTATTTGATAGACTGGTAAAAAAATGCACCTATTCAAACATATGAATGGGTATGCTACGTACGTGCATAACGATTTTGCTGTAAATGCACTAAAACTCTGAGGTTGAAATGGCAGACGATAAAAAACAAAACTTTAAAAAAAATCTCCCGAATAATTTTATTTGGTTTTTGATGGCGGCATTTCTGCTTGCTTTGACCGTTCAGAATTTTTTGGAAACAAATTTCGCTAAAGTAGGTTTTAGCTACCAGCTAGAACCACTTGTCGATTTACAGCTCATCCAACCAGAGGATAGTCGCAAAACAGCGATTAATGACACGTTGGTGACTTTCAGTGGTAAGTTTCGAGATCGTCTCACTGAAGAGGGAAAAAATCGCTACAAATTTCTCGAACTCCTCAGTGAAAACCATGATCTGAATGGTCAGAAAGAACGGTTAGAAAAGGAACTTGCTGTCCAAAAAGTTAAAATCGCCGATGCTGCAGACTGGTTTCTAAGGGCTGCTGCGATTGAAATCCCGAAAAATGGCTATGTAGTTATCGATTCTCTTTATAACACTGCAGAACAGGATAACAGCATTATTATCAACGAACTTTCGAATAAAAACATCATTAGCATTGTCGATGTAAACAAACAATTCGAAGCTGCAACAGGAGCTCCAACACCTAGTTCTCTAGCGGATATTGGAAAATCGCTTAACAGCCTGATCACTGTTTTCCGATCTCCAACACTCGGAATTGGCAATGAGACGTTAAAGCAACAGTTAAAAACAATCGACACTAACACCGAAGAAGCAAACAACAACGACAAGTTTTCTCCCGAAAAGAAACTGGCAGTCTACGCAACAAGCTTAACACAAATTAAAGAGATTATCGCACAACTCAATGAAGTCGATAATCACGTGCGCCTCACTCAGCTGAGAAGTGTACGTAGCTATCAAGACTTGGTTGAAGAATTCTCCCACCTCACCTCCAAACTTGACGACAATCAAGCTCTTCTCGAAAAAGCAAGACAGAACGTCATTAGCGTGGTCTGGTTTTACAATAACCAAGAACTCTCTACAAGGGCCCTGGAAAAACAAGATCCAGAGCAATTTAACCACTGGTTCATCACAGCTAAAGAAGAATGGGACTCATTTAAAACAAATCGTGGAGGCGTTTTCAAAGCCCCCGATCAGCCGCTCAATATCGTCTTAGAAAAAACATTCAAAAGTGAAGAGCCTGCTCTCAACTATATGAATTATCTATTCACGGCGATGCCTCTCATCTTAATCATGCTCGTCCTCTATTTCGTCTTCACACGTCAAATGAAAGGGATGGGCAACAGTGCGATGAGTTTTGGCAAATCGCCTGCAAAGCTGCTGGTTAAAGGAACAAACAAAATCACATTCAAAGATGTCGCTGGCGTCGATGAGGCCCTGGAAGAGCTTACTGAAATCGTTGACTTTCTGAAAAACCCACAGAAATTTACAGCTCTTGGAGGACACATTCCGAAAGGGGTCCTTTGTATCGGTCCTCCAGGAACGGGTAAGACGTTGATCGCTAAAGCTGTTGCCGGAGAGGCTGATCGTCCTTTCTTCTCCATCTCTGGATCTGACTTCGTCGAGATGTTTGTCGGCGTGGGTGCTAGCCGTATCCGTGATCTCTTCGACCAAGCGAAGAAAAATGCCCCATGTATCGTCTTCATCGATGAAATCGATGCTGTGGGTCGCCACAGAGGAGCCGGTATTGGTGGCGGACATGATGAAAGAGAGCAAACTCTTAACCAACTGCTCGTTGAAATGGATGGTTTTGATACCAACGAAGGTGTGATCCTCGTCGCCGCGACAAACCGTCCCGACGTCTTAGATAAGGCGCTACTGCGCCCTGGTCGTTTCGACAGAAGGGTGATCATCAGTCTTCCAGACATCAAAGGAAGATTCGATATTCTCAAAGTCCATGCGAGAAAAATTAAGATGGATCCCTCTGTAGATTTGATGACGATCGCCCGCAGCACGCCAGGGTGTTCAGGTGCCGATCTTGGCAACCTTCTCAATGAAGCTGCTTTATTAGCTGCTAGAAAAGGACGCACAGCAGTAACGACTCAGGAAACGACAGAAGCTCGAGATAAGGTCCTGTATGGAAAAGAGAGACGCAGCCTAGAAATGGATGAAAATGAAAAGAGAACGACAGCCTACCATGAATCTGGTCATGCAGTCGTCAGCCTCGTTGTCAAGCATGCCGATCCCGTTGATAAAGTCACCATCATCCCCCGTGGCCTCTCTTTGGGAGCAACAATGTTCCTGCCAAAGAAAAACCGCGTCAGTTACTGGAAAAATGAGCTACGCGACCAATTAGCCGTGCTGATGGGAGGACGTTGCGCAGAGGAAATTTTCCTTGGCGATGTTTCAAGTGGAGCTAAACAAGACATCGAACGCGCGACGCAACTTGCCCGCAGTATGGTATGCGAATGGGGAATGAGTGATAAAATGGGCGCCGTCGCCTATGACGAACGCAATGAGAATCCCTACATGGGCATGGGAGCGTCTGGCGAGAAGCGATATTCAGAACAGACAGCACAGTCAATTGATGAAGAAGTGCGTAGAATTTTGGATGAAGCTCATGAAGAAGCTGTTCGCATCATCAAAGAATATCGAGATCATGTGGAATTGATGACCCAAATGCTCATGGAATTTGAAACTCTCGATGCTGTTGATGTAGCTAAAATCATCAACAACGAGTGGACCGCTGAGGATAAACGGGACCGTCTTAAAAAGGCGGCCGAGTTGCAAAAAAAAGCTAACCCGCCACCACCTCCACCAGAAGCGATGGCCCCAACAACGGCACCAGCCGCATAGGAGGGGCTTGTCTTTAAACTCAAAATAGAAAGGAGTCACACAATGAAACAGATTTTATTCACCTTCTGCACAGCGCTCTTAATAATAGGATCTCTACACGGGGAGGAGACACAGCCACCACAGGCCACACCGGCACAAAAAGCCGTACCAACGCAACAGCAACCGTCAACGACAGGCCCCGAGAGTTGTCCTACTTGTCCGGCTCCCACTGGATCAGATAAAAAGCACTTAGCCCACTGTCCTACATGCGGACAAACAAGATGCAACTGCGCAAAAGAATCGACAATTTCTCCGATGTTGGAACCGAGAACAAAATACCCCCGTCGTTCGGTTTACGAAGACTAAAAAGGGATTTAACACAAAATAGAAGCGCAATATAAATTTAAACGCAAAGGCGCAAAGACGCGAAGAGGGGCAACCTTCGGCTACCTAATGTTAAGTAGCCGAAGGTTGCCCCTCTTCACGTCTTTGCGTTACAATAACTGTTTTTTGTAACTATTCACCAACATTATTCAGATTTATATACCAAGCGACCCACTTTAGAAATAACAACGAAGGCGACGCCAGTTACAGCCCCATAAAAAGCACCTGCCATCACCCGTTCACCCCCCTCATAAAAGGTGTCTTGTCCCCTGTTGAGGGAATCAACAGTCATCGCAACGACGCCACCGGCGACACCAATTGTAGCTGCATAAAGCATCTCACCAACAAACTTTACTGTACTTTTTGCGGCACCGGCAACAAATCCAACTGGAGCTGTAACGCAAGAAGCCATACTGCTCAGCTTAAATACGTTTTTCTTTGTGAAATAAACGGAAGTACCAACAGCTCCTACCACCAATGTACCTAAAAGGCTCCCAGTTGGTGATAACGAAGTGCCTAAACTCAACGCCCCTCCTAGAATAACAGCGCCGCCGACGTGATCTACAGCAGCCGGAGATACAGAATAAACTTTTGAAACTTTTAGTCCCTTGTAAAGGCTTAATCCAGCCCCAATCAAACAAGGTATTGAAGAAGAAATGAAAAAAAAGGAAGAAACTCCCATAACTGCAGTGCCAGCGAGTACAGCTCCTCCGACACGGTCAAATCCCTCTTTAATATTTATATTTGCAGGGTTAACCATTCCCCAATTAACTCTTTGTGCTAGTTGCATTGCTTGTGCCATCATATTAAACCTCATTATTTATTAATTTGAAAAACATTTGTTTGTAATAATCATTTTACATAAATCAAAATTTAATGTAAACAATTATTTAAAATTATTATTTAAAATTATGTTAATCACATACTTTCCATCAGCTATTAGACTTCTTTCGAAACTAAGGTTCTGTCGATTTTTGGGCCTGGTTCAAATGAAGGTTACACTTTTCCTTTATTTTCCTCTGTGTTCTCTGTGCCTCTGTGTTTCAAAAAAAAGGTGAAACACAGAGGCACAGAGGAACACAAAGAGGGGACGGGGGAAATTATTACCTGTTTTGGATTGTTTTTGAACCATGCCGATTTTTGGATTCTTTTGAACCGATTTTCGACTTCAAATTATAGGGGTAATATCACACTCGTATATGACCCCTATAATTTGAATCGAAAAGCGGCCAAAATAATCCCAAAAATCGACGAACCCTTAGTTTCGAAAGAGGTCTATTTAAAAATCTTTATTAAAACTTTAAATTTTTATAGTAAATTGAGCCTCGAGACCAACCTGGAAAAATATGGAATATCCCTCACTGATTAGACTTCCCGATGATGACGACGAGCTTCTTGCAAGCTGCAGGATCGATACGTTTCGCTCTAGCGGCAGCGGTGGTCAGCATGTCAATGTAACAGACAGCGCTGTGCGTTTAACACACATTCCAACAGGGATTGTGGTCACAAGCCAAAAAGAGAGAAGTCAATACCTCAACAAACAGCTGTGTTTGATTAAACTCAGAAAGATAGTAGATAGGTTGAACTACCAGAAGCCAAAAAGAGTTACCACAAAAATTCCAAGATCTGTAAAACTGAAGAACAGCGCAAAAAAATTGAAGGACTCCCAAAAAAAACAACTCCGGCAACGGCCCATTGATAGGGAATTCTTTGAATAAGATAGAAATAATAGCCAGGGGGCACTATCTTCTGATAGCCAACACATGATCATCGTCGTCGAGCTTGAAAGGCCTTGGCTTGTTGATGTTGGATATGGAAATGGCTTTATCTATCCGCTAGACTTAGAGGATCCTCGGCCTCAACAACAGGGTTATCGAGTTTAGCCCTTTTGAACCTCCCGGCAGTGAGGGATGTGATTAGCCCCGTTTGAAGCGAGTGCAGCGAGCGGAAAGCGGGGAAAAAACCGATCCACCAAGTGCGCCCCAGTAGTGGGCGCTCGAAAACAACAAACAAAAAAAGCATTTATGACACACACACCTATAAAGCCCACCATTTTCATTCTGTATGGTCTACAAAAAACAGACTAAATCTCATTAGTAAAAATTTTGAGTCTAGGCTTTACGATTACATGGGGGAATTGTATTTGGTATCCGGCGCCCACTGCCGGGGCGCATTTGCTAGAATGGTCTTTTCCCCGCTTTCCGCTCGCAGCGCTCGCTTCAAACGGGGCTAATCACATCCCTCCCTACCGGGAGGAAAAAGGCCAAACCCGAGAACCACTTCGTGGTAAAAGGCCAAACTCAAATGTAGCCTTCATAGCCTAAACATTACTTATCCAAAATTCGCGTTAAATAGGATGCGTGTGCAGACACGCATGCCGGAACAAAGTTATACCACAGGCGGCCTGAAACTTGGATTTAAAGCGTATTTAAAAAGATTAAGCCAATTACAATCATCGTTTTAGCATTGAACCTGCATTCAGAAGTCATTTCCCAGGCGTATTTCCATGTTTTTTTAGCGACGAGTATCGAAAGACCAATGAGTGCAACACCAACTAATGCTGCATAGGGGCGATCCGCAATTCGATAAAACACACCGCTATTCATCCCTTGCCACAGAGATCCCAAGATTCCCATATGAGCAACGCTAATAGGCTCTCTTGTACGGTAAGCTGCCTCGCAGTAGTCTGGGTCATTTTCAAATTGTTGAAGATTATCTAATGTGTATCTAAATTTCATTGTAGGCGTGACAGCTCCATTAAGCCCACCTAACAATATGCGTCCCCAAAATGAAATGCGATTTGTGTTTTCAGCTGCAGTAGTTGAAATCCCAGAAAGAATCGCATGCCAACGAGAAAGTCCTAATTTGTATGCAATAGAGGGGAGGAATGCTATTGGACTGCAATCATCATAATCAAATTTAGAATCTTTAAATACATAAAAATACCCTTTAGAGGATCTAAAACAATCTCTTACAACTCCTCGGGCTAGCATATGACTCCCTACACAAGATCCTGTTAGCCCCGATCGCGTGGCAGGATCAATGCCAAATAAATTTCCGCTTATATAATGGATTAAGGAATCTCCATGACGTAGAGTTTCCAACCCCAACACATTTGCAATTCCTTCATCAAGTAATGAATAGGCTCCATACGCCCTCATCCCAATAAAAAAGTACTTTTTTATCTTTTCGAAATTCACAAAACTCGAAGGGATTGGATTCAGACAATCCTTATCACATAATTGCTGTTGTTCATCTTGTGTGTTTATTACGTGCTGAACACCAACAATGCGCATTTATTATCTACCAATTAAAATAAAGATACCTGAAACGAGAGCGAGAATGCCAAGTACAATTCCAGGAATAGCAACAGCTGCAAGTGTAATAAGACCGACTAAAATTAGGTAGATCGCCAATAAGAGCATGCCAATATTTCTTGTAAACGCCATGAGATACCTCCAAAAAAAATATAGAATCCATTTTCTTCTTAACGTTTTATATATTTAATTTACAAGCACTATTTTTTCTAATCGGGCAATAGTTGAGCCGCCAAGTCTTTGGCTGCCTTTCCATCGATAGAACTATTCATCTGCATAATTTTCTTCATGACGATGCCAAGGTCTTTTTTTGTTTTAGCTTCAGAATCAACAATAGCTTGCTTGACAATCTTTTCCATTTCCTCGTGGCTGAGCGCCTGAGGTAAAAACTCTTGGACAATGACAATTTCTCTTTCCAGTTTTTCAACATTTTCCACACTATTAACCGCTTTAAACTGATCCAAAGCCTCTTTTAAATTTCCTAGATAAGTTTTAAACAGTTTAATCACTTCAGGATCGGGGATATTTCCTCGAGCATCAACTGCCAATATTTTCGATTTTAACATCCGCAAAACATTCAGTCGGACTGAATCTTTACTTCTCATCGATTCTTTGATGCCATCATTAATTTGTTCTACAATACTCACGAGATCACCTATAAATGTTAAGCGGCTAAGATAGAAATTGCAATTTGGCATACCCTTGGATCAGTGGCTAATCCAACGTGTCCCAATTTAAACTGATAAACCTGTTCCTCCGGCAATGGGGATACCGTCGAAGAAATGGCATCGTAGGAACCAACGATGTCGTAAATGCCTTGATGGGTACTGCGAATCGTCGCAATTTGATCTGGTGTAAACGATCCTTCGATCTTTTTCGTTGTGAACACATTTTTTGGATAAATATCTTCACGCTCTGGAGGAAGGACTGTTGTTTCATCGTGCTGCCCTGTGCAACATAGCCATGTGGGGCCGGCAACAGAAACGACTTTTCTCACCGTCTCGTTTCGACTAGAAGGGCCAACATTATGCCATCGTCTTCTGACCCCTTTCTCATCCTTAAGTGTAATTTGATCTGGAAGAAATGCGGCTAAATGTCCGGCATACCCACCTAAGGAATGTCCAACGAGATCGACTTGAAAGGGTTGTTCCCTCCCTGCTTGCCGATAGATTTCAGCGACATCGTCAATGGCTTTATAGACAACTTTCATACGCTCTTGAAGGTCATTTGGCAACTGTAGCGTAATCAACGGACCTATTTTTTTGCTTTTCTCAGCTTTTTCGAGCTCCATCGCCCAAGGCATCCAAATGTCGGGAGTGCTAAATAACCCATGAAACAACAGCACAGGGATTCGCTCCTTTTCCCCAGGGTCATCCTTAAGTGTAGATAAAAGGCAATCAAGGCTAGCAGGATCGGCAGCATTGTAAAAACCATAACACTTCGTCAAAGTAGTTTCCCATCCAAAAATGCGTCTTACAGCGGAAAGAATAGATTCTCCTAATTCCCCAAAAAGAGAAGGAATTGCTAATGCGCAAGTCTTCCATCCATTTCTAAAAAGAAATTGGCTAAAATCTTGAACAGCTGTTAGATAAATATCAGTGATTCGTTCAAAAATAGAAGGAGCTGTCGCCTCATTACTACTAATCGTAATCTCACTACTTTGGCAGACTCCACCCTGATTAGAAACGCTATGACTACGGCACATACAATCACCTATAAATTTAATGTAAATAACCTATGACCCGCCAGTGTACCACTAATTACCTATTTTTTCAACTTTTTTCCAGCAACTAGGAGTGAGATAATTTACGAGGGTAAATGGGAATTATTTAAAAAAGTCTTCTTGCTCCTAATTCCTGGACTTTTCAGATCTCTCTCTCAATGCATCCCCTCCTCCACCTGAAGGAGATGCCGAAGTGACACTTGCGGTGTTTTGTTTTCTACGCCTCTCAGTTGATTTATAGACAGAACAACTAAGAAAAGAAACAAAAACGGGAAAATATTTTTTTCTTAAACATTTAGGCTAAATTATCTAAAAATTGTTTTAGTCCAGGATTAATATTCTCCGGATGAGTCATATTGACTGCATGAGCACCGGGAGAAATCACAAGACCTCGGCAATTGAGCAATTTTTTGCTTAACTCTTCTGCTAGGGTAACTGGAAGGCAATGGTCATCAGCGCCATGGGTGACTAGAACTGGACAATGAATTTCTTGTACACGGTGAGTGATTTCATCTCTTTCTAGTAAGTTGTTCATCGCATGAAAAATGTTAATAGCAGGGATTTTTTTCCATTTAGGTAACCAATTATTCCAATGCGTTTCCATTCCTGGATCTCCTTTTGGACCTAAAAGCACTGTTGCTAAACCTTCTATCAATGGATCAGTCGGTCCTGATTGCATCCAAGAATCCCTTGTTTCACGAAAAGCTGCTTTCAACTGGTCTGGGTCGACACCCGATTGTGTACTCATAAGCACTAACGCTTTAACTCTTTTAGGTTGTGTTAGAGCTGCTCGTAATGCACAATATCCCCCTTGGGACATCCCTACTAAAATAGCAGAATCGATCTGTAAAAAATCCATCAGACCAAAACAGTCTTTAACAGAATCATAAAGGTTAAATGGACGTCCATCCCACTTGGTGCGTCCAAAACACCTAGCATCCCAACGAATGCATCTGTAATCGGGAGATAACATCTTTACCTGGAAATCAAAAAGAGATTGATCCATGAGAAATCCATGCATAAAGACAAGAGCCGGTCCTTTTCCTCCAGAATCTTCAAAGTAAATTTCCTGTCCATTAATCTTAGCTAGCGGCATTATCCCCCCTTAATATGTCTGCCAAGCCCCTTTCCAGAAGCATGGATCGGACTTCGACTCGGTTCGCTCCGGGATTATACCAAATCGGTTGTTTTCCCATTGCATAAAATTACTTTATAAATCATATTCGGGCGAAATAAAAGTGATATTCATGATAAAAAAGAATTTGCTATTTCCTCCTAAGGATGAATTACATTCGCGAATGCAACTGAAACAAAAGGATCAACAACTTTTGCAGATGATGTTCGCAGTCCACGTAACGCCCAACGACAAAGCTGTCTTTTTCAAAGATTTAAATATTGAAAAAGAGCCGATGGAATTCAATTTGATGTTAGCGCATCTTTGTCACCGTCACGGAAGTCTGGGGGTGCCATCTACCATTATACCTCGTGTCCGTGGCGTGGCTCGCTTCTATCTATTTAAAAATGCGGCTTTATTTTCCTCTTTTGGACGCCTGGGAACAATTCTTAACCAGGCTAACATCCCAATGCTGCTACTCAAAGGATCCGCCATAAAGGCTTACTACGACCCCTATACCAGCCGTTGCTTAGTGGATGTTGATTTTGCTGTGCCAGAAGAACGGCTTAATGAAACGATAAAAATAGCTAGCAGTCAGGGGTATTATGACTTCAGTAATGCCTTTCATTCTGTAGATATGAAGCAACTAGAGACTGATGGAACTAGCGGCCGTATAGATATTCATCATTGCTTGTTCAAGACTAGCTATAAACGCAGTATAGAAGAGGAACTGACAGATGGTGCAAAATTAATACAGTTCTTTGGTACCGAAGTGTGGATACCATCCCCAGAAAATTTGATTTTACATTTACTTGAAAACGAGTTCTTTAATCTTTGCTGTGTGCCAAAAGAAAATCGAAGGCGTTTTAAATGGATCTACGACTGTGGTATGGTACTTTGCTCTACTTCTCAATTCGATTGGAAACATGTGGTCAAAAACGCAAAAAAATATTTTATTCATGATGCCGTAAAACCTATGTTATCCATATTGGCAGACTATCTTCCACAATATGTACCCCAAAAAATAATAGTTGATAATTATAGCTTCCAATGCCCTAAACATAACAGTGAGATGGAAAAGAATGTTATCGTCAATTTAAGATGGCGTTCGGAAGCTCTTCGACGACACAAGTTGCGATCGGAAGGCAAAAAATTGAAATCTTTTTTCCTATTACCCTTTCACGTGATAGAAAAATACCGCATGCTTCGTCATCACGGGAAAGTGCATACTATTTGGGAATTTATTTTGCTACACTGTGAAGCAAAAAATTTTCGTGAAGTCATATCGTGGCTGCTATCAAAGCTACATAATTGGATTAAAACTAATGACTGATGTTAATAACGCTCTTTCGAATCAAATTATGGAATTAAATTTTCAACGTTTTTGGAAGCATTTAGACTCTCTGTTTCATACTGCTTTAGGACCTTTAGAAACACGTTGGCTCCGTATAGCTGGTTTATTAGTGAAACTGGAATGCCGTAACCCAACTCTGCTTCATTATATAGATATTCAATTGGCCTGTTGCTTTACGAATGATACTAATGAACCCGACGCTGTATTCCGCTTATGGCAGGGAGATATCGCTGCTTGCCTGCGTTTAAACCACCTAGAACGGCAAATTCATATAGTGAAAGATAATGTCCAAACACTAATAATCAATGAAGATAAAGGTCGTTTATATGGATTTGATAAAAACAACGATACTAGTTATTTTTGTCTGCAGGACTGCAGTCACGAATCCATAACTAATCTTGGGTATTTGATATACCAACTTTTATATAATTTGGCTAAGCAGAAAGGACGATTTATGCTGCATGGAGCTGCTTTGGGCTATGAAAATAAGGGAGTACTTATCTGTGGAGGAACTGGGCATGGTAAATCAACACTCGCAATCTCATCCCTTCTACAAAACTGCCAATATGTAGCCGACGACCACTTCATGCTAACAAGAAATGAAAACATAACTCGGGCTTGGCCTGTATATTCAATAGCCAGTTTGCACGAGTCCAGTTTGATACAAATGCCAGGATTATGCTTAAACAAACGGTGGTTAAAGGACAATTCAAAGCATGTTTTTGATATTTCTGCCTATGGTCATCAGTTTTGCTTTGGTCTTACTATAAAGGCTTTAATTTTTCCAGTTTTGGCACCGGAAGAAAAAAAGCCTTCTTTTACGATGATACCAGCGGGAAGAATTCTCACTCATCTCATTTGGTCGACGATCACACAAGTGAATGACCGCAAAGATCCAAAGCATATTCGCAATATCCTTGATTTTCTAAAAGATTTACCCTGTTATCAACTAACCTTAAGCTCTGACATCGAACGCAACGCAAAATTTCTAAAAAAACTTATTCTTAATAAAGTAAAATAAAAAGGAAAAAAACTATGAATGATATGGAAAAAAGATATCGTATTGACGAATTACAATTTTTTTACGATTATTCAGACGGATTGGCGATCATCATCAATTCGACTACTGGTGTCTATTATGGCATCAATACTTTTGGATCGGCAATTTTCAATCAACTTGTAAAAGGGGTCTCCCCTGCTTCAGTTCTAAAAGAGCTACGACACCTGTCCGGTTGCCCATTAGAAATAGAAGATATCTTTGTCAATTTTATTACTCGACTGCAAAATTTCGGATTATTAATTCCAGAAACGACAGTCGAAGGTAATAAAATGATGCAAAGTTTTGATCAGAGCATAGCAACAGAAGGATTTGTCTTTGAAGTCGAAGAATTTGCTGAAATTCAAGAAATCTTGCTTGCCGATCCCATTCATGATGTAAATAACGATCACGGATGGCCTATCTTATTTGGAGCAGCAAATGATTTCCTCAGCGAATAATCAGTGTTTAATTTCTGTAATAATTCCCGCCTACAATTCTTCTTTATTCATTAAAGAAACTGTCCATAGTGCATTGGCACAAGTTGTTTTAGGATTTGATGTCGAAATAATTGTTATAGACGATGGATCAACAGACGACACGGCCAATATAGCAGAGACTGCTGGCGCAACAGTGATAAAAAAAAAGAACGGTGGAGTCTCTTCTTCTCGTAACTTTGGACTGCATCATGCTCATGGGCAATATATTTTATTTCTGGATGGAGACGATCGATTGAGGCCAGGGGCATTAGCACTCTTAACGGAAATTCTGACAGCTGATTCAGAAGTTGGAGCGGTATTTGCCATGGCCCAAGATTTTATTTCTTTAGAACTCCCTGAAGAAGAACAGGCTCGTCTTAGACCACGAGAAGAACCATATTATGGCTTGCTAACCGGTTGCATGTTGGTCCGGGAAAAAACGATAAATCTCGTGGGTCTTTTTGATGAAACGCGTGAGACGGGCGAAGCGGTAGAATGGCTGGCACGCATGTATGACCGCGGTATAAAAACTACGCGGATTCAATGGATTACTGCTGATCGGCGGCTGCATATGACTAACACTGGTCGCCTACGACGAGAACAGGAAAAAAAAGATTATGCGGATATTCTTCGAATGCGGCTTAAGGAGCGGAGCAAAACTACCCGAAACTAATGTTTAGTCGTTCTTCTATCAATTTCAGAGTATGACAAGGAGAAAATATAACTGGCTGACATGTGGGTTGCCACTCATTCATAATAAAATTGATGTTTATTTCGTCAGGAGAAGTAAATATCTCGATTTGCCTTTGATCATAAAAGGGGGCAGAAATCAGATGTGTGTTATTGGATAAAAGTTTTCTGCCATACACAAGGGCTTCGCCTGTACGAGCTGTAAAGCCATGATGAGTGGGATTTTGCAAAAGCTCGAGGATGCATCGAGAATGCAAAGCCATATGCAAACAGTCGATGTAGGGTAAAAAAGTGCAGTAATTGATTTCATCCGCATAACGTTGTTCCCGCAAAGGCACCCCAACAATATGAAAATCGCAATTTAAATCAGCATTTCGCAGCCGTTCGTAAACAGCCAAGATCATATTCAACCGCTGCTTGGCAGCCCCTATAAAAAAAATATCGTTGCGTGCCTTCTCCTTTTGCCATCGTTCTCCTTGCGGTAAGGCAGAATAAGGGAGTGGGCAATGCACAAAATTATACCGTTCTGCATCCTCTGGATCAAAACTCAAAATCAAGTCGAATTCACCCTGCATATGTTCTATATTGATTCCAGGATAACTATCAACTAGATCCGAAAAAAACCAACAAGCTTTAGTATGGGGATTCAGCTCCTTTAGTCTTTTTACATAGCCATTGGCAAACAGAGGATACCAATCTCGAAAAAAAAGATAACACACCGACGCATCTGCCGAAATGACATTTTCTCCCAATAGTCGCATTCCATTTTTATATGCAAATTCCATTTGCAATAGAAAGTGGAGCAACTTTTTTTGATCGCTCCAGGGTGGCGAGATCAAATGGATATTATGCTTGCCTTCTAATTCCGTAAAAATCGGAAGGTAGTTCTTAGCATAACTAAGTACAGCCAAATCGTATATCATATTGGCAAGTACTCATATTGAGTATGCATTGTAATATCTAAAGCATCATTAAAAACTCTATTCGGGCCTAAAGTAGCTACATTCGCAATTGTCAAGCCATTTTTAAATAGCACATAAGGGAAAGATAATTGATCTCGACGGGAATACAATAAGAATTCTTTCCACCATTGCTCCATAAGACTGATACAAAAAGTATCATGATGCTTTCTAGCGATCACACTGCAATCGGCTAATCCATAATCTTTTGGCATTCCCTGTTCCTGTAAAAAAAGCAGATGTTTCTCAATATGTTCAGGAGTATCCTTACCAAGTTGCAGAACGACCCTAGCTTCCTGATATACACAATTTCGAGTATAATGACAATGGGTAGCTATAGGATAGGGTCCAATACGATTAATAAGCTCTGTGAGATCGCTCATGGGGGTTATATTTCCATCCAGATAGATGGAATATTCATAATCTGGAAACAGTAGGTGGGGGTGCATTTTATACCAACGATTTTGCTCTATAGCACTAAGAGAAGGCTGCTTTTTTTTAATGTGAGATACATCAAAAAGACACCACGCAGAATTAACTGCAAGAGATTGATCCGTTATGGCGTAGTAATCAATATTATCTGGTTTTATCTTTGGCTCTAAGAACTTGTCGTAGGCCCCTATAATGCAGGTATACACTGCAATACGATGCTCGCTAAAATAATTGGGAGATTGAAATTGATTCCGCGGATTTATTTTGGAAGAATTTTTTTGGCAATTTTCTGGAGAACTAACGGGTTTAAGCTTACCCAAACGGTTCCTTAATGAGCATAAAAAGTCCTTTTTACAAATCTGTCGATTCCATTCACGCAGAATTAAATTCTGACGCCTTTCACGACGATCACGATTCAAGACCTTAAGCTCCTCAATGTGTGCAACATAGATTTGCTGTTTCTCTTTGTCACAAATAAACATATGTAGTTTCCAATGTACACTTATGAAGAAGCAAGTCCTTCATGGTTGCCTTACCGACGTTTTTTAAATCTTTCAGAGTTTTCATAATTATGCCTTATACCAAAAACAGCTTAATCCAAATGAAAAGCATGGACAGTCCATTTATCAAATTATGAAATAAGACACAAGGCCATATGCTACCAGTTTTTTCCCGAACATAGACAAGGGAGAAACATAATAAAATGGTTTGAACATCGATCCACTGTGGATTAAATACCAATTGATTTTCCTTTGGAGAAAAGGCAAGGACGTGACTCATCATAAAGGCGACTGTGACCAAAAGAGCCCCCCACCCAAAAGAAGCACCAAATAATTTCCATTGGCGCCCCAAATAGTGATTGAGAATAGCTAAGTAAACACCCCGGACAACTAATTCCTCCGCTAATCCTGGCATAGAAAATTGGAATAATAGTGTCTCAAGAGGAAATTCATGAATGGAAGTTACAGTGGAAGGGGTCTCTTGCACAAGAAAATCCAAAAAATTCCAGATCACAAAAAACAGGCCCATTCCTAGTCCTAACAACCATCCCTTTGTATCTGGCAAATTCAACCCGACCTCTTTCGATGTCAACCATTTAAACCCATAGACAACGACCAAAGGCCAAATAAACTCTAAGATTTTACCTTCCCAATTCCAATGAAATTTTGAAATCTCAAGCATACGAGGCAATAACAAAAAAAACGTGTCAAGGCATATTGCAAGCATCAAAAACACCGCTGCTATCAATGGAGCATTGGATTTTCTGACAAGGGCGATCAATAGCAACGGTATCCCCACTGCGGCACAATATAGACTGAGTTCTATTAATAGGTTCAGATTTTTATTTTTTTATTGTAGCAGAAAGAACAAAAAAAAACGAAAGTAAAAAACAATAATGTTACAAACGATTTGACTTAAATCACCTAATTTATTAAAAACAAATTTAAATAACTAAATTTCGGCATGGTTCAAAATCAATCCAAAATGGGTAACAGTTTTTTCTCTTATCTTCTCTCTCTGTTCTCTGTGCCCGTGTTTCAAAAAAGAACACAGGTACAGGGAGCACAGAGAAGAGGGTAAGAAAAGTGTAACCTTCATTTGAACCAGGCCTAAATTTCAGACTTACGAGTATTATCATGAAATGTTATATCAGTTTCGTTTTAACAGTCTTTTCTTGTATAGCATCAGGAACGTTAAATTCTGAATATGGGGAGTGCATCGGACAATCGTACTTAACTCAAGCATATAGCAACGATAATAGCTACAAAGTCCCCTGTGAAAACAATTTTGTGCTTTTACAAGATAGCAACAAAAAGATATTCAGCGGTCTGAAATGGCAGTGCGTTGAATATGCAAGACGATGGCTCATTGATAATAAGAATGTAACATTTGCTCAGGTCAAATATGCCTATAACATTTGGGATCTGGAATATGGTAAAAGAGTCGATACCAATGAATTCATTCCCATACTTAAATTTGAAAATCGCACATCGACAGTAGAACCACAAGTGGGTGATTTATTAATTTATAGCGGTGAAATTGCAATCACTGGCCATGTAGCTGTCGTGGCAGACGTCGACTACAATTCTGTGACAATCGCTGAACAAAACTACTTCAATAGGCCTTGGGATGGGATTGACTATTCCCGTCGTTTATTGTTGGGAAAAGATGAAGAAGGTCAGTACCGAATTTTTGATGAGGCATTAATTGGATGGGTGCGCTTTGACTAATCGCAACATACTTTCCAAGCATGGCTGCCCAAAGCATCGTACAAATCGACATAGCTGGTCAATAGCTCGATGTTGCCTTGAATGAGAGCATCTTCTTCAGATAATAATTCTTGATAGGCTAACAACACGTCACGATCATCTTTGAGCCCTTGCTTATAGAGATCTTTTATTAACTGATAAGACTCTTCTTTTAAATGTTTTTTATTTTCTAGGTAATGGATTTTATCTCTCTCGTAATTAAAAGCTGCAAGAGCTGTCTCTGCTCCCTCAAGAGCACTTAAAATTGCCTTTTGGTACTGATAGAGCATTTCTTCACTTCCCGTTGCTGCATATCCCTTTCTTGCTTGCTGCACAGTCGGATGGCGACAAATTAGCTCCATGGGGGATCCTATAGGGATATTACAGGCTAGTTCTGGCAGGTCTTTAGCTTGACAAAGTACTTCATTTAATGCTCCAGGCGCATAACCTAACAAAACAGAAAGATGAAAGGTTGTTTTCTCCATTGAAAATTCAATTAGGGACTTCTGCATTAAAAAAGAATCGAGATTTTTTTGATCTTCATTCTCTTTAACTGAGCTAAAAAAACCTCTGGTTGATAGTCCTTTATTTATGGTTAAAATTTCATCCTGTGCTTTGATGTTTTCTTTGAGCACTTTTAATTGCATTTGTAATCCGCGGAATTCCATGTAATTTTTTGCGACTTCAACAGAGACTTCATTAACAGCTTTAAGCAGCGTATCCTCTGACCCTAAACTAGCAAGAAGAATGTCTTTATTGCGTGTAGAAGCCTCAACAATTAAAGATGTTAATGTGGGATCATTAAGCGCTTCCCACCAAAGGAAGCAGAAGGGATCTTCGGTCGTCATCCCTTCCTTAATCGGGATTTCCCATCTACATGGAACCTCAATCCCAGTTTGATCGGTGCAATCTGGAGGACGATAACAACTTGTCATCCCAAAAAAGACAAGAGAACAAATAACAAAATTATTTTTTTTCGACATCGATATAAACATCCATTTGTTCACCAATAATTAGATAGGCATCCGTCTTTTCTATGCGATAAAGAATTTCAAAAACTTGAGTGTCTATTTTCTCATCAACATCATTTGTGAGATATTTCTTTGGAACCATAAAAGGATCGACCCGAATAAACTTAAGAGGAATTCCCTTAGAAAGATTTCCCTGCCTAAAGGCGACAGCAGGGAAATTGGGATGAAACATCGCAATATTAAATTGATCAATCCTCACTCGCAAACAAAGTTCCTCAATATTTCCCAAAATCATTGTTGTCTTGTTAGGATCTACAGTTTCTCCTTCATGAATATTGACTTGCAATACCGTCCCATCAAGTGGAGATTTGATAGAGGTGCGTTGGATTTCTGATTTAATCGCATCTACATCTGCTTTGGCTTGTGCGACTTCGTGATGGGCTATATCTAGTTCTGGTTGCCAAGCACCCGATTTAACTTTTTCAAATTCAGCTTGCGCCTGTTTTTTCTCAGCCTCAGCCTCTTGGTATCTATATAAGCGTGCGTCTTGCTCTTCTTGGCTAATTGCATGAGGGTTAGGAAGGTTGACGACCATATCATGTTGTGCCTTCGATTCATTAAATGCTGCCTGAGCTTTATTTAGTGCCTCTTGCGCGATCATGAGATCTTCTTTTCTAGGTAAGGCTTCCAATCTATGTAAACTTGCTAGTGCTTTTTCATATTCTTGCTGTTTGATTTTTAATGTAGCGAATAAGTCTTTATTATCTAGTTGAAAGAGGACTTCCCCTTTTTTTACTTTAGCATTTACTGAGACGTTTATTTTTTCAACCATGCGGTCAGAATGAGAGCTAATACTAATATTTCCTGACTGTGGCTCTACAATACCGACACCGCTAATATAAGTGGGAAACGGAGGGTGCTCTGCCTGAACATCTGGGATGACTTCTTTATCTGGTTTTTGGATGAAAAAAATCAAAATCAGAAGCAAACAAAGAAGTGTAAACCCTAAAACAACATAAAAATACTTCCTATCCATCTATTAAACCATCGTTAAGATTTACGATATGATCAGCAAAAGAAAAAATTCGATGATCGTGAGTGATGACCAAAACAGTTCGGTTGTCGGACGAGACGAGATCTTTCAAAATAGACATACATGCATGGCCGTGTTCTTGATCTAAAGCGCTTGTTGGTTCATCGCACACAATGAGTTTGGAGTCATTCATCAATGCTCGTGCAATAGCTGCGCGCTGCTGTTGCCCTCGAGACAATTGTGTGGGCGAACAATGAACCTTATTTCCTATGTGCAATCGTTCGAGGATGGGGATAGCTTTCTCCTTTGCTTTACTTTCGTTTTCCCCTTTGATAGTCAAGGGAAGGATCACATTTTCTAATACAGTTAAAGCAGGGATTAGGTATAAAGCCTGGAAAACAACACCTATATTTTCATTGCGAAAATGAGCTTTTTCCAATTCATTCATTGTGTTCATATGATGTCCAAAAATAAATAAATCTCCTTCGTCAGGGGTTAATATCGTTTGGATGATAGACATCAACGTCGTTTTCCCTGAACCTGACGGCCCCACCAAAAGAGTTAATTTCTTTTCAGGGATTTCCAAATCGATTCCCTTTAGGGCAGCTGTTTTATTCTCCCCTTCGCCGTAAAACTTTTTAATGCCTTTACACTTAACTGCTATCATGTGTTTACCATTAACATATGGGGATCTAATCTAAAGATTTTTCTCACGCTTAAAGCAGCCATAAATATGCATATAATCACAGCGAAAAATCCGGTGAGAAGAAGTAACTGCCAAGGAAATTCAAAGGTTAACGTCGTACCTTTAATTGCAAATCCCCAAAGTAGCGTCACCCCCGTTCCTAAAATATAACCGATGGTTCCCACCACTACAGCTTGAAACACGATCATCTTTAAAATCATCGCCTCTGTCCCTCCTAGGGCTTTAATTAACGCATAGTAACAGAGATTATGCAGGGTCATGATATAAAAAATCTGTCCCGCAATTGAAAAACCGATGATCATTCCCAGAAGGACTGAGATCCCATAATTAATTAAAATTCCCGTCTTTAAAAAGTGGTCGCTTATTCTAGATTCTAACTGTTTGCTCGTTAACCCCAGCATATTTTTATTAGAGTTGATTTGATTGAGAATAGCCTGTACGTCAGCGTTCTCTCTTGTTTTTGCTACAATATACTGAATGCGGTTCGTTCCACTAAATTGTTCAACTTGGCTATTGATCATAAACACGACAGGCTGAGGAAAAAACCCAGGAGTCGTTTTTGCAATCCCTGCAACGACGACTCGGTGACCGTTAATTTCTAGTGCATCGCCAAGTTTTAAAGGGGCTTTCTCTCCATTAGGTAAAGTTATCGCTAAGAGATTTTCTGCAGAGTTAGAATCGAGAATCACTCCCCCATTTCGATATAAATCCTGAATATTGCCCTCTAACAGGTTAGGTATTCCCACCAAAGTTTTATCATCGACTCCATACACTTCTGAAACCGTAAATATTCCGGATGGCGTTGTAAGGGGCAAGAGCAAATAAGTGACGGGGACAGCCCACTCGACATTTGGAATGCTTTTAACATATTGGAGATAGTCCTTAGGCATTGAACGGATGAGGTCTTCACCCTGTGTTGCTGGATCAATTACCCAGATATTAGGTGCAGAAATATTTGTGACAATGCGATAAGAACGGGATACTAAGCCTAAATAAATAGCCGATTGTTGCGAAATTAAGAGCACAGCCAAAAAAATGCCAAAGATAACCCCTATAAAAGCAGCTTTGTTACCGATCAACATTTTAAAGGCTGTTAAGATCATAATTTCACATTTAACAATTTTTTAAGTGCAAATAATTCGGTCAAACTCAACTTATCTCTGGACACTAAAAAGGTAGGGGCTGATTGAGGATGGTATTTACTTAAATAGACAGCCCGCGCATTGAGTCTAAAAATTGATCCTGCTACTTTAAAAATAAATCCTGCTAACAATTTTGAGATTAAACTGAGGCCTCTAACTTCCCCTAACTTAGATCCACAAGCAATACCCAAACAAAGATAATGACTATTCTCACTGGCCAGAATGTCAAAAGTAGAACACATAAGACATTCTGTTGTCCCCGTTGGAGCGTCTAGAACAACTAAATGAAAACACACTACCCACCCTGGAATGCTATCGAGAGGAGAAAGCAATAAAAGACCTACGATTCTATCATTTTCTTGTGCATAAAAAATGCGGTGATCGGCATCACTGAAAAAATCGATATGCCCTAAATGTATTTGTGGTCCATGCCGTCCTTTCACCCAAGCTTCAGCAGTGCTTTTGATTTGGCTTTCTAATGCAGGATCATGATTTTTGTATTCTTTGACAACAACTCCATGACGAGAAGCGTGGTTGACCTTTCCTTGCAATTTATGCCTTTTGTGAAAAGTCATTGGGTTTATGCTCAGCTCTTCCCCAACCTGAATTAACGTATGGCATCCATTATTAATACTCCAATGAGCAAAATCTTCGTGAACAAGAAAATAGACGACCTTTAAGTTGCATTCTTGGCAATAACGATGAAAGGCACCCGTAAGTTCCGCGATATTTTCTGGCTGACACATTGGATCGCCAATAACGACAGCGCAGTTGCCTATCTTTTGATAGCCGATGGCCCCATCGACTTGAGGAATCTGAAAAACGCAAGAAGCAGAATAGATTAGAATAGTCGATTCGGGACTACCTAAACGCCTTATCAGAGAATCTAACGGCTCCGCTTCTGTAAGTTCTGTCATTATATCTGAGGTATGCATATTCCCTCAGAATACATATAAAAAAATATATTGCAAGTTGTTTTAATAAAAACAGAGACCGAAAAGACTGGGTATAACCATCCCGCTTTAATCAAGACTGAAACAGGAATTTTTACCCAGTCTTTTCGGTCTCGGTCTTGATAGAAGCGAGATGCTTATACCCAGCCCATTCGGGAACGGTTTCGGTCGTAGGGGCTGCCAGCGAAGCCAATCCCGCTTAGCCTGTTATATTTTGCTTTTCTTATATCTCCAATGAATAAAAAAGAAAAACAAAAAATAATAAAAAAATAATAAATATTGATTTTTTAATATAAATATCTTACAATGTGTTAAATTATTAAAATATTTAAGGAATAAAATGCCAAATTCTTCGGTCTTTTCTCATAACATTAACACTTTGGAGCAACTACAAACAGGAGCAACACTGTCTGTAGATCCAAACGGATATCTGGTAACAGGAGCACCCCTAGCAACAACGCATCCTCGAAAATCGCTGTTTTCCCGTTTTATTGGGGCAATACAAAACCCATTACATCAAGCTATCAATCAAACATGTCAGCAGTTATTTGATGAAGTTATTACTAATAATTCACTTCCCTTAACTTCTAAATCCCCTGCATTGGTCAAAGAACGGGTAAAAGTAAAACATATACTGGATAATGTAACTAAACTAGGCAACAATATATTACCTTCACAGCTTGAATCGGATCTTAGAGAGTTGGTTCAATCTCCAGAGACCTTGGAAGCTCGGTTAGCTCTACAACAAGGAATTGCTCCTGCACCTTTAAACCAAACCATCAGCGGCACTTACGTTATGCATAACCGCTTGGGGCAACCTTGGGGAATTTTCAAGCCAATGAGTCAAGAAGTTGGCGGCAATAAAAATCCTAACTGGTTAGTATGGGCCGCATTTTCTGCTGAAATGTGGGATATCGAGTCTGGCACAGGATATTTAAGAGAATGCATTGCCTATCAATTAGATAAAGAGCATTTTTCTCAAGTCCCTCTAACCGTTCCCACAAACTTTAAACACCCAGCTCTTGACACATCTATTTTCCCTCTTACTACACCGAATCTTGTGGGTTCGTTTCAAATTTTCAAAAAAAATTGTACCCCCCTTAACGCAAGCCTAAAGTCATACGAATACTTAATAGAAAAACGAAACACTTGGTTAGCGACAATAATAACATCAATTTACGTGTTTGCATTGCGTTGTCTTTTTTATTTTGGGCTGTCTCATATTTCTAAAGAACAAATTCATAAAATAGCAATTTTGGACATGCGAATTTTAAATTGTGACCGCCATTTAGGTAACTGTTTAGTTGAAGAGAATACAAAAATCCTCTATCCAATAGATCATGGCCTTGTTCTACCGAATAAAGCTCGCAAATTGCGCTTTGAATGGAAAAACCTTATCCAGTCAAGGTTTCCATTTAGTGGGCGATCTCTACGTTATATTGAAAAATTAGATCCGAATGAGGATGCAAACATCCTTAAAAGATCTGGCATTGCTGCAGATGCAATAGAAAGAATGAAGCTTTCAACTATGCTCTTAAAAACAGGCGCAGCTAGAGGACTGACAGCCTATCAAATAGCTGATCTAATCGAGCAAGCTTTTGAAGAAGTGATTTGTCACAAAGTATTCACTAAGGGCGAAAATCCTCAAAATGTCATCAATCAAGCCATTGACGAGTATATGAAATAAGGCTTGAGTCCAACTTATTGGATAAACAATTAATTACCACAGACACACAGATTCAAAAATTGGCATCTGGGTGCGTTTTGTGGTAAAAAGCCAAACTTAAATTGTTTATCCAAAGCTTGACTAAATAAGATCCCTTAAATCAACTCCCGATTTCTCTTGCATACGGCGATCGATGATAGAGCGACTTTCCTCGGTAAGAAGGGCTAAGCGTCGTTCGGTTTCCCTTTCCCCTCTTCTATGGCATAGATAAAACACATTTAATGGCTTTGGATTCCCTGCTTAAGCCAGGTATTAAAACACTAAAAGAAAATTGCAATCCACTTAGAATCAAAAAGATGCAAAAAGCACTCCATCAAAAAGTGGGCCTTATTCACTTGTATAAGGAAACTACCGGCCATTTGCTCTTTAGTTTATCCCTCTGTGTTCTCTGTGCCTCTGTGTTTCTATCTTGAAACACAGAGGCACAGAGAACACAGAGGGGATGACCGAAAATGTGAACAAGACCAAAAAGTGGAACTTCCGTTTTAAGTCAGTTTCTTTTCTAAAGTCTTTTTAAATTTAGGATCGATTGTTTTTAACGCATTCGATCCTCGCGTGATTTGCGCGATGCTCACTTTATATGCGTCTGCCATTTCTCGTTGCGTCAAATCCCCTTCTAGCAAGGCTTTGATAATCAGATAACGCGAGGCCATGATTTCTCGTTCTTCAAACGTTAGGAATAGAGAAAAAAATTGATCGAACTCTTCTGGGGTTTTAATTTTAGCACATAGCTCTAAAAACGCTTCCCAGCTATTTTCTGCACTTTCATTTTTCATTTTTTCTCCTAAGATAGTTCTTTTAGTTCACTCAGAATTTCTTTCTCTGTTTTCCCTTGCATGACTACTTTAAAAATACAAATTTCTTCATAGATTAACTTGCGTTCTTGATACATTTTTTCGAAAGAGTCCTCAAAATTTTGAGGATTAAAAAAAGAGGGAACCCCACAATTTAAGATTCTTTGCCGAATTGTTTCCTTATCTAATTCCAAGTAAACAAAGCAACCAAGGGCTCTTAATTTTTCGCAGTTTTCGAGGTTTAATACAGATCCTGCGCCGATGGAAATAATTGTTCTTTTTATTTCATTAAGAGAGCTGATCACTGACCTCTCTAGGTTGCGAAACCCTTCTTCTCCTATTTTTGTGGCAATCTGTCTACAACTGAGCTTTTCATGAAATTTCTTTGTATAAAGATCTTCAATCAATCGGTCTGTATCGATAAATTTTCTTCCCAACTCTTGGGAAAGAAGCTGTCCAAAATGCGTTTTTCCCGATGACTTATGCCCAATAAGAATTAAATTGTAGTGGTGTTTATGCTTCATAATCGTCCATCATAAGGACAAAGGACACCAAGGACACCAAGGACCCCAAGGACTTATGAACAAAAAGGACTTTCTGGAATCCCCTTTAGAGGGTAGCACCTGTTGTCCTTGGCGTCCTTAAGGTCCTTGGTGTCCTTGGCGTCGTTTGTCCTTTTCAACTTATGGACATTATGAATAAAATCAACTATAGTTACAATCAAACAAATGCAATGCTTTTTCAACGGTCATCAAGGCTAAATAAATCTTTCAATACCTGCATGTTGACGTCGCGGCCAATGGCGGCGATGGAATCTGTAAGAGGAATCTCTTTAGGACAGACACGACGACAGTTCTGTGCATTTCCACAATCGGCAATTCCCCCTTCTTCCATCATCGCATGAAGGCGCTTTGCCTCTTCCAAATGTCCTATGGGATGAGAATTAAAGAAACGCACCTGAGAAAAAATTTGTGGTCCCACAAATTCCGAATTGAGACCCGCCTGAGGGCAAGCTTCCACACAGCATCCACATGTCATGCATTTGGAAAGAGAATACATTACCTCTTGTTTTTGAGGACTGATTTTTGGTCCCGGTCCACGATCAAAGCTCCCATCGACATCGACCCAAGCATGGGCTTTCTTTAAGTTTTCAAACATACGACTACGGTCTACGATGAGGTCTCGGACGAGAGGAAACTTTGAAAAAGGAGCCAACGTGATCACATTTAGACCTGTTTCCTCTAGGATTTTACCGACAAGAGCTGTACATGCTTGGCGTGGTCGGCCATTAACAAGCATCGAACACGAGCCACACACCTCTTCGAGGCATCCTTGTTCCCAGACGACCGGCGTCACTCGCTCTCCTTGCTTATTGACCGGATGTTTTTGTATTTCCATTAGAGCTGAGATGACATTAAGAGCGGGGGTGAGCTCTAGGACAAATTCTTCCCAATACTGCTTTCCAGGATTCCCTCTATACACTTTTAGGATGAATGTTTTGCTCATAAAACTCCTCCTTTCATATTGGCAACTGAATATTTGCCGGGACATTTTCCAGTTTAGGTTTAACCTTGTGTGCTTGGGAATAATCGCGCAAGATTGGTTTAAGATGGCGGGTATCCACAGGTTCATAACTCATCACTAAAGCCCCTGTCGTCGGATCACGCGATGCGATCGTCGTTTTAAGCCAGTGTTCATCATCACGCTTAGGGAATTCGGGTTTAAAGTGGGCTCCGCGGAATTCATTTCGCAAAAGAGCTCCTGTCGTAATAATTTGCGCAAGGTCTAACATCGGTTGAAATTGCATTGCAAAGGCAAATGTCTGATTAGCGAACTGAGAGTGATCGTCAAGAGTGATATGGTGGTAACGCTCCTGAAGCTCTTCTATCTTACCAAGAGTCTTTTCGAGGTCACTGTTGGTGCGTTTCACCGTGACATTTTTTACCATCCATTCAGCTAGTTCGTCATGGAGGCAATGGATATTTTCTTTTCCTGTGCTCGACAAAAGAGCATTTTTCGATGCTGTCTCAGCCTGTATTGCCTTTTCAAAGACCGTCGATGGAGTTTCTTGATAGCTATGTGAAAGAGAATCGAGATAGCGAGGAATTTCATTTCCAGCGACGAGTCCAGAAAAGATACATGACAGCAATGAATTGGCTCCTAGGCGATTGGCACCATGATATTGATAATCTGATTCCCCAATGTTAAAACAGCCTGGAAGGTTAGTCATTTGGCGGTAGCGAGTGAACCTGTCTGGATCATCAGCAGCGGGCCAGTCGACCCATCCCCCTCCCATGGTGTAATGGACTGCTGGGAATATGCGCATCGGAAGTTTTGAAGGGTCTTCTCCCGTAAACTTCTCGTAAATATCCAATACCGATGCTAATTTTTTCTTTTTCTCTTCCGAAAGATGAGAGACATCGAGATAGACTTGCATTTCTCCATCAACTCCCATTCCCATTTCGCAGATGCGTAAAAGTTCTCTTGCTCCGATATCTCGTGGAACGAGGTTGCCAAAAGCGGGGTACATCTCCTCAAGGAAGTACCATGGCTTCCCATTTTGCCCACAGGTGATGGTGCGTCCATCTGAGGTAAGAATGGTCTTGTTGCTATCTCCCCACACCCAAATGCGCCCCCCTTCACCGCGTATTGATTCTGACATCAAACGCATCTTATCCGTTCCTGGAATTGCTGTAGGATGGATTTGAATGAACTCTCCATTGGCGTATTTCATCCCTTGTCTATAGAGACGTCCGTTGGCAGCTCCAGTACAGAAGGTGGAGTTCGTCGATTTCTTAAAGATTAAACCACATCCTCCTGTTGCAATCACAACGGCGTCGGCCTTTAACACTTCAAGCTTAAGGTTAAAGAGGTCCATCATGACAATTCCTCGAGCGACACCTTGCTCGTCGAGCACCAAACGGAGGAATTCATGATTTTCAAATTTTTCCACCTTCCCTTTGACTTCATAACGACGGACTTGTTCATCGAGAGAGTAAAGCAACTGTTGTCCGGTAGAGGCCCCACAGAACGCTGTGCGGTTGTATAGAGTCCCTCCAAAGCGACGGAAATCGAGATTTCCTTCCGATGTCCTGTTGAAAGGACATCCAAAACGATCCATCATATAAATGATCGCAGGGGCTGCAAGGCACATTTCAAGGACTGGAGGCTGGTTGGCCAAGAAATCCCCTCCTTTGATTGTATCATAGGCATGAATGATCGGCGAATCATCCTCTCCTTTGAGATTCATCGCGGCATTGATACCTCCCTGAGCGCACACAGAATGGGAGCGTTTTACTTTGGTCACAGAGACAATTTGCACATGACATCCATTTTCTGCCAGTTTCATCGCAGCTGCTAACCCTGCGAGTCCCCCTCCAACGACAATGACTTTTTTTTCTACTTTTGATGGTGCCATATACCCTATTAATATTTGAGATTTACCCAATAAGTGAGCCAAATTACTGCCAGTCCTAAGGCAGCCACAATAAACATAAGTCCGTTAGTAAGCCTACGCATTAACCATTGTGAGCGCGGAGTCAGCGTAATCCCCCAAGAGATCATTGCCGTCCAAAGTCCGTTAAAAGCATGAAAGCAGGCTGAAAGGACAAACAGCGTGTAAAGAACCAACATCAGGGGCATTTTAAAGGTATCGCGCACCATAAGTAATTCTACCGTTCCAAAGTTATTTGCCTCCGCAATGACTTCATTGGCTTTTAGTGGTCGTTTTTCAAGAGCTGTTAACCATTTTTTGCTTTGCTGCCGAATCTGAATATCAATCGGATTTTTTATGGGGACTTCTGCTGCAGCTTTTTGCAACTCTTTTTTCATCATGTCAATTTTACTTTGATCGTAAATCGTTGCTCCGATTCTGGGAGCTAAAGTGTAAAGTCCCTCATCTGCTGTGATGCGCACGGTATAAAAGTGCAACGATTCCACCTGTGCATGCAATGGATATTCAATAACACGCATGTGAATGACGTGAGCGACGATACCAATCATCAAGAGATAAGAAGTAATCCTTTGCCAAGTGTATGCTCGATTGCGCGGATATTCTGGCAGATAAGGGGTGAATCCCTTTTGACCAAAAGAGCTATAGGTGGCTCCGCGAAGATATTGAATTCCCCATAACAGGTGAATGAGAATCGGAACACCGAGGATCGCTAATTCAATTGCAAATAGATAAGGCAGCTCATGGATTCCATTGACGGCATGGATGAATCCTGTGCCATCGCTTCCAATCCAAAGGGCGGCCTGTGAATTGGTAAATAGGTGGATGATTAGATAGACTGCCAGCCATACACCCGTCAAAGAATGAAGACGACGCCAAATAAAAGCGGAAGGAACAGTTTTGTCTGAGGGTGATGTTGTCATCGTAAATTCTCAAAATACTTATTTCAGGGCTTTAAAATCTATATAACACCAAAAAACCGCCTTGACAAGAAAAAAGAACAAAGAAATTTCCCCCTAGCTTTCTTCAGGGAAATTTATTAACACAAAAAAACAATCGGATATGTTGATTAAAAACATACGAATGTGATAGCATGTCCTTAAAACAATCGGATATGTTGATTAAAAACATACGAATGTGATAGCATGTCCTTTTAATTTAAAAAATAGGAGCAATTATGTCATCTCTACAAGACGTTAAAGAATCACTTGATCGGTACAATTTAGATGAAAAATATCTAATGACAGCGGGTGGTGCTGGGGTAGGCACTGGAATAGCCTTTGGAGCTATAGCGTACGAAAATTATACCAAAAGAAAATACCAAAAAGCAGCTTGTTTCACACTTGTTTCAGTCACCTGCATAGCATTTGGAATATTTAATCTCTATCACCTAGCTTTCGTAATGAAAAATAAATACGATGACTGTGTTAAAGCACATTGCGTCCAACAAAACAATGGCTTAAACTTCAATGATCTCCGCTAATTAGCTACTCATCCTATGAAATTTATCCACCATACCTACCAGCCGGGAGAGACAATAGCCGCCGTTGCGACTCCACCTGGAGAGGGTGGGGTGGCTATTATCCGAATTTCAGGGAATCATGCTCTAGATGTAGCTGAAAAAGTGTTTTCTGGTCCGGTCAAAACCTATAAAAGTCACACTGTCCACTATGGACAAATCCACAATGCCTTAAAAGAACATATCGATGATGTGCTCATCGTCCCTATGTTAGGCAATCGTTCCTATACGGGAGAGGATACGGTTGAAATTCACTGCCATGGGGGAAGCTTAATCACAAGGCGTGTTTTGGATGTCGTCCTTCAAGCTGGAGCGAGAGCTGCCAACCCTGGGGAATTCACCTTTAAAGCCTTTATCAACGGTAAAATCGACTTAGCACAAGCAGAGGCTGTGCAAGAGCTTATCTGCGCTAAAAATGAGCGCGCTCTCGATGCCGCTGAGGAACAACTGAAAGGCTCATTATCTCAAAAAATTCTCTCTTTCCAAGAAACCCTCACACAGATTGCTGCCATCCTAGAAGCATGGGTTGATTTTCCGGAAGAGGGTTTAGAATTCGCCAGCATGGAAGAAGTGTGTGCCGATTTAGAGGCCATCTCCGCACAAATAGAGGCTCTCGCCAATACCTTTCATGACGGGAGGATCGTCCACGAAGGGATTTCTCTCTGCCTTATTGGATCTCCTAATGTCGGTAAATCCTCATTGATGAATGCATTATTGGACAAAGAGCGAGCCATCGTTTCCCACATTCCTGGCACGACACGCGACATCCTTGAAGACCATATGCGTTTAAATGGGCTTAATTTTAAGCTGATAGACACCGCAGGAATTCGCTCTACAGAAGAAGTTATAGAACAAGAGGGAATTAAACGCTCTAAGGCTGCCATGGACGATGCTGACCTCATTTTGTTTATCCTCGATGCGGCTAAAGGGCTTGACGAACAAGATCGTGCTCTCTTAGAACTGCTGCCGACAAAGAAGACAATTGCCGTCTGGAATAAAGTTGATCTACCCCATTCAGAGCTTCCCCAGCTCCCGATCGCTCATGTTGTCATGTTATCAGCGAAGCATAAAACGGGTCTAGAAGGATTAAAACAAACCATTGATACCGTGATTTGGGAAAAAGGAACACCATCACGAGAAGAAGTATTAATCACTAATGTGCGGCATAAAGAGGCTTTATTAAGAGCGATTGACGCTTGCCAACAGGTTATCACAGGACTCAAAACGGATGTCTCCCCAGAGTTTTTATCTATGGATATGCGTCGAGCATTAAGTGCATTGGGATCGATTATTGGCATTGACATCACAGAGGACGTTTTATCTGCAATATTTTCGAAGTTCTGTATTGGTAAATAGTTTGCAATTAATTGAGAGATTTGCTATGATCTGGGAATAAAAAAATAAAAAAGGAAATAAAATGTTATTTAAAAATACATTTTTAAGCTTACTCACTCTATCGGTCATCAGTAGTGTCTCTCTTCCAGCTTTGATTATCGAAACCTATAACATCGAAGACGTCGCCCCTTATGTCGATCAAAAGTCTTTCGTTTTATTCAATATTGCCGAAGTCATCACTGATTCAACAATTAGTTTAGGTTCCTCTCCTTGGAGAAAATACATAAAAAATCGCACGCGTGATCATGGGATCGATTTACAAAACCGCATCCACGATACCCTAACACTGCTCGTAGCTGAAAAGGTAAAGCATAAACCAGTTCAAACTGCAACACCAATCCTGATTCAATTATTGCAAGAACGCGGTATTGCCGTTGCGGCCTTAACCGCTCGCGGACGTTCCGAGTGGTATACCACTCCAGTTCCTGGGGTCGATGATCTGACAGAAAAAATGCTCAAAGAAATGGGAGTCGATTTTAGCAAGTCTAAAATCCCTTTTATCTATCTTGATTCAAACAATTTTCAGGATCACGATTCATACAGGGATTATGATAATCTATGGAATCACTACCGCAATGGGATTTTTTATGCCAATCACATGGAAAAAGGACCTTTTCTGTTCCAGTTATTGGAAAATTCTGGGTACCGTCCTTTAACATTGATTTTAATCGATGATAAAATAGATTCCTTGAGAAACGTTGAAGATTCAATGAACGAGTTAGGGATTCCATTCATAGGCTTTTTGTACAAACGCACCGCTGCGGACCATCATGATTTCTCCCCTATGGTCGCACATATTCAGCTACAACAATTGTTTGATCTGCAAGAGCCAATGAGCGATGAACAGGCGATTGCACTCATCAAAGAATCGTATAGTGATGTCGATCCTGACCTCTTTTTCCTGGGGCTTTTAGGGCAGCTTGGCCTTGACTAAGAAAGAGAAGGCAAAAAAGATTCAAGGGGTTTTGGATTTCCTTTACCCCTCCCCCAAAATTCCTCTTCAGCATCAAAATCCCTACACGTTGTTGATTGCTGTTTTGCTTTCAGCTCAATGCACTGATGCTAGGGTCAATACGGTTACTCCCAAACTGTTCGAAAAAGCAAACACCCCGGGCAAGATGGTTGCTCTTACAATCGAAGAAATTGAGGAGATCATCCGCCCCTGCGGGTTAGCACAACGTAAAGCACATGCAATCTGGACTCTCTCTAAAATCATCCTTGAAAGCCATCAAGGTGAGGTACCTTCATCTTTCGAAGCTCTTGAGGCGCTGCCGGGAGTTGGACATAAAACAGCTTCTGTCGTGATGTCGCAGGCTTTTAAACAACCCGCCTTCCCTGTTGATACTCATATCCACCGCTGCGCTGAAAGATGGGGGTTATCAAGTGGGAAAAATGTTGTCCAAACGGAGCGGGACTTAAAGAAGCTTTTTTCCAAGAGCGACTGGAATCGGATTCATCTGCAAATCATTTACTTTGCACGCGAATACTGCCAAGCGCGGCGACATGATGCAGCCGCCTGCCCCATTTGCAGCATCCTCTAAGCATTGTATGAAGTAGAGCTGACATTGCCACCAGAGCCAGTCCAATTGGTATGAAAGTATTTACCTCTTGGCTGATCGACACGCTCATAGGTATGAGCACCGAAATAATCCCGCTGTGCCTGTAAGAGATTGGCAGGAAGTTGAGAGGAGCGATATCCATCATAAAAAGCAAGAGCAGTGCTGAAGCAAGGGGCTGGAATCCCCATCTCCGCTGATGCTGCAACGACTTTCCTCCATCCCCCCTGCACTTTTTTTAGTTCATTGCAAAAGAAATCATCGAGGAGCAAATTTTTGAGATCGTGGTTTTTATCAAAAGCTTCTTTGATTTTAACAAGGAATTTGCTTCTAATGATACACCCTCCTCTCCACATCAAAGCAACGCTCCCGTAGTTGAGTTTCCAACCATATTCTGCAGCAGCCTGCCGCATCACCATAAAACCCTGGGCATAGCTAATGATTTTAGAGGCATAGAGAGCCTGACGGATACTTTCAATAAATTCTTCCTTATTGCCTTTGTATTGAAGATTAGGTCCTGCTAAAAGGGCGCTAGCCTCTTCCCTCTCTTCCTTAATTGCAGATAGACAGCGAGCAAAAACAGCTTCGCTGATTAGAGTCAAAGGCATTCCAAGCTCCAATGCGTTGATCACAGTCCATTTGCCGGTCCCTTTTTGTCCAGCGACATCGAGAATTTTCTCCACCAAAGGAGACCCATCTGAGTCTTTGGTACCAAAAATATGGCTTGTGATTTCAATCAAATAGCTGTCGAGATCTCCTTTGTTCCAATCGGTGAAAATCTGCTGGAGTTCATTGACACTCAATCCCAATCCTTTTTTCAGTAGTTGATAGGCCTCGCAGATGAGCTGCATGTCCCCGTATTCAATTCCGTTATGGATCATTTTGACATAGTGGCCAGCACCGCCATCCCCTACCCAATCACAGCAAGGGGCACCATTATCAGCCTTAGCGGAGATACCTTGAAAAATATCTTTTAGAAATGGCCACCCTTGACTGTTTCCTCCGGGCATGATCGAGGGACCATGCCTAGCCCCCTCTTCACCACCAGAGATCCCAGCCCCGACATAAATGATCCCTTTCTTTGCCAATTCTTCACAACGTCGATTTGTGTCTGTGAATAGGCTGTTGCCACCATCAATTAAGATGTCCCCCTCGTCTAGATGAGGCAAGCAAAGACTGATGAATTCATCGACGGGATCGCCAGCTTTAACCATTAAAATAATTCTACGAGGCCGTTTCAGCTGACCAATAAAATCTTCAATTGAATGAGCTCCAATGAGTTTAGTTCCTTTGGCTGCTCCTTGCAAAAAATCATCAACTTTTGAAATGGTACGGTTGAACACAGCGACTTTAAATCCATGATCGTTCATGTTAAGGGCTAAGTTCTGTCCCATTACAGCTAACCCAATGAGGCCAATATCTGCTTGTTGTTTTGATTCTGTCGATGATTGTGGCATAAATAAATCTCCTTCTTTAGCGCCTTATCATACCTCGTTTCAGATCGAAATACAAGCATTTGAGAACTGCTTTCATTAAAATTCCCTGTCATGTAGACTCGAGTACACACCGAGTGTGACTCAAAAAAAAGGAGTTAAAATGGCTGCAGCAATAGGACCATCCCAAATGAATCCTCATTCTGAAGGTTATCGCATCGAACAACAAGGTTATCGCATCGAACAACGTGTAATAACTGCACTTAGGAACAGCTAATCTGTCTGTATTTGTCAATTCTGTATTTGTCAATGCAGCGGCTTCAGGAGATCGGTTCCACATATGAGTTAGTAATTTTGTGGAAGCCACTACCCTCAATCTTGCATGAGCGTAGGCACCATGCTCTGTGTCCCTCAATACACAAGCAGAGCCAAAATCCAATACTTTTATGCGTGGTTCAAGTGCATTTGCGTTATTTGGATTTGGGACTAAATTCATTCCAATGTTCATAGGATTAATGTCAAAATGAACTAGGCTATTTTGCTCAAAAAACTTCAACGCATTGCATAGCTGATAAGCAACGGACTTTACATGCCTTAGCGGGTGGATGGGTACGGATCTAAAATGATCCCATAGAGTAGTTTCACACAACTCGTAAGTGGATAAACGACCTAAAAGATTGACATCCAAGAAATCGAGTCCCTCATAGAATTTTATCACCAAAGATTCTGCTGTTTTACCCATCCTTTGTACCTGGTCTAATAAAATTTGTTCTTTTTT
>Ga0207113_1064_pt1 | contig 35519 bp, 26 predicted proteins | sample Alteio_BWMinHeat_69_FD_153559 | JGI IMG/M metagenome (GOLD analysis project Ga0207113, IMG submission 153559) | Enriched cells from forest soil in Barre Woods Harvard Forest LTER site, Petersham, Massachusetts, United States -... | ecosystem: Environmental > Terrestrial > Soil > Temperate forest >... | reverse complement strand
ATTAGTAAATCTAGGCTCTCAAATGACACTGCAAACTCTAACCGGAACCGAAGCACAACAAAATCAAAGAGGTAAAGACGGCTGTGTAGCTGAAGGTTCTTGGATAGGAAGAAATGTCACTGTGGGTGGATTTGAATTTAATAGAGGGTCTTTAATCGATTGCCTTAACAAAGGGCGACAAGGTCGATTTGCTCCAAATTTAAGCAAAGGACTATTCGGATTTATTGGAGGGGCCTCTGAAAACGAAATTCGACAAGCATTTTTAGATCGATTTTTTTCTGAGGAGATTGGCCGAGGAATCGCTGGGCCTGGAAGAGCAACATATTACCAAGAATCTCCAGAAATCAAACAAATAGTGAATGACCTAATGGCTAGACATGCTACTCTCCGCAATAGCGCGCGACATTCGATCACAAAAAACTCGATACAAGAAGAAATCCAAAGGCTAGGTTTCTGGGCACGCTTGTATAAAGATGTTTTTGGTACCTAAACACCATTATTCATGTCAAATGCCGACCAAATCGCTTTTTCAAACTCAAGAGTGATCTCTTGGATGCTATTCTCTGTAATCCCTTGCTTGACCATAATGGCACGAATGATGGGAAGACTATCTTTAAGCACCAAAATACGTAGACGTTGCTCAGGAGTTTGATTCTGTCTAAGCGCTTTGGCCATGTCATCATAAGTGTCTTTAAGGACTGTAACAATTGTTTCTTGATTTTGTTTAATTTGATCGAGACGCTCAGGGAAACGGTATTTATCATACCACCAGTTATAACCAAGTCCTTGCATTTTCTTAAAGAGATCAAAAAGACCAGCTCCGGTAAATGTTCCAAACAAAGAGCCAAAAAAAGAACCAATCGCACTTGAGACAGCTGGCCTTGTCAAAATATAGCCTAAAGTAAGGGCTCCACCCGCTGAGGCCGCTAGGGTCGCCGAGCTGGTGTTCATCGCAGCGAATGCTTCCTGTGCCAAAGTCGTAATCGTCGTGCTTGCATTTTGAAGAAAGGTTGTAAGAAGTCCATACTGATAGGCGCCATAGATAGCTGCGCAAAAAAGTGCTGTCACGATCAGAGGGAGCACTCCTCCAATCACAATCGCAATCGTTTTTGCTCTTAGGCTTTCAAACCAACCGGGGGATAGCTCTTCATTTGCATTCAAAAGATCTAATACCTTCTGTGGCATAATGACGGTCCTGGAAGATCCTTTAGTGAGAGGAAATGTTTCCAACTGATGAATGTTAAAGTTAGGTTGTCCAATGTTTAATGGGGTAGCGGCCATGACATATTCTCCTTCTAAGTTATAGACCATTGGTAGTTTTTTTGTTTGTCAGAGCATATATATGCAATTAAAAAATCGGCACCCCAGAAATTTTTCCCTCCACCTAATGGGACGAGATGAACTTCATGTGGGTTTTTAGCTTCAATTGTTAATATCTCTTCATTTCCATGTAAATCAATACGAGCGACATCCCCTTGATAATGGGTAAATGAGCGGGGGTATATTTTTTGTTTTCCATCAACGGTACAAAAACGAGATTTTACAAAAAAAACAAATGCAATTTCGGGATTGAATAAGTGGTGAAGCGAAATGTCGATCGCGAGCTTCTCTTTTTCAAACTGAATTTTCGTGTCAAGCCAGATGCCTGCATGTTCTCCTTCGCGGAAATTGGCAAGACTTTGGTGTTGGGCATTAGAGTCTATACGAGATTTTAGACGGGCGATCCCTCTTAAACTAAAAGAGCTTTCATCATGTGAATCAGAGGTTTGTATATCGCTAGGAATTCCTTCTAAGCCAAAGCCTAGACACTCTCCTAAAGGAAGGTGCTGCGGTCCAAAATTCACTACTTGAATATCATCAAAATGAAAACATCCCATCCCAGAGCCGCCACCAGAAAGAGAAGCTACAACGCTTACCTTCTTAGAGCGATAACCAAGGAGGGTGGTGTCAGGATCATGAAATGTCGAAGGCAGCTGAAAAGTGGTTCGTATATCTCCATAGAGTGCATAGATTTTTTCTAGGATAGTTGCAAGGGGAAAAAAGAATCCTTCATCTTCAAATGTTGCATCCTGCAATTTTTCGAGCTGTTTCTCTGCAAGGAACGCCATATCAGATCTATTGGAGCTTCGACCGACTAGACTAAAAAGGGTGTAATTTCTAAGAAGGAGCCCCTCTTCGGAAATATCACCTTCATTAGAAAAAAGACCAATAAAAGGGGCGTGATTAACATCAAGCGTATGTTGCTGCCATTGAGCTAGCTTCTCCGCTGCAGCAAGATAAGAAGAGTCGCTAGAGAGAACAGAATAAAGATCCCACAAGCTCCCTAATTCGGCATGAAAGCTAGGATGAGGGATGCAAGCCCAACTCCAATGCCCTCCCCCCTCTAACGGAGCAGATCCACTAGGTGATTGAATCACTTTAATTTTCTTGACAGGTTGACCAAGCAATAAAGAGACAATAGCTTTATACGCTGTAACCAACTGAAATTCATCCCATACGACAATAGCACTCAAACTAATAATGCGCTCCATCAACAGAGGAGAATAAGTATCCAGCAATCGCAGTTCACGCAACAATAGTGATAGGATCAAAGTCCTTTGCCACTCGCCAACAAGCCCCCAAACCGACTTATAATGAGTGGGATATGGAATTTGAAGTACAGCCGCGAACGACGAACTATCAACTGAAACATCTTCGATGAAGTCGCCAATCATCCGTTCAAATAACGTTATCGTATCGGAATTCTCAATAAACTTTCGATAGAGCTGAACAAGGGACAACAGTTGACTCATCGATGAGGAACTGGACGAACTTTTTCACGAGTTGGAGCTGCTCGAGGGGCTTTTGTTTTAAACTCAATCCGTTTCTTCATGTTTTTACCAGGAGTGAATTTAACTGCATTCCGTGCGGGAATAATGATTGGATCTGCCGCTTTTTTAGGATTGCGCCCAATTTTCTGTTTTCGTTCAACAACTTCGAATACGCCGAAATCACGAAATTCTAAACGGTTGCCATCAGATAAACAATCAGTCATTTTATCCAGAAAAGCCTGAATCACATGTCTGACATCTTGTGGGTGGATTCCTTTTTCTTGTGAAATCGAATTGATTAATTTTTTCTTTGTTATTGTATTTTTGTTTGCTGTCGCAACCATTTGTTAAGAACTCCTTAAAAAAATTTAAAACACAACTCAAATTTATACAGCATGCAGGCGCTATAATCACCCATCATATATAAATCCACTTTCTTTTCAATATTCTTTTTCGTTGCGTTAAAGAATATGTATCAACACTTTATTTTTCTTCCCTGTAGATATTAACAGGAGGCGTCCTTCAATGAGATCCTCAGAACTAACCATTGCATTTTCATCGGTAACTTTTTCATTATTCAAGTAAACGCCACCATTTCGAATGAGGCGGCGCCCCTCTCCTTTGCTTGGTTGTAAACCCACTTTCACAATAATGTCAACGACTTTTTTTCCGACAACCTCATCTTTTGATAAAGAATGGCTCATCATATCATGGGAAATACTTTCTAGTACAGTAGCATCTAATGCCGTAGATGCACCCGGAGCAGCGGCTTGAGTCACTCTTAAAGCAGTGTCTAGTCCTTCCTGTCCATGAATAATTCTAGTAACTTCCTCTGCCAGGCGCTTTTGAGCCGTATTTGGAACATATCCAGAATGCTGCATCATCGCTTCATATTCTCTGATTTCACTCATCTCCATGAAAGTCAGTAGACGCATTAAAGAGGCTAAAAAGGACTTAAAATTCCTCTATTTAACATTCCCTTCGAATATACAAAAAATAGAATTGATCGTTAAAGAGGTTAATCATCTCAGCAAAGACCTCGAAGTTTTTCGCACTAAGGGGCTACAACACGCTGTCGATGCGCACAAGATAGCTGAGCTCAATCGTTTTCTTGAACAAGAATCTCCCGAGGTGACGAATGAGCTTCTTGTGCATATCGTTGGGGATCCTTACGGAAAAAATACCGGATTTGAAGGTGCTGATACCATTGATAATTTGCAGTTCTTGCTTGTAATGTTGGAACAACGGATGAATGCCATTTCTAGAGATCCTTTGTGCTCAGATCAGGATCGAAAAGGCTTTTGTAAAGCTCTGTTCGTTAACTTGGCTACCATGCAGAATAGTGCTTTAGAAGCGACTCCAGAATTATTTTTACATTTACAAGATCTAGTCGAAACTGCGATCACTATTTACGCTGCCCTTAAAAGTGATTTTTCCGATTATCACACTACAGTAAAATCTGCTGTCAATGTGCTTCAAAAACAGGGGGATTCCTTTTTCTTTCCATTTCGTTGGCCAGGACATGCACTTGCCTGCGAAGTCATTAAAGAAGGAGAAGATGCTTATACAGTAAGAATATACAATACAGGGGAAGGTGCTGAACGCCATTCCATGATCGTAGTCGAATCTGAAGCAGCTGTTCTAAATAAAAACTTTCCTTTTGTAGAGCTTAGAGGAGTAAGTAAAGAGGCTCTCACTGGAAATGTTTTTCACAAGGCCTTGTGGGAACTCGCTCATCAAACAGAAGAAGAAATGAAGAGACCCGCTGAAGTGTTCTACAACGCGATTTTCCCATTGTTGGGTGGCACTTTGTCTACCCAAAGTTACAATTTGCAAGAATTTCTCGGACTACAGCTATCAGGAACATGTTCTTATCGTGTTCTCGTTGCTCTCTTTAGTCAAAACTTCGGCAACACGGGGAGTCCTCACAAATTTCATTGGGAAGTCTCTTTAAAGGCAATCGTCAAATTTTATAATGATAACAAAGAAGAGCTCCCCAATGACGAAGTCACACGAAATAATTTGCGCAAGGCGCTAACTGAATTTATCGAATCGACTAAGTCCTTACATAAAAAAGGAATTATTACCCTTGCTGAAATGCATGCGGCAACGAGCAAGGTAGAGGGGATTGACGTCGCACTGAAAAAGGCGTTGAAAACACATCGGCAACTCTATCTAAAATCGCGAGTGGTCCCATTATTAAAGGCATCACCAGCAATTGCACCTGAAATTAAGGATATTTTTACCCCCCTTGAGCTTTCAAATGAAGCGATTCCTATCACGCCTTATTCTTCTCCCCCATCACTGATTCAGCTACAAGAGCTATTGAAAAGTCCTTTTTCTCCTGAATCGATAACTTCTCAGCTACAGCTTATTATCGATTTACATGAAAAATTAAAGTTGGAACACGATAATTTTGTGATTTCAAATATTTATGCATCAACGGCGAGCTTTATCCAATCTCTTCCTGGGCCGTTGGATCCTTTTTGGGACTCTATTTCTAATGCACAGGCATCTGAAATCATTGCCCACATTGAAAGCATTAGCGCTTTCTTTTCTTACAATATGTATAAATTGAAGGATTTGAATCTTGAGAGGAAAACAAATATACCCACACAAGATTTCATCGCACAGCTTAAGTTGATCACCTTAGCAGATAAGTTAGCTCAACGGTGTTCTCCGAAAGGAATAGCGTTTCCTAATCTCTATCAGGCTTCTTTCGAAAAGATTTTCACTAATATTCAACCTCATATCACTGTTAACGATCCTTTGTGGGAAATTCAACTCATTCAAGCTAAACAATATTGGAGTACAAGACGCCCTCCTGAAGCAGCCGATGCTAATAGTTTCGTCTCTTTTTTTGGTGTAGAAACCGTTCAGACACCATCTATAAGAATCCCGCTATATCTCTCAACGAGAAAGAGACTAGAAGTACATGGAGAAGAGGTGTGGCAGGTAAAAACAATTAGAAATGAACAAGTTAAATACTTTGCTAAATGGGAATTTCAAAAATGGGCCTTAGCCTATTTGAAATCGCACTCTTGGTTACCGCTTTTAGATGACTTTTTTGAAGATGTTTGGGGGTTTGAGAAAAAAGCCGCTGCAGCTCTCGACTTTAATTCGGATGCACTCCCTCACACGTTTCATCAACTTTTAAGCCTCTCTTGGATGACAGCGATAATGTTTCGAGGTTTTGCATCCCCAGGGCGAGTAAGATTAGTGATCGGAGATCTCAAGGAAGCAGAACGAGCTGTTGATGCTGATATTAATTTTGGTTTTGATGTCCCCGATGAAGACTTTATTCATAACACTCAGACATTAATTGGTGATACTTACGATGCTTCTTCAAAAGGTCCAACATTCACTTTAAAACCGATATCGGAGTTTGATTCGGTTTGGAATTACGGAAATGCTGTCAACGGATATTTTCCGGGACAATTTTTTGGAGAATACCCTCCTTCAGACAGAGAGATTGCGGATATTTTTACTGTTGAGGAGCTACGACGCAGATACACCCCAAGGAAAATTTTTGAAACGGAATCGTTATATCTTGGTCTAGAGGTAAATACAGTCAATACATTTAGAGAAGAATTCATCAAAGAATATTTGATGTTAAGTGCTATTCCCTCTCTGCAGGTGATGGCTACAATTTCGTGGTTTTCTCAACATCGGAGAGAGCTAGGGACTCCATATGGGCAATGGTTATTCGAACGTCTTGTCTTTGAACCTCCTCTTCTCGCGGAAATGTTGTTACATAGTCCAGAAAAAACAGGTCTTGTAATAGAGCGACTTGCTCAATTTCTTTCCGACGAATATAAAATTCTCAATTTTAACCAGAATCCAGGACGCGCTTTATCTATTCTGCGGTTTCACAGAATTCTTGCAGATTATATTGATAGGACAGTAAAAGAATCTCCTCAAACATTTCCAAAAGACTTTGTTTCTCCGATCTCTTCTGCTCGTGAAAGAATCCGCGAATATGCGGCAAATCCAGCATACAATGCAATTGCAGAAGATTTGAACAGAGAGCTTCTTACGAGCTATCGATATGCTCAATCGTTGACCGAAGTGGAGATTACAGAGCTGCTCGTTTCTCATTTTAGAGCACAGCTCACAAAAACACAGCCTGGTCGTTTGGATCCTTTTTCTGTTGCACAGCGCAAGCTGGTCTTGCCTCTACAGCTCCATCTCATTGAAAAATTCTTAAAGCAAAGAGGGGATATCAACCCTATCCTTAACACGATTTTAAGAAGATACATTCCCGATTTTCCGGAATCTACAAAGTGGCAGCCCTACCACGAATTTCCCTGTTTTGTGACCACTCATGGAGAGGAATCGCAACGTTACATAGTAGATATCAGCGAAGGGAAGATTGAAACACCCAATGGAAAGATCAATATCCTCCCAACTAATCTTGCCACAGATCACACGATTATCGACTTACAGCTGACTCATCCACAGGCAGTTGTAAGTATCATTACAGAGGATATTTGGGTGGTCATTTCTCCTAAAGGGGAAAAATATCGCATCATGGTAACTTCTGCAGGTAATATCATCCAAAAAGAATTTAAAAAAGGAATATGGTTGCAGCTCTATCGAGGACATTTAAATGACAGAGGTGTGACAGTAGGTGATACAAACCAGCATATAGGTAACTTTAGAATGGAGGGCTTCTCGCACAGTAGAAAATATTGGGTTTCGCACAGGGAAAAAGAGGACATCATATACATTGAAGACGCTGCAACCAAACAGCCTTTTGCTCTGGTAACGCGAAAACTAATGACGTGGCCTCAAGTTTCAAATAATAACGTGTTGCAACGGGAAGATATCCGACGGGTTAATCCCTCTTCAGGAACTACCCACCCTTATAATTGGGACGAAGAGATTTTTTGGGCGTACGATTTTAGGAAACTAGATCCTCAAACGGGCGCTCTCACCCCATTTACTTTAGAAAATGTCGGCGCGCCTGATAGCCAGCTTCATTTTCTTACCAATATTGAAAAGGCCGATGAAATTTTATTCTGGCGCCATGTGGAAACTAACGCACCGGAAGAAGTTGTGTTCCCACGACTTGGGATTACATTTATGGCAGAGAGAGTGGGCAATAAATATGTCCTAAAATATAATGACTATCAAGTTATTAAGGAACAAGGAGTTGCCGCTCTTCAAGGGATGAAGCATTATTTAGCATTGGAGAAATTAGGCGTTCGTTATGCTCTTATTCCATCGACCTTTTATCGAAAAAGTGAAAAAGATGATAGCTTAAGTACTGTTCATTCTCTTAAAGACACTTCCAATGAAAAAATTCCATTCTATATTTACCAAGTAGATCCTAAAACCCAACAACTCATCTCTCCTTCAGAAGAGGCTCGTTTTTTCCTGGCAATGGCTCATCTTTGGCATCACAATTATGCTACTGCATTAGAGACTCTCAGGGGCTATCATGGACAGTTCCGTTTATATACACTTGAGGAACAAAAAATCCTTCGCAATATTGTAAAACTCAATATTGAGAATGAAGATGCCACTCCTGAAGTTCGAACTGTCCGTTTATATGCAATGGTTCTTCTCTTACAAAATGAACAAACATTTGGAAGTCTCAAAGAATATGATGGTAATAAAAATCTTTTAGATCATGTTTTAAAGGACTACCAAATCTATCGCACTTCCTATGTAAGATGGGGGATTTTATCTTTATCAAAAAGCGATGAGCAATCTTTATTGGCCTACGCGATCAATAGTGACGTTTTTAGATTTCAGCTTGGATTATTGGAGCAACTTAAACGTCGTTATTTGTTTTTAAAGGGAGGGGATCTTTCTGCTTCCCTTCCTGCTGCCTCCAAGATGGAGTTCAGTACTGAGATGAGAGTTTATACATATAAATATGATGAGGACATTCGAGATCTATTTTCATCTTGGCAAGATCCTTCTTCAAAATTATTTACCCCTAAGTTTGTTGAAAAGATGTTACCCGACTTGTACAAAGCGATACGCCACCAACAAAGCCCAGTAGTTCGAAACGTGCTTCAACAACTGACTGGAATTGACTATTCGGGGGTTCCCGACCACAAACTTATTCCTGAGCTAAAGCAGGTTTTCTTTCTGTTTATTCGGTATGTTGAGAATGAGAAGGATTCCTATTTCAATCCAGATGATGGTAGATTGATGCGTTTTTGTAATTTAGTGCTATTTATCTTAGAACACCCTACGCCATTCCCTAATGAACTAAAAATTGCTGGTGATATATCATTTCATAGTTTTTTTAGCTCCATGGGAAAAATAGCCAATAAATACAAATCTGAGCATTTGAATAATAATTATGTTTTCACTCTTGATATTCCTTCATCTGTTCCGCGACAAGAACCTATCCGTACGATTGTCCCATGGGTAGAGCCTCCAGCACCACAAGGAACCGGTAAGCCATTCACGGTCGTTACGTTACCTATTCCCTCGCAACCAACGGTGGGAGAATTTTATATTTCAGATCCAGAGCGTTTTGTCATGCCTCTGGAACCAAACAACCCGACACCGGTACGGGAAGCTCTTCTCGATACATTTGATTTTCATACAGAGGAATCTGTCGCAGCGCGGTCACAGGAAGAGGTTCGTGAGGCAATCGCCAGTTACCACGGATCTGCAAGGGTGCAAAGCTATAAACTCACCGATTGGCAGGCGGTTTATACTCTTGGACAAGAGTTAAAAGTGGCTCAAAGTGCGGCTGAACAGGAATTAACGACCTTAAGAAATGAAATCGAAGAACTTTTAAATGCACAATCCCCCGATAAAACACAACGGACCCTCCGCCGTTTGGACCTAGCCGGACCTGGGAGTCGTCCTTTGACAATTCAAGATGGCTTACAACTTTACCTATGGCATCAAGATCGAACATTGCAACATCTTAACTCGGCTTTGACCATTTCGGAAATTACTCAATTGCTGCAGAAAATACAAAACTATCTCATTTTATCTTCGAACCAGCATCATCGCACAACCATCATCGAAGCGATCAATCGCCTTGGTGAGACGCATGCAAAATTGCCTCAACAAGCGATTCCAGAAGACCTCATTGACGCTTTAGGAAGGGCTTTACATAGCAAACGCCATTATAACCTCACAGAATATACAGAGTATCTCATTCTAGAAAACTTCTTGAAATCGCTCTTATGGGAAAAACAAGTCACCATCATCGATAGATTGAAAATTCGAGAAGGACGTGAGGGGATCGCAGAGCACCTGGGGGATCTATTCGGACTACCCACAGGAGCGGGCAAAACAGCTGTGGTGGGGCCCTTAATGAGTCTCTTACACGCAGATAGACGGCACTTAGCTATTGGCGTTGCTCAGGCAGAGCTGCTTCCTGAAATGGTGCGAGAGCTCAGCAAAGTATCGGGATTAGCCTTTAGACAGACATTAAACGTTTTGGAAGTCAACCGTGAAAAAATCTTTGATGTCAAACACTTAAAGTTTTTCCTGCATCGCCTTGAAACAGCGATCGATGAGGGACAAAACATTCAGATGACCGATCCAAGCGTGCAAAGTCTTTTTCTCCGATTTGCAGAGAGTGCCTTTGCAGCGATGGTGCTCCCTGGAGGAAGCAATGAGCGCAAAACAAAATTAGAGGAAATCGCTCTCTATCGGCAAATTTTTATCCTTTTAAGAGCACGAGGAATCATCACTGTTGATGAAATCGATGCAATCATGAATGTTCTTCGTTCGACTCACTACACCATTGGAGAGCCAGAATCACTTTTGGTTTCAGAAACTGTTGCTTCAGCAGCATTTTATAAAGCGTTTATCGCTATCGCTCAAAGTGAAAATAAATTTGCTGGCAAGATTTTTGGAAAACTTACCACAGAGGATTTCGATGGGGAAAATGGACTGCGCGTAAAAGTTGTTAAAGAGCTTGTTTATGGTCAGGCACTTCCTCCCGACACTCGAGTCATCATTGAATCCCTCACCAATGAGCAAAAAAAGCTTGTTGCACAGTATTTACACAACTCACCAGCGCGGGATGTGCATACATTCATTGCTAGCTTGGATGTCGATACTCGGGATATCTTGGCTGTGATGAGAGCTCAGCTGACAAGTTTAGCTACTTTGACATTATCGAAAAGCTTGGATGTGAATTTTGTATTTGTAGAAGGGCTTGGGGTGATTCCTGCAAATGACGGAGAAGCCGCCTTAAATTCAGACTTCGGAACATCGTTGGAACGGATCAATTTTACATTGCAATATTATCTTCTGACAGGAGTGCCTGAAAAGATCGTCGAAGCAAAACTCACCGCCCTTTTAAAAAATATTCGGCGGGAAGTGAACAAACATCCAGATATCAATATTGAAATATTGCCGTCGTGTCAATTGTTACGGAAATTCATCGGGGATGATGCCGTCATCGATCTGAAAGATTGGACCGCTGAGCAAGTTCGTCAGGTGACAGCGCGCGTCAATCAAAATGCTGAGCTCATTGTTGATCTTGTCGATGAATACATTTTCCCAACAATCCCTGTTTTCAGACGCCAGCTCAATTCCAACGCTTATATCTATGGCCTTATGTTTAAACGGGTGTTTGGCATGAGCGCCACCTTGTGGAATCGAGAGTCAATGCCCAAATTGTTCCACATATTGCATGCTTCTGACAGCATTCCAAAAGCACTCTATCTGCTTATGGAAAATCATAAGCCTGAAGAGGTAATCCCGGTTGTTGACTTCAACAAAATTGGAGATGATGTCGACGCTGCTGTTGCTCATCTCCTTAAAATATCCAAGGTAACTTCTATCATCGATGCAAGTGGAGCTCTGCTCAAATGGGACAATCAACAGATTGCGGAATCGATGAGTCGACAACTCGGCAGGGCTGTAGCCTACTGCGACAGCAGCGACCATTGGATGGTAATCGAAGCTCCGGGCAGAAAGCCCGTGCCCATCGGCAGTTCGAGTGTGCCGAAGGAAAATCGTTCAGTTCTATGGGACCGCACAAAAATCCGAGGAGCAGATGTCGCTACGGCGGCAATGGAACAAGCTGTGCTTGTCTTTGGCACCGATATTATGCTAACCGATCTCATACAAGCGATCGGCAGGTTGCGTCAGTTCGATAAGAAACAAACGGTTGCTTTTGCTATCGACAAAGCTGATGAAACAGTGATTCGCGGTAAGTTGAAGATCGCTTTAGGACATGATATCATCGGTCCTCTGCGCCTCAAAGATATCTTGGCCTATGCCCTTTACATCCAAGCATCGAAAGTTGGCGACCATAACAATCGCTCATTAAAAAATGAACTCGAAGCCAAAATGCTGGAAAAAGTGTGGGAGATGATCCTCGATCCCTCCACCTCAGATGAAATGGTCGTCTCCTTAATAGAAAAAGTCCCTTCATTATTTGAATCAAAAGAGGGGATTCACCCTTACGAGTCGTATGGAAAACATGATGAGGTAAAACCGAGAGAAGAAGTACTTGCGCAAATGCGTCACGATATTCTTAATGGACCGGTCATGCAGACTTTCCGAACAGATGCGATGTTCAACCAACGCATTGATGTAGCTGGATTAGAAAAAGAGCTCATGGAAATCATCGATCGACAAGGACCGCTTCTTTCCGATCAGTTAGAAATAGCTCCAAAGTATGGATTGCAGAAACAAGTGCAAAAAGAGAAGGAGAAAGAAAAAGAGAAGGAAAAGGAGAAAGAAAAAGAAAAAACTGTCGATGATAGTCCCTTGTTGCAACGTACAGATTTCTATGAATGGAGGAATAGAGGTGTTTTTTCTGAAGAATACTTTGCAGATCGCATTCTCGATCCAAAAGAAGATCTAGCCGCTTGGCGGCAATTAGTTGAAAGTTTGGGCAAGCTTACAAGGGTACCAAAACCGCAACTCATCTCTTTTAATGCATTGATGGATCTATGGAGAGAAGAAGATCGATTTGCTCCTGCGTTTTCAGAGACCCTATTTTCTACTCCAGATTTAACCCCAATCCATTTGCATCCTAATCCATCTGCCGCTCCATTTGGACGTACACAAGAATACCTGCACAATGCCTTGGTGATACAAAATAAAAAGACAGGAAAAGTAGAAGTTCTGATGTGCACAAAGGAAGATGCAAAGCAGTTTCAAAGTATCCTCGAAGACGATTTGAAAGCGCCGGATATGGGAAAACGGGACCAAAAAATCATTCTCTACGATCTGAATATCGGTACCATTATGCAAGGCAGTGAATCGATTGACATTAGTTCTTTAGATGACAATGCCATGTTGCCATTAATTCAAGCTAAATTCCTTGCCGGCATTTCAAACTATAGTGAAAGAGAAATTCCCATTTTAACGAAATGGATTCAAGAAAACAACCCTCGCAAAATGCACGAGTATTTCATTGGCACCGTCTTAAAAGGACGCCCCGAAACCCACGAGCTTTTCATCCACAGCAAGCTCTATGACATTTTCGAAGACAACCTAGCAGATTAATTTAACCGCTCGTATAGCCAGGAATAGAGGGATTTCTGATCGGCTGCGGTTTTCCATCTTAGCAGCCCCACCAACGCTTACCTTATCAGAATGCCATTCTTCGATTAAAGAGATGGCAAAACCAGCGTCAAACAACCACTTGCTATAGGCTTCTAGAGGGTAATGATAAGACCAGGTGCTTGCAGACTCCTCTCCCTTGCTAGGATGGGCTTGAATAGGAATCTGTAGGGGAGATGAATAGCGATCGATTCTTCGGTACTGTATTTTTTGAACTTCGTCGACCTTCCAAGAGGATTGACGTGGAATTCGGAAACAGGGGTGATTCATCGCGATGACCAAAACGCCGCCCGGAACTAGATGCTTAGCAGCCTGAATGAATGCTTCTTTTGGCGACTCCATATTCTGGATCGCCAAGACAATGGCAGCATGGGTAAAATCATCTTTTTTAATCGGCAATGACTTCGTTGCGTCTCCGACAAAATAATGGTGGTGAGGGACTTTATCTTTACTTTTGGCTGCTTTTACCAATGAGGGGGCAATATCGATGCCGGTGTATTCGATTTCTTTGGGGATATGACGGGCTAAGACACCAGGACCGCAGGCAAGATCGAGAAGAGAGATGCCGGATTTGCCAGATTTATCCATGTCGAGGAGTCGTAGGACACCAGGAATCACCGTATGTTGATGGTAATAATGCCCTTCATCTCCGACAGAACCTTTATACCACTGTTCGACAGGTTCCCATGAGCTTGATTTTGATTTTTTCATCGTTCCAATGTAATATTAAAAATAGTTAATGGTTAAATACAAAGACACAAAGAGAGTCAACAGAAAAAATATAACAGGATAGGCAGGATCGGCTTCGCCGGCAGGATAGCTGCTCAAATCTTTTTGGTTTTTATTTGAGCGCACAGGTTTTAAACGCAAAGACGCAAAGGCGCAGAGGGAGGAACCTTCGGCCACCTGTTAGCAAGATAGCCGAAGGTTCCTCCCTCTGCGCCTTTGCGTCTTTGCGTTTAAAACCTGTGCGCTCAAATAAAGACCAAAAAGATCTAAGTAATAGGGTGTTATCCTGCCGGCGAAGCCGATCCTGCCTATCCTGTTATATATTTTTTTGCTGTTGCTTTCCTTTATGCTTTCGCGCTTTTGTGTTTGTGTTTAAAATTCGTCTATAAACTGCATACCCTGGATGTTTCTGCTGCAGAGCCATTGAAAATCCCAATGAGGTACCCATCTGCAGGTAAATTTTCCATGATTTGTTTTAGATCTTCGCTATATGCAGGGACCGAGTACAGAAGTTTAAATTTTGTTGTCGAAGTGGATAACTCATTGACAACTTCGTTAAATTGTTCATAAGCTTTGAGTAAATGTTCATTATTTGCTTCCCAGGGAGTTTCTAGAATCCATGGCGCCTCGTAGACAATATGAAGGCCTTTTAATGTTTTTTTAGGCAGGTCACCAATCAATTCAGTCAGTTGTTTTTTGATCACCTCTTTCGAGAGCCCATCACAGAATTCTATCCATGTTTCCCCAACACAGACAATGGGGGTGATCGTTGAAGATAGGACTCGATCTAATTTTTCGTGCAATAATGCTGGATTATTTTGATGGAATTTGCGCTCATTAGCAGTCCCGATTAAAACGAATTGTACATTGCGTTCTGAAAGCATCCTTGTTGCGATCGTGGAAGTGAATTTTTCGGGGTGAGTGTCAATTAATGATTCTACCCCTAATGTAGCCTCTTTCATATGTTTTGCAAAGGGCTCTACAAATGAGAAAGGAACTGTAAGGTAAATATTTGAAGAGGAAGGCTCTTTAAATAAATTGCCAACAGCGTTCACAAGTTCTTCAAAAGAATGAAAAGGTTCAAAGCGAGCTAGAAGGATAGGATTTTTTTTCTTGTCATTCATATCTACCTATCATACTGGGCTATTCTCATTTTTTCAATAGTTTTTTGATTATAGAACCGGCAGCCTTACCCGCCTCTTCAATAGTGTCGTGTTCCACAGGCGTATGTTTTTTGGTTTCTCCACTTTTGTTTTCCATCAAATTCTGCCAGGGGAGCGGACTTGTCGTCGGTGGGGGTGTCGACTCTGAGCCCATTGCCAAGTCTAGGACAGTCCCCAATATCACCCCCTGTGCCCCTCCTTGTGTTTGCGCTATCAAAGAGCTGATTCGTGTTGCTGCTTTTGCTTTGTCGATCGATGGAGAATTGAGGGCTCCACGTAGAGGGAGCTGGAGCACATAGCTTTTAGACACATTGCTTAAACCAAATGCTTTATCAATAGCGCTTCCGAAAATGCCGATGATCATATTCACACGATCTTTACCAATATCAATCGTTCCCCACGTTGCTATTGGGTAGTCGTTATTAATTAACAAGTCCAGACGTTCTAGTTTGACAACCCCATTAGAAATTGAGCAATAAGCTGGGGTAAATTGAACGGAAAGTTCTTCCTTGCTTCCTGGCTTTAGAAGATTGAATACTTGTGCAATCTGCGATTGATGCGAGAAGCGCACTTTACCTATTTCTAGCATCGCCTTTCCGACAGATGCCGTGATAATATTGACATCGTAAATTGGTAATAGAAATCCTTCGCGATCGATTTTAAGCTTTAAAGGTTGGTCTGAAGCTATAATATTAGCTGCAATAGGAATGAATGTTTGCAGCACGTGATTACTTAGATCTTCTGATAGGAGAATTTCAGCTTCGATATTCTTATTTAACTTAAGAATCCCTTCGGCAATGAGAGCATCGACTTGTATGTGGCCGTTTTTTCCTTGAATATCGATGAAGATAGGGCCATTCATATCTTGAAGTTTGGTTTGGATTTTTCCATTTAATGTAGGACCGATAATCGCATTTACCTGTTTGCCAAGAGTAGGATTACAAATCACATGACATAACATAGCAATCGGAAGTTTACTTACCGACGCATCTAGTGAAAGAGAGAGCGATGTTAAATTCAATTCCCCATTGTGATTGAATCCATTCTCTAAAGTTCCAGATAAATCCCACGATGAAGCTCCATCTTGAGTTGCTTGGCCGTAAGCTGACATTTCAAATGCAATTTTTTTAGAAAGATTTTTACTCAACAAACCACCTTTCACATCGTTTAGAGAAATGATCTGTTTGTTTTTATTGTCCATTACAGCTAAGTGATCGATAGAAAAATCAACTTTGACTTCCGACTCCCATTGGGAATGGGGAGAAATATTAAGTTTTTGTAACCTCAGAAGAATATTTGCATTTTCGGCTAAAGTGAAATCATTTGCATGCGTTTTATCATTTAAGTACCTAAGGAAAGAGTAGGAACTAGGTGTTAACGTAAAGTAAAGCTCTGCAGGTTGTCCATTTTCATACAGGTGAATCGTTTTATCTATCCCGAGAGAGAGGTTCCCTTTGAGGTATGGACTTAATATCCCAATTTCTACATAGCCTTCCGGAGTATCTAAAAGGCGAAAATTGCTTTCAATAGCGAGGTTAATAGCATCGCCAAGGATTAGCGGGAGATCTTGCTGGTTGATCAATTCTCCTATCAACTCCACGGGTATTTTTGGAGCTCTAAGATAAAATTGCACAGAAGTTTTATCAAAGTCGTCTGCCGATTCGTTTTTTACCCAGTCTTTAATATAAAGAGAGCCTGTGATTTCGCTTGAAGCTCTTTTCAAAAGAGAGGCTATTGCGTGATAGTCGACCGTTACCAAATTTGTCGTTTCGTTAATTGTCCAATCGGCAACAAAATCATCCAACACAATGTCTGCTGTTTGAGAGCTATTTTGCGCATGGAAATCTTTGAATTGATTCAATGATGATAGGTCGATTTTTTTGCTTTTGATAGTTCCGCTTGCTTTTAGAGTGTCGAGGTCTTGCACCTTTGCTTTAACATCGATATTTATCAAGTTGTTAATAAGCGATAGGTCGATGTGATCGACAGTCGGCATCGCATCTTTGTTAATAGCAAACACTGTCTCTGAATGAATATTAATGCTTTTCAACATATCAGGAGCTGGTGCCAAAGCAAGGATAGCCTTAATAGAAGCCGTTGGCATTTTTCGAGGACTAGCCTGTAGATCCATTGAGAAGTTACTTAAATCGATATTTTTTACCGTTGCCATCTCCTTGATATTTATAGGAGAGAGGGTGAGGTTAATATCGGAATCTAACTTTTCCCACACTTCAGATGAGATAGAAAAACCATTGTGTAACGTGGAAAGGGGCAAGGAAAAACGGTTTAATGTAAAAGTCGCCTTTACAGGGTTCTGTACGATCACTGCTGGATTGAACTGCTTAACATCCGATGGAGATAACACCAGACTCAAGGTAGAAGTTTTTTCTAGCTTGATCGATTCATCAATTTTGAAAGTTAATTGCGTATTTAATTTAGGAGAGCTGGCATCAACAGTGATGATAATCCCTTCTGGGGTTACTGTTGGTTTTGCGTTGACATTGAGCTGATCACCGAGCAATTGTAGCAATAATCCAGAGAGAGCAGGATGTTTTAAACTGAGCACCTGATCAAAAATAGCAACAGGGAAATGGGCAATGTCGATATTGACCTTTAGTTCTGCATCGGAAGAGTCTTTCAAAAGATTTTCCCACTTACTTTCCATTCTAATGAGGTTTTCTGTCGTAATATTTTTCAGGAGGGCGTCAATGATAAAATTGCCTTCGAGAGCGTTCTGCTTGGTTAGTCCGCTGACTGAAATACTCGATGGGGTAATGTGGACGTTGACATCTTTAATTGCCACATTAGGCATAGGATTGGCATGGAGCATTTTTACTGTGATAGATCTGATTGAAGCCGGTTTTAAAAGCAATTTCCATAAAGGGGAGTCGACGACGATCGTTTCTGCGTAGAGAATTGTGTTTTTATCGCTATCTTTAATAGACAGTTGTTCGATTTCTTGCGTCGAAAACCAACTTAAAGAGACTCTTTTAATATCGAATTTTTCTTTGCGTGTCTCATTGACTAAGCCTAAAGCCAATTCTTTTCCCCATTCAGTAGAAAGGATGGTCGGAGCTAATGCAATAGCACATACGATAAGAAACAGAAACACCCCTAAGAAATAAAATAGAATTTTTCGCGAACATGACATAGAAATTCCCTATGGTTAATCATTTATTATTAAAAATATTTTAAACGCGCAAAGATGGGCGAGAGGTTTCTGGACTCAAGAATGAGCGAGAACAGGATATGAAGGATCAGGGAGGATATGTAGGATAATTAAAGCTAGCATTAATTATCCTACATATCCTCCCTGATCCTTCATATCCTGTTCTCGCTCATTCTTGAGTCCAGAAACCTCTCGCCCATCTTTGCGCCTTTGCGTCTTTGCGTTTAATTTATATTACGTATGATACAATCTCTTCTGCTTAGTGTTGTGCCTGTTGACCCTCAAGCTGTTCGATCCGTTTGATCCCATTTTTATCGATGATGATTCGGAGGACTTTAAACTCAACTCTCGGTTTAATAACTTCGTTACCTCTAGAAGGAACAGCAACACTTGCCTCTGTAGTTTTGATTATCAGGTTTAAATGATAAACTTTTGGCAGATGAATATGCAAGAGTTTACGAGTGATTGGGTCAAGAATAAGGTGGGTCTCTAACGGATCACTTGCCTTATGAAGAAATTGATGAATATTAAAACGAAAAATAATATTGAAACCATGACGCCTTGTGTTGCATATGGTATTGTTGATTTCAATGATGCGTTTATAAAAAAGCACGTTCTCTGTGCGCTGAAGTCCTTCAAGAGTTGTATGAGACTCCGTATTTCGAATGTCTCTGAGCTCCTCTGATAGTTGTTCCGGTCGAATAAATGTCACAAATTCTTGAATTTTCCCCAAAGTATTTTTTCTATCGAGAGATTGAATCACGGTGGTGTAGTCGGAGAATAACCGCGAGGCGTGTAGATAGGAAACGGTATTTAGCCAGTCTTCGATTTGATTTTTAAGGACATAAATAATCACCGTCAGAAAAATAAACGGAGCTGAGTTAATAATGAAAACGCCTCCAAGCCAGACATAAAGAGAAAAATAAAGGAGCATTGCCACTCCAGCAGATAGACTACTAATCCAATGGTGGTAACGTTGATCCATCGAAAAACGGTTTGTCGTCAATTGCAAGGCATCAAGGACGAATTTATTTAATAAGCTACTTTTATAGAGAAATTGTTCTCCTTGAATTTTGTTCGCTCGGTTTGAAATAGAGTTGAGACTGAGGTTAGATTCGAAAAAATTTTGATTAATTAAAAAAGAGCATAGCATGTCGTCAATATTGGCCATTCCTTTTTGATTTTTTAGACGAACGCTTTCTAGCAATCTGGTTAGGTAATGGGAAATGATTCCATCGATAAATTCTCTCGTGTATGTCACCTGCTGAACAAAAAAAGGGGAGGTGATGACATTTAGATATTTTAGTTTGATTTGATCGTAAACTTGATAGACTTGGTTTAAATTTTTGCAAAGGTCTGTGACTTGCATTTCGAGATCTGGATCAATTTCAGAATTCGTGGAGGTGATTTTTGATATCAGACTTTTGATTTCATCTCGCAATGAACTTCTGACCACATTGGCAAATAGTTTGAGCTCATCTTCCAGATGTTCGTATTCTGAACTGTTATCTGCTTTCACGGGTAAAGAAAAAAGGCGAGTGAATGGAGAGGCTTGATTGTTTAAATCAAACAACTCATCAAATGTGAAACGGGGGGTCTTATACCTGATAAAATTCGTCTGATCGAAATAAAATTGATGCTTGGGGTATGTATTTGGATTGATTTGTAATGAGCTGGGAATGAAAAGATAAAACTCCTGAACATATTGGCTTGTGGAGAGTGTTGATCTAGGAAAAAACTCCGATTTCAACTCAAATTGCCACCGATCTCTTATGTAAACTTCCCCCGTGTCGAAATCCTCCCAGAGATCTTTAGACATCTCCATGAGTTCTCTCCCCAATGAGTTTTTTTTCATATAAAGGATGGTTGATGGGGGCCTCTTCGACAAGGTTATCGATGGCATTGAGAATTTCTTGGTATTTTGTCGTTAGAGGAGCCTCGGCAATCCAATAGAGCCGTTCTCTTGCAGTATCTAGCGCATCACATACTGTTTTAAATGTGATGCTTTCTGGCAGGCAGGCAGGGAGATAACGGGTGGTGATTCCTCCGTGCCACCTAGCTTCTACAAGTAAATTGGCATCTACAAGCTTTCTGATGATCTGTCTTAAAATGGGAATTCCTACGCCTAGTCGTTGGGAGAGTTCATATAAACTTGGTGGTGAGGAGCCATCGTGAAAGGCTTCTAGACTGTTTTTCATGATTAACAAACCAAGAATACGGGCGTCGGCATGAAATTGGGTTTTGCCGTCGTTAACGCTCGAAAAAGAGATCATTTCGGCGTGGTAAGCGATTTCAGCACCTATGAGAGCGATTAACCAACTTGTGTTTAACCAAATTAAAAATAAAGGAAGGGCTGCAAAACTTCCATAGATGGCTCCATAACTGGCTAAGCTGATTTGAAAACGAATGTAAAGCACCTGAACAATTTGGTAAAATGTCCCAGCGATGATCCCAGCGACCAAGGCAGATAGAATGGGTACCTTTGTGTTAGGCATGACGTAATATAAAGAGGTAAATAGTATCCATGCGATGATGAGGGGGGAAAGATAAAAAATAAATACAACGATAGGTCCTAGGGTATCCAATAAACCGTTGTTTTCTGTCAGTTGAGTCAGTTGTGCAACGATAAAGACAAAAATGCTGCTTGCAGCAGCAAAGAACAGAGGGCAGAATAAAATCATCGCCAAATAATCGCTGAAACGGCGAGAAAAGGAGCGAGGTCTGGAAATTTTCCATATCGAATTGAAAGAAATTTCGATGCTCGAAAGAAGCTGCAAAACACTCCAAAAAAGCACGAGTAAACCGACGCCGGCAATGACGCCACCTTTAGTGTTTTCGAGCATATTATAAGCAAAAGCGATGAGCTTTTCTGCGATTTCTCGCTGTTCTGAAAATTTTTGGAGTAATTCACTCTCTAGGGGACCTTCAAACCCAAATCCTTTTGCAATGCCAAAGGCAACTGCAAGTCCGGGGACAATAGAAAGCAATGAATAAAAAGTTAGAGCCGACGCTTTTGAAGAGCAGTTATCCTCAAAGAAACCGTTAATGCTCGCAACGATGACGCGAATAATTTTGGACACCCACCGTTGCCAAAAGGAATTTCCTTTAAAGAGGTTGGTCCAATAGTTAGTGTCAAAATATTTATCGAAGTTCCATCTCATAAGGTCATTGTGCTTATCTAATGAATTTTGTGCAACCGACAAACCGGCAAAGGGTGTTATGGACACTGTGGACATTGTGGACAACATGGACATTGTGGACAGAACGGGCTCCGTCCACAATGTCCACAATTTGCGAGATAACTGTTAAAAATAGTAGTTGCAAAAAAATAAATTACATTGTATAATTCACATAGTATTAATATCTATGTGTTTTAAAAAAATAAAAAAAGGTGTTATTATGCAACCAACAACAAACAACCCAGTCGAAGATACTTCACTTTATACATGGTCTACAGATTTGCGTGGTGCAGGCAAAGATTTTGCGTCTATTGTTCCGGTAGTAGGCCTTATTCTCTTCTGCTGCACATCTGACAAAGCAAAGACTACAGCTGGCAAAATAGATCGCGTTCTCTCTGCAATTCCCGCTGTCTCCACGGTTTATTGCGTTTGTAAGCTTATTTATCGTGCGGGCGTTGCCTTGCGAGGACCGACAGGTTTAACCTCAGTTGCCGCTCAGACTGCGTTGCCGTCACTACCAAAGCCTAGAGTTCCTGTTCCATCGCGCGATAATTTACTTCAGCTGATTCGGTTGTATTCAGAAGTTTTAGCTCGACATCCAGGGTGTTACGTAACAGGAAACGACCCAGAGGGATTTAATGGCAATGGGGGCGCTTTCAGAGTTGCTGCAAGTTCAGACACGAAACAACAGATTTTGAATAGAATGTTTAGTGTAAAACCAGAAAATTATTCAGCATATATTGACTCGATGAACATTGTTGTCACAGGAGATCATTATCATGATCGAAAGATTGATTTTGGTGGTGGAATCGGTTTTCTTGAGATAGGTTATGCAACTTATATATTAAAGACGATGATTAACCAATTATCTGAAATGGATGATGTGGAAGGGGGGAAGACTTATCTTTTAGAAAACACAAGATTTGCTGATATCATTGGTTGTATTCTTGCAGATAGTGAATCTATTTGGCATAAAATATGCGAAGGCGTTACAGATACGGGGAAAAGAAAGTCTCCAAAATTGGTATATGATGCGGTGCAAAAAGGCTTCCCATACCTTAATAACATAACTTTCGAGAGGATCCTTGAAAACATGAAGGATGGAGACGTTCGCAGAAAAGTAGAGGAAATGCAGAACGCTTCCGTTGGAGTGGGTGCCGCCTCTGCATCACCGTCTGTAAAAAAAGAACAATAAAACTTTTTCGTTAGTCATCCGAATCTACAAAAAACCCGATTCAAAATCTCGTTTTGAATCGGGTTTTTTTATACCGCAACGGCTTGAAACTTGGATTTAGCGTGCGTCAAATTCTCGGGATTCGATCGATAAAAAACGACTGAGTTCTAAGGTTTAAATTAATTGGTTTGAATTATTCGGTTCGAGCTAGGATCAGGGAAAACTAAGCCACGATTCTCTTCAATACCAGGGGCTCTAAGCCAAGAGGAAGGAATATCTTGCGGCTGATGCGCTGGTTGATTAAGCAAAGATTCTTCATGCAACCTCCGATTGAATTTCTCTTTCTGAATACGATCCTGTTTTATCTCCCAAGCGCCAACAGAACAGCATGCACGACTCCAACTTATCATAAAAAAAACCATAGAAACCAAGGAGGTTAGCTGTAGATTACGAGTGAAAGAGAAAAATTTAGAGAACATTCTTGGCAAACTAAATTGTAGCTCTTTTTTCCTCTCTTCAGTCAGAAGAGTTTCCTGAATGTTAAAAGAAACTATCAATTTTTCAACAAAAATATTTTCATATGCATATATGTGCCACGTAGAAAGAACTAAGGAACACACTGATGTAGCAAGTGCTAGTTGAGAACAACGAAGCAAAGTAGTATCAATAAAAGGCTTCTGATGTCTATTTCGATTCCTAATACAATGTCCAATTACCGTAAAAAAACAAAAAGAAACAGCGGAGGCTATCATTAAATCAAAGGTGGAACAAAAATTTTCATATCCGAATTTGTAAAATTTATTTTCTGTTTGCAATGTGTCAAAAAAAATATCTGTATGCAGGAGCCCTAAAGAAAAGACACAGGAAGATGCTGATGCAGCAAGCGCTAGGTGAGTACAACCATATAGAGTAGTATCAACCACATAATCTCTGGCTCTTGATAAACGGTTCATAAAAAAAACAATTGTTATTATATTTTAATAAGTGCAGATTATACTATATAAATTATTAATGTTCAATGGTTTTGTATAGTTTTAACGTCTTGAATGCATATGCGGATCGCGCGTTTCACGCGCAATTCGCACATGCGTTCAAGACATTAAATTAAATATGTTGTAAAGTTTTTTATGTGTATCGAAAGTGTAAAAATTATTATTTAGAGGATTATATATGGATACTTCAGATCGAATCTCTTCTGTGAGCCCTTCTAGTGTCGAATTAAATCCAAGAGGGTATGCTTTAGCTGAAGAATTACCTAAAGGGGCTTTGAGTAAGGAAGTACGAGAGAATTTAACAAAATGCATCGATAGTGGACTTCTTTGCAAAAAGTTTGCTGGAAATGTTTTTACCAAAGCTTGCTCTTCTGCTGAAGATCTCGAAGCTGCCCCTGTTGAAGTCGATATAGAAGATGAAATTGATATAGAAGGTTTTGTCCTCGTAGAGCCTGCCTCTGCCGCTGCTGGTCCTGCCGTGGACCCTTCCGTTGCTCGTTTCGGTGCTGCCATTGCTAAATTCGTAAAGCCTGCAGGGACTGAACCTATTCTTCCTCAGGGAGATAGAGAACAATTTCGGAATGCGGTTCGAATTTATAGCGAAATATTAGATAGGCATCCAGTGTGTTACACTGGTTGTACAGACGGAGGGGCATTTAGATTGTCGCCAAGTATGGCAGTTCAGCGAGAAATTTTAGACCGCATTTTTAGTTTGGATCCATCACTACGTGATGCTTATATTAGCAGTGTAAAAATCCATGATACCGGCAATTACGATACAAGCAGAGTGGAATTCCTAGGTATGATACCCCTTGAAATTGGTTATGCCGCTCTTATATTTAAAAAAATGATCACAATTTTAGCTAATGAAGACCCTAAATATGGACAATGTGCATTCCATAAGGGCGTTAATAAAAAAGCAGAGCTGCAAAACCTGTTGGACAATACAAAATTGCCAGAAATACTTTGTCGTGTTCTTGATGATACGGATTCAGTTTGGTACCGAGCTCACCCGGGAGCACAATCAATTCCTCGTGAACGTGTATGGGAAAATTTTAAAAAAGGTTTCCCTGCACTTGAAGGAATGCCGGATCCTGCAACTATAAAACGTCCTTAAAAAGGCAGTTCTTTGGCGATAAAATTGAATTCTAAGGCTTGAATCAATTTGTTTGAATTAGTTGATTCGAGTTAGATTTTGGAAAATATAAGTAACTGTTGTCCTCAATACCAGGGGCTGTAAGCCAGGTGGAAGGAATAGCTTGCGGCTGATGCCCCGTTTGATCAAGTAGGGATTCTTGAAGGAGCCCCCGATTCAATTCCTCTTTCTGAATACACATTTTCTTGTTGTTTTTCGCGAGCGGAAGAGACTCCCGCTCTATCTTCCGAGAGCCAACAGAACAGTACACACAACTCCAACTTATCATAAAAAAAAGCGTAGAAACCAAGGAGGCTAGCTGTAGATTAGGGGTGAAAGAGAAAAATTTAGAGAACTTTTCTGGAAAATAAGATGATCCCCATATTCTCAGCTCCTCAGTCAGAAGAGTTTCATCAATGTTAAAAGAAGCCATTAATTTTTTATAAAAAATAGTTTTATATGCATATATGTGCCACGTAGAAAAACCCAAGGAGCACGCTGATGCAAAACATGCTAGTTGAGAGTAACGAAGCAAAAAAGTATCGATAAGAAGCTTCTGACGTCTCACCGGATGGCTAATACAATGTCCAATTACCGTAAAAAAACAAAGAGAAACTGCGGACGCTATCATTAAATTAAACGTGTTAGAAAAGTGTTTAGAGTCGAATTCGTAAAATTTATTTTCTATTTCTAAAGTTTCAAGGAAAATACTTGTATGCATAAGCCCTAAAGAAAAGACATAGGAACATGCCGACGCAGCAAGTGCTAGCTGAGTACAGCCATGTAAAGCAGTATCAACCACATAATTTGTTGTTTTTGATAAACGGTTCATAAAAAATAATTGTTAACATGTTTTAATAAAGAGAATTGTACCATATCTACTATTAATTTTTCAATAGCTTTGGGTCATCATAGTTTTGGGTCATCACGCAAATGAGTATTTTATAAAAGATAATTCTATGGCTACCGTCTCTCTTTGTGCCTTCGTGTCTTTGTGTTTAATTCTTAACCAGTTGTCAGCATAAATTGCCATGGAAAATTATAAAATTAAACACAAAGACACGAAGGCACGAAAACACAAAGAGAGGATGGTAGTTATAAAACTATTTCTTGTTAGGTACTCATTTGCGCAATGAGCCTATTTTCCTGAAAAAAAACGTTGAGTTTTGAATTGATGCTTGCTAAATTAGTGATGGTACGCCAGAATAACAAAGCAAACCTCACTAATAAGGAGAAGATCATGACCCAAAAACATACCCTTCCCGAGTTGCCTTACTCATTAGACGCTTTAGAGCCAGTCATTAGCACTGAAATTATGACGCTCCACTACAGTAAGCATCATGCCGCTTATGTCGCCAACCTCAACAAAGCATTGGAGTTGCTTGCCGACGCAGAAGCTAAAGGAGACATCGCTGCACAAATCGCCTTGCAAAAAGCGATCAAATTTAACGGCGGCGGTCATGTTAACCATTCAATTTTTTGGACTAACCTGGCTCCTGTTGGAAAAGGAGGCGGAGGAAAGCCAGATGGGGAATTGGCCAAGATCATCGACAAAGAATTCGGTTCCTTCGATAAATTCGTTGAAAAAATAAGCGCAGCGGCTGTAGGTGTTCAAGGGTCCGGATGGGCATGGCTAGGATACAATAAAGCCAATGGAAGATTAGAAATCACCACTTGCGATAATCAAGACCCCCTTGCAATCACAGGATTTATTCCTCTCCTCGGAATTGACGTCTGGGAGCATGCTTACTATCTCCAATACAAAAATGTGCGCGCTGACTACGTAAAGGCTATTTGGGGCATTGTCAATTGGAAGAATGTCGCCGAACGCTTTTCGAAAGCGTCTCATTAATTTTTAATAAGGATTGAATGCGCAATGGGTCTTTTTTCTCGTAGTAAGCCTAAAATTAAAATCCAGACAACCAAAAAAGATGGGTTTAGTGGCTGGCTTAAATGCACCCACTGCAATGAGTTGATTCACACCAATGAGCTCGAGCAAAATGGGAACTGTTGCCCAAAATGCGACTACCACTACCGCCTAACAGTAGATGAGAGAATCAACAGCTTAATCGACCCCGATTCTTTTCAAGAGATGTTTTCCGCTTTGGATGCTGTCGATCAGTTGCATTTCGTCGACACAGAATCCTATGTCTCTCGATTAGAGTCGGCTAAGAAGAAATCGGGACGAAATGAAGCCGTCGTCGTAGGGGTCGGTAAAATTGATGGAAACCGAGTCGCTTTCGGAGTGATGGATTTCAATTTTATGGGAGGATCAATGGGATCTGTCGTGGGAGAACGGCTCACGCTCATCATCGAACACGCCATCAAAGAAAATCTTCCAGTGATCATCGTCTCCTCTTCCGGAGGAGCGCGTATGCAAGAGTCTGTCCTATCTTTAATGCAAATGGCAAAAACATCCGCGGCATTAGCTAAATTAAGCGAAGCTGGAATGCCCTACATATCAGTACTTACAAATCCTACAACAGGGGGAGTGACTGCATCGTTTGCCTCGCTTGGGGATATCATCATTGCAGAGCCTAATGCCCTTATTTGTTTTGCTGGACCACGAGTGATCGAGCAGACTATCGGGCATCAACTACCGCCGGGAGCACAAAAATCAGAATTTCTCTTGCAGCATGGAATGATAGATTGTATTGTAAATCGACGGATGTTAAAAGATAAACTTGGAGAGCTGCTATCGTTTTTTAACCATGCTTCCTCTTCCACAAACAGTGAAAAAATAAAACGAAAATCATAAAAATCAAACGAAGAAAAAATGACAATGGAAGACGAATCTCACGAGCTAGTAGATCTAGAAACGATTGTACAAGAAGGTGTTGAATTACCTGTATATGCCTCAAAAGGAGCTTCAGGAGCCGATGTAAAGGCTTTTATTCGGGAACCTATACATATTCCACCGGGGGAGTCGCGCCTAATCCCTACTGGACTCCAATTTGCAATTCCCTTGGGGTATGAAATCCAGGTGCGCCCACGAAGTGGACTGGCGGCTAAAAATCAAATAGGGGTCTTGAATACACCAGGAACAATTGATGCAGACTACCGCGGAGAAGTAAAAATTATATTAATTAATCACGGAAAAGAAACTTTTATCGTGACCCCAGGAATGCGCATCGCTCAACTTGTGTTAACACCTGTTGTGCAGGCTAATTTTGTTTACGTTCAGGAACTTACACAAACAAAACGAGCAGACGGGGGATTTGGACATACGGGGACAAATTAGGCATTTATGAGTGATGTAAGCGATGTATTTGATTACCTAGATCCTCAATTGGTCATTTTTTTGGATGCTTCCTCTCGTGATGAGGTTATTGGAACCCTTGTCGATGTGATTTACAAGGAAGGTCGGTTGCATGATAAATCGACTTTCTATAATGCAATCATCGAAAGAGAAAAAATAGTTTCTACAGGAGTGGGAATGGGAACAGCAATCCCTCATGCAAAACTTTCTGATTGTGAAGGCTTTTTTATCGCAATAGGAATTTTGTCAAAGGGAGTAGACTGGCAAGCTATCGATAGAGCTCCAGTTCGCATTGTCTTTATGGTCGGTGGGCCTGATGGTAAACAGACAGAATATTTGCGACTTCTCTCGGGCCTCACAAGTGCTATAAAAGATGAAGGGATACGAAAGAAAATACTATCCACGAAATCAAAGCAAGAGATAGTGGACCTCTTTCGAAATTAATATAGATCTTTTAATTAGAGGTTATTATGGATCTGAAAATTAAAGATGTAGCTGAATTGTTAAATGTATCGGAAAGCACCGTCAGACGTTGGCTTGCCGATGGGAAAATCCCTACCTACCGGATTAATCAACAGTACCGCTTTAATCAAGTCGAAATCGAGGATTGGGTGATGGCGCACAAAACAGGTAAACACAACAACACATCTCTATCATTTAATGAAGATCTCCTCGACGAAGAGTCTATTGCCTCTAAATCACCTATAGGCGGAAGTAAGCAGTTTAGTCTTTATCGCGCCATTCACAAAGGGGGGCTTTTTTATAATGTCCCAGGAGAGACAAAAGAGGAGTTGATCTGCGCAGCAACAAAACAAATAGCTCTTAACCTCAATATTGATGCAGAAATTGTGAGTAAACTTCTTCTTGAGCGGGAAGCACTACAACCAACCGCATTGAATAACGGCATTGCGATTCCTCATACGAGAGACTTTTTTCTACATGCTAACGTAGATGCTGTCGCTGTTGTATTCCCAGCTAAACCGGCTGATTATGGTGCCTTTGACGGCAAACCTGTTGACACTCTGTTCTTTTTGTTCGCTAGCAACGATAGGCGCCATCTGCATTTACTGGCAAAAATTGCTCATTTGAGTAGCCAGGCAGCAACTTTAGATTTCCTAAAAACAAAACCGAATAAAGACCAATTACTAGAATATATCAAGGGATGGGAAAGCCGAATTCAGCAACCTGCTGAATGTGTCTAAAGTTTATTTCGGTCTCGGTCACGGGCTCGGATAAGGAAAAAGACTCTTGTGTATATATCCAAATATATTTATAATTGGGGAAAACCGGTGTGTGATCGAATGCACAATGAAAATGATTTAACCAACGACGCTATGTAAATGGTATAGTGTCTCTACAACCCCCAGGAGGGTATATGTCTTTTGAAAATGCTAAAGAAAATCTTAAGGAGTTTGGCAAAGAGCTAAATCTTGAAGGATTAGTTTTTGATGAAAATAACACCTGTATTTTAGGAATTGATGACGAGTTTTCTCTCCATTTGACCTATGAACCAAATTCTAAACGTCTTTATTTATATTCTCCTCTATTAGACGGACTTCCACGTGACGATAAAACTAGATTGCGTTTATACGAACGCCTGCTAGAGGGGTCAATGCTAGGCGGACAAATGGCCGGAGGTGGCGTTGGAGTTGCCGTTAAAGAAGGGTTGATTCTTATCCACTGCACCCTTGATATGGAACATGCGGTCTCCTCAGCTCTCCGTGCATTTGCTCCTCTATATGTCGAAACCGTAGAAAAATGGCGCAAAATCTGTGCAGAAATCTCCGAAGGACGCGACGAAGGTTCTACTGCCGGTAAGCCAGCTCAGTCTGCGCCACAGCCAATGCAAGGCAACAAGCCAGGCCCAGGCCAAGGGTTCATCAAGATCTAAAATCTTGATGCTTTATACAAGCTGAGTTAAAAGGACAAAGGACCTTAAGGACGCCAACGACCTTAAGGACACCAAGGACATGTAAACAGAATGTCGTTGGTGTCCTTAAGGTCGTTGGCGTCCTTAAGGTCCTTTGTCCTTTTAGTCTAAGGAAGTCTATTGAATTAAAATCGCATGTTTCTTAGAATCCGGAAAAGGCTCAAAAGGAAATATGAACTCAAAATTAGCAAGGGCATTTGAATCTCTTGGTGCTTATATTCAAATGATTCTAAAGGTCATTTGGATCACTATTAGACGTCCTCCTCAATTTTCTTTGGTCCGAGATCAAATGTATGAAGTGGGGGTCATGTCGCTTCCCGTTGTTGCTATCACAGGATTTTCTACCGGAATGGTCCTTGCAGCGCAATCGTTTTTTCAGCTCTCCGATAAAGGCCTCGCCAGCGCCACAGGCTTGATGGTGTCTAAAGCGATGATAGTGGAGCTTGGTCCCGTTCTCACGGCATTTATGGTTACTGGAAGGGTGGGGGCTTCAATGTGCGCGGAGTTAGGAACAATGAGGGTGACGGAACAAATAGATGCCTTGCGCTCCATGGCAGTCGATCCACTTCGTTATTTAATTGCCCCTCGTTTTATTGCGGGCACCGCCATGCTTCCTATTCTTACAATTTTTAGTTCCATCATGGGAATTATTGGTGGATACATGATCGCTGTCGATTACTACGGGATGGCTTCAAATGCGTTCCTCGATCCTTTGCCGATACATATCACCGTTTTTGATTGTATCAGCGGCGTCGTTAAGGGGTTAGTCTTTGGCATTATCATTGTGACGATTTCGTGCTTCCGAGGAATGACGACCAAAGGTGGTGCTGCTGGGGTCGGTCGAGCGACAACAAATAGTGTCGTCATTTGTTATTCCGTTATTTTGATTATTAACTTCCTATTAACCCTTGCTCTTAACAGCTCGTATGACTACATTAATGAATTTATTAGCAGGTGGTTTTGGGCATGACAGATCAAGAAAAACCCAAAAAATCATTAAACCTAGAAACAGCAGTTTCTAGGTTAATTATCGTTCGCGATCTCTGGAAAGCCTATGACAACGGCAAAGTACAAGTTTTAATGGGGTTGGACCTCGATATCTTCGAAGGGGAAACCCTCGTCATTCTTGGGCGCTCAGGAGTAGGTAAAAGTGTTCTTTTACGCCAGATTATCGGTATAGAAACGCCTGATAAAGGGTTTATCGAGGTCGATGGAAAACGGATCTCAGACCTAAGCATGTATCAGCGTTTTAATGCAACGCGTAGCATGGGGATGTTGTTTCAGGGGGCCGCTCTCTTTGATTCAATGGATGTCGGCGAGAATGTTGCCTTCTATCTTAGGCAGCACCATCGTGAATTATCGGAAAAAGAGATTCAGAGACGCGTCGTCGAAGCTCTGAATATGGTCGATTTGAAGAATGTAGAAAGAAAAATGCCTTCAGACCTCTCAGGAGGAATGCGTAAAAGGGTGGCGTTGGCGCGCGTTGCGATTTATCTTCCCAAAATCCTTTTATACGATGAACCGACAACCGGATTAGACCCAATCACAGCAATGCAGATCAATGGGTTAATCAACAAAACAAAGAAAGAATTAAAAACAACAAGTATCGTTGTCACTCATGATATTCGTTCTGCTATGGAAGTAGGAGATAGAATCGCTTTTCATGATAAGGGTAAAATAGTGCAGATAGCCCCTAAAGATGAGTTCTTTCAAATTGAAGACCCTCGTCTTCAAGCGTTTTTCGAAAATGCAATTCTTACTCATAAATCGTTAGGAGCTCGATAAAATGGCTGATCAATTTAAAAATCTTATGATCGGAATCTTTGTGTCGGCAGCTGCCGCTATTGTGGTCCTAAGCTTTATGTTCTTAAACCCAAGCACCGGTGACAATCGCAAAGTCTTAAATGTCCATTTCACAGATATCGACAAACTCACGATTGGCACTCGAGTGACTTATGCAGGAAGACCAGTAGGGGAAGTGGTGGGAATTAAAGAAATTGAAATGGGAAGAGCTGGGCCCACAGATGCAAATGGACGCGTGTTCCTCTATGATTTAACATTGCGTGTCGATTCTAGCGTCGATGTGTACAACAGCGATAAAATCAGCGCACGCACATCGGGGTTGTTGGGTGAGAAATATGTCGAAATTTCTCCTTTTGCCCCAAGACCAGGGGAAAAACTAGTTCGTGTTGATAATGAGGTCATGTTTGCTCAAGAAACAGCTTCCGTAGAAGATACATTGAAAGGAATCGGCATGATTTCTGCCAAATTCCAGAAAGTTTTAGATGGCATAACAGGGGTGATCAATGAGGTGCACGATTCCAAACTAGTAGAAAAAATTACCCATTCAATTGAAAATGTCGAGTCGATTACCGCATCTCTAAATAAACCAAAAGAGCTTTCTGATACATTGGCCAACATTCATTCTATAAGCCAAAAGGTAAATGCTTCATGGGAAAATATAGATGCGACAATTCATGGGATTCAAGGGATCGTTACCAAAATCTCAAAAGGAGAGGGGACTTTAGGAAGACTGTTAATGAGTGATGAGATTTATCTACGGACGAATTCGATCATGAGTAAATTAGAAACGACTGTAGACGATGTCAATCATTATGGGCTGCTGTTCCACTCAGACAAAGGATGGCAGCGTTTAAGGGCACGTCGCCTCAATTTGCTACAGCAATTGCGTACCCCACAAGAATTTCATAATTACTTCAATGATGAGGTCGATCAAATTTCTACTTCCATCTCTCGCGTTTATCTGGTATTAAATCAATTAAGCGCTGATCCCTACTGCACTGATCTGCTTCATAATGGAGAATATGTAAAAGTCTTCTCTGAACTCATGCGCCGTGTCAGCATGCTAGAAGAGGAAGTGCGCCTCTACAACACGCAAATAGTTGAAACGAGTGTTCACGAAACAGAACTCGGCCCAGCTCCCTATTGTCAGCCGTGTGAACAAAATTATTATTGCCCAACCCCTTAGGAGTTTAATATGGAACATATGCCCTATTCTCACATTCAAAAAGGAACGTTTTTAATCGCCTCTCCTGATGTTGATATGGGTATATTTTCCCGTTCTATCATCCTCGTCTGTGAACATACTGCTAATGGATCGTTTGGTTTGATGGTAAATAAAAATCTCGATATGGAGCTACCTGAAGAAATTATCAACATTCATAATTTATCCAACAAAAATGTGGGAATTCGCTCTGGAGGCCCTTTACAAACAAATCAAATGATGCTTCTTCACACTTCAGATAGAATCCCTCAGCAGACTCTTCAAGTATGTGAGGGGGTCTATCTTGGGGGCGATTTGCAGTTCCTCCAAGAGGCTATCAGCGATGAAAATGGCCCTCCAATCGATCTCTGTTTCGGCTATACAGGCTGGGAAGCAGGCCAGCTTGAAAGGGAATTTCTCGATGGCAATTGGTTTATCCACCCTGGGTCGAAGCGATTTGTCTTTTATGTGACCCCCGATAAATTGTGGTCTACAGTCCTACGTGAAATGGGGGGCAAGTACGCCCAACTCTCCATGATCCCTGAGGACCTTTCTGTGAATTAAAAAATTTCAACTTGTGCATAATGCGTAACTTCTGATAGTTTATAATCTAACAAATTCAACTTACTAAAGTAAATAGAAGTCAATTTTATTTTAGTATTAATTAATAACTAAAAAAAGAGGAATTTTTATGCTTGCATCCACAAGAATAGACTCAGATGAATTTCAGGTCTTCGAAAGATATGATCAGATTGGTCGTGTTCATTTTACAGTTCATTATAAAGACTCAGATATCAATTTTCCGTGTGAATTAGTCACTGGATTTTTTGGTGACGCCAACTTTACTAAATTTTTTGGTGGCGCCGACTTTATTGATTCTAAAATTCCAGAATTTTGTTCTAAAGTTCGAAAATTTTGTTCTATAGTTTTTGAGCCAAATCCAAAGGGTTTGATTAATGTTCGCCCAATGTTTAAATTGCGTCAAATGTATAAACATTTCTTTAAAATCAACCAGGAAATACCAGGAACAGTCTTTAAAATGGGCAGAACAATAGGAGGATATCAAGCACTTTGGGAGTGCAATAACGGTAATGGAAATCAAGAAAACAATCGTAAACTCCTTTGGTCGGCAATCATCGATCTTGAGGACCGGGACATCATAACATTATTTAATGAGAAAACATTGCAGCATTTTACGAAAAACGGCGACCTGATGACAAGTCCATATCAAACAGATCGATACAAATCTTTAAAAGAATTGTTGAAAGGACATAAAGAAACTGCATTTAATAAGCTTTATCCAGAAAATAATCAAGAAAGAGCTGATGCAACTCCTGACAATGGAGGACATGCAGCCGCTTCAAGATCGAAACCTAGATTTGCTAAATACACCCCAGAATTTGAACCTAAATTTGTTAAGTATATCCCAAAGCATATGCGTTTAGCGGCTGCAGCAGGAGATTCGGTACTGTCTGGAAGTCCACAACAAAAGGAAGCTGCAGCTTTTAAACCTCAAGGTTCCTTGATTTCAGCTCCAAATCCTCAAGCTTTGTCAGCAGCAGCAGGTGTTGGGATTTTGGTTACAAATTCGGTTCCTCAAAGTACCCAGGCTCTGGTTCCCCAAAAAAAACCTGCGCCATCGATTTTTGTCGGACCCGAGCAAGCTCATTCAAAACAAATTCAAATCTGGGAAAGATTTAAAGAATTTATGAATGAGGCCGGTCTGTTTGAAGCGGAGTATACTTATAAAAACACTACATATAAGCTTGTATATAAAAAGGATATAAGTATCGAATTAGAAAGAAACACTCAACCAGTATTTGGTTATGATTTTGTGAACGATAAGCTTCATAAAGATAACATTTTTCTTAAAGGCTACGACGAGCAAGACCAAAGATTTTTAGCTAATCGTCTGGCGGAATTTAAGAAAAAATTTCCGAAACCATAAATCGACCTTGCTCACATTTTCGGCCATCTCCCTGTGTTCTCTGTGCCTCTGTGTTTCTATCTTTTGAAACACGGAGGCACAGAGAACACAGAGGGGTAAATTCACCGCCCCCCCCAGTATAAATAACTAAATGGCCTGTAGTTTCCTTGTACAAGTGAACAAAGCCCAATTTTTTTAACATTTACTGAGGATTTGAAATTTTTTTACCAATGCTAAATGCTTGTTAAAAGATTCTTCATCTATCCTTTTTTGATCTATCCCTTGTTGTATAACTGCAGACAGTGTCGGTTCCTCTTCTTGTGTTTTTATGAATGCTAGATATTTGTCAAAAATCGATTTGTTCATTGCTTGTAATTCTATTCCAAACGCGGCGAGTTCATCTTTCCGTTGAACTACATCTTGGCCGTTGCCCTTTTTTGAAAGTTCCAGATGAAGACTTTCTACCCGTGCAATCATTTTTCCGAGTGTCGATGGTAAAGAGGAATAAGGACGTTCGATCTTAGAGCTTTCACAGG
>Ga0207113_1063_pt1 | contig 35590 bp, 34 predicted proteins | sample Alteio_BWMinHeat_69_FD_153559 | JGI IMG/M metagenome (GOLD analysis project Ga0207113, IMG submission 153559) | Enriched cells from forest soil in Barre Woods Harvard Forest LTER site, Petersham, Massachusetts, United States -... | ecosystem: Environmental > Terrestrial > Soil > Temperate forest >... | reverse complement strand
AGGCGTCCTTATTTCCTATCTGTATTATTTCAGGTTCGATTATTTGAAGGATATATATTCAAAAAACAAGTCATTACTTTTTATAATTGCAATTTTTGGGATCTCGTGGACTCCGTTTATTGAAGGAGAGACTTCTTACTTTGCCAAAACAATTGGATTCACTTTATTATACATTTCATTTGGAATCGTATTATTAACTTTCCTTTTAAATAGTGAAATTAACCGGACATTAAATAAAGTATTTTCAAAATCACTTGTTGACGTTTTTTCGAAAATTGGATTTTGCTCTTATTCAATCTATATTATTCACACATTTGTCAATTTAACAGTTTCGAAAATCCAGGCAAACTATCATTTGTATTACAATCCTTTCCTTTATTTTATAGTAACCTCATTTATGAGCATAACGATAGGGATGATGATGACTTATTATATTGAAAGATATTTCTTAAAAACGAGAGACAGGTATTATCCGAGCAGAGTTGTTTAATTCCTACCTTATAATATATATCGAATTCGATTTTATACCCAAAATGAGTTGGTCCTCCAGGCACTGCCCCGGCCCTGATGTATTCAAATATTCAGTGAACAGAAATCCCAATCTGATCATTGGAGGTTAATGGTATATGGTGGATGGTGTATGGTATCCTATTTGCTATCCACCATATACCTTATTCCGAACGTTGTTTTGGATTTAGAAATTAATACTTATATAATTACCGTTAAAATACCCTTGCTGTTGCTATCGCTTTAATTTAATTTTGATTAATAAAAGAGTTTAAAAGTCATGACTTCAGAACAGGCACTTCGTAAACAAATTGAGGAAACACTTGAAGCACTTGACAGGAGTACTGAAAAAGCAACTAAATCGAGAGCAGCTGCAATGAAATATCTGGTTGATCTTGGTCTAATCGAAGAAGAAAAACCATTTGATGAGACTACAAAAAAAGTAAAATAGTTTGGCTCAGCATACCCCCTTGCAAGTAATTGGCTTTCATAGTTGTGATAGAAGTATTGGCTTAGACATCATTAACGGCAGAACTCAATTAAGACCAAGTAAAAATATTTGGGACTGGCTAGGCGAAGGAATTTATTTCTGGGAACAGAATCCCTTGAGAGCATTGGAATATGCAATTGAAAGCTCAACCAGAAAACAATTCAATAAAATTCCTATACGAACACCATTTGTAATTGGTGCTATCATTGAATTGGGGAATTGTTTGAATTTAATTGAACCAGAATCTTTAGCTATTTTAAAAAGAGCATACTTTGGGCTTAGTAGAATTTACGAAGAAGTCGGAAAGACATTGCCAAAGAATGAGAATGAAAATAGGAAATTAGATTCTGCTGTATTTAAACATTTGCATAAATTGAGAAGTGATAATTTCAACACTCCTTTTGACACTATAAGATGTGCTTTTAATGAAGGAGATCCAATTTATCCAGGCGCAAATTTTACAATGAGACTTCACATGGAGATTAGTGTCTTAAATCATGAAATGATCCATGGATATTATTTACCCTTTCCTCTCAAAAAGTACAACCCATATCTTGACGAAGTAAACCCTAATTAAGATAGTAAATTAAATAAATGAGTATCACTGAGATTGATATGGAATTGATTAAACTTTTAAATAAATTAAATCTAACTCAAAAAAACGCTAATAACTTTAATTAAGGAATTGTTGAATGCAAAAGGAAATATTGCCAGACAATCAATTGAAGAGTATAATCTTGAATTGAATCAGGCAATTAAAAATGTAAAAAAGGGAAATTTTACAACACTTAAGGATTTAGAAAAAGAAATGGAATCCTTGTAGAAGATACATTAAGCTACAGTTAAAAGACCTATTTAATTTTAAAGCATTCGAATTGATTTTAGATTAGTTAGCATTGTTGATTAGTATGACTGAAGAAACAATAAAAGAAACGCTTGATGCTATTCGTAAAACGACGGCGAGAGTAATCAAATCGAAAGCTACAGCTATTAAATTTTTTGATCGATCTTGGTTTAATAGAAAATGAAAAGTTACCTAAAAGACTATGAAAAAGAGAAAGTAATAAATAAAAACTATGGAACCATCGGCCATTCAAGAACAAATTGATATTATTAGAAGAGCAACTGAAAAAGCACTTAAATCTAAAGAGGCAACATTAATATTTTTAGTGAGTGCCGGAATAATAAATCCTGATGAGGATAAACGTAGCTCGCCCAAAGTGCGGAAAACTAAAAAGTAAAAGACTCATCAAATAAGAAATAATAGAAATCAAATCTTTCTAATTACTCTTCCTCAAATACTCAACATACGCTTCCACAGCTCTCCTGATCGCGGAGCTCCCGCCATTATGATTGTTAATTAATATGGAAAATTCAAGCAAGTGCTTTTTATATGTGTAGACATATCCGCTCAGGCATAGAACACCTGTAAGGGAACCGGTTTTAACAAATACATATCCGCTGTCGGCGCGATAGTAATTCTTCAGCGTGCCGCTTCCCCCGGTAGGAAGAATCTTTTTCATCCGGTCCATCCCGACTTCATTTTTCAATTTGATCAGCACACTGACAAAATCCCGGGGACTGAATAAATTAAACCTGCTCAATCCACTACCATCCACCCAGGAAGGTTTTTGCGGAAGGTCGGCCAGGGGGCCATTCATAATGGTATCAAGAAGTGATTTAATAACCAGTTCATCATTCATCCACCGGATACGTTGCTGACTCACCATCAGCAGGGTTTGCTCAGCAAAAAAATTATCGCTCCTGTGCATCATCGGAATAAAAACGGAATCTGCGGGTCTTGAATTAATGGAGTCAGGTGGTGGTGGGAGAGAAATAATCGGCTGCCCGATCTTATTCACATCAACCCTGAATAAAGGAAGTTTGTGAACAGAAACAGGTTTCCCAATTGTGTCTGGCAGCAATTCCGCCGCCGCATTCATATTATTTGTGATGAATGGAACATCCTGTGAAATATTGGGTTCATTGCCCGAACGAATTATAAAAACATTCGAATCCATCAACCTTTGAACAAAAAATGTTTTAGGAAAACTATCGGTGCTGAATCTGACCTTCCATGGAATTTCCGGTGAACTGGAAACAGTAACTGTTGGTCCGAATGCAGGATTGCTTCGTGTTGAGGAATTCTGCTGGTTCCACCGGATGAAATTCCCATAAATGGGAAATGCACTTCGTTCAATAGCAAAATCTTCATTATAATCATCCCATGCCCAGCCGACACCCAGAGCATTTTCCATCCAGCCAACATCCATGAGATAAATCTTTTTATGGGTCTTCCTGAGAAAATCTATTACAGGTTGTGATTGAAAATCGGGATGTAATAAACTTGGATCGCCGGTAGGATAAACAAATATGGCTGTATCATTTTCAGAATAACGGATGCCTACTAACGAATCTCCGAGATACTTTAATCCGACATACAGAGAAAATAATTTTGTATTACTTGCAGGCACGAAATATTTATCACCCAGGTAGTCCGCGATTTCTTTTTTGGATGAATCGTCATACACATACACGCCAACCAACGCTGTACTGAGTTCTTTCGTTTCAACGAGTTTCCTTAATGCGGGATTATCTGGAATGCAGCATTGACCTTTTGATTCTGACTTTAAGAAGAGCATTAGGCTTAAGGCGTAAAGCGCAAGGCGTAAGGCTTTTTTTAAGCCTAACGCAAAACGCCTAACGCTGAACGCGTAACGCTTAACGCGTAATGTGTAATGCCCAACGCTGAACGCGAATTTTCCGGGGAATAGATTCAAATGAATTTATTTTTTATTCAGAGAGAGAGAGCGAAACATTTTACATTCAACTTTCACCTTCCCTCATTTAATACCCGCCTTCGCTAAAGCTTCGGCGGGCGATGCATATCCACATTCACCACATTAATCAGGCCTTAAGCCTTGCGCTTTACGCCTTGAGCCTATCGTTCCTGAGCACGAAGCCACCGTTCCGGCACTTCATTGCTGCTTGCCTGGAGATAATCCTGGTAAGAGCAGGCGATATATTTCTGGTCGGGCAGCTGCATCCACCAGCGGTTGGTTTTTTTGCTCTGCAGAAATACCGTCTGCACTTCGGCGAAAGCAGTATGATATTCCACGAAATATTCTTTGTCGTTCAGGCTGGCTTCACGAAGTCCTTTATTCCGACCATCCACCGCATACCAGAGCATCTGTGCGATCTGTTTCGCTGTCAGCTCATGCATGTCATTTTCGGGAATATATCCGTAGATGCCGATGCTGCTGATATTGGGACTCAGTCCGGCATATCGCAATAAGGCACAGGCTTCTTCGCCTGAGAGTCCGTTGGGTGATAAAAAATTAGATGGCGCATAGGCATGGGCGATAGCACATACATCAAAACTCAGCATATTGGAATTGCGAAGCACGGGTTCCATCTCTTCAATGACTTCCTTCACCTTTCCCACACGGAAACAATCGAAACGGAGCTTGTCCATCGTTTCTAGCATTCTGGGATGTACATAGAAACTCTGGAAGCCGATATGATTATAATGGGAAATGAAATTCGGTTCATCCGTCAGCAGCTCCATCAGGAAATTTTCGCTCTTTAGGGTTGAATCGATATTGATATCGATCAGCGCATCCACACAGGTAACTTCTATCAGCTTTTTACGGCTCGCATAACTCTGGTATTGTGCCAGGGTCAGGTCGTGCGAACCGCCCAGAATGATGATAGTTTTGCCCAGACCGATGAGTTCATTCATTACACTTCGAAGTGCAGCATACGTGTCGGTCAGTGTGGAACCGGTCTTGATATTTCCAATATCCGCGATCCTGATTTCGCTGTGCCAGTGATAGAGCTGGTAAAACTGGCGACGAATAGTATCCGGTCCACTGAGAAGGGCTCTTGTACGGCGGGTACCTCTTTCTTCACGGCAGCCGATCAGTATCAGGTCGGACTGGAGCAGGTCGGGGAATTCTTCTTCATAAACCTGGATTAATTTTCCAACCTGACCATCTTTATATTCTTCGTCGTTGGAAATCTCCCGGGTATTTACCGGGTCGAGGTAGTCAAGGATATGCAGACTGTACAACATGTACCACGATTTGAAACAAACTTACACTTGTTTTTCCTTTTATCTTTGCGGCATGGAAGAATTACTGGAAAAACTGGACACCTATCGCAAGGAAATCCTTGGCACTGAACCCGATGGCGCTGATGCCGCGGAAACATACCGCATTCGTTTTCTCGGAACCAAGGGCATTGTAAAAAATCTTTTCCAGGAAATAAAGAATGTTCCTGCCGAAAAGAAAAAAGAATTCGGTCAAATCCTGAATGAATTCAAACAGCTCGCGGAATCAAAGTATGAAACTTTAAAAGATACCGCCAACCGTCAACCGTCAACCGCCAACGATAAAGATTGGTCCCTTCCCGGCGACCCCATCCCCGTGGGAACAAGACATCCCATCAGCCTGGTGAGAAACCGCATTATTCAAATCTTCGGGCGACTCGGATTTTCAGTAGCAGAGGGACCGGAGATCGAAGACGACTGGCATAATTTCACTTCGCTCAACCTGCCCGAGGATCATCCGGCGCGGGATATGCAGGATACATTTTATGTTAACAGGAATCCTGACTGGCTGCTGCGAACACATACCAGCAACGTTCAGGCGCGGGTTATGGAAAAACAAAAACCACCCATCCGGATTATTTGCCCGGGCAGGGTGTATAGAAATGAAACCACCAGTGCGCGGGCACATAATTTTTTTAACCAGTGTGAAGGATTATATGTGGATGAAAATGTTTCTTTCGCGGATCTGAAGCAGACGCTTTATTTTTTCGTACAGGAGATGTTTGGCAAAACAGTGAAGATCCGTTTTCGCCCTTCATATTTTCCTTTTACCGAACCCAGTGCCGAGATGGATATCACCTGCCTGATCTGCGGCGGCAGCGGATGTAATGTGTGCAAACATACGGGATGGGTCGAGATCCTCGGAAGCGGCATGGTGCATCCGAAAGTATTGCAGAATTTCAATATCGATCCCAATAAATATACCGGCTTCGCATTCGGCATGGGAATGGAAAGGATCTGTCAGCTGAAATACCGCGTCAACGATTTGAGGCTGTATTCTCAAAATGATCTGCGTTTCCTAAGACAATTCGTTTCAGCCACCTAAAGAACGGAACCATGATACTCGCCGTTCTTGCCAGCGATACGCAGAAGAAAGAGATCGCCGCTTCAGCTTTTTTTCAAAAACATGAAGTCGTGTTTTCTGAAAATATTTCCCTGTGGCTGCATCATACGGCTGATGCATATATTGATTTTGGATTTGCGCCTTCGGCAGAAAAAATAGAGAAGCTCACGAAGCTGCTGCCCAGACCCATATTGATAAATGCAGTAACCGAAACACTAAATGATATCCATCCTGATTTTATCCGGTTCAACGGCTGGCCTGGATTTCTGAAAGGAAAATATTTGGAAGCCGCAGCGAATAATGAAAGTCAGTCTGTCGCGGGTGCCTTGTTTCGGGATCAGATATTATTTGTAAAAGATGAACCAGGATTTGTTTCCGCGCGCATTGTATCTATGATCATCAATGAAGCTTATTTTACTTTAGAAGCCGGCACCAGTACAAAAGAAGAAATTGATATCGCAATGAAACTCGGAACAGGATATCCCTTCGGTCCTTTTGAATGGGGAGAGAAGATAGGACTTTGGAGAGTTTCGGAGTTGCTTTTGAAACTTTCAATTGGTAATCCAGCCTATGAATTAGCTCAAACGCTGATTAATGTGCCAAATTCGGGAATGTAGAAAAATGAAGGGATGGGGAAATTAAATGGGGGAATGATAATGTGAAAATTTGCAAATTAATTCGGCCAACGGTCAACGGCCAACGGCCAACGAAACAATATGTTACTATTAATAGATACTTCGCAAGAAAAAGCATCAATCGCTCTCTCTAAAGAGGGAAAAGTTTTGTTTTCGGAAGAAAACAGCATTTCAAAAGAACATGCATCCTGGCTGCATACTGCAATCGGGCGGATGCTGGCAGAAGCGGATATTTCGCTGGCGGAGTTGAAAGCTATAGCTGTTATCGCAGGACCCGGATCTTATACCGGCCTGCGGGTAGGGATGGCAGCGGCCAAGGGATTTTGTTATGCGCTGCATATCCCGCTGATTACACTAAATACACTGAAGGTGATGGCCGAATCCATGAGATCCGTCGCAGAGAAAAAGAAGGTCCTGATCTGCCCGATGATCGACGCCAGAAGGGACGAGGTTTTTACTGCTCTTTACCAGCCGTCAACCGTCAACCGCCAACCGCCATCTGCCAACCAAAATTCAACGGCCAACCGCCAACCGCCATCTGCCAACCAAAATTCAACGGCCAACCGCCAACCGCCAACCGCCAACGATCTAACAGAGCTCCTGCCTCCCCAAGCCCTGATATTAGATAAAAATGCATTTGAAATACCCCTTGCTGAAAATGCGATCATTTTTTTTGGATCCGGGGCAGAAAAATGGAAAAAAATGACAACATCTCCTTCAGCCATTTTTGAGCCACAACCCGGTATAATACAGGCTTTTGCTACACTTGCTTACCTTGATTTCACCTCCGGTAACTGGGCTGATTTGGTTTATTCTGAACCAATTTATTTGAAAGAATTCTTCACTTATTGAGAAAATATTCTATATTACGAATTCTTTGGAAACTCTGCTTGTTATAAGAGATTTGATAGAATCCAATACAGATATTTTTTTTGAACCTTCAACCTTCTGAACTGTATGAGCGGTACAAGCAGCAACTATTGGATGATCCTGAATGCCCAGGATGGGGAAGACACTGCCGTAAAAGTAGATTTTATTAATCTTAAGAAGGCCGCCATGATCCTGCGGGCTTTGAATCACAAGCTGCGGCAGCAGATCGTAAGAATTTTAGATGAACATAAAAAACTGACGGTCACTGAGTTATATATTCACCTACGACTGGAGCAGTCCGTCGCCTCCCAGCACCTGGCCATCCTCCGCCGGGCGGGTATCGTCAAAACCGAACGGGACGGAAAATTCATCCATTACACCATCAACCCCGAAAGAATTGGTGATATTATGAAAACAGTGCATCTGTTGCTAACTTGAAAACCGAAGGTTTTCAAGTTAGCAACAGATGAGCTTAAAGCCCAAGGCCTAAAGCCCAAAACTTTTTTAAGCCTAAAGCCCAAAGCCGAAAGCCCAAAACTTTTTTAAGCCTAAAGCCCAAAGCCGAAAGCCCAAAACTTTTTTAAGCCTAAAGCCCAAAGCCGAAAGCCCAAAACCAATACAGTTTATTGTTTTGAATCTAAAAAGAAGTTTTAGGCTTTGAGCTTTAAGCTTTAGGCTTTAAGCTTGTTTAGGCTTTAGGCCTGTATTAGTTTTAGGCTTTAGGCTTTAAGCTTTAGGCTTTAAGAAGTAAATTTGCACAAAGGACAAGAAATGTATATCCGACAACTATATACCGGCTGCCTCAGTGAAGCGGCCTATTATATTGAAAGTGAAGGCGAAGCGGCGATCATAGACCCGTTGCGTGATATCGAGGAGTACCTGGTACTGGCCAAAGAAAGAAAAGCCAGCATCAAATATATCTTCGAGACCCATTTTCATGCTGATTTTGTGAGCGGTCACCTCGACCTCGCCCAGGCTTCCGGTGCACCGATCGTTTACGGTCCTGAGACGGAAACTTCTTTCCCCATCTACCGGGCCAAAGACGGAGAAATTTTCAAGCTGGGAAAACTGACGATCGAAGTGCTGCATACACCCGGACATACCATCGAATCTTCCTGTTACCTTTTACGTGATGCTAACGGCGCACCTTATGCGATTTTTACCGGTGATACGCTTTTTGTGGGTGATGTCGGCCGACCGGATCTCAGCAGCGGGAATCTGAGTCAGGAAGAACTGGCATCTATGTTATTTGATTCGCTGCAGAAAAAAATCAGCCCGCTTCCCGATGAAGTAATTATTTATCCGGCCCATGGTGCAGGCAGCAGCTGTGGAAAAAATATTGGCCCCGACACTTACAGTACCCTGGGTGAAGAAAGAAAATCAAACTATGCATTGCTCGCAACATCTAAAGAAGAATTTATAAAAGCCGTTACGGAGGGACTCAATACACCGCCGCAATATTTCGCTGTAAATGCGCGCATCAATAAAGAAGGATATGAAAGCCTGGATGAAGTAATGGAAATCGGATTGAAGCCTTTGAATATAGAAACATTTAAATCACTCATTAAAGACGACGATACAATTATTCTCGATACGCGTCCTTCATTAGAATTCTCTGGAGGATATGTTCCCGGCTCCATCAGTATTGGTCTCGACGGACGATTTGCGGAATGGGCAGGAAGTCTTCTTCCATTCGATAAACCATTTGTACTTGTAACGGATCCGGGAAAAGAAAAAGAAACTGTGGTGAGACTTGCCCGCGTTGGATTTGCATTGATGAAGGGTTACCTGCAGGGAGGATTTGAAACATGGAAAAAATCCGGAGAACCCATTGATCTAATCGTGAATATTGATGCGGATGAATTTGCAATGGATCTTCCTTTCGATCCAAAACTAAAAGTTGTGGATGTACGCAGAGAAACTGAATTCGCCGACGGACATGTTCCCGCTTCCAGAAATATTCCATTAGAAACACTGACTGATCCCGGCACCATGGCCGAATTCGACGATACCGATAATATTTATATTCACTGCGCCGGCGGCTACCGAAGCATCATTGCGTGCTCACTCTTCAAGCGCCAGGGTATTCATAACCTGCATAATATTGTCGGCGGTTGGGATGAAATCAAAAAAATCGACGGACTTGAAATTGTGAAGGAGAATAGCGTTCTTAACTAATTATCAATTATTAATTATTGATTATTAATCTAAGTATTGAAACTCTCACACTTGCCTTAAGCTTTACGCCTTACGATTTTAGCTTTTTTCGGTTTTGTCTTGAATGCTTCCGGAATACCAAATTCAGCAATTAATTTTTCAGCCTTTTCATGTTTAGCCATAAAAACAGGGTCTTTGCTTAAATCCGGGAAATCGTCATCAATAAAGACAGTTGTATTTGATCTTTTTTTCTTAGGCATTGATAAGGCTCTGGATACTATTAAGATTTTTTTCTGCGGGATGTTTTTATACTTATTGGTTTCTTTCGACTATTAGCCTTGGTCTTTTTCTTCAATAATTCAGGAAGACCATATTTGGTAATTAGCTTTTCTGCCTTTTCCACTTTTGCCAAAACGAATGGATCATTACTTAAATCAGGGAAATTTTCATCTACAGGGACAGATTTCGGTAATTTATCAAGATTCCATTTTGTCATACAAATTGATATTGGATAAAATTACAAGTTTATGTGTATCAGGAAAAAGGTAAAAACACCCTTCAAACAAGTGTGAGAGTGTGAGAGTTTGAGAGTGTGAGAATATCATATCTCATAGTTCATAGCTTATATCCCATAATCCATAACCCATATCCCATATCTCATATCCCATATCTCATATCTCATTCAGATCTCAAGCTTGTAACCGGATTCGCCATAGCTGCTTTGATGGATTGATAACTTACGGTGAGTAAGGTGATAATTAAAATGCTGAGGCCGGCAATGGCGAAGATCCACCAGGAAATAATGTCGTGGTAAGAATAGTTTTGCAGCCAGTTATTCATTCCATAATAAGAAAGCGGAATCGCGATGCAGAGTGAGATCAGCACAAGTTTTACAAACTGTACTGACAACATACCCCAGAGAGAAAATAAATTGGCTCCCAGCACTTTGCGCACACCGATTTCTTTGGTGCGCTGCTCCGCTACAAAAGATGCCAACCCGAATAAACCGAGACAGGATATAAATATCGCCAGACCAGCGAAGACAGCAGACAAATTCCCGATGCGATCCTCCTCACTAAACTTTTTCGCATATACATCATCGTTAAAGACATAGATAAAAGGACTGGCCGGATTATATTTTTTAAAAACCTTTTCAATGGCAGCCATTGAATTATGCAGGGGCAGTCCTGCTTTCATGCGGATTGTTATAACACTCATGTAACCGTCGCCCAGGAAAATCGCCGGTTCGATGGGATCATAAGGAGAATTCGTCATCATATCTTTTACCACGCCAATTACGGTGCGTGACTTACCAGCGAATTTCATGATCGTACCGATCGGATTTTTTATGCTGGTTGCCTTAGCTGCTGCTTCATTCAGGATCATCGAATTAGAATCTGCATATGCGCGCGAAAAATCACGCCCTGCAATAATATTCCATCCGATCGTTCTTCCGAATTCAGGTGTAACATTTACATTTCTGAAAAAAATGACCAGGCCCGGATCTTTACCTGGCCAGTCCAATGAATTATTATTATTGAACAGGGTGATGGGCTGGGATGATTCGGACATCTCAGTAACAGTACCGGTTCTCAACAGATCCTGACGAAGCGCATCATAATGTCCATTGAGAGCGTCCGACAATGGCATGGTCACGAGTCCTTCCCTGGTGTAACCTGTAGGACGGTTTTTAGCGTACATGATCTGACGGTAAACAATAATGGTTCCGATGATCAGACTTAATGATACCGTGAATTGCAGTACCACTAATACTTGTCTTGGAATAGAATTGTATCGGCTTCCCTGAAACGCGCCTTTCAATACTTTGATGGGTTCGAAACTGGAAAGATAAAATGCAGGATAACTTCCGGAAATGATACCGGTAAATAAAGCAAATCCAATGCACAACAGCCAGAAAACAGGATTGCTGTAAGGAATATTCATGTGTTTGCCCGAAAGATTATTAAAAAATGGCAGGGAGACTTGGGCTGACAAGAGTGCAATCACAAAAGCAAATAATGTGAGCAGAATAGACTCGATTAAAAATTGCCCGATCAGATGAATGGACAAGGAACCAATTGTTTTTCTAATGCCTACTTCTTTCGCTCTCTTGCTACTGCGCGCAGTGGCAAGATTCATGAAATTTATGCACGCAAGGAAAAGTACAAAGGCACCAATGATTGCCATGAGAACAACAACCTGGATTCTTCCGCCTGCAGGTTTTCCATTGACAAATTCACCATACAGATGCAATTTATCCAGCGGATAAACAAGGGTTGTTTCCTTCCAGTCTTTTATAAAAGGAGTAGGAAGATTTTTTATTTTTTCTGTTGCAACAGCGGTGGTTACTTTATCGTTCATTTCAACAAAACCTTCGCCGTTATGATCGCGCCAATTGGTATTGGTGCTGAGATAACTATTCCCGGAATTCGTCCATGGAAGCAGAAGTGTTGTTCCTGCAAAACTCGAATTCTCAGGAAGATCATCATACACAGCGCCGACTTTCATGTTCATTTTATTATCAAGCAAAATCGTTTTGTTTATTGGATTTGCATCTCCGAAAAGTGAAACAGCGAGAGACTTCGATATCATGATCGAGGAAGCATCGTTCAATGTTTGAATATTGCCGTTCAGAATAGTTAGTCCGAACATGGACGGAAAATCTTCCTGTGCAAATATTCCACGGCCGGAAATTTTCTTATCCCCTGATCCCAGTATATGCAGATCATGAAAAGATACCAGGGCAACTCTTTTAAAAAGGTCCTTGTATTTAGTCTCCATGGCGAATCCCAGGGGCATGGCAATCGTTGGTCCGATATAAATATCTCCCTTGTCATTTTGACTGAGCATTATTTTCGCCAGCTTTTCGTGATTTGGATTATAATGATCATAGGTCAGTTCATCTAAAACCCATAATCCGATGATAATAGCCGTTGCCATACCGATGGCTAGTCCGACGATATTCAGCGAAGCGAAGGCTTTGTTGTTACACAGATTGCGGAGGGCTACTTTAAAGTAATTTTTAAGCATGGTTGACGGTTGGTGGTTGACCGAAGTTCAGGATTGATAGTTCCAAGAAAATGCCAGATTGATATCTGGTTGAATATCAAATCGATATAAAACTCAATCATTTTCAAACTGCCCGATTTCGATACGTTGAGTGCACGTTTTGATAAAAACCCTGATAAACAGCAGATTAGATCCCGTACCATATTCGGTATTCAGAGGTAATAAAGTATTAAATAGTTGGTGAGGACTTCGTAGTCTGACCGTAATTTCTTCGTGTAGCTAACCGAACAATATACGAACGACATACGAACGATATACGAACGAAGTACGAACAAGGCAGGAATGAGGTAGGAACAAGATAGGAAAGAGCCACCGCTCAAATCAGGTATATCTATAGATTAAGACAAAATTAAAAAATCTCGCTTTTACCACTGGTAAACCTACATAAAAACCAACCTAAGCGGAAAGCGATCCTTGGACCAATTAAGTACAATTTGCAAGCCAGTTTTATTTTCCCTTATTACTATATAATTTAGTATATTCGTACTAAATTATATAGTATTTGACTAATGGCATAACAGTTGATCGTATTTAAAGACCGCCAACGGCCAACCGCCAACGGCCAACCAATTAAAATGGAAACTCTCATCCAAACCACACCAGGTTACCGGCTCAACGAATACATGCTGGTATTATCACCGCACGAAGATTTGCGGAAAAGAATTCAGTCTGTAAAAAAAGAATTCGCAGAAAAATATAAATGTCCACAGGCGAACTGGGGTAAGCCGCACCTGATGCTGGCAAGATTCAGTCAGCTTGAAATGCTGGAAGAAAGAATAACAAACAGTTTGAGATCTATCGCGATGGGATTTCATCCGATCAAAGTGGAGATGAAAGATTTTGGATCTTATCCGACACATTCGATTTTTATTCAGGTGACATCGCGCGAACCCATCAAAGATCTTATCCGTGAAATAAAAGAATCGCAGAAATTGCTGAAGCCCGATAATGATCACAAACCCTATTTTACAGAAGATCCGCACATGATGATTGCTGCGAAACTCGCTCCCTGGCAATATGAAAACGGTTGGCTTGAATATACGCACCGGCATTTCACAGCAAGATTTATTGCAGAGGGTATGCTCCTTCTCAAACGACGCACAGGTGAAAAAGCCTGGCAGATCGTGGAACATCTCGCATTTCAAAATCTGCCTGTCGCGATTAAGCAGGGAGATCTATTTAATTGACAGTAGGCAGTTGACAGAATTTATTGAAAGTTCAAAATTATTTCTGTCAACTGTCAACTACCTACTGTCAACGGTATCAAGCCAACTATTAAAATAATAAAATGGAAGACTACAAAAAAGGCCGAGGCGCGCAAATCAACACGCGCAACAAATTTCAGCGTGACGAAAAAACGCGTGAACATATTGAGTCCGTCGATGACTGGACAGAGTCCAATGCACCGACGCAATATATAGAGCAGGAAGCGAAGACCATCGTTAACAAGGTGGACAGTCCCGACGTGGGCATGTGGTATAGTATGAATCCCTATGCAGGCTGCGAGCACGGATGTATTTATTGCTATGCGCGAAACACACATGAATACTGGGGCTATAGTGCAGGCACGGATTTCGAAAGTAAGATCATCGTAAAAAAAAATGCGCCTAAACTTCTCAGGAAATTTCTGATGAATCCCAAATGGGAATGTGTGCCGATCAGCATCAGTGGTAACACAGATTGTTATCAACCCGCAGAAAAAATATATAAACTCACCAGGGGATTGCTGGAAGTATGCAATGAATTCAATCAGCCTGTAGGCATGATCACAAAAAATGCAGGCATGCTGCGCGATAAAGACCTGCTCCAGGAAATGGCGAAAAAGAAACTGGTATCAGTACTCGTTTCCATCACTTCCTTCAATGAAGACCTTCGGCAGAAAATGGAACCCAGAACGACAACGGCCAAACAACGTCTGAGAACGATACGCGAACTGAGCCAGGCCGGTGTAAGGGCAGGCGTGATGCTCGGTCCGATGATACCAGGATTAAACGAACATGAAATGCAGCGTATCATGAAAGAAGCTACTGAAAACGGAGCCAGTTTTTCAGCCTATACATTTATACGATTAAATGGTGCGATCAAATTGCTGTTTCATGACTGGCTTTTTAAAAATTACCCGGACAGGGCAGATAAGGTCTGGCATATGATCGAAAATTCGCATGATGGTAAGGTGAATGACTCCCGCTGGGGAGTAAGGATGCGGGGAGAAGGAAATATCGCTGAACTGGTGAACCAGCAGTATAAAAAATATGGGAAAATTTATGGACTCAATGCTGAACGATGGGAGCTTGATTGCAGCCTGTTCCGCAGACCCGGGGGACAAGCTACCCTGTTTTAAAACTTCTCTTTCTCTGAACAGCTGAAATACAATGCTTTATAGGCAGAATCACAGGAAGGCCTGACGAATCTTATATCGGGTAATCGAAATTTGTTAGACTGAAAATCAACTATATTTGCAAACGCGGCATTTTTTCATTGAATGTGGTTGGGCATTCAGGATAAAAAGATGAAATTCAATGAACTAAGATTAGCTTGCGCTTAATTAATCAATCCTGTGATTCATAGTCTGGCGTATTCTAATAATCTGGCATTAGAAAATATTTGTATGGGTGCAGAAAGTCACGAATGTGTGGCTATCTGCACCCTTTGCGTTTATGGGTGGGAACGGGATTTGTAGTAGTGGCGAGCGAAATGATATGGTTCTGAGAATTAACAGGTTACAAAAAATGCATGTGACTGAGGTGGCGAAGCTTTGAGCCAATTCCTGTAATTTCTGTTTTTATTTAAAATGAATTTACCTTGTCAGCGTTAACATCTCACTGGTATGCTATTTACACCAAGCCACGCTGGGAGAAAAAAGTGCATTACTTACTCTCTGAAAAAAAAATCGAATCCTACTGCCCTCTGAATAAGGTCCGGAAGAAATGGAGCGACCGGATGAAAATAGTGGAAGAGCCGCTGTTTAAATCTTATGTGTTTGCGAAGGTGAGTGAAGATGAACGTACAAAAGTGCGCATGACCGCGGGGGTGATGAACTTTGTGTACTGGCAGGGTAAGCCTGCCATCATTCCGGCTAAAGAAATTGAGACCATCCGGAAGTTTATGAACGAATACGAGAATGTGATGGCTGAGCCGATCCAGTTAAAAGAAGACGGGAAAGTAATTATCCGCCAGGGTTTATTTATGGATCAGGAAGCTAAAATATTAAAGATAGAAGGCAACCGCGTAAAAGTTATCATCGAAAGTATTGGTTATACCCTGGTAGCTTCTATCGATAAAAAAAATTTATCAACCCTTACACACTAAGCATGTATCGTACACCTTTACTGAGAAGTTTTTTATATGTAATCGTTGGTTTATGGATCATGCAAAGTCTGAGCTCATGCGGGAATGCCCGCCAGCTTATGTTGATGCAGGGTAAATTTGATACGGCAAAACTGAGTGTTATCAATCCTGTCGAACCGATTATACGTAAAGGAGATATTTTGAGTATCATTGTTTATAGCGATAACCCGGAAGCGACAAAAATTTATAACCAGTCTCTTATCACGACCGCAAATGCTTCGGGTACATTGAATCAAGGAATCGGCGGTGCTGCTCCATCTGGAGGAGGATACCAGGTAGACCAGGATGGCAATATTGTTTTTCAGGGCTTAGGTAAGATTAAAGTGGAAGGCCTCACAAAAGCGTCTTTAAAAGACACGCTGGATGCCAGGTTAACCCCATTCCTGAATAATCCTTATTACAGCATAAGGTTTTTGAATTATAAATTCACTATGCTGGGTGAAATAAACAAACCAGGCATAATATCTATTCCTGGTGAGCGAATTAATATTCTCGAAGCCATTGCTATGGGAGGCGATCTGACATTTTATGCCAGGAGGGATAGTGTGCTCATCATCAGGGAAAATAATAATAAACGGGAATTTGCCAGGCTGGATCTAAGGCAGCCTCAAATTATGGCTTCCCCTTATTTTTATATCCAGCAAAACGATATCATCATCTTCGAACCAACCAATAGAAAGGTTGCTGCAAATGATGTAGTTACAACCCGGAATATTACATTGGCCCTTGCCATCATTTCGACATTTGCTGTTGTATACAGTATTGTTCGTTTATATTAAAGAATCTTATAAACTATGCCTGAAGCATCCAATGGCCTGACGCATCCTGAACCGAATTCCAATGATATTTCCTGGAAACTCGGACCGAGGGATTTTGTATTAACAAACCTTAAGTACATTCCATGGATATTGATTTCTGCTTCAATAGCACTGGTACTTGCATTCTTAAATATCAGGTATACAACGCCTATATTTTCTGTCCAGTCTTCTTTGCTGATTAATAATAATGAAGGGGGTGGAAATAAAGAAGACAGGTTTGATGCGATGATGATGAATTCAGGATCTGCTAACCTGAGCAATGAAATCCAGATTCTCTCCTCGAGGCCTGTTTTGCAAAGAGTATCCAGAAATCTTCATTTAACTACCCGGTATTATAATATTGGTAAGATCCGGACATCTTTATTATATCCACAGTCTCCCATCATTATGCAGATGCTGGAAAGCCCAAATCCTCCCGAAGCGTTTGGCTTAAACATGAATATAATTAATGAAAATCAATTCGTGCTTGGAAAAGAAACCAAAATACATCTGTTTGGAGAACCGCTGATGGTTGGTGGTAATAAACTTGTAATTTTCAGAAATCCGAATATAGATCTTAACAGCTATTCGAGTAAGAATTTTTATATCACTCAAAAACCTCCTTCCTCATTGGCGAATGAATACCTGGGTGCGGTAAAAATTGCACAGTCGAATGACCAGTCAACTATTCTGGTCCTTTCATTTTTAACGGAAAACAGGGACCTTGGGGTTGATTTCCTGAATGCCCTGATGCAGGTATATGATTCTCTGAATATTGAAAGTAAAAACAGGATATCCGTTAACAGCCTGAATTTTATCAATGAAAACCTGGACACCCTGGTAGTCAAGCTGAACAGCCTGGAAGGGACGGTAAAGAATTACCGTGTAAATAATGACATATTTGATGAAGAGAGCCAATCGAGAACATACCTGAGTAATGTCGAATCTAGCAGAAGTGACCTGGATAAAGTGGATGTAAAGATTACCTTAACCAACCTGCTTCAGCAATATGTAAATGATAAAACAAAGGCACATGAATTGGTTCCCATCAATATGGGCATTGATGAACCGGCTTTGTCCCAACTCATTTCAGAGTATAATAAATTGCAGCTTGACCGTGATAATAATTTAAAGACAACAACGGTTGATAATCCGATGATAAAGGCTTATGATGGTTCACTGGATAGAATCCGCAGGAATATATCGGAAGCCCTTACTAATGTACGAAATGGATATATTATTGCAAGGAACAAGGTATTGGAACAGCAGGAACAGGTAGCTGGTAAATTGCGATCTCTTCCAGGTAAGACTATGGAATTGGGAAATGTGGCCAGAAGGCAAAAGATCCTGGAAGATTTGTATTCCTTTTTACTACAGAAGAAATTTGAAACATCAATTTCTTCAGCTGCTACTGTTTCAAATTCGACCGTTGTAGAACCCGCGTTAGCGGGGAACTTTCCAATAAGCCCCAATAGAAATAAAATTTATATTACCTATTTGCTTTTTGGCCTGATCATACCGGTGGGATTTATTGCAGCCAAAGAATTACTCAGGGATAAAGTGAATAACCGGATTGACGTGGAAAAAAGAACCCATGCGCCCATACTGGGTGAGATCGGACATTCTGACGACGAGTCCAACCTGGTGGTGTTAAGAAACAGCCGTCGTTTTGTTGCTGAACAATTCCGCATTCTGCGCAGTAACCTGAAATACATGACTGTTAAAAAGGATAATCCCTCCATCCTGGTTTCTTCTTCATTCAGTGGTGAAGGAAAATCTTTCATCAGTATCAATATGGCTTCGGTGATGGCCCTGAGCGGAAAGAAAACTGTGATCATGGAATTTGATATCCGTAAGCCCAAAGTGATGGAGAGTTTGAATATGAAACGCAAAATGGGAATCACGAATTATATTATTGGCCGTGCACAGATTAAAGATATCATCATGCAGGTGCCTGGTTTCGATTCGTTATATGTGATTCCATGCGGCCCCATTCCACCTAACCCTGCAGAACTGTTGCTTGATCCGAAACTCGATGATCTGATGGCAGAAGTGCGTGAGAACTTTGATGTGATTATTATGGACACGGCTCCGGTTGGACTCGTAAGTGATTCCATCACGCTGGGCAAATATGCCGATTGCACATTATTTGTAATCAGGATGGGCCATACCTACCGGAAAATATTGAGACTGGTAGAAGATCTTTATAACGAGAAAAAACTTCCCGGACTGAGCCTGATACTGAATGATGTGAAACTCGAAGGTGGTTATTACAGCGGGTACTATGGCGGGTATGGATATTATGGAGGTTATGGTTATGGTATTGAATCCGGATATTTTGAAAAGCCAGCCAAAAAGAAAATGGTACCACTTCACAAACAGGTTGGCCGCTGGTGGGGGAAATGGTTTGGTTAACTAATTGTATTATAGGATGAATGAGTTGTTAGAAACAGGTCAGACCGAATGGGACCTGGTGATCAAACCGCGGAGCAGCATTTTTAAATTAAACCTGAAAGAAATATGGCATTACAGGTACCTGCTGGTCATGTTTGTGAAAAGGGATATTCTTTCCGTTTATAAGCAAACCATCCTGGGTCCAATCTGGTTTTTTATTCAGCCCATTCTTACCACCATTGTATTTGTCGTTATTTTCGGAAATATTGCAAAAATTTCTACAGACGGACTCCCGCAGGTTTTGTTCTATTTAGCAGGAATCACTATCTGGAATTATTTTGCTGAAATCCTGTCTACCACCAGCAATACATTTGTAACCAATGCCAGTATATTCGGAAAAGTTTATTTTCCAAGACTGGTACTTCCTCTATCAAAAGTTATTTCAGGGCTTATAAAATTTGGCATTCAGTTTTTATTATTCATATTAGCACTTACTTATTTCCTGCTCAAAGGTTCAGCAGTCCATCCGGATTTTCTGAATATTATTATTTACACCCCGGTTGTTTTGATCATTATGGCCGCATTAGGTCTTGGTCTTGGTCTTATTCTTTCTTCCCTGACTACCAAATACCGTGACCTTACTTTTTTAATCACTTTCGGTATACAGTTGGGTATGTATGCCACGCCTATTATTTATCCGCTCTCTGCTATCCATTCAAAATATCGAATTCTTATCGAGTTAAATCCCATGACATCACTGGTGGAAACTTTTCGTAATATTTATCTCGGAGCCGGGGATTTAAACTGGAAGGGGTTAACCTATAGTTTTGGATTTACTGCAGTAATCCTGGTTTTGGGAATTATTATTTTTAACCAGGTTGAAAAAACTTTTATGGATACTGTATAGAATGAATGAAATAATCCAGGTCCATAATATCAGTAAACAATACCGGCTGGGACAAATTGGTACCGGAACGATTTCGCATGATTTAAACCGATGGTGGTACAAAGTAAGGGGTAAGGAAGATCCTTTTTTGAAAATCGGTGAAGAAAATGATCGCTCTAAAAAAGGCGGAAGTGAATATGCCTGGGCTTTACGTGACATAAATTTTGATGTTCAACAGGGAGAAGTTTTGGGTATTATTGGGCGGAATGGTGCTGGCAAGAGTACCCTGTTAAAAATACTCAGCCGCACAACGGCTCCAACGACAGGAGAAATCAAAATTAAAGGCAGGGTAGCCAGTTTGCTGGAAGTGGGGACAGGATTTCATCCTGAACTTACAGGACGGGAAAATATTTTTCTGAATGGCGCCATTCTGGGAATGACAAAACAGGAAATAAAAAACAAATTTGATGAGATCGTTGATTTTGCCGGTGTTGAAAGATATATTGACACGCCGGTAAAACGCTATAGCAGCGGGATGTATGTGAGGCTGGCTTTTGCAGTTGCTGCACATCTCGAGCCGGAGATATTGATAGTAGATGAAGTGCTGGCGGTTGGAGATGCTGAATTCCAGAAAAAAGCACTTGGTAAAATGAAGAGCGTAAGTTCAAATGAGGGAAGAACAGTATTGTTCGTAAGTCATAATATGGTAGCTGTAAAAAGTTTATGCGACAAGGCGATGATTTTGAAAAATGGATTGATGGTTGAAATGGGCAATCCTGCCCAGGTAATTAATAATTATCTGTCAAATCAATTAAATAAAAATTTATTACTTGATTTTGAAGATGCTGAAAAAGCTCCGGGCAACGATAAAGCCAAATTAAAAAGGATTGAAATTTGTCCTCAACCAGGAAACCCATTCGATTTAATAACGGTTAAAACGCAACTTAATATCAATATTGAATTTTGGAATTTCGAAGAGGGGAGACTGATTAATCTTACCATCTTCATAAACACTTCTGCAGGTGAATGTGTATTTGCAAATGGAACACAGGCAGTCAGTCTGTCTTCAGGTTTGCACAAAGCTACCTGCACTATCCCCTCGGATTTTTTAAATGATGATATTTACGGCATTTCTTTGATGATTGTTGGAGATGCATCTTATCCAATTAGTTTTTTTGAAAACATTATTTCAGTCGAAATACATGAAGAAAGAAAATCAACGAATTGGCATGGCAAATGGCCTGGCTTTGTAAGGCCAAAGCTTGATTTCAGATTATTGCCCAAGGATTAAAACACTTCTAAGAGATTTAGAAATCAAATTTTAGTTAAGAATCAATTTTTAGATGGAATAAGACAAAGGAAAATGAAGAATACGTTTAGGTGGTCATTGGAAAAGAAAATAAAGAGCTCCCTGTCCAACAATTTCGGGATTGAAAATTATGATGAGTATAGATTCGGAAATTTTAATGTAATTAATACAACTGTACCTAATTTCAAAAATCCTGCATTAAAATTATTTCAAAATCTTAAACCATGGATTAAAAAAAATACAGGATACAAATTAAATCACATCGTTAATTCGAAAATTAGCCCGATCGACAATTATTCCGATAAACTTCAAATAATTTGGGAAAAATTGAATAAGGAAGGCAAAGAATTATTGGTAGAAATTATAGCTTATAGACTTCTTGGATTTCAGAAAATTAAATTAGCAACAAATAATGCAAAATATTGGGAGGCACTTAGAAAGGCAGCGACTTTAAAAAATAATAACGATACGTATGATCCGCACTTCCTTCATTTTATTCTTTACAAATTTGACCTAAGTGAAATAGGGTATAATGTTAAGCTTTATTTCAGAGATAGTGGAATTGCAATTGCTTTCATAAATGAACAATATGCTTACAAATTAAGAAACGAGTATGTAGTAACAGTTAAGGAAGGGGATGTAGTTTTAGATATTGGAGCGTGCTGGGGTGACACAGCTTTGTATTTTGCTGATAAAACCGGAGTTAACGGCAAAGTTTATTCATTTGAATTTATTCCGGAGAATATTAATCTTTTTGAAATAAACAGGGCCTTAAATCCGTCACATTACAACCAAATTGAGCTGATTAAACATCCTGTATCTGATGTATCGGGGCAGACAATTTTTTTTAAGGATAATGGACCAGGGAGCAGAATTGAACTAGAGCCATTTGAAGAGCAAACTGGTTCGACGACTACTTTAAGTATAGATGATTTTGTTCGGCAAAAAAGACTGACAAAAATTGATTTTATAAAAATGGACATTGAAGGTTCTGAACCAAAGGCTTTAGAAGGTGCTATAGAAACTATAAAAAAATTCAGACCTAAATTGGCCATCGCTATTTATCATAGTATGGATGATTTGACCAATATACCAACGTGGATTTCAAATCTAAATCTGGGATATAAATTGTATGTGGGGCATTATACTATTCACGCTGAAGAAACTGTACTTTTTGCAATCTGCTGATATATGATCAACGTTACCAAGACCTACCTTCCACCTTTTGATGAATATGCTAAAATTTTAAAACGTGCATGGGATAAGGCATGGATAACCAACAACGGTGAATTGGTTATTGAACTGGAACAAAAGCTTAAAGAATATCTGAGTGTAGAACATTTGCTGTTTTGCAGCAATGGTACCGTGGCGTTGCAAATGGCACTGAAAGCTTTAAACATTACCAAAGAAGTTATTACTACACCATTTTCGTATGTGGCAACTACAAATTCTATTCTTTGGGAAAATTGCAATCCGGTATTCGTAGACATTAGACATGATGATTATTGTATTGATGCTGATAAAATAGAAGCCTCCGTTACTGAAAATACACAAGGCATTTTAGCGACACACGTTTATGGTTTCCCTTGCAACGTTGACAAAATTGGAGAGCTCGCGGATAAATACAATTTAAAAGTTATTTATGATGGGGCTCATGCATTTGGCTGTAACTACAAAGGAAGATCGCTATTGTCATTTGGCGATATTTCTACCTGCAGTTTCCATGCGACGAAAATATTTCACACAGTAGAAGGAGGAGCTGTCATTTCTAATAGTAAAGAATTGCTAAATAAACTTTATCTATACAGAAGTTTCGGCCATCTTGGCGATGATTACTATTCAATAGGTATTAACGGAAAGAATTCGGAACTGCATGCGGCAATGGGATTATGCATTTTACCGAAGTTGAGCGGGATTATTGGAAATAGAAAACATCTTTTCGAAACTTATAATCATTTACTTGATTTTAGAAAAATGAGCAGGCCTTTTTCTAAAGAAGACTTTACTTATAACTATTCGTATTATCCGGTACTTTTTGAAACAGAAGAAGTATTGATTAAAGTCAGGTCTGCACTTGCAAATGAAAATATAAATACCCGCAGATATTTTTATCCTTCATTAAACACGCTTCCATTTCTTAACTATCAGGACTGTGAGATTTCTGAATCCATTTCAAAGCGGGTATTGTCATTACCCCTTTACGAGTCTCTTACGCGTATGGAAGTAGAGAAGATTTGCAATATTATATTAAATGAGCTTAGATCTTTCCAAATAATTCAGTAAATGGAACAAAAGAGACTTTTGTTTTTAGGCGGCGCTGACATACAGATACCTGCAATTCAAAAAGCTGTTGAAATGGGCCATTATGTAATTACCATTGATTACTTACCAGAAAATCCAGGGCATAAGTATTCTCACGAATATTACAATATAAGTACTACTGATAAGGAAAAGGTACTAGAGTTGGCTAAGAAGATTAAAATCCATGGCATATCTGCATACGCTTCAGATCCTGCAGCATTGACAGCAGCTTATGTTTCTGAACATTTAGGACTTCCAGGAAATTCGTATCAATCTATACAAACGATATCAGACAAAATCAACTTTAGAAAAATCCAGCAGAAAGTAAATGCTCCCTGTCCTCGCATTATAGAAAGTTCCGAGTATTCATTTATCCTCAATGAATTGGGAAAATTTAAACACGGGGCAATCATTAAACCCGCAGATACTTCGGGTAGTAAAGGAATATTCAGGATTCATAAAGGAGAATCAGAAAACGAAATTCGGGAGAAAATTGAAAAGGCACTTTTTTATTCCCGCACTAAACGGGTAGTGCTGGAAGAATATCTGAAAAGGAAAGGATTTGTAATGTCGGGTGATTTTATGGTGGAAAAGGGCAAGATTATTTTTTATTGTTTTGGCGATGTACATTTTAACGATGCCATTACAGGATTAGTTCCCAGATCTATTTCTTTACCTACAACTCTAAGGGATGAGTCTTTCTTTGTAAAAATCATCGCAGACTTGCAAAAAATAATCGATGAGTTGAAAATAACAACGGGTGTTTTTAACTGCGATGTAATTCAGGATGAAGAGTATAGGCCGATTATTTTAGATATAGGCGCCCGTAATGGTGGAAATTTATTTAATGATATTATCAGTATTCATACCGGGATTGATCTGATCGGATTAACATTGATTCAAACCCTTGGAGGGCCAGTTTCAGTGAAAGAGGAAATTGTTCCAAAGGGTTATTACGCCCATAATGTCATTCATACCATTCAGGATGGAATTTTTGAAGAACTATTTATCCATCCATCCATGGAGAAACATATTTTTTATAAAATTGTCAATGTGGGTAAAGGACAGGAGGTAAGTAAATTTATTAATTCTGGATTTAGGATCGGCTTAGTTCTATTAAAATTTGATGACTTCAGCCAAATGCACCAGGTATTAGGTAATGTTTATGATTATTTTCGAGTCGTTTTAAAAAAGTGATAATTCATAATACTTTAATTATATGATTGCATCCTCTTTTACGGAACTCATTGGTAACACTCCTCTGGTTAAGTTTAAATTGCCAGGTTTTCCTGAGGTTAATTTTTATGTGAAAATGGAGAGCTATAATCCGACGGGAAGTATTAAAGACCGGGCTTGCATTTACAATATCAATTCCGCAATTCGAAAAGGGCATTTAACTAAAAATAAAATAATACTTGATGCCAGCAGCGGAAATATGGCTTGTGCGTTATCATACTTTGGCAAAATATTAGGTTTTAAGGTAAAGGTAGTTTGTAATTCTAAACTTACAGAAGATAAAAAAAATTTCATCAGATTTTTTGGAGCTGAATTAGAAATGATAGGCGATATGACTATTGAAGGCAATAATTGGTGCAGAAACCTGTCAGAATCACCAGAAGGTATTGACAAATTCTGTTTTATGGATCAATTACACAACCCTGCAAATCCCCTGGCATCTTACGAAACATTAGGTCCTGAGATACATAATGCTTTACCAAACATTAAAGCTGTTATTGGCTCTATGGGATCCGGAGGAAGTATGTGTGGGGTTGCACGTTATTTCAAGGAAAGGAAAAATGATACGATGATTTTTACTTCGCAATCTGCTTCAGGAACAAAAATTCCCGGCACGGGTAGTTTTGTTGACGGTGATTATGTTACACCATTTATTACTGAACTGAGAGCAAATTATTCGGATACTTTTATGATAAATCAAAGTCAGGCCGAGGTGCGTACGAAAGAACTTAGAGAACAAGGAATCTATGCTGGTTTTCAGGCGGGAGGCGTTTTGGAGGCATCATATAATTCAATAGAAAAGTATAAACTGAAAGGTGATGTGGTTATGATTATTGGCGATGCCGGCTGGAAGAATATGGATAAATTAAAAGCAATAATTTAATATGATGTTCGAAAGTAAAATTCTTACTGGTTATGGTAAATCGCATGCAAGTTTCGGTGAGCTCCTTCAGGGTAGGTTAACTGATAACCGGGATTTTTTAGTTACGTTACCCATTGATTTATGGTCAATATGCAATCTTACTGCAGTAATTAGACCTGGCCCTCTGGTTATAAACTGTGAATATTTTAAATCGAAAAGAGTAGCCGAAATGCTGCTTGAAAAGTTGGGTATTAAGGATAATTATGAAATTACAATTTCTTTTAGCCGCAATATACCTGTAGGAAAAGGATTGAGTTCCAGCACCGCGGATATGCTTTCTACAATTCGTGCATTGCAGGAAATATTTGGATTTCTTTTGAGGGAAAAAACAATATCAGAAATATTTATCGCCATAGAACCTCATGACGGACTAATGTTTAAATCCTGTGTCGTTTACGATCATAGAAAGGGAGAATTAATAAAAGAATTACTCTATATACCGGATTTCTGGATTGTTGCCATTGATTTTGGGGGAACAGTTGATACACTTACTTATAACCAGAATCTCAAGTTTACTGATGAAATCACACATCAATATGAAGCCTTACTTAAAAGCCTTGAAACAGCTTTTGGAGACAAAAATGACAAAGAAATTGCAAGGTGTGCCTCTGAATCAACTGAAATTCATTTGAAACTTAATAATAATTCGGAAAGATTAAAGGTGGCCCTGGAATCAAGACGTTTTGAACCACTTGGTATCATTAATACTCATAGCGGAACATGTTTGGGTCTTTTATTTCCTCGGAGTATTGAGAAACCTGAAATATTAAAAATTGCAACTGATGTAAATAGTTATTTTCAATATCCTGTTTTTTTGACGAGTACATTGAAATTATTAATTTAAAAACATGAATAATTGGAAAGATAGTGTCCTTGACAGTAGTGTAATAAATGATAAGGAATTTTCGACAGATGAATTTGGTATACTAAATTGCAAAGTAGAAAATTCAGTAGCGTATGAATTTCATCAGACGCATACAAAGGGGGCATTCCTGCGGAAATTCGAAAAACAGAAATATCACCAGGTAAATTGGGAAACCCCTTACTACAAAAGAGTTTTTGATGATTTTCTTGATGGTAAGGATTTTAATAATAAAGTTGCCCTTGATCTCGGATGCGGAGATGGCCGGTTCACTGAATATTTATTGCATAAAGGGTATGAAAAAATTGTTTGTGTGGATTTTGATTATCGGTTGCTGGTATCACTTTCCGAATTCGCTGAACAAAATGAATATTCTGAGAAATTACTATTGATCTGTACTGACATAAGTAATTTACCATTAAAAGAAGATGCTTTTGATTTGATTTTGAGTATCAGAACATTGTATTATTTGAACGAAAAATATGAGAAGGCCATAAAATATGTTAATTCACTTTTGAAAAAAGATGGGGTATTGATTATCAGTGATCCTAATATGGAAGGATTTATCCTTAGGGCGCTTGTTTTCGATTCGTTAGGCAATGCACTTCAATCTTTTGAAAATAGGAAATTTAAGGAAGTACAGGCTGAAACGGATGTATGGTTTCGGACATTTGATGAAAAAGAGCTCACGGAGATATATCTAAAAAGTGGATTTACAATTGAAGATAAACATGGCATAAGCATGTTCCATAACCTTTTAAGAGTTTCTCAATTACGTGGAAATATTTCTGAATTGGAAATTGAAAATAATGAACACAGAATAAAGAAAATGTTTGATCATCTTCATGACTATGGCCATTTATTTAAGGATGTCATCTGGAAACTTCAAAAACAAATTGTATAAATAATTCATGGAGGCACCTTTAATATCTGTTTGTGTTATAACTTATCAGCAAGTTAATTATATCAGAAACTGCCTCGATGCCATCTTAATGCAGAGAACTTCTTTCCCTTTTGAGATTATTATTGGTGAGGATGAATCGAAAGATGGAACCAGAGAAGTTTGTTTAGAATACGCTGAAAAGTATCCGGAAAAAATAAGTTTGTTTTTACGTTCAAGGAAAGATGTCATATATGTTAATGGTAGCCCTAATGGGAGATATAATTTTATTGAATGTATAAAATCGGCAAAAGGCAAATATATTGCTATTTGTGAAGGTGATGACTTTTGGACAGACCCCAATAAACTTCAAAAGCAGGCGGATTTTTTAGAAACACATTCTGAGTATGTTGGTTGTTTCCACAATACAGAGGAAAGATATGAAGATGATCATGATAGAGCTTCTTTTTTATATTGTAATTTCCCAACTTCGAGGAATGTTTCATTTTCTGATCTTTCCTTTAGTAATTTGATTCCTACCTGTTCAATTCTGTATAAGAGTAAATTATTTGGGGAATTTCCCGAATGGTATTTTAAAATTACGATGGGAGATTGGCCTCTTCACCTCTTAAATGCACAATTTGGAGTTTTTTGGTATTTTCCAAAAGTTATGGCAGTTCATAGATTGCATTCCAAAAGTATATGGATGTTGCAGGATGCAAATTTAAATATTAAAAATACTTTGGATGCTTATGATACAATGATAAATGCATTTTCAAACAATAAAAAATATTCTGAACTATTAATACAAGCAAAAACCTCATTTATTAAGCATCATGAACTTATTTACACTAAGTCAAATATTAAACATAGAGTCAAAAGATTGATGGTAAGACTTATAGAAAAATTGTAATTTCTTGTTATGCGATATAAAACAATAATCAAGAACTTAATTCCACATTTTCTTGTAAATCGTTATTTGCGGAGCCAAATTAAAAAAGGCGCAATTGATTCTTCTTATATGGAGATTTTGGAAATGGGTAATTCTATTTTACAAGATCTTTTTTCTATTAAGGTATTTAATTCGCAAAGTAGAAAATACGTATATATTGGGAATGATAATATGTTAGACTGTCAAATTTTATTCGAATCTGGTAATGGAGTTGTAATTATTGGAGACCATGTTTATATCGGTAGAAGTAATATAATTTGCAGATCGAAAATTGAATTTGGCAACAATATTTTTGTTGCCTGGGGAGTATATTTTTATGATCATGATTCTCATTCCCTGGATTATAAGGAAAGACAAAAGGACATATTACAACAACTAAGGGATTACCGAAATGGAGAATCTTTTATAAAAAACAAAAATTGGGATGTCGTAAATACAGCACCAATAAAAATATGCGATAATGCGTGGATTGGTATGAATTCGATTATTTTGAAGGGAGTTACAATAGGCGAAGGTGCGATCGTTGGGGCTGGAAGTGTTGTTACTAAATCGGTTCCTGCATGGACTTTAGTTGCGGGCAATCCTGCGAAATTTATCAGAGAATTAAAATAAGTGAATAAAAAATTTAACATACTTATTCTGGGATCTGAAGGTTTTATTGGCAGTAATGCAGTGGAATATTTTCTTGCAAAAGGCTTTAGCGTTTATAGCGCGGATATTGTTTTAAAACAAGAAAAGGATTATATTCTTATTAATCCTGAGCGTTCAGACTTTTCAACCATCTTTATTCAGCATCAGTTTGATGCTTGCATTAATGCCACTGGGGCTGCGAATGTGCAGTTATCTTTCGAATATCCTTCAATTGACTACATCTTAAATACAGCGAATGTTTTCGAAATCCTGAACAGCATCAGGGAGCATAATCCCTCATGCAAATTCATGAATCTGAGTAGCGCGGCGGTTTATGGTAATCCGGTGGAATTACCTATAAATGAGAATTCAATGTTGAAACCATTGTCTCCTTATGGTCGCCATAAAATGTACAGTGAACAGATTTGCAGTGAGTTTTATGAGTATTTTGGAGTACAAACAATCAGTGCCCGTATTTTTTCTGCATACGGAAGAGGTCTTAAAAAGCAATTATTCTGGGATTTATATAAGAAAGTGGAGGCAGCAGATAAGGAAATCGAAGTATTTGGGACCGGAAAAGAAACCCGTGACTTTATTTATATACGGGATATACTCTCTGCCCTGGAATGTATTTTATTCAATTCCAAATTCGATGGGTCAGCAATAAATGTTGCAAGCGGAATCGAAACAACGATTAAAAATGCAGTAGAAATATTTGTAAAAGCGTATAAAAAAAATATTGAAGTTAAATTTGGCGGTAATCCTAAAATAGGTGATCCCCTAAATTGGCGCGCTGACATATCCTTGCTCAATTCCTTTGGTTTTCAAGCTGAATTCTCTTTGGAAAGGGGAATTAATGATTATTGTAAATGGCTTCAAGAAGGAAGATTGCTTTAACATATAGTTATTCTGAAAACTGGATAGCAGGAAGTTACTATGTTATCAACCTGATTAAGGCTTTGAATCAACTTCAGGATATTTCTAAACCCTATTTAATCATTTTATATCATAGCCTGGACGGACTGAACTTAATCAGGGAAATTAATTATCCCTTCATCTCATTTGTTAACACGGATATAACCCGGGGTGCCTTTCCTGTTATAATAATAAAAAAAATAACAAGGAGATTAACGGGAGCTAATTTGTTTTTAAGATTTCAGTTGCGGAATGTGCATCATATATTTGAGGGAAACGAAGATTATCCTTATATCAATAATCACTATTACTGGGTTCATGATTTCCAGGAATTTCGATTACCTGAATTTTTTTCAAAAGAGGATTTCGATAAAAGATCTTCTTTACCCAGGAAAGTTGCAGGAATGAAAAATGCTACTCTGATTTTAAGCAGTTATGATGCTTTTAATGATTTTAAAACTTTTTTTCCCGGATATCTTTGCAAAGTAGCAGTTTGGCGCTTTGCTTCTTCATTACCAGATTTTTCTGCTATTGATTTTAAAAAGCTTAAAGTTGAGTTTAAACTGGAAAAACCATTTTTCATATGTTCAAATCAGTTTTGGCAACATAAAAATCACATGGCAGTTCTGGAAGCCATTTTATTGTTGAAGAAGAAAAATCTTTCCTTTCATGTAGTATTCACAGGCAAGAATTTTGATCACCGTAATCCACAATACTATAATGGGCTCGAAACTTTTGTAACTAATAATCAACTCGAACAATGGACAAGATTTGTTGGATTTGTTGATAGAAAAGTACAATTGTGCCTTAGTCAAAATGCTATCAGTTATATTCAACCTTCTTTTTTCGAGGGCTGGAGTACAACAGTGGAGGACGCAAAATATTTAAATCAATATGTTTTGCTTTCGGATATACCTGTACACAGAGAACAGCTTTACTATAATGTTTCTTTTTTTAATCCTGCCGAACCCGATGCACTGGCTTCCAAGATGGAGGAGGTCTTAAATGGTAAAATAAAACAAGAAAAAAAAGATTACCACCAAAATATCATTAACTACGGAAATGATATTTTGAAGACATTTTTAGATAATGAATAAGTTGAGCATTCGTGCAATCGCCATCCACCTTCCCCAGTTCCATCCCTTTCCTGAAAACGACGAATGGTGGGGTAAGGGATTTACAGAGTGGACCAATGTTTCCAAAGCGCGACCTTTATTTGAAGGGCATTATCAACCACACATGCCGGCAGACCTGGGGTTTTATGATCTTCGTCTCGAAGCCAGCAGGATAGCACAAGCAGAACTCGCAAAAGCGTATGGGATTTATGGCTTTTGTTATTATCATTATTGGTTCAACAACAAAAGATTGATGAAGGAACCATTGGATGCCATGCTTGAATCGGGGAAACCCGATTTCCCCTTCATATATTGCTGGGCGAACGAAAACTGGAGCCGCCGCTGGGATGGACGGGAGGAGGAATTACTTATAAAACAGGAATACTCTGCTGAGGATGATATCGCCCATATCCATTATTTATGCAAGAAGGTGTTCAGTGATCCGCGGTATATTAGGGTGAATGGTAAACCATTTTTTGCCATCTACCGGCCTTCACTTTTCCCGGATATAAAGGGAACGATTCAAACATGGCGTCGCGAAGCCCTTACATATAATATGGAACTCTACCTGGGTTATATGCAGGGATTTAAAATTAAAACGGCTCCGGAAGAACTAGGATTTGATGTAGCCATCGACTTCCAGCCTGATTTTTACACAACGATTAAATCAGAAAAGGAATCCCTGAAAGATTTATCATTGGATAAACTGGGATTGAAAAAATCTCCTTTTAAACATAACCGTATTCTCAATTATGCTTCTTATGTTGAAAGTCAGGAGAAAATAAACACGCCTGCTTATAAACTATTTCCTTCTGTCACGCCGATGTGGGATAATACCCCGAGAAGAAAATCCGGTGCATTTATTTTAAATGGATCTACACCTGAATTATATGAAAATTGGTTAACAGAAACCATCAAAAAATTTAAAGCTCCTTCTCCTGAAGAAAATTTTATTTTCATCAACGCCTGGAATGAATGGGCGGAAGGAAACCATCTGGAACCCTGTGTAAAATGGGGTAAGGCATATCTCGAAGCAACCAAAAGAGTCATAGAGAAGAATGGATCCTGACCCGCTGATATCTGTAGTCATTCCGGTTAAAAATGGGGACAGCTGGCTGAATGAAACGATCCCGGCCATCTTAAATCAGGAACTGGATGGAGTCATTGAAATCATTGTGATCGATTCAGGTTCAACAGATGAAACTTTATTCATACTTTCAAAATTTCCGGTTCATATTATTTCCATTGAGCCGGAGGAATTCAACCATGGACTAACCAGGAATCTTGGCGTTAGTCTTGCGAAAGGAAAATTTGTCGTGATGACCGTACAGGATGCAAAACCCATTTCACAGTTTTGGTTACAGCAATTACTCGACGGATTTACAGATGATACCGTGGCAGGAGTTTGCGGTCAGCAAATCGTGCCGCATCATGTTGATATGAACCCGGTTGAATGGTACAGACCCATTTCGAAACCGGAGATAAGAAAATACTATTTTCCTGTAACCGAAGTTTTTAAGCAACTTTCAGCACAGGATCAGTTGTCACTCTGCCGTTGGGATAATGTCAATGCCATGTACAGAAGGGATTTGCTCACCTTGATACCTTTCAGAAAAACAGATTTTGCGGAAGATGCTTTATGGGCGAGAGATACTTTGATGGCGGGATATGCGATCGTTTATAACCCGGCAGCACAGGTAGAACACTACCACCAGGAAGACTTCCAGTTTGCATTTAAAAGAAATTTCATCGTCCGGTATCATTTCTACAAATATTTTGGGGCTGTGCCTTCTCCCTCGAATAGGTTCATTCAATTTTTAAAAACGGTTAAACTGTTGATAAAGGAAAGGAATATTCCTTTTTCTCAAAAGCTGGACTGGTTAAAATATAATTACAGGAACCAGCGGGCTGTTGCCAGATCGAATGATATCATTTTAAAAAGCATTTCGAAAGGAAGTGATGAACAACTGGATGACTATTACCGGCAGATAAGTAAACTAATTCCACAGGCATTGAAATTGGAAAAATCAAGGTGAATTTACCATTGGTCAGTGTGTTGATGACTTCCTTTAACAGGGAGAAATATATTGCAGCGGCGATTGAAAGTGTACTCGCATCTACCCACGGGAATTTTGAATTGATTATTGTTGACGATCAGTCAAAGGACAGTACTGCTGCCATCGCCAAAACTTACGCAGGAAAAGATCAGAGAGTCAGAGTATATGTTAATGAGAAAAACCTGGGTGATTATCCCAACAGGAATAAAGCTGCGTCCTATGCAACCGGCGAATACCTGAAATATGTTGATTCGGACGACTATATTTATCCATGGGGACTTGAATTACTGGTGAAGATGATGGAAGAATTTCCTGCATCCGGTTGGGGCCTGTGTTCATTGGTTCAGGATTATGCTAAACCTTTTCCTTTTGAGCTTACGCCAAAACAGGCTTACGAATACAATTACCTGGGTCCCGGGCTTTTTCATAAGGCCCCGCTTTCTTCGATTATAAGAAAAAAAATATTTGATGAAGTAGGTGGGTTTGCACCGGGACGTATGGTTGGAGACAGTGAGATGTGGCATAAGCTGGCTCAGAAATATAAAGTTCTTCTAATGCCCGATGGCATTGTATGGAATCGCGAGCATGAATTGCAGGAAGTGAAAAGCAGGTTTAAGTATATGGTGGAGTACGAAAAAATAATGATACGGTATCTACGATCAGCTGATTGTCCGCTTGATCCTGATACCGCCTCCAAAATACTTGAAAGGAGAATGGAGCACAGCAGGTGGGAATTTATAAAATCTTCTTTCAGGTTTAACCCTGAAACATTAAAACTTCAGTGGAAAAGATGGAGGTCTTATCATGGGAAATAAATTAGAATATTTTCTCAGGAGGCCTTTACAAATACCCATCGTATTGATCACTAAACTTCCTTATTTTGATTTTATCCGTAAAACGATGGACTACCAGGGAAGGGTAAATTTTGAGTTCTGGTTTAAACAGAAGGTTCTTGGTTTGGGAGGGAATAAAAAAGCTTACTGGCCCGTCCATCCAACCAGCCAGGTGTATAATGCAGAAAATATTATAGTGGGCATTGACGCGTATCCCGGGATCATGAAGGGATGTTATATTCAGGGTAAGGGTGGAATATCCATCGGGGACTATACGCAGATTGGTCCCAATGTCATTATTGTAAGCGCCAATCATGACATATATGATAGCAGGAATTTTATACTAAAAGAAGTAAGCATTGGCAGGTATTGCTGGATCGGCGCAGGAGCAAAAATTATGGCCGGTGTTGTACTGGGTGACTGGACGATTGTTGGTGCGGGCGCTGTGGTTACCAAATCTTTTCCGCAGGGTTATTGTATTATTGGCGGAGTGCCTGCTTCAGAAATTAAATTATTGGAAAAAGATAAATGCATTCCTTTTAAAACTCAGTTTGAATACAATGGATATATCCGTTCAGACAAATTCGAAGCCTACAGGAAAAAATATTTGAAACCTTGATTGCGATTATTGATTATGGAGTTGGGAACCTGGCTTCCATTAAAAATATGCTCAAGAAGGCAGGCTTTGAATCTGAGGTCACGTCAGACATTGCATTAATAAAAGATGCAGATAAGATCATACTTCCGGGAATTGGAGCATTTGATCATTGCATGCAAAAATTTAATGCATCGGGATTAAGGCCCATCGTGACTGAAAAAATATTGGAAGAAAAGATTTATATGCTGGGAATTTGCGTTGGCCTTCAGATGCTCATGGAAAAAAGTGAGGAAGGAATTGAACCGGGCCTGGGGTGGATTGAGGGGAATACGATTAAATTTAAAAGAGATGAACTGGGCGATTTAAAAATACCCCATATGGGATGGACAGATATTACCGTCTCCAAACCATCTGCATTGATTCAGGATCTGGGTGAAAAGCCAAGATTTTATTTTGTGCATTCGTACTATGTATCGCCTGATAAAAAAGAAGATGAATTGTTAATGGCAAATTATGGTTACGAGTTTACAGCTGCGGTAAATCGAGATAATATTTTTGGTGTCCAGTTTCATCCAGAAAAGAGTCATAAATACGGGATGAAGATTCTCGAAAACTTCGGCCGCCTTTGAAGCGTATCAGGGTCATACCGGTAT
>Ga0207113_1060_pt2 | contig 35682 bp, 29 predicted proteins | sample Alteio_BWMinHeat_69_FD_153559 | JGI IMG/M metagenome (GOLD analysis project Ga0207113, IMG submission 153559) | Enriched cells from forest soil in Barre Woods Harvard Forest LTER site, Petersham, Massachusetts, United States -... | ecosystem: Environmental > Terrestrial > Soil > Temperate forest >... | reverse complement strand
AGTCTGTTTCTAAATTTTTCCTGTCATCCTTTCTATTCTTGGCAGCTGGAATAGTTTTTTAGCATAGGGCTTTATCAAATGAAGAACAGCGATTATTATTGCACCCGGTGGTGGTTTTGAAACAATTGTAGAAGGTGTGGAAGGAAAGCCTGTCGCTGATTCACTTACTGCAAGAGGATTTACGATATTCTTACTTCGCTATCGTCTGTTGAAGACAAATGACAACTTTTTATACACAGCTGATAAAAAATCCGGGTTACCAAAGGATAACCGCCTCCAGCTTGTGAAAGAAACATTAAGGCCTTTTATAATTGAAGATGCTAAGGCTGCGGTTAGGTATGTCCGTATACATGCAGCTGAATATGGTATTCAAAAAAATCATATTGGATTTATGGGTTTCTCTGCAGGCGGCATGGTGGCATCTTTAATAGCTACAGAATACGATAGCAGTTCCAGGCCTGATTTTGTAGCTCCGATTTACGGAGCATTTGAGGATGAAATAAAAGTGCCAAAGGATGCTCCCCCTATATTTTTAGCAATGGCTTCAGACGATAATGTTGTTGGAACGGAAGGGGCTTTTCGTTTTTATACAGCCTGGTTAAAAGCAAATAAAAATGTTGAATTGCACGTTTTCGAGAAAGGAGGACATGGATTTGGCGGACTGAAAAAAAACCTTCCCGTTGATCATTGGATCAGCATTTTTTATTATTGGCTTCAGGGGGAAGGGTTCGTGAAGTAACTCGCATTGGATTTTATTTAACAGCTGATTCGCAGCATACATACTAGGGTTTTTGTCAATACGATATATGAACAGAATTTATGCAGCATGCATAATTATTCCCCTTTTTACCAGCTGCATCGAAAGACGGACATATTATCTTAGTCCGCAGAACGCAAATTCAAATCCCTATCATGCTATCCCAATGAAAGCAGACTCTTTGAAATCTGCCATATACGCAAGTATCGTTTTTACCAGCGGATCTGCCAATGATCAGGGGTCTGATCATTTATTTGTATTTCAGGGAAGTTTACACCGCAGCAATAATTTTGGAAATTTCCAGGCTTATTATGGCGCTAATCTTTCACTTGGTTCTTATCATGTTTCTGATTACTATAACATCTATAATCTGGGTTATTACTACCCTTATACCCAGGATACACTGAATCATATTCCAAACTCCAATAATTTTTTTGGAAGTTATGGTGTATCAGCCGGCATTAATATTGTGACTACGCATCAGCATGTAAAAAAATTCAGGCATTCAGAATGGCGAATTCTTGGATTGGAAACCTCCCTGCAAAATGAATTTGGGGACTACATTAACTTCCGTGATAAACTTCCTGATACCGCTGCAAATATCATTTTCAGGAAACATTTTTCTGCATATATGGGCTTATACTCCGAATGGTTATGGACCAACAGAGACCAGGTTGAATTTGGTTTTAAAATGGGAGTTGGGACCGACCTTAGTCCAGGCAGTAGCTATACCAATTATTATGCACCATCCATTTTACCACTCTACTGTTTTTCAATAGCTTACCACGTAAAAAAAGATCATTTTACAGGTTTCATACAGACAAATTTTGGAACCTATGCCACAAATATTCAATTCGGTTTGAGTTATCGCCTGGGTAAAAAATAATATCTATAACTATTAGAGGAAGGATACTGGAAGAATAGATTTCAATGAAATTTGCTCCACCTTTGTTTGAGGTTTCTTCGCGGATCCGCGAAGAATCTTCGTGTTTCTTCGCGGTTTCTTCGCAGAATCACGAAGAAACCACGATTAGCCACAAAAAATACACGAAAAACACACGGTTTACGGAGGATGTAATATGGTAGAATCCTGCTAAAAACCACCTTATTAAACATATTATTCGAAATATAAATCCTTCCCAGCTCCGGGAGCACTCCGAAATTTTAAGGAAAATCACCAGTATTCGCCCATTTCCTCTTAAAAAGCATAAAAACTGCGGTTTTTTGCAAAAAATGCAAAAAATAAATCTCACAAGTTGTGACCACACTGGGAAATAGGTCCTCTTCCTAACCATATATTTGTCTTGTCAGCTGTTCAGATACGACGCAACAGGTCGGAGGGTGCTGCGACTAAGGAATATACACCCCCGGTTTGTTGTAACGCAATGCCTGTCTGAATAGCTGACATAGACTTTTATATTTTTTAACTTTTAAAAATCCAACCTCATGGGAACCTTAAATGAAGGATTCTTAGGGGGGTTCAGCGGCACGTTAGGAACGGCCGTTGGTAGCAAATGGAAACGTAAAAACGTTATTCGTAGCAGACCCCCGAGAAAAAGGGGTAAGTCTTCTGAATCGCAAATAGCGAACCAGGTGAAATTTAGGGTGATGAATAAATTTCTCCGGCCAATCACTGATTTGCTGAATCAGACTTACAGAAAATCCGCTCTCGGAATGATGTCCGGTTTTAACCGGGCATTTTCTGATAACTCAATAAGAGGAGCGGTCATTGGAGAATATCCTGACTATAAAATTGACTATAGCAGAATTCTCCTGAGTAAAGGCAGTCTTGCCAATGCAGGCGCACCGTCTGTTGTTTCGAATGAAACTGGGAAACTGGTATTTAACTGGGCTGATAACAGTGGAATTAATCAGGCTCTCGGTTCGGACGGCGCTTTTGTTGCAGTCTTTCTTGAGGAATTGAATCACTGGGTCTACCAGGGAAATATCGCCATGAGAAATGCCGGCACCTGCACATTGGAAGTAGCTTCCTTTACAGGAAAACCTGTTCAGACATACATCGGATTTGTGTCTGCAGACAGGAACAGAACTTCAGAAAGCCTTTATACAGGTTTGGTGAACGTTTTATAGAATTACATAACCGATATGACCTTCGTGGTAACAGGGCCGCAGCAAGCGGCCCTTTTTTTATTGCATCCCAAGATCCTTCAGCACTTCATCGGTAATATCAAGTTTGGGATTGGCAAACATGACTGTAATTCCCTGGCTCTTATCCAAAACAATTTTATAATTCAACCTGGCGGCAGTTTGTTTAACTACATTATTTACGGAGTCTTCAATGGGTTTCAATAGTTCCTGCTTTTTTTTGGATAAATCACCCTGATATCCAAACCTCATACGCTGCAGATCACGCACTTCTTTCTGATGATAATAAAGATCATTTGACCTGTCTTTCTTTATACTATCACTCAGCATCACTTCATCCCGCTCAAAATCATTGACCATTTTATCAAGAATAATTTGTTTATCGTCGATTTCTTTCTGCCAGATAATGCCAAGCTGATTGATTTTCGCTACTGAATCCCTGTAACTGGGCATTTTATTCAGAATATACCTCGTGTCTACAAATGCAATTTGCGCATGGGACACAAGTTCGAAACTTATTAAAGACAGAACAATAAGAAAGATTCGTTTCATAAGGTCTAAAGTTATCTTTTAAAGATGCAAGTATAAGATCCTAATGAGAAAATATTATTTGCCCCGCTCAGCTACTATGCGTTTATCTTTTTCTGCTGCAACCAATAACTTATAATCTTTTTCGGTCTGATCGGCATATTTAACAGCGAATTCAGTAACCGCTTCAGCAAAAGCATCTGATTTTCCGATGTAGCCGGCTATTTCCGGTGATCGTCCTGCTTTAGCATGTGACTTGGCCAGTGTCCAGCCACATAAAGAAGAATAATCTTTCAGGACCACCGGCGTGAAGAGTTCAATGTTAGCGCTTGCTTTCATATCCCTTAGTTGCCTGACGTAAAAGTCGAACCCACTTTTACTTTTTGTCCATCCGAGGAAGATATCACTCACGGTCTGCATTAAATGCTGGCCGTTTACAATTCGTTCTCCATGGTTTGAATAAACTGATTTACCGGCATATTTTTCCAAAACAGATTGCTTGCCTTCTTTGAATTGAAGTATGATGGCATCCTCATCACTTACATTGAATAGTCCGATCAGACAGCGGGTACCTACACTTCCTACGCCCACCACTTTTAAAGCAATGTCTTCGAGTCTGTACCTGTCCAGCAATGACTTTTTATCATCCGTTAAACTATCATAATATTCATCAAAAAAAACATTACCTGATTCAACCATCTTGTCACCATCTTCGGAGTGATATATCAGTGGTGGGTCGTCAAGAATTCTTCTTTTACCATTTTTTATTTCTGAAAGCCTGGGAAATGCAAATTCATGGGTATGACGTCTTGCTTTTTCTGTAATCTTTTTAACTCCTTTTACAAACTCCCTGTCGGTTCTGAACATTTTAATAACAGTTGATTCATCGAGTCTGTTGTACCATATTTCAAGCTGCCGCATCCCTGCGAATGCATTTATTTCATCTGTATATGTTTTTACTGTTTCAAATGCAGCTTTCTTTATTTCTTTAGATGTGAATTGTTTGTATCTGCCTGCAACAACAATACTTGCCGCAAGTCTTTTAACATCCCACTCAAAGGGAGCCGGCAATGTTTCATCAAAATCATTGATATCAAATACCTGGTTTCTTTCAGGCGTCGCATAACCTCCGAAATTCATCAGGTGGCAGTCGCCACAGCACTGTACATAAATATCACTGCAGGGAGTATTGAATAAGTCTTCAGCCATTACAACAGCTGAACCCCTGAGAAAAGCAAAGGGTGACTGCAGCATCCTGCCATATCTTATGGGAATAAGTTTGGGAACCCTTCCGGCGTCCAGATCAATCAATAGTTGAATAGGATCTGCACGTCCTTCAGATGGCGCCATCATTGCATGTGCTTCGCGGGGAGTTGTTAATCGCTGATTTTTCCCCAACTCCATTCTTTCCTGTATGGAAAGCATCGGTTCCCAGATTTTTCTCTTCTTATAAATTAATTTGTTGGTAACAGTCATTGGAGCAGAGGTTAAAGTTAAAAAATACTGAATAATACCGTTTTCATCTGATATTATTCATACCGTAATGCTTCGATCGGATCAAGCCGGGATGCTTTCTGGGCAGGGTAGTATCCAAAAAACACACCTGTGATTACGCAAACCATAAAAGACAAAATAATGGAGAATTGCGTAATTAAAGTGGGCCAGGATAAAAATAAGGTGACGAGTTTTGATGCAGTAATACCTAAAAAAACACCGATCACTGCACCGGTAATACTGATCATGATTGCTTCCGTCAGGAATTGCAGTAATATATCTCCACCGGTTGCACCAATAGCCATCCGCAATCCTATTTCACGGGTTCTTTCTGTAACCGAAACATACATAATATTCATGATACCAATCCCTCCAACCAGCAAAGAAATACCGGCAATTACTGCCAGCAGTATGGTCAGCAACGAGCTGGTTGAACTGAATGTATTGATAAGTTCTTCCATGGTCCTAACAGCGAAATCATCGTCGTCGGTAGCTTTAAGTCTATGTGATTCTCTCAGGATTTGAGATATTTCTGTTGATGCCTGAACAGTAGATGATTCATCGCGTGCTGATGCATAAATGTTTTGAAAATAGATGGTGGACAAAATTCTTTTCTGAACAGTAGTATAGGGTGCAATAATAATATCATCCTGATCCTGCCCAAAAGCATTGGCGCCTTTCGGAGATAAAACACCGATTACTAAAAATGGTATTTGGGCAAAACGAATATACTTACCCACCGGAGTTTCTCCATTGGTAAAAAGATTTGTTACGACGGTCTGTCCCAACAGGCAGACTTTAGCTTCCGAAGCAATATCCTTATCTGTAAATTCATTCCCAGCAGTTAAAGGCCATTGACGAATAGTATCCAGGTAGAAATTATTTACCCCCTGTATACTGGTCGACCAGTTGTTGTTGCCGTAAATTACCTGACCTTTTGCTGTTGCAGAAGGTGAAACAGCGCTCAGATAAGTTGATTTTTTTTGCAGTGCAACAACATCATTTAAAGTTAATGTCTGAACGGATGTTGCATCCAGCCGGACACCTCCGGTTACATTGCTGTTGGGGCGGATCACGATCATATTGGAGCCCATACCTGATAATTGAGTCTGAATACTTTGCTTGGAACCCTGACCGATGGCGACCATCGCTATGACAGAAGCGACACCAATGATAATACCAAGCATCGTCAGGAAAGCCCGTAATTTATTTCTTAGCAGTGCTTTAAAGGCAATCCGGATGAGGTTGATAAAATTCATGGCAGTTATTATTAAACTTAATCGTCTGCAGGCAATGCAGCCAATGCCTCTTTAGCATTTTTTTTATTTTCATTGATATGGTCTTTTATAATTCTCCCATCCTTCAGGGTTATTGTACGACTGCTGAATTCAGCGATATCAGGTTCATGCGTAACAAAGACAATTGTTTTCCCATGGTTTTGATTTAATTCCTGTAATAATGCCATTATACTGAACGAAGCTTTTGTGTCCAGGTTGCCAGTTGCCTCATCGGCAAGTATCATGACCGGTTCATTTATTAAAGCTCTTGCGATGGCTACCCGTTGTTGTTGACCGCCTGATAGCTGATTGGGTTTGTGATCCTGTCTGTCGGCAAGGTTCACCGCCTCAAGTGCCCTGATCGCCCGCTCTTTTCTGTCTGTGGTTTTAATTGAACGGTTATACATTAATGGCAATTCAACATTTTCCAATGCCGAAGTGCGTGGAAGAAGATTGTATGACTGGAATACAAATCCTATTTTATTATTTCTCAAATGCGCTAATTCATTTCTTGAAAGTTTTCCAACATCCACACCATCCAGCAGATAAACGCCATCGGATTGTTTATCCAGACAACCCAGCATATTAAGTAAAGTGGTTTTCCCCGAACCGCTGGCACCCATGATGGTTACAAATTCTCCTGTCGCTACTTCAAAACTTACATCTTTCAGTGCCCTCACGATTTCACTTCCCATTTTGAATTCACGCTTAATATTTTTTAATTCCAGTATTTTATTATTCATCCCGATTTCAATATAAAGAACATCATTGTAAAATCTTTGTTTATCTTCTTTCCTGAAATTAAATTCATATCAGGGCCTGTTGCTTTTTGGCTTGGGTGTTTGTTGTCTTGAAGGCATAAAGGGACTTTTTGGTGCTGCACTGGGGACAGAAGTCGTATTGCTGCCTGCCTGGCTGACACCTGTGATCACGCTATCACTCAGTGTTAATCCGTCCAGTACTTCCACATGCGTATCATCATTCAGTCCGGTATGTATTTTTTTTTCTTCGATACTATCTCCGAACTGTACCCATACATATGCGACTGTTTTTTTCTTTGCACTGCTGTCAGTTAAATTACCCGCACTGCGTTTGGATGAACCAGGAGCCGTGCTATTCCTGGCACCCTGCGCATTTTGTTTTGGCTTGGTGGATGCAGGCAATGGCAAAATTTTATATTGATCAGCCAGTGTTGGATCTGGTTTAAATTTGAGGTCTCTGGAAGAAATCAGCATGGCACTGTCAACTTCCTTAGTGTAAATAAAAATATTCGCAGTCATGCCAGGCATCAGCTTAAGGTTATCATTTGGGGCAGTAACAATGGTTGTATAGGTTACTACATTTGCGGATACGACGGGTTCAAGTCTTATCTGATTTACTTTGCCTGTGAAAGTAATATCCGGATATGCATCCACTGTAAAAATCACGCGCTGACTATCGGTCACATCGCCAATATCGGCTTCATCTACAGCCGCACGTACCTGCATTTTAGTAATATCCTTAGCGATGATAAACAGGGTAGGGGTGTTGAAAGAAGCTGCGACCGTTTGACCCACGCTAACATTACGCAGCAGAACTACTCCGTTAACCGGCGAAAATATATTGGCGTAAGAAAGATTTTTTAAAGCTGCGTCCAGTTGAGCCTGCACACTGGCCACTGAAGCTTTTGCGGTAAGGTATTGATCCTGGGCGGTCTCAAAATCCGCCTTGCTGATTGAACCTGTATTGAACAGAAGTGTCTGGCGGTCAAAGTTGCTTTTCTGATACGTTAACGTAGCTTTTGATAATTCAAGATTGGCTTTATACTGATCCACCTGCGCCATAAAAAGGGACTTATCCATTTCGGCAATCAATTGTCCCTTGGTTACCCTGGCGTTGAAGTCCGTATAAATTTTAGCAATCGTTCCTGATACCTGTGAACCTACGGCTACCGTATCCACCGGTTCTATAGTGCCTGTAGCAGTTACACTTTTAGAGATATAGCCAATCTGGGGTTTTTCAGTAATAACATATATTTTATTATCCTTCTTCCTGTAAAAAAAATACCAGACTCCGATCCCGGCCAGTAGCAAAACAACAATAACAATTATAGCTCTGTATTTTTTCATTTCTATAGTTTGACCGGTTCTCCTTTGTAAAAATTATATACTTCCAGGTTCAATGCTGCAGTATATTTTGCCTGAATATAACCCTGCAATGCCTGTACATAGAGATTTTTTTGTTGCAGCAGTTCTACCAGATTGGCCGCACCATATTTAAATTCTTCGCTCGCTACCCGGTAACCTTCCTGCGTTGATTTCAGTTGAACAACGGCTGCATCATACTGGGCCTGAGCATTGATCACATTGATATAAGCCTGCTCTACCATTTGAGACAATGTTGTTTTGGCGCCCATCAGCGACAGGTTAGCCTGATCTATTTCAATTTTACTAATTTCAACCTGTGTTCTATAAATGCGGTTATTAAAAATAGGTATCGAAATAGCCAACCCGATCCGCTGGTAAAAGTTATTATCTAATTGCTTCAGGTAACTGACAGATTCATTATTTGAATAACCAGTAGCCAGGGAAGCGCTAATAGAAGCAACAGGGAGTGTCTGTGCCTTTGCCAATTTCAGATTCATTTGTGCAATATCAACTCCCGCTTCTGCATATTTTATTTCGGGCCTCGTTGCTAATGCTATTCTTTGTACTTCGTCCAATGATGGCATCAGGGCAGTAGCTATTATCGTATCCGGAATGGCAATATCCAGGGAATAATTCCAGGGCAGCTGAAGCAATTGTTTCAGGTTTAATACATTTTGCCGGTATGCACTTTGCGCGCTCACCAGGTTGTATTTATCTGTTGCGGTTTGCGCTTGCAATTCAATTAAAGCATTCTTCGCAATACTTCCAGCGCTGTATAATCTGTTACCCTGGTCCAACTGGGCTTCTGAAGTTTTTACAAGATCCTCAACATAGATGATATTTTCTTTCGACAATAAGATGTTGAGAAAGTCCTGCGTAATTTCAAGTGTGAGCGTATTTATTGTCTGATCGATATTAAGACCCGCCTGGTTCAGATTAAGATTTTGCAATTTGATATTATAGTTCAGATAGCCGCCATTGAAAACTGTCCAGGCCGATGTGAGAGAACTATTACTGGCAAAACTGGATTGAGTTGCAAAACCACCCACTACAGGGTTGGCATTCGTACTATGTGTAAAGTTTTGCCCTAAATTACCGAACAGGTTGGGATACTTTGCCGCCTGGGCAAGTAGGACGTCCTGCCTGCTGATCAACTGACTGAGACGTATAGTATTTAACTGGATGTTATTTTTTTTCGCATAGTCCAGGCAGGTCTGCAGATCCCATTTCAAAGGGAGTTGTTGTGAACTGTCATTCTGGGCCTTTAGGGAATGGTTGCTAATGCAACATAGAAATAAGAATCCGCACGCGAATACTTTTGCTAACATTATTAATTGAAATTACATTGATAAAGCAATGGGTATGCCATGGTCAGGCATTTCTTACTTTATTTATCTTTTCTTTTGCAGAAGGCTCGATAAGATCCCAAAGGTTTCCATATAAATCCTCAAAAACAGCCACCGTTCCATAAACTTCCTTTGCCGGCGGCCTTATAAAATGAATTCCATTTTCGAGCATGGCCTGGTAGTCCCTGTAAAAATCATCTGTATATAGAAATAAAAAAACACGTCCGCCTGTTTGGTTGCCGACGGCTTTCAGCTGCTCAGGACCGTTAGCCTTTGCCAATAAAATGGAACAATCGCCCGGTCCGGGCGGTGCGATGATAACCCATCTTTTAGATTCAGATAAGATGGTGTCTTCGAGCAAACGAAAACCGAGTTTTTGCCTATAGAAATTTATGGCTTCATCATAATCTTTTACTACAAGTGCCAGATGTGCTATAAACTGCTTCATTCTACGAATTTATCTCAATTAACCTGTTATTTTTGTTCATACATTTCAGATTCAGCAATACTTTTCGATGTACAGAATAATTTCAGTCACTTTTATTTTTATTTGCTGCCTGGGCTTCAGTGCTATTTGTCAGGACAAGGATACTGTTTTTCTCTATAACGGACAGGTGTTGATTGGTGCAGTACAGGCAGCCAACTTCGCAGCACTTTCAATAGATGATATGGATCTGAAAATGCAAAGCATCAAGCTTTTCAGAATAAAAAAGCTGGTCATTTACGAAAAATTCAAAATTGAATTAGTGGATAAAAGAATTCTTTATGGTTCGCTTAGAACTAATGGCCAGGACGGCAGAGCTGATATTTTAACTGCCGGTGGAGAAAGAATAAACATTCATATTACAGAGATCTATCAGCTGATTTCAATGGATAATAATTTCTTCACAAGATTGAATGGAAATGTTTCAGCTGGATTGAGTTTTACCAAATCAAGCGGAATTGGACAGGTGAATTTTAGTGCGAACATTCAGTATGCGACCAAGCATGTCGAGTATCAGTTGATTACATCAAGTATTGGATCTATAGATTCGGGTAATTACTCAAGGGATAATGAAAATTTCCAATTAATCGCTACTTATGATTTGGATCCTACATGGTTCGTTGCTACTTCCCTCCAATATCAGCGGAACAATGAATTGTCTATAGCACACAGGTATCTGGGATTGGTAGGTCCCGGAAATAAACTTATAATAAGAAAGAACTGGAGATTGGTAGCAATCACGGGTATTACTTTTTCAACAGAAAAAAGTACAGAAGGCGTATCCAGTGCATTGTTATATGAAATCCCATTAATGTTTCAATTTAATTTTTACCAATTCCATCATCCTGATATCCAGATCAACAGTACGCAGTCTGTTTATTTCAGCTTGTCAGAAAGCGGTCGGATCCGATATGATGGAAGCACAAATTTTTCATGGCAGCTCATCAGATATTTTTATCTGAATATCAATCCTTATACCAATTTCGACAGTAAGCCGCCTGCGGGAAGTGGGAGCACTTTTGATTTCGGAATTGTAGTGGGGCTTTCTTATAAGTTCTGATGTCGCAGACATTATTTATAATGGGATATGGGTTATGGGTTATGAGATATGAGATATGAGTTCAACTCACATACTCTTATACTCCTATACTCTTATACTTCACTCTCACACTCTCACACTCTCACACTTGATTTACCAGATGCTTACCCTCAAACTATCCGGACGATACATTTTATCACCGGGTTTAACATTGAATGCTTCGTAGAAAGCGGGAATATTTGCCATGGGTCCGTTGACTCTTTCCTTTGAAGGTGCGTGTACATCGGTCATCAGCTGAGCTGCGAGTACTTCTTTTCTTTCACTATACAACCAGCCGTATGCATATCCCAGAAAATAACGCTGGGCAGGTGTAAAGCCGCCGATTTTTTCTCCTTTTTTAAATGCCTCTGTTTTTGAGAATGCATCCCATCCCAGCAACACACCACCCAGGTCGGCAATATTTTCTCCCTGACTGGCTTCTCCGTTCACACGTAATGTATCAACAGGAACAAATTCATTAAACTGGCGAATGATCCTGGCTGCACTGGCGTTGAATTGTTTCGTGTCATTAGGCTGCCACCAGTCGCGCAGGTTTCCGGCTTCATCAAATTTTCTTCCCTGATCATCGAATCCATGTGTAATCTCATGGCCGATCGTTGAAGCAGCCGCATATCCATATACAAATGCATCATCCAGTTCATCATCCCTCTTGCCGGGAACAATAAAAATACCCGCAGGCAATACGATCTCATTATTACTCGGATTATAATAAGCATTGTATGTTTGAGGAGACATTCCCCATTCTGTTCTGTCAACCGGTTTGCCCAGTTTATTTACATAGTAATTTGTCCACCATTCTGATGCTCTTTGCATATTCAAAACCCAGGGACCGCGGTCTATTACCAGCGCACTGAAGTCTTTCCATTTATCAGGATAGCCTACTTTTTTTGTTACTTTAGAAAGTTTAATCAGTGCCCTCTGCTTTGTACTGTCACTCATCCAGGCAAGGTGCATAATTCTTTCCTTATATGCATCCCGGATCGCTTCCACCATATCGTTATAGCGTTGTTTTGTTTTTTCAGGAAAATATTCCTTCACAAATAATTGTCCCAACGCTTCTCCCATCGCTGTTTCTTCTGCATCCAGCACTCTTTTCCAGCGGGCCTTAGGTTTTTCAACTCCGCTGATGCTTTGCGAATAGGTGAATAAATCTTTATAAAGAGCCTGGTCCATATACCTGGCGGAATTCTTCAGTAAATGGAAGGACAGGTAATTTTTCCAAACTCCCAGGGGAGTCTTGGACAATTCCTGGTTCAATGCCACAAGAAATTCCGGTTGTCCCACGATTACGGAGTCAAGAGATTTTACACCTGTATTTTTAAAAAACTCACTCCAGCCGATCCTGAAATAAATCTTTTGCATTGTAACCAGATCTATTTTATGATAATTGGAATCAGGGTCGCGGAGGTTTTCTAATTTTCGTGAAGCCTTTGCCAGCCTGGTTTCCAGATCATAAACCGCACCGGCAGCAGATCTGGCCACTAAGCTGTCTTTGCCCATTGACCTGAAAGCATTGTATAAATATGTTTGATAAGCTTTACGGACTTTCAATGTTTTTGCATCCGTATTAAAATAATAATCGCGGTTCGACATTCCGAGACCGCCCTGATAAATATGAAATGCAATCTTATCGCTGTTCTTTTCATCCTGCGAAATATCTTCACCGAGCAATACGTCAACTCCTTCATTCTGAAGTTTCGCGCTTACGCGTAAAAGATCTTCAACTGTTCCGATTTTTTCAATTTCCTGAAGCTGTGGTTGCAGTGGTTGTATGCCTTGCTTTTCGATTCCGTCTGAATCCATGGCGCTAAACCAGAAGTCACCAATTTTTTGAGATACGCTGCCGGGTTCAGATTTTTCATTTAGGGCTTTTTTATTTATTGCGCGGAGGCGGTTGTAGATATCTTCCTGCACTAAGAAACCAACTCCCCATGCACTTTGATCCGCAGGAATGGGGTTCTTTTTAATCCACCCGCCATTTGCATACAAAAAGAAATCTGTAGCGGGGTTCACAGTGGTATCAATATTTTCAGCAAGAAAATCGGGTGCTTCTTTTTTTTCCGTGGTATGACAGGATACAAATATTAATACCAGGATAAGAAAACACAAACTGTTGCGCATAATGAGTTTATTTTGTAAATGAGAAGGTAACGAAATTTTTATAACCTTTGCTATTCTAAGTCGTTCATTCATTTTCGCTAAATATATAATCTGACAACATGCCCGGAGATTCAGTAAATATTAATAACAAAGCCACAGCTGCTAATACCTATGACGCAATTGTAATTGGTTCAGGGATCAGCGGTGGATGGGCAGCCAAGGAATTTTGTGATCATGGTCTCAAAACTCTTGTATTGGAGCGCGGAAGAAATGTGGTTCATTTAAAGGATTACCCTACGGCAACGATGAATCCCTGGGATTTTCCTCACCGGGAACAGTTACCACTCTCGGTTACTGAAAAAAACCCGATCGTCAACCGTTGTTATGCATTCAATGAAACATCCCAGCATTTTTTCGTCAAGGATGATGAGCATCCTTATATTCAGGAAAAGCCATATGACTGGATACGTGGTTACCAGGTTGGAGGCAAATCACTTCTCTGGGCCAGGCAAACACAGAGATGGAGTAAATATGATTTTGAAGGTCCGGGCAGGGATGGATATGCCGTAGAATGGCCCTTGTCGTACGATGAACTGGCACCCTGGTACAGCCATGTTGAACATTTTGCCGGTATCAGTGGAAATTTCGACGGATTGGATACACTTCCGGACGGCGATTTTCTACCGGCATGGGAAATGAATTGTGTGGAAACAGATATCAGCGCGAAGATCAATGCACATTATAAAGACCGCCATGTGGTACAGGGACGCTGTGCTCATCTGACCAAGCCCCGGGAGATTCATATCCAGCAGGGTCGTAATCCCTGCCAGGCGCGAAGCGAATGTGAAAGAGGATGTCCCTTCGGAGGGTATTTCAGCTCCAATTCTACTACACTACCATGGGCTGCAAAAACCGGAAATCTTTCCATCAGGCCCGACAGTGTTGTGCATTCTGTTATTTATGATGAAAATAAAAAAAAGGCTACAGGTGTGCGGGTGATTGACGCCCACACAAAAGAAGAAACGCTTTATTATGCAAAAGTAATTTTCGTTAATGCTGCATGCCTGAATTCTAATTTAATTCTTTTAAATTCTGTTTCTGCCAGGTTTCCAAATGGATTGGGAAATGACTGTGGATTGCTTGGAAAATATGTTTGTTTCCATAACTACCGGGGAACGGTAAACGCTTCTTACGAAGGCCCCATGGATAAATATTATTATGGGAGACGCCCGACTCAGCCCATGATGCCGAATTTCAGAAATGTTCACAAACAGGAAATGGATTTTCTAAGAGGATATATGGTATTTTTTGGTGCAGGAAGAGGAACAGGAAATTTTACAGGCAATGGAGAAGAGCTGGGAGCAGCTTTTAAAGAGAATCTTACGGAAGCAGGTCCCTGGTACGTTTCGTCACAGATGCAGGGAGAAACCATTCCCAAAGAATCAAATCATGTAAGGCTCAGTAAAGATAAAAAAGATGCATGGGGAATACCCGAGTTGGTTGTTTCGGTGGATTACGATGAGAACGATGTGAAGTCGATGAAAGATTATATGCAGCAGACTTCAGAGATGCTGGAAATGGGAGGATGTAAGAATATCCAGCAAAGGGACACCCATCAGTCACCCGGATTGGACATTCATGAAATGGGAGGATGCAGGATGGGTAAGGATCCCAAAACTTCACTTCTGAATAAATTCAATCAGTTCCATCTTTGTCGGAATGTATTTGTTACAGATGGTGCAGCCATGGTTTCAACGAGTACACAAAATCCATCGCTCACTTTTATGGCATTTACTGCCCGTGCGGTAGATCATGCAGTTTCTGAATTAAAAAAGGGAAATCTGTGAATACATACGACGCGATTGTAGTTGGATCAGGAATAAGCGGAGGCTGGGCCGCAAAAGAACTTTGCGAAGCCGGCCTGAAAACACTGGTATTGGAAAGAGGCCGTGATGTGGTACATATTAAAGACTACCCGACAGCCACCCTGGCTCCCTGGGAATTTTCGCACCGGTTAAGGATGCCGGAAAAATTCATAAAAGAAAATCCACTCATCACAGAGGCGGCGGGTTTTGATGAATCCACGCAGCATTTTTTCATAAAGGACAATGATCATCCCTATGTGCAGGAAAAACCATTTGAGTGGATCCGTGGTTACCAGGTCGGCGGAAAATCTTTGATCTGGGGAAGGGCCTGTCCCCGCTGGAGCAAATATGAATTTACAGCGCCGGCCCGGTATGGATATGGAATTGAATGGCCTATCGGATATAACGATATCGCTCCCTGGTATTCACATGTTGAACAATTTGCCGGTATCTGCGGAAATAGAGACGGACTGGAAGCTATGCCGGACGGAGATTATCTGCCTCCCTTCGAATTCAATTGTGTTGAAAAGGATCTTCAGAAAAAAATAAGTTCGAAATATAAAGACCGCTTCATGATACAGGGACGCTGGGCCCAGCTTACGGAAGCAAAAGAAATCCATGCAAAGCAGGGCCGCGCACAATGTCAGTCGCGTGATCTTTGCATGCGTGGTTGTCCATTTGGCGGATACTTTAGTTCCAACTCATCTACTTTACCATGGGCGGCAAGCACAGGAAATCTTACTGTTCGTCCGTTCAGTGTTGTGCATTCCATCATCTATGATGAAAAGAAAAACAAAGCCGTCGGCGTTCGTATTATTGACAGCAATACACATGAAACGACCGATTATTTTTCACGCATCATCTTCATGAATGCGTCTGCACTGAATACAAACCTTATTCTTTTAAATTCAAAATCGAATCGTTTTCCAAATGGACTCGGAAATGACAACGGGCTTCTGGGAAAGTATATTTGCCACCAGAACTACCGCGGTTCTGTCGGAGGTAATATTGATGGTTTCCTGGATTCATACTATTACGGAAGAAAACCTGCGGAGTCCATGATGGCTAATTTCAGGAATCTGAAAAAACAGGATATGGATTTTGTTGGCGGCTATATGGCATTCATGGGATGTTTCAGGCGGAGAGGAGCAACTACCGACGGACCTGAAATCGGAGAAGATTATAAGAAAGCCTTATCAGAGGCAGGCTCCTGGGGATGTTATATGTATATGCAGGGAGAGACCATCCCGAAAGAATCCAACAGGGTTTATCTCAGCAAGGATAAAACGGATCAATGGGGTATTCCGCTGCTGGTAACAGATGTTGCGTATGATCATAATGATGAACTTCTTCTGAAAGACTTTCTTGAACAGGCATCCGAAACACTTTCTAACGGAGGTGTAAAAGATATCGAGCAATATGATAATCATTGGGCGCCGGGCAGAGACATTCATGAAATGGGTGGCTGCCGCATGGGAAAAGATCCTAAAACTTCTTTGCTGAATGGATGGAATCAGTTACATGAATGTAAGAATGTATTTGTCACTGATGGCGCGTGTATGACCAGTACTGCGAATCAGAGTCCTTCTATTTTATATATGGCATTAACCGCGAGGGCGGCGGGATACGCTGTTAGCGAAATGAAGAAGCAGAACTTATAATTGTTAATGGTCAATTGTTAATTGTTAACGCTGAAATGGATCTGCACTATTAATTCTTTCAGAACTTTTTGAAGTTTCCGTTTACAATTAACAATTAAATTGCAGGGTGTAAAATTTAGAGTTTGAAATATCTGCGCGCGGTCAATAAATACTTCTGGAAATATAAATGGAGACTTCTCCTGGGCCTGATCTTCGTAATTCTCTCCAACTATTTTCGAATTCTTGCTCCGCAGGTTACCGGCTATGTAGTGAATACGGTGGAGAAAGAATTAACTGTACAGGCACGTGCAAAATCCCCGGTTCCCGTTTCTGCAGATGCTAAAATGCACAATGCGGCAAATCAGAAAGCGGACACTTCCAATTATGATATCCTGGTAAAAAAATTCATCCGGAAATTAAATACCACTCAAAGAACATTCGGACAGAAAGTGGCCATTTCGGGTATTACTTTACTATTGCTGGCAATCATTGGCGGATTATTTATGTTCTTAATGCGTCAGACCATTATCGTCATGAGCCGTCATATTGAATTTGATCAGAAAAATGAAATCTTCCAGCATTATCAGCAACTCGATACTGCATTTTATAAATCCCATAGTACAGGCGATCTGATGAGCCGGATGGCTGAAGATGTAAGCCGGGTTCGCATGTATACAGGGCCGGCCATTATGTATCTCGCAAATCTGCTGGCGACCATAAGTTTCAGTCTCTACTTTATGATTCGCAAAGACGCGCTGCTTACCTTATATGTGCTGGCGCCACTGCCCATATTAGCCGTTACCATTTATATGGTCAACAACCTTATCCACCGGAAAAGTGAAAGGATACAGGCTTTACTGAGCAAGCTTACTACCAACGCCCAGGAATCTTACAGCGGAATTCGTGTAATCAAATCCTTCGTACAGGAATCAGCGATGCTTCGTTTCTTCAGTTCAAATAGTGAAGAATACAGAAAGAATGCGATTGGACTGGCCAAAGTTGAGGCGATTTATTTCCCATCCATGGGACTGATCATTGGTTTGAGTACTCTTCTGACAATCATGATCGGAGGTTTTTATGTAATTCATGGAACACATCATGCCGACCTGGGTACCATCACTGAATTCGTTATTTATATTACCATGCTTACTTTCCCTGTAAGTGCGATCGGCTGGGTGGCAAGTATGATTCAACGAGCTTCTGCATCACAGAAAAGACTTAATGAATTCCTGGAAACATCCCCTGCGATACAAAATGTTCCAAGGGCAATTCTTCAGAAGTTAAGTGGAAACATATTATTCGATCATGTGGATTTTATATATCCCCAAACCGGAATTCATGCCTTGAAAGATTTCAACCTGGAAGTTCGTAAAGGTGAAAAAATTGCAATCATTGGAAGAACCGGCAGTGGCAAAACCACGCTGGCCCAACTGATGCTCCGATTTTATGATCCGACCCATGGAAGCATCTCTATGGATGGTATAAATCTTCAAAACTTTGACCTGCCAGGTTTCAGAAATCAGATCGGATATGTTCCCCAGGACGTTTTTCTATTCAGTGATACAGTTACTGACAACATACTTTTTGGCATGGACCGCAAAATAGAATCAGAAGCAAGGAAGGCAGCTGAATATGCAAGTATCGACAAAGAAATCTTACATTTTTCAGGTGGTTATGATACTTTGATTGGTGAGAGAGGGGTTACCTTAAGCGGCGGACAAAAACAAAGGATTTCCATAGCGCGGGCACTGGCAGGCAACCATGAATTAGTAATCTTTGATGACTGCCTTAGTGCGGTAGACGCCAGAACGGAAAAGGAAATAATTACCAGTCTCTACGAATATCTTCAGAATAAAACCGCCTTTATAATCACGCACAGGATTTTCTCCCTGTTTGAATTTGACCGTATTATAGTTCTGGATCAGGGAAAAATGGTGGAAACCGGCACCCATGCAGAATTGCTGGCAGGAAACGGGCACTATACCCGGTTGTACGAACAGCAACAAAAAAGCGGTGGAGACCGCGAAACCCGCGACTGACGGGATTTGCGTAAAAACACGCTTGTCGCGACAAATTGGGGAATTTTTTGCCAGTTCTATAACAATATTATATTTTTATGCGCTTGCTTTTATTTTTTACCTAAAACAACAACCGTGGCGTACGAGAACAATGACAAAAGAATGGAGAGTGTTTACAGCAAACGAATCAGGGCCGGTAAGCGTAGGACTTATTTTTTTGATGTCAGGGCTACAAGAAGCAATGATTATTATTTAACGATTACTGAAAGCCGCAAAAAATTTAATGAAGATGGTTACGACCGTCACAAAATCTTCCTTTACAAAGAAGATTTCAACAAGTTTATCAAAGCCCTTACTGAAGCTGTAGACTATGTTAAGACTGATTTGATGCCTGATTTTGATTTCGATGCTTTTAATCACGACCAGGTACATGAAAACGGTGATGGGCATCATGAACACCATGAAAATCATGATGCAGTTTCAATTCCCGTTGAACAGGTTACTGAAATTAGTGAAGTGGAAGCTGTAAAAGTGGAAGCAGTTTCTACAACACCCGAACCTACATCATCTTCTCCGGATCATCTGGAAGAAGTTGATAAATGGTGATTTAGGCTTAAGGCGTAAAGCTTAAGGCGTAAGGTGTAAGGCTCAAGGTTTTTAAGATTTTAAAAATGGTTAATGAGGATGTGAAACACTTCTTTCATTAACCATTTTTCATTCCGGTCATCGGTCATCCATAATAAACTCCGCTGCACGTCGAGTTATATTCGCCCAATAAAAATGATTATAAAAAACAGCAGGTATTGTATTCGTTAAATGAACAGAGCGAACAACAGATGCTGCAAAAACATCCCAGTCATCATTCGGACAAACGATCAATTTACCATTACATAGTAAAGGATCAACACCAATAGCGCCATTTTCTGTTGATACTACGTTCAGATTAAATGCAAGCGCTTCCACCAATTTTGTTTTAATGCCACCGCCAGAGTGTACCGGATTTAAAAATGTTCGGCAGCCCATTAGGTAATAGTCAAGGTTTTCGACAAAGCCCATAAAGCGGACAGAAGGATATTCATTATTTGAAATGGCCTCCGGAATATCCAGGCCACAGATTAATAAAAGATAGGAGAGTCCCCCGCTTTGTAAAAGAGGATTTATTTTAAACAGAAGATTTTCCAGGGCTTCGCGGTTTGGTGAATAACTGAAAGCGCCATTGAATAATAGCAAGGGAATTTCTTCGGGAATATTCATTTGCTGATGAATGGATGATCCTGCTGACGTGCGGTTTTCGTCAGAGGGGGGTTCAGAAATTTCAGTTCCGAAGCTGACTGTTATGCACCGGTCCTTATTCAGACCAAAATTTTTAATCGCATAATCTCTGTCAGCATCCTGGATAAAAAAATTATAATCTGCATGCCTGTGCGTGAGCTTTTCATAGTTCCACAATATGCGCCACCACCATTTACCAAGGCTTTTCCAGCGATTTCCTTCCAGGTTATGCGAATGAACCACGAGGCGGACACCACAGAACTTTTTCAACAAAATACCCAGCCATCCATAGTATGGGTGTTCCAAAATAAATACAGATGCCTTTTTTTCGTGTATCAGTTTTCTCAGTTTAAAAAAAATAAACGGATTAATATATCTAAAAGAAGCATTGGGAAGAATATTCAATAACTCATAACCATCGGCCAGTTCAGGTTGATTATTTTTTATTCCTACGATCGTAACCTGGTGGTATCTTGAAAAATATTTATAAAAAAGGGCAATGCCTTTTTGTCCGCCGGATCGCGCAGGAAGAAAGGGGTATGATACGAGAGAGATTATATTCATTATTCAAAAGCCTAAAGCCTAAAGCCTCTCAAGCCCAAAGCTTAAAGCTTAAAGCTTAAAGCCTAAAACTAATGTTTAATTTGAATATGAAATGGTTTTGAATAATACCATTAGTAAAAAATTGCAACGATCTAAAAAGAAGTTTTAGGCTTTGGGCTTTAGACTTTAGGCCTAATAACCCCAAATATTTGTAAAACCGCACTTATTAAAAGAAGGTAAGTGATGATGCCAGCCCAAATACTTAACCTGTTACCCATAATATAAGATTTTGGTTCAAACCTGAATTCGATGGTATGTTCTCCTGCCGGAACTGACATTCCCCTTAATACATAATCCACTTTACAATAAGGAGCCGGATTGCCATCTATGAAAGCGTTCCATCCTTTATCATAATATATTTCACTGAACACAGCGAACTGATTTGTTCTTGATTTGAATCTGTAAGAAATTTTATCATTCTGGTTTTCGATCAGTTGAATGCTGGCGGTACTATCTCTAACCGGCATGAATGGGATATTATTTCTGAATATATTTTCTACAATTGCTGTATCGCGAACGTTAATACTATCCAACGCCTTCATTTCCTGATCTGCATTATCCACAAAATGGATATCAGAAACAAGCCAGCAGGATCCAAACGCACCTGAATTCGGAATTGCATGATCCTTACCATCCTGTCCTTTCTGAATAACATATTTTGTATTCAGCATATTGTAAACCCTTTGGTTTCCTTTAACGAGTTGGTGTTCTATCAGATCATTGTATAATGCAAGTTTGGCAGGATGGTAACCACCTACGGAATTATGAAAATAAGAGGCATGTGCATCCTGGAATGGATCGCCGCTTGCTATATCCAAAACACGAAAATTCTTCTCGGGATCTGCATTGATTATCCCGTCGGCATTAGATGGTGTAAATGCAGCTTCAATATTTTCAGGTTCAGTATAACTATCCTCGTTAAGATATTTTTTTCCTTCGAGCATCAAATCAAATGAACTCAGTACCAGCAGCCCAGATATTAATAAGGGAGATTTTATTTTGCCTTTAAAATAAAACCAGCAAAGGCCGGAAGCAAGTAAAACCAGAACAATACTGCGAAGAAGATCCGTTTCAAAAATGCCTCTTCGATCATCCTGTAAAGCAGACATCCATCCATTCACTACCTGCGTTGCCTGCTGCTGCATTTCGGGAGTAGGTTGTTTGCCCTGAGCCTGTTGCTGCAGAATGTTTGATATAAAATTTCCTTTGATACGGCTATCTGAATCTGCTTTAAAATCACTCATAAAAAAAACAAGCAGGCTAATGAATACAAGCGCCCCTGTTGTATACAGTGTATTTTTAAATTTCTTAAAAAATACTTCTTTGTTTTCTTTTGAGTCAACAAATTCCTGTAATCCCAGCGCAGCAAGTAATGCAAATCCAAGTTGTGGCATGACAAGGGCCATGGAGGGCGCTCGGAATTTACTGTACAATGGCAGGTGGTCGAATAGAAAATAATTGACCAGTTCAAAATGTCTGCCCCATGCGAGAATTATTCCCACTAAGCTGATTGAAAAAATCCACCATTTGTGCCAGCTATTTACATAGAACATTCCTAGAATAAACAAAAAGCAAATGACTGCTCCGAGATAAACAGGTCCACTGGTTCCTGGCTGGTCGCCCCAGTAAGATGCATTGTTTGCCATTGCCATGGCATTATCTTCAGGAATTCCGGCTTCTGCTAACTTATCGGCAAATTTTGAACTTCCGGTAATTTCTTTCCCTGCTGAACCACCTCCCTGCATACCCGGAACAAAAAGTGTAAGCGTTTCTGAAATTCCATAACTCCATCGGAATGCATATTCCTTATCAAGACCACCTTTGGTTTTATTATTAGTATTCACTGCTGTCAGCTGGGATTTCCCACCCCGCATGGTTTCTGTAACCAGTTCCCTGGTAGGCAGAAGCGTATATGCTAAATTGAGAGATCCGATGATCAGAGAAAAAGCAATGAGAGAGAAGGAAATTAAAAAATGCTTTATTTTTTTTTCTTTCCAGTGTGTTCCTAAATAAACCAGGCAGAGGATCCCAATAATCAGTCCGGTATAATAAACAATTTGCAAATGCTGAATACTGACTTCCAGCGTAAAGAACAATGTCATCATAGCTGTGCCGCCCAGGTATTTCCCGCGAAGTATCAGGAGCACGCCGGCAATTACAGCGGGCATATATCCAATTGCAATAAGTTCTGTATCATGACCCGCAACTACCAAAATAGGATTAAAGGTCGCAAAACCGTACGCCAGTGATCCCAGTAAAGAAATTAAAAGGCTCAGCCCAAAAACCTGGGTCAGGATATAAAAGCAAACACAGGCACTGAAGAAAAAAGAAATCGGTTTCCAGGGTTCATCTTTATTTAAAAAAAATAACCAGTTAATAGCAAGCAACGGTTTATTGATATTCGAAGTGCTTTCAATCGCGATATTATAAGCAGGCATACCTCCGAACATAGATTCAGACCATAATGGCCAGTGTCCATTCTTTTCTCTGTAATCATTTGATTGTTTTGCCATGCCTGTATATCCTTGCACATCTGCCTGGTGAAGAACTTTTCCTTCCAGGGCCGTCTTATTATAAACAATTGAAACAATTAGAAATACAGCGATAGCAATAAGATGTGGTACGGCTTTCTTAAGAAGCGATGAATTCATACGAATGAAACTGGTTAATCAGGCAAAATAATGCTATTTTATGCAGAAATTTAGATTTTTGACATATGGCTTTCTTAAGAATGCTCAATCGCGCGGCTTTTATTTGTAATGTATGTTTTCTGTTAGCGATATTCCTGTTATGGTATTCGCATCCTGTTAATCCCGGACTTTCCTCACTGATTATTGTGATGGGATTTTTGCTTTCTATCGTTCTGAATATTGTAGTAAATATCTGGCTGATCCTTATCCGGGTTTTTAAAAAACCTTTACCAGTAATTCCACGTTTCTTATTTTATTTAAATGGGGCATTTCTTGTTATTCAAATAATCTTATTAATAAAATAAGTTTAGTTGTTAGTTATTAGTTGTAATTATTTGCAGCTAACAACTACCGACTAGTAATTAATTCAACATTTCCATACTAGTTTTAGGCTTTAAGCTTTAAGCTTTAGGCTTTAGGCTAAGTTCCATCACGTAATCATCCATAAAATATCCGCCTCCTATATCAATCAGATCTTCTTTCAGAAGAGAGAATCCCATTTTCTCATAAAAGATCCTTGCTTTATTGTGACGGTTGACATTTAATAGCAGCGCTCTTCCTCCGGCAGATTTCACACGGGATATCACATCATTCAATAACCATTTTCCCAGGCCTTTTCCCTGTAAACGATTATCAAGGTATATCTTATTCAACTTGAAGTCGCCCTCTTCATTTAGCCTGGTGAAGGAAGCAAAACCCACAGGTAGTTCTTCAGAATAAACAATCAGAAAATTTTGTCCGGAATCCCATTGTGCTACCAGGGCTTCCGGACTATAAATAAGATCCATCATATAATCGATCTGCCCAGGCTCCACAATATCCTGGTAAGTCACCGGAAATATCTGAAATGCCAGATCTCTTACCTGCCATAAATCTTCTTCCGACACTTCACGAACTTCAATGCCCTGAGTATTTGCATCCATTTTGTATTAGTTTTAAAATATAATGCCGAGTTTATAACATTTCAACCCCGGATTTGTAAATATAAAAAACAGTATATGGAAAACAGGAATTTGGGCAGGTCCGGGATCCAGGTCGCACCCTTTGCATTTGGAGGCAATGTTTTTGGATGGACAGTAAACGAATCCATGGCCTTTAAGTTATTGGATGAATTTACCCGATCGGGCTTTAACTTAATTGATACGGCCGATGTATATTCAACCTGGGTATCGGGTAATAAAGGGGGAGAATCAGAAACGATCATTGGTCAGTGGCTAAGCAGAAGAAATAACAGGAAGGATGTCGTGATCGCCACCAAAGTAGGCAAGCCGATGGGTCCGGGTAAATTGGGGCTTTCAGGAAAGTATATACGCCACGCTGTTGAAGATTCATTAAAAAGACTTCAAACAGATTATATTGATCTGTATCAATCGCATGATGACGATCCGCATACGCCCATGGAAGAGACATTGAGCACTTTCACCGACCTGATAAAAGAAGGAAAGGTAAGGGCTATCGGTGCATCCAATTTTACAGCTGACAGGCTTACACTTTCTTTGGAAGTCAGTAAAGCGAATAATTATGCCCGTTATGAAACCCTGCAGCCGCCATATAATCTGTATGATCGAAGTATTGAAAAAGATCTTCAGTGGCTTTGTGTAAAGGAAGGAATTGGAATTATTTCTTACTATGCCCTCGCCAGCGGATTTTTAACTGGTAAATACCGTTCAGAACAAGATCTCAATAAAAGTGTACGGGGACAGGGAATAAAAAAATACCTGGATTTGAGGGGAAAGAAAATCCTAACAGCACTGGATGAAGTTTCTGCAAAGTATAAGTCTTCTCCTGCAACTATTGCACTTGCCTGGCTGATGACCCGTCCTGCAGTTGTAGCGCCTATTGCGAGTGCAACGAAAGAGGATCAGTTAAAGGATTTGCTGATGTCAGCCGATATTAATTTGGATGAAGAATCTATCAGAATGTTGTCGGGGGAAGCACTTACAGTTGGCCGTTGACCGTTGGCCGTTGGCGGTTCTTCCAATCGCACTACCACACTAGTTTTAGTTTTTGGCTTTTGGCTTTAAGCTTTAGGCTCAAGATTAGCACTCCGGCAGGCTAAGAGGAATATGCACGGCGAGGCCACCGTCGGAAGTTTCTTTGTATTTGCTGTTCATGTCCAGCGCTGTATCCCACATGGTACGGATTACAGCATCCAGGGAAACTTTCGCAAAATCCGGCATGCTTTGTAAAGCCAGTTGAGAGGCAGTAATAGCCTTTATAGCGCCCATCGTATTTCTTTCTATGCAGGGTACCTGTACCAATCCTCCGATGGGATCACAGGTCAGGCCCAGGTGATGCTCCATGGCGATTTCTGCGGCCATCAGGGCCTGTCGTTGGGTTCCACCCATGGATTCCGTTAATGCAGCTGCAGCCATAGCTGATGAAACGCCAATTTCTGCCTGGCATCCTCCCATTGCTGCAGACAATGTTGCTCCTTTTTTAAATATGCTTCCGATTTCAGATGCAGTTAATAAAAAGGAAAGAACTTTTTCTTCCTGGAATTCATCCGTAAAACAAATAAAGTATTGGAGCACTGCAGGAATAACTCCTGCTGCTCCATTGGTTGGAGCGGTTACTACTTTCCCAAATGAAGCATTTTCTTCGTTTACCGCCAGCGCAAAGCAACTTACCCAGTCGAGTATGTATTGAAAATCTTTTCCGCCCTCCTTTATTGCCTTTACCCACCCGGAATAATCACTGTAAATTCTCCCTTTAAGTAATTTCTTATTCAGGGCAGCAGCCCGCCTGCTCACCTGAAGTCCTCCAGGTAAAACACCCTCAGTGTGGCAGCCTTTATACATGCAATCCCTCATTACTTTCCAAATTTTCCCCAGTTGTTTTTTTATTTCAGATTCTTCACGCCATGCCAGTTCGTTTTCCATTACGACTTCATGAATGGAGAATCCTGTTTTCCTGCACCAGTGCAGCAGGTTTTCTGCTGTATCTATGGGAAAAGGCAGTTGCACCATTTTCTTTTCAGTCAGGGAACCGGCTTCTTTCTCAATAAAACCCCCTCCGATGGAATAATAAGTCTCAGCAATTGAACTATGTCCATTAAAATCTGCCAGAAAGCTAAGGGCATTGGGATGATGGGGGAGGGATTCATTCATCAGAAATATGATATCTTCCGAAGGATCAAACCGGATAGAAAGCTCTGGTCCGAGGGATTTTTTATCCCGGATCGTTTCAATAACTGAAGGAATGACCGATGTATCAATTTCCACCGGATCATAACCTGCCAGCCCCAGCTGGATGGCAATATCGGTTCCATGTCCCTTTCCAGTTTTTGCCAGTGACCCATAAAGAAGAATCTGGAGATGAGTTAAGTCTGACAACATGGCTTTCTGTTCCAGGGACTTGATAAAAGCCTGACCCGCGCGCCAGGGACCTAAAGTATGTGAGCTTGAAGGACCTACACCAATCTTGAAAATGTCGAAAACCGAAATGGGTTCGTAAGGCAAGCAATGTATTTGGGCAAAATTACAATAAAAAAACCCTGAACGGGTGTCCAGGGTCGGTTTAGCAGGTAGTGTATGGTTACGGCACTTGGAATAAAAATATCGGCCTCGAACATATAGACATCACTGAAAGATAAAATGCTGCACCGGTCATTTTTTTTTGCCTTCCTCCTGTCTTTTTTTTTTGGCAAGAAGCTCAATATAGCGTTGTTCGTATTGATCCCATTTGAATTTTCTCGAGAAAATAGCTACGAAAACAACAATCAGAACAAGGGCCAGGAGGAGAACTCCTGGATTGAAATCACTTGTATTGCTTATCATTTTTGCCCTTTTATACCAGCCGGAGAAGAAATTAACTGCAATTGGTATTACAAATAAGAGCGCCAGTGGAATTCCAAGCAGAAATTGCCGGAAGGTTTTCCTTTGTTTATCGCGGTTGGTTTTCCAGTAAACTATAAAGGCTTCTTCTTCCTCAGTCAGCATTTAGTTCTTGTTTAAAGGACGACTCACATAAGAAATATGGAACAAAAATTGAGGTTTCCTCAGGTATATGGTTAGTTTTCAATATTTTATTTTAATTTTCAGATAATTATTTAACTGTATTAGCGTTCGTTAATTACTTTTAAAAGTAAATCCATTGGCTTTGAAGATCCCACTCTTACTGGTAGAATATCTTTATAAGAACCGAAAGATGGCCCTTCCCGGTCTTGGCATCTTTACGCTCGATAAGTCTGTAGTGCTTCCGGAAGAAAATGATCGCACGCAACTTGCTATACCAAACGCCGTTCAGTTTCAAAATGCAAATATAGCAGCGGCTGACAAAGAGCTTATTAGTTTTATTTGTGAAAATACGGGTAAGATAAAACCTCTCGCCATTTCAGACCTGGATTCCTATCTAAATCTCGGAACTGAAATGCTGAATATCGGAAAACCATTTCATCTCGAAGGCATCGGGACCATCACCAAAAATAAAACCGGCAAGTTTGATTTTACACCTGGAGAATACACCCTCATTAAAGAAAATACTCCTGGTCCTGATCACGGAAAGAAAAAGCTTTATACTTCCGAGAAAAACCAATTAAATACAGTTACGTCCATTCAGAACAGAAATATGTTGAAGGTGGTTGCTCTTTTAGCTGCTCTGGTAATCGTTGGATTGGGTGGCTGGATGATGTACAAGAAAAATAATACCGGAGCAGCAGGAAATAATCCGGACACAAGTTCAGTTGCTCAGACGCAGCAGCCACCTGCCAGCGATTCATTGGCTGCTGACTCAGCAGCGCACCGTGATTCAGTAAAAAATTTAGCCAAAGGTCCCGGTCATCTGTCAACAATTAACGGCCAACCTTCAACTTATAAATTTATTATCCTGTCTACTTATAATAAATCTCACGCCCTCAGGCGTTATAAGCAACTGTTAGGATTCGATCTGAAAGCTTATTTATACCAGAAGGATTCATCTTTCTTCAAAGTTTATTTTCAATTTCCTGCACTTGCGAAAGATACCATTCACATAAAAGATTCTCTCCGGAAGCAATATGCACATGATGTGATCATCGAGCAATGATGCTTTTTTGCTATCTTCATTTTTAAATAAAATTGAATATGCAAGCACTTGCTATACCATCAGGTAAAAAATTCTTCATTCTGCTTATTTCATTTTGCTTTGTTTTAAATTTCGTTAAGGCACAAAAACCCGAAGACACTGAATTTTATAGCCCTGTTCCCAAAATAGTGACGCCAGGTAAAACAGACTCTGAACCGCCCTCCGATGCCATAGTTCTTTTCGACGGAAAAAATCTCGATATGTGGAGAGCGGAGGGTAAAGATTCAACCAAAGCAGCAGGCTGGAAAGTACATGATGGTATTATGACCGTTGAAAAAAAAGCAGGTGGAATCCTTACCCGTCAAAGATTCATGGATTTTCAACTCCATGTTGAATTCAGAATTCCTGAAAATATTACTGGCTCCGGACAGGCTAGAGGAAACAGCGGAGTTTTTCTTGCAGACATATCCGATAATGGAGGCGATGTTGGATATGAATTGCAGGTACTGGATAATTATAATAATACAACTTATGTTAACGGTCAGGTAGGAAGTATTTATAAACAAAGTGTTCCTCTGGCTAACCCTTCCCGCAAACCAGGTGAATGGCAGGACTACGAAGTAGTATGGACTGCCCCCCGATTCAAAGATGACGGTAGCCTTGATTCACCCGCACGTGTAACTGTTTTTTTAAATGGAGTGCTGGTGCAAAATAATTATGTCCTGACTGGTGTTACACAATATATCGGTAAACCATATTACAAGAAACATGGTACATCGCCCATAAAACTCCAGGCGCACGGAGATGCCAGCGAACCGATTAGTTACAGGAATATTTGGGTAAGACCTTTGTAATTATTAATTATCAATTATTAATTATTAATGCTGAGAGATGAATCTCGGAATAATCGAAATTCTTAAAAGTAAATGCAAATCCAGTCGTTAATAATTAATAATTGATAATTAATAATTACTTCGTTAAGTACACTCCGCCATCGGGGAATTCCTTTACCGTTACCATGTTCTTATGTTGCAGTATGGATTTCAGATCGGGCATGGAAGGATTATCAAGGTCATTGAACCAAACCAGGTAATTATTATTTCCGGTATAATACTGCTGAACCTGTGCGGGGAAATCCAGAAATGGTAACTGTCGCGCAGCTATCCCGCTAACAAAATATACTGCTTCACCCGCATTTGAATAGATCGGAATCCGGGGGTCAAAAACATTTTTATTTTTTTCAAGAAACTGAACAATTTCAGACTGAACAAAGGGGTCTTCCCGGTAACCTGGAATTCCTGCATCCTTCACTCCATCATAATATTCATAATCAGCACGTACCTGAACATTCAAAAACCAAACCGTAATCAATAAAAAAAGAATACCATAAATCCATTTCAACCGGATGGATATATTTTTAAAAAATCCCGATATCCAACAACTAAAGCTCCACAAGAGAGGAATAAAAATGGGTGACAATAACCGGTTTGTAAATTGTTCGTACCGGGTATAGCTTGAGGTAATAATCATGAAAATACAATAGATCAATCCGGTAACCGCCATTGTATATTCAAATCCATACTTTGATTTTTTACTGTTTTTATTAAATAAAATGGTGACAACAAAAAGTATCAACAATATAAAAGTCAGCGCAATCGCTAACAGAGGCTTTCTGTCAAGCAAGAGCCAGTCACAAAGCACGCCACCGAAATATTCCATGATTTTCAGGATTCCTTCATCATTCCTGGGACGGGGGCCCATAGCGAGTCCGGTATCTTTGAGATTACGAATAATATTGATGAGCAGCAAAGAGAAAGAAATACTTCCAAACAGTACACAATCGAGAATTCTTTTACGCCAGGTAAAAGCCCCGTTAAAAAATATAAGACATAAGCCGGTTATGATCAAAAAGACACCTGCATAACGGGTTAAGCAGGCTAAAGAACAAATCAGGATTGAAATCAGGAACCAGCCTGTGGTATGTTGTTTTAAATAATTTGAAAAACTAATAATGAAAAAAAGGATCAGGATAAGAAAAATGGTTTCTGACCATAGATAAGAATAGACCTCCTGCATTGCCGGACTCAATAGAATACATATGAGCAAAATACGTTTATACCATGCGGAAGGTTTGTTAAACCCATTCATAATTCCGCCACTTACATACAACAGTATTCCGAACAGGAGTCCATTCAGCAAAGGACCAAATTGAAGGGGGTCCAGCCTGGTAAAAAAAGAAATGACGGTTAAAAAAAAAGGATAAGCAAATGGAAAGTCTACAACCGGCAGGTCGTCAAATGAAATGAATCCTTTGCCATGAACCAGGTGCCTTGCAGCGCTTAGATAGGTTACAGAATCCGGAGATATCCCGATTCCACTATGCCTGGAAAATATCTGAATCAGAAAAAAGCCGATCAGGGCGGCCAGAATTGAATCCAGGTTGTTTGAAAGGGAAAATAAATGTGACTTTACTTTCATTTGTTAATTCGAAGATATAGGAATTATGATTGTTTTTTCTATGAACACCTTAGCCTAATTTCAATTTTTGTTCCAGATCAAATTATTGATGAACAGGATCAAATACCTTATTTGTTTATTAGTCGTCTGCAGCTTTGACCATGCCAGTGCCCAGATATTTGGGGGGACACCTCCTTCTGTAAAGTGGAAAGTAGTTCATTCAATTCCGGCAAATATCATTTTTCCTCCGGGACTGGATAGCGAAGCACGTGAAGTGGCATTCCTGGTTACAGCTCTGAGTAAAACCACTTTGTCAACCATTGGTGACCAGCAAAAACCAATTGATATTGTTTTTCACGATCTGACAACCATCCCCAACGGATATGTACAGCTTGCTCCTTTCAGAAGTGAATTCCAGCTTACTCCTGAGCAAAATAGTTTTGATCTTGGAAGTCTGCCCTGGTATCAGACCCTGGCCATTCATGAATACCGGCATGTGCAGCAATACAATAATTTTCGTTTAGGCCTTTCTAAAGCATTTTACATTCTGTTTGGTCAGGACGGTCTTGCATTTGCCAATAGTCTTTCTGTCCCTAACTGGTTTTTTGAAGGAGACGCTGTTTTCCAGGAAACACTGGTCAGTCAGCAGGGCAGGGGACGACTTCCACTTTTCCTCGCAGGATTTGAAAGTCTCTGGGTTTCAGAAAAGAATTATTCCTGGATGAAACTTCGCAATGGATCATACCGGGATTATACACCAAACTGGTATCCTTTGGGATATATGCTGGTGGCCTTTGGAAGAGAAAAATATGGATCTAATTTCTGGGATAAAACTGCCAGGGAAGCTGCTGCATTTAAAGGTTTATTCTATCCACTTCAAAATTCAATAAAAAGAAATTCGGGCGTAAACTTTGATACTTTCAGAGTGAGGGCCATGGACTATTTCCGGGATCAGCTGCCGGAAGATGCCTTTACAAGTGAGCCTGCGATGTATGGTAAAAAAATGCCTCATTTCGTCGCAGATGAATTATTTCCGCAATTCACCGACAGTAATCACCTGGTATTCCTGAATAGCAGCTACCGTCTCCCTCCTGATTTTGTTTTACAACATACCGGCACTGAAAAACTTATCCGGATAAAATTCCAGGCAGTCGTATTGGATCAGACCTTTACTTACAGGAACCGTAAAATTGTTTACACAGCGTATGAACCGGATCTCCGCTGGGGGTGGCGTGATTATTCTGTACTCCGTATAATAGATCTCGATACAAAAAAAGATACCCGGCTTCGTGGAAAGACAAAATATTTTTCTCCGGATATCTCTCCCGACGGAAAATCTTTGGTTGCAGTAAACATGTCGACGACAGGAAAAAGTACCCTTGACATCCTGGATATTCAATCAGGTAAAATCCTGAGACAAATTCCAAATCCCGACATGCTGATTTATACCTATCCTAAATTTTTTTCTGACGGACAGTTGGTAACAGCCGTCAGAAATAAAAAAGGACAGATGGGTCTGATGCAGGTCGACATTCTTTCGGGTAATCAGCAATTACTTGTTGGCTGGTCAATGGAACCACTCGGTTTTATTTCTGTAGAAAATAACCGGATTTATTTTACACGTACTTTCAATGAACACGACCAGGGTTTCTGTTGGCATGAAGGACAGATTTACGAGATGAATGACGAAGCAAGTGCCGGAAACTATCAGCTATCAGGGGGATATGGGAAATTAACCTGGAATAGTTTTACGAGTGCAGGATACCATGTTCAAACTACGAATGCAAAAAAAGCATTCCGCAATGTGCCGGAAATTTTTCCTGCACTGGACACATCCGAAAAACACAGGGTATACGCGCTGAATAATCCTCCATTCCAGATACCTCATCCTATTCCTGATTCAGTATTTCCTGTGAAACCATATAATTCATTCACACGTCTTTTTAATTTCTACAGCTGGAGACCCTATGTTAATGACCCGAATTATACACTGTCTCTTTTGGGTGAGAATGTATTGAATACCTTTCAATCGGAAATATTTGTAGGCGTTAATCGCAATGAACAATCGAAGAATGCCGGAATGGATTTTATTTACGGAGGATTATTTCCCTTTCTTAATATCGGTACAGAATATATTCTTGATCGGAACAGTTATTATGGCAATCAAAAAATATACTGGAATGAATTGCTTAGTTATGCAGGATTTTCCATCCCACTGAATTTAAGCAGGGGCAGGTGGCTTACAAGCCTGGAAGGCGGAAGCAATATCACCTGGCACCAGCAGTACTTTCAGGGATCGTTTAAAGACAGTATTAAAAACACTTCCTATTTCAGTCTGGATCCGCAATTATTTTTTAGACACCAGCTTCAGACAGGCAGACTTCAAATCAATCCATCATTTGCGCAAACCTTATTGTTGCAATATAACCGGGCTATAACCAATATTTCCGGGAACCAGGTTCTGGCGTCTGCCAATTTTTATTTCCCGGGACTGACAGCTACCAATAGTATTGTAATTAATACTGCAGTGCAACAGCGTGATTCATTAAACCAGGTCAGATTTACCAACAACTTTCCATTTGCAAGGGGTTATTCCGGAGAAAACTTCTATCAGATGTTTACGATAGGGTTCAATTATAATCTTCCGCTTGTATATCCTGACTGGGGGTTTGCAAATCTTATTTACTTTTTTAGAATCCGTGCCAATGCATACTACGATTATACAGGAGTACCTTATTTTGCTACAAATGGTCCAGGTGTACAATCTCAATACCGTTCAGTTGGTCTTGAAATATATCTGGACACACAATGGTGGAACCAGCTTCCTTTGAGTTTTGGAATCCGGTACAGCCGTCTCCTGGATGCTGACTATGAAGGAAGGGGACCAAATCAATGGGAGCTGATTCTACCGTTGAATATTCTCGAAAAGGGTTATAACAGCAGATTGTCCAATCTTTAGAAAGATACTTCGCATCAACAGGAACTTCTTAATTTTGCGCGCTTCCGGAGAAAGCTTATCCGGTCCCATAGTATGAGTTATAAATCAGAAATCGAGAAAAGAAGAACATTCGCCATCATTTCCCATCCGGACGCCGGTAAAACGACGCTGACCGAAAAATTCCTTTTATTTGGAGGTGCAATTCAAACAGCAGGTGCCGTTAAAAGTAATAAGATCAGAAAATATGCCACCAGCGATTTCATGGAAATAGAGCGCCAGCGCGGCATCTCTGTGGCCACTTCCGTAATGAGTTTTCAATATAAGGATAAACTGATAAACCTGCTGGATACACCGGGACATAAAGATTTTGCCGAAGATACTTACCGAACATTAACGGCTGTGGACAGTGTAATTCTTGTAATAGACAGTGTTAACGGTGTTGAAGAACAAACCCGAAAACTGACAGAAGTCTGCCGTATGCGCGACACGCCGATCATAGTTTTTGTAAATAAAATGGATCGTGATGGCAAGAACAGGTTTGAACTGATGGAGGAAATTGAGAATGAGCTGCAAATCAAATTACATCCGCTTACCTGGCCCATTAATAATGGTAAAGATTTTAAAGGTGTTTATAACCTGCACGATAAAAATCTGATTCTATTTACTGCGAATACAAAAGCATCTGATGAGGACGTAGTTCAAATCGGGGATCTCAGTACATCATTGCTGGATGAAAAACTCGGTGAAAAAGATGCATCCATATTACGTGAAGATGTGGAGCTGGTGGATGGCGTTTACGGACCACTTGCTATTGAAGATTACCTCAGTGGAAAAATTGCACCGGTATTTTTTGGATCTGCCATTAATAATTTCGGCGTACGTGAAATGCTGGATAATTTTATCCGAATCGCGCCGGTACCGCAATGCCGGCCTACGACTGACGGTGCAGTTTGTCCTGAGGACGAAAAATTCAGCGGTTTTGTTTTCAAGATCCATGCAAATCTTGATCCCAGGCATCGTGACCGGATTGCATTTATCCGGGCCTGCAGCGGGAAATTTGAAAGAAATAAATATTTCCATCATGTCCGTTTGAATAAAGACATCCGTTTCAGCAATCCATATAGTTTTCTTGCGCGTGACAAGGATGTTATAGATGAAGCATTTCCTGGCGATGTAGTCGGCCTATTCGACACCGGGAATTTCAAAATCGGGGATACACTCACAGAAGGAGCCAATTTTTATTTCACCGGTATACCTTCTTTTTCACCAGAAATATTTAAGGAAGTCCAGAATAAAGATCCCATGAAAACCAAACAGCTCGAAAAGGGATTGTTACAATTAACAGATGAAGGCGTGGCGCAATTATTCACTCAGTTTGGCGGTAACAAAAAAATAATTGGATGTGTGGGCGAGTTACAATTTGAAGTCATTCAATACAGACTACTGCATGAATATTCGGCATCTGTTCAATTCAATACACTTCCTTTTTTCAAAGCCTGCTGGATAACGAGTAATGATGAGAAAAAGCTCTTTGACTTCGCCAGATTCAAGCAAAATAATATTGCTGAGGATAAGGACGGGAATATGGTTTATCTCGCACAAAGTGAGTGGTTCCTGAAAACGGAGATCACCAATAATCCCGAGATAGAGTTTCATTATACTTCGGAGATACACAAGTAGTATAGGAGTATAAGAGTATAGGAGTATAGGAGTATAAGGGGTTTTTCTTATAAATATTGAGTGAAACCCTCATTTTTTTTCAAATTGAATCAATCAATTTCGAGTCTTAATACTTGAAATTATGATCCGAAGAGATGGTCCAATTGTACAAAAATCACTTGCATTTGCAATTGAAATAATTAAATTTTGTGATATTCT
>Ga0207113_1062_pt1 | contig 35803 bp, 34 predicted proteins | sample Alteio_BWMinHeat_69_FD_153559 | JGI IMG/M metagenome (GOLD analysis project Ga0207113, IMG submission 153559) | Enriched cells from forest soil in Barre Woods Harvard Forest LTER site, Petersham, Massachusetts, United States -... | ecosystem: Environmental > Terrestrial > Soil > Temperate forest >... | reverse complement strand
GGCTTCACCTGTGCCTTACTAATCAGCGGCATGGTGGCGATGAGTAAGAGTAGTGCTGTGATAAACTTGAATTTTCTCATAAGCTGATAGGTTTGGTATTTTTTAGTTTATGGTTGACGGTTGACGGTTGGCGGTTCTCACTGCCACACTTGCTTTAGGCTTTAGGCTTTGGGCTTTCAGCTTGTTTTGAGTAAATATGAGAGCCATATCCATGTTCCACAATCTGTCTTGCTCTTTCCGGATAAGTGGAAAGATCCTGTGGTGCAATGGAAGCGAGACCATCCACATATCGATTAAACAGGCAAAAGGCCGCTGCGATTAAAACCGTATCGTGAATATCCCTGTCGGTGGCTCCATGTTGTCTCGCGTTTTCAATGTCTTCCGGTGTAACCGACTTGCCACTCTTCTGAACCTTGCCCGCGATTTGCAGAAGAGATTTTAGTTTTTCTGAAATCGGTGCTTCCTTATAGTTGTGACGCACTGCTTCCACCAGATCACGATCTCCATCCAGATAGCAAACTGCAATTTCTCCATGTGAATGGTGACAGTAAAAACAATCGTTCAGATAAGAAACATAAGTGCCGATCAGTTCGCGTTCCGCAGGACTCAGTCCCTCTGTATCTCTCAATAATATTTCCGCCAGCGCACTGAGCGGCTTAGCTGTTTCCGGGCGAAAGGCCATCAGTGACCTTATTCCCGGAAGTGTTTTATCAACGTCTATGTGTGGCATGGTTATATTTTTTAAGTATAAGAGTATAAGAGTATAGGAGTATAAGAGTATCTGAGAGTTTTAAAGTGTTAGAGTGTTACGTCATATGTTTTAACACTCTTATACTCTTATACTCCTATACTCTTATACTATTTTGTGAGTCCAAGTTGAGAGTACCCCTCCTTCGCCCGCATCGGTGCACGGTCTATATAGACCTGCATATCCTTTGGCGCCCAGGTATTGAGCCCGTCTACATATCGGTTGAACATGCAAAAGGCTGCAGCGATTAAAACTGTGTCATGAATTTCACGATCTGTGGCACCGAGACTTTTTGCTTTTTCAATTTGTTCTGATGTTACGTAGCGTCCGCCTTTCTGAACACTTCCCGCTATGGTAAGAAGTGATTTTAATTTATCAGAAATATCCGCGGACAGGAAGTTTTTCTTAATACTGTCAATGAATTGCGTATCGCATTCATAATAATGCTGTGCCATGGCGCCGTGAACATTCTGACAAAAAAAACAATCATTCAGATAGGAGGTATAAGCGCCAATCATTTCCCTGTCACCACGACTCAATGTATTGTCTTCGTCGTGTAATAATATTTCTGCCAGCTCATTCAGGATCGTTCCCGTTTCGGGCCGGTAAATCATCGGTCCGCGTATTCCCGGCAGATCATTTTGCAAATCAATAAATGCCATTTTGTTTGTTTTAAATATGATAACCTTTTTGTCCCATTCTTTTTCCCATTTCTAAATAATCTTCTTCATTTGCCGGTGTGTAACTGTCGAGGCCATCTACATACCGGTTGAACATGGAGAAACTGGCGGCGATCAGTACCGTGTCGTGAATGTCGGTATCATTCGCGCCTTCTTTTCTTGCATTTTCAATATCTTCAGGTGTTACAGACTTACCATTGCTTTGTACTTTACCCGCAATCCACAGCAACGCCTTCATCTTAGGCGAAAGAGAATCTGCAGTCTGATTTTTCAAAAGATCATCAACGACCTGTTTATCTTCATCAAATAAAAATCTCGCTGCTGCTGCGTGACTGTTCATGCAAAACATACAGTTATTGCGGTTTGAAACAAAAGCAGCAATTAATTCTCTTTCGGATGAACTCAGAGGGGAAGGGCCTCTTAATAAAACTTCCGCGAGATCGCATAACGGTTTCCCTGTTTCCGGACTGAACTTAAAAAGACTCCTGATTCCTGGTATACCTTCTTCTACTTTGATATAGGCCATTTTGTAAGCTTAACGCGTAACGCTTAACGCGGAACGCAGTGAATAGTTAAAAAGTTATTTAGTGGAATATTCATCATGTCTTGTTTGTTTATTGAAAAGCGTGATGATAAATCCTATGAGAAAAACAAAATCAAAATAAAATATAGCGTTTCCGTAACCACCCAGCATTTCTACCAGGGAGCCGATAAAAAAAACAGCCACCCCGGTGATGATTCGACCCAGGTTGAAACATACGCCGGTTGCTGTGGCACTCAATGATGTCGGGAAGAGTTCAGGAATATACATGGATAATGCACCCTGGCTCATGCCGAAAAAAATGGTGATGAAAGCAATCTGCAGGTAAGCACTCAAAGAGAGTGAAGTTGTGAGCCTGAATAAAATGAACGCTAAAATAAAACTCGCTCCAAAACAAATGAGCAGGGTTCTTTTCAAACCAAGTGCATGAACAACCCAACCCGAAATAAATCCGCCCACTAAACCTCCGCCACCCATCAGCATCATAGCAAGACCTCTTTCTTTTTGTCCGCTGGTTCCGGAAACCAGGTTTTGTATCCATGAAGGGAGCCAGGAGAATGTTGCCCAGAGACCGATCAGTGCAGCGCCGAATACGAGTGAACCCATGATCAGGTTTTTCCTATTCTCTTTATTAAATAGTTGATTCAGATTATTCTTTGCATCTTTTCCTTTTTGTTTTGCGATGGCCCATTTTTCTGATTCAGTAAAATAAAATGTTGCCAGTATGGAAAGGATCACCGGAATAGCGCCAACAATAAATGCATATCGCCATTGGGAAATAAGGTATGTAAGCAATCCTGCAGAAAAGATTCCAACGGGAATTGATATAGATAAAATTCCCAGCAGAATGCCTCTTTTTTTGTCCTGGTATCCTTCAGAAATCAAAATATTCGTAATAACGAGCACACCACCGATACCAAATCCTGAAAGGAACCTGCATAACACCACACTGAACCAGGTTGGTGAGAGACCGGTCAGTATCGTAAAAAATCCATAACAAATCGTTGCATAAATAAAAGATTTCTTCCGGCCGAGTGTATCGCAGAAAACACCCCAGATAATCCCGCCTGCTGTCCATCCAAATATGAAAATAGCATTGATGGTTGCGCTTACATTATCGAAGGTCTGGGCAGTTGAATTGTGCAGAAGATCCTTCATCACATCGGGCAGGTAAACCGACATCAGGGTAGAAACGGTTCCTCCAAACATGCTGCTGAAAAAGCAGATGAGAAATAATGCCCGTTTGTTTTTCTGGAAACTAACGGATTTTACCGGAGGAATTTCTACTGTTGAAATCATGGTTCTATTTAAAACTTTCTTCTCCTTTTCTTGCCATTGCATCTTTTGGTCGGTCGTACCCGATCGTTGTCAGTCTTGCTGCGAGTTTCTGATAATAGGCGGGATCCTCGGGACAATAAGCTCCCATTCCGTCCACGTATCTGTTGTACAGACAAAAAAGTGCTGCAATCAGTACCGTGTCGTGAATCTCCTTGTCCGTTGCTCCCGCTTTTTTAGCGCGTTCAATATGTTCCGGCAGAACAGCTTTACCGATCTCCTGCACTTTTGATCCGATCACGAGGAGTGATTTCATTTTTTCAGAGAGTTGAGCATTTTCGAGATCATGATATACTGTATCCAGCAATTCCTTACTTCCGCCGAGGGCGATCACCGTTGCGGCATGTGCTTTCGTACAAAACCGGCATTCATTTTTAAAAGAAACGATGGTGGCGATGAGTTCTCTTTCCATTTCCGTCAGCGTACTCTTTCCACGCAAAAGTATCTGTGTGAGTTCGCGGATAGGTGCGGCTGTATCCACGCGATTTTCCAGCAATCCTGTAATACCCGGTAAGCCATTATTCAATTGGATGTATGCCATATTCTATGGTTTATATTGAGATGTGTTTGGATGAAAATTTTCCCAGGAATGCCAGAACTCCTGGTATGCCGCCAGCGGCCGGAGTTTTGCATCTTTTAAAGGCCCGCTTATACAGAGACCATCGGGCGTCCAGATGGAATGGGTATTGGAATCGCTTAGTTGGGCAGCTGTTTTGTCCAGTGTGAAGAAAAGTATTCTACCCTGCATGTCCCGGCTAAATACATGAAAGCTGCTTGTGTCATTTTCGAGCATCAGTAAAACCGGAAATTTTCCAATGGTATCCTGAATAAAATAATTCTTCAGCAGGTCGTTCCAGTCATAGGCTTTTTCGAAACCATTCGTTTTTACTCCGACCACCCATGATTTCATTTTCCAGGATGCAGAATCTCTTTTTTCCAGGTGACCCTTGATTGTTCCCTTATCAAAATCAGCGAGATCATCATATTCTTCTTTAAAATTGGAATCCGGCTGAAGAACGGTAGAATTAGGATGCAGGCGCAGCCAGGAAGAGAGAGAAGCCTGATGGGAAGGTATTTCTGAAAGATGAAATCCCTTCAAAGGACCCGCAATAGCAACACCGGTTGCCTGTTGCCACCAACTCTTCGTAGCGGAATCTTCAAACATCGCATTGAAATGATCCATTCCCACCAAACGGAATTTTTCAGGTTTTCCATTCACCACGGGACTATATACTCTTCCCGTTCTGCAAACAGTGCAGTAGGTAATCATAACCGGCCTGTTTCCAACGGTATCCCTTACCTGGTGATGATAACCGATAATTTGAATAGGGTAGGCCCTTGACTGACCATTTATTTCGATGCCGATTACCAGTTTATCGGAATCTATTTTATTTTCTGCTGCGGCGGAAAAGTTTTTAATGGAAGGCTGATAAAACATTTTGTCTGCTTCAAACCTGAAATTGAAAAAGAAAAAGATCATAATATACAGAATGATGACCAGCGATAACAGGATCTTCAGGAATATTTTTCCCTTGCCTGAGAAGATCCGGTATAAAGGCGCGGCCACCAGCAAAATTCCTATGATGCGAAGGATCCATTTATATTTTTCGATAAAATATGCGATGTCAATACTATTGGAGTGCTGACTACCCGGGAAGGGCATGATAAAATAAACGCGCAATATTTCTGTAGTTAATAACAGAAGAATGCCGATTATCAGAAATAATCGTGACATAGACAGTATTTAGATAAATGGAAAATAAAGAACGGTCAGGGTTCAGACAGATAATTGAGGTGGTTTGCCTGGTATAGCTATGTGTGGGTCAGTGAAGTTCAAAGTTTGGAACGCGGCAAATTGAATGACAATATTCCCATACTCCCATACTCCCATACTCCCATACTGACAGATATAGTCGCTTCCACCAAAACTCTTCAGTGTGCCCGGGCGACCGGAATTTTTACCATTGGTTGTTAAATCATTTGCCACATTTTCATAATTAGTTCTTGCTTTCTTCAAAACAGTCTTATGGTTATCAGCGAGGCAGAGTAAAATCAGGTTGCCATCAGAGACTTTACGCTTTACATATTTAAATGTCTTCCCATTAATATTCACTTCGCCATTAGCGCGTTCAAAAGTTTTTTGTTCAAGCTGATAAGGGTTGTAAAGTGGAATCTGAAGAGTGATGAGATCATTATCGTCATACTGGTCTTTGTCGATCCGTGCTTCCATGGCAGCATCCGCCTTCTTTTCAGCATAATAGAACCAGGCACGGTATCCGATCATATTGAAAAGGAGAACAAGCAGCAGTATGATGGAAACGGACTTTCTCATGCAATAGTTAGTTGGGTAAATATAAGAATTATCCCAATATATAAAATTTTCGGTTTTTCAGTCTGGCGCGGATAATTTATATTTTTTGTGATGAGGGGATTTTAGTAACTATGATAATGCTTTGCCGGAACCTGATTTTACTCTCTGCATCTGTGATTGGCCAGTCTGCCTTCGCCCAGACGCCTATGGAGAAGTTTGAATTCATCAATTTCTCCAAAGTGAATATAACCGACCGGTTCTGGAAACCTAAAATGGACCTCGTTGCTACAAAAACACTTCAGGCCTGTATTTACCAGACCGAAACAGCTACACCCCGTATCAGGAATTTTGAAAAAGTTGCCAGGAAGAAAGGAGAAAAGCATGAGGGTATTTATTATGATGACAGTGATGTATATAAGGCCCTGGAAGCGATGAGCTATTCCATCAGTACAAGTCATGATACCGCACTGGAAAGAAAAGCGGATGAATGGATAGAAAAAATTGCAGCCGCCCAGTTACCCGATGGTTATCTGAATACTTATTTTACTTTAAACGGAATCGACAGGCGATGGACAGAAGTTGAAAAACACGAAGACTATAATGCAGGTCATTTAATTGAAGCTGCTGTTGCTTATTATAATGCAACGGGAAAAACAAGTTTATTAAATGTGGCGATCCGTTTGGCTAATCATATCGACAGTACATTCAGATTAGGAAACAAAACATGGTTCAGCGGACATGAAGAAATTGAACTCGCACTTGTAAAGCTTTATCGTGTTACTAACAATGACCGTTACCTGAAGCTGGCGGACTGGTACCTGCAGCAACGAGGAAAGCCACACAGTCAATGGGGAAATTCAGAATACTGGCAGGATGTTCTTCCTGTTAAAGATCAAAAAAATATTACCGGCCATGCAGTGCGCGCCATGTACTTATATACCGGAGCCGCAGATGTTGGTTCTTTAACAGGCGACCTGGCATACATGAATGCCATGAAATCAGTTTGGGAAGATGTGGTGCAACGAAATATGTACCTGACGGGTGGCATCGGATCTTCCGGGAACAACGAAGGATTTACTCATGATTATGATCTTCCCAATCAGTCGGCCTATTGCGAAACCTGTGCTTCCGTAGGTATGGTCTTCTGGAACCAGCGCATGGCACAGCTTTCAGGAGACGGCCGATATGTGGATGTGCTGGAAAAAAGTTTATACAATGCGGCCCTTGACGGACTTAGCCTGAGCGGTGACCGTTTTTTCTATGATAATCCGCTGGCTTCGATGGGACAGAATACCCGCAGCGCCTGGTTTGGAACAGCCTGTTGCCCTGCGAATATTGCAAGACTTGTCGCCTCCCTTGGAAATTATATTTATGGAAAATCTGAAGAGGGTATCTGGATAAATCTTTTTGTCAACAGTAATACCCGCATGGCCATGGGAAAGGATAGTGTGTCGGTTGCCACTGAAACCAACTATCCCTGGGATGGGAAAGTTGTGCTTAAGATAGATCCTGATACCAGGGAAAAATTTTCAGTTATTATTCGGGTTCCCGGATGGGCAAGCGGTGAGGCTTCTCCGGGCGCACTTTATCGTTTCATCGATGATAAGCCGAAGCGTATTTGGTTTATGGTTAATGGAGAAATGGTTCAAACAAAAATTGAAAATGGATATGTTTCGATTGATAGGATTTGGAAAAAAGGTGATCAGGTCAGTTTTTCTTTTCCGATGGAAACGCTTCGCATCCGCGCGATGGACAGTCTCCGTAACGATATAAACCTGATTGCACTTCAGCGGGGTCCCTTAATATATTGTGTTGAAGGTGCAGATAACGTGGGTTCCGTTTGGAATGTTTTAATAAAACCTAATACAGTTTTTAAAGCCGTAACATATAAGATCCTGAATGAACCGGTGATTGCCTTGCAGGGGAATGCAGAATTATCTGTACCTACTGAGGGTGGTGATGGAATAAAAATTCAACAGGAGAAAATCACCGCCATTCCTTATTATACCTGGGCAAACCGTGGTGCGAATTCCATGCGTGTCTGGCTACCGGAAAAAATCACGTCTGTTGCTTTGAATGCAGGTGACTGAATCTTTAAAAAATAAATTACCATGAATATAAGTCCTGCTGCCGGCAAACCAGCCGATCCTTCCATCCTGGTAAATATTCCAAGATTAATTACTGCATATTATGCACAGCAGCCCGATGTTTCTGTGCCTGCCCAGAAAGTCAGTTTTGGCACTTCTGGTCATCGCGGTTCTTCTTTTTCAAATTCATTTAATGAATGGCATATCCTTGCCATCACGCAGGCAATCTGTTTGTATAGAAAACAAAATGGTATTGAGGGACCTCTTTTTCTTGGCATCGATACGCATGCACTTTCAGAGCCTGCAGCAGTTACTGCTCTGGAAGTTCTCGCGGGCAATGAAGTGGAGGTTATGATTGCTGAAAATAATGAGTATACACCCACGCCGGCAGTCTCGCATGCGATACTCACTTACAATAAGGGACGTGAGAAGGGTCTTGCCGATGGAATCGTGATCACACCTTCCCATAATCCGCCGGATGATGGAGGTTTTAAGTATAATCCTACGAATGGCGGTCCGGCAGGTACAGAAATTACTTCCTGGGTGGAGATAAAAGCAAATGAGTTTTTAGAAAATAAACTGAAAGGCGTTTTGAGAATGCGTTATGAAAAAGCATTGCGTGTTTCCACTACCCATCGGTTCGATTATTTAAACCATTACGTGAATGATCTTAAAAATGTACTGAACATGGATATCATCCGTGATTCCAGGATCAGTATCGGTGCGGATCCATTGGGCGGTGCCGGTGTTCACTACTGGGCACCGATTGCAGAGAAATATAAATTAAACCTGCATGTGGTCAGTGATATTGTGGATCCTACATTCAGGTTCATGTCGGTCGATTGGGATGGGAAAATCAGGATGGATCCTTCTTCATCGTATGCCATGCAAAGACTGATCGGCATGAAGGATAAGTTTGATATTTCTGTTGCATGCGATACCGATCATGACCGGCATGGAATTGTAACAAAAAGTGTGGGACTGGTGCCACCCAATCATTACCTGGCAACCTGTATTTTTTATTTACTGCAGTACCGGCCTTCATGGAAACCCGGGGTCTCCATTGGAAAAACGCTGGTAAGCAGCCGCATGATCGATCGCGTTACAAAAAAACTAAATCATCCGTTATATGAAGTTCCTGTTGGTTTCAAGTGGTTTGTGGACGGACTCATAGACGGATCACTTGGATTTGTCGGCGAAGAAAGTGCAGGCGCCAGTTTCTGCAGCCTAAATGGGGAAGTATGGACCACAGATAAGGACGGATTTATTCCGGCATTGCTTGCTGCTGAAATGACGGCAACTTTGCAGAAAGATCCGGGAGAAATATACAAAGCCCTGGCAGATGAACTGGGTCATTCAACTTATGACAGGGTGGAAGCAAAGGCAAATGCCGAACAAAAAGCCAAGCTCTCCAAACTGAGTCCGGAACAGATCACGCAGAAAACAATGGCGGGTGAAACAATTACTGGCATTCTGACAAAAGCACCCGGCAACCATGCCTCCATCGGAGGCATCAAACTTGAAACTGAAAATGGATGGATTGCAGCAAGACCTTCCGGCACGGAAGACATCTATAAAATTTATGCAGAAAGCTTTTTGGGTCGTGAGCATCTCAACCTCATGTTGCAGGAAGCGCAAACAATTGTCGATAGCGCTTTGAAGTAATTATTAATTATTAAGTATTAATTATTAATGCCAATCTTATTCCGTTAATAATTAATAATTGATAATTAATAATTGATAATTAATAATTAAAATTGTTTCAGGTAATTGATTTTAAAAATCGCATTATCCGCAAACACCGTTTTGGAATTAACAGGTTCGAACCCCTGATGATTTAATATCAGATAAATATAAGACAGGGGTTGGTACTCCCAGGAGAAACGAATATTATAATTATTCGAACTGTTTTCTGTATTCTTCTGGTAGAATGCTGTCAGTTGTATCCTCGGATTAAGTGCGAATCTTCCCTGCAGGACAATGAGGTCTACGGTTGAATTTGTTTGGAGTTCACCCACACCGGAGAACCTGTTCCGGTTAAATTCTCCCGTGAGGGAAATGTAAGGTATGGGAGCGAACTGCAGTTTCCAGTCACCCGAATTTAATCTTCCATTATAATAGGGTCCCCAGGTATATAGTATTTGCAGATTCAGTATTTTCGAAGGATTACTGCTGAACCAGATCTGTTGTTGTGTATAACGGTATTCTCCAACCGAAATTGTCAACCCCAGTGGCTGAAAGGGTGTAGTTAAATTCTGATATGTAGGAATGAACCCATATCCAAAATATGCACCGCTTTTAAAATTAAACCAGACAGGAAAGATATAATAATCAGCTTCGATGAGTTTGCCGGTAGAAGCCTGAACGTATAACTCCGGAGTGAAACCGGGTTCAAGTGCCAGGAGATATTTTTTTAAAGGCAGGCTCTTGCCACGATAATAATAGAAAATACCCGGTGTTGTTCCAATCACATCTTTGCGTGAAACAAAGCCCATCTCCGGATTGAAATTTTTAGTTACCAGGGATTCTGTCCACCAGACTTTCCACTGATTAGTAGAATTAAAATATTGTACGGCTCCCGCAAATCCTGATTTACCTGTTTGCGTTGAATAGGAGTGGGTAAAAATAGAATTGATTGAATTGGCTTTTCCGAATCGCAAAAAGGCATCGACGGTATTTTCGACGCTTGAACCGAGTGCATCATTCTTTATGGTCGTCATTAGTCCTATACGATTCAGCTCTCCGAAATTCTCCGATAGTCTTCCAACAAAAAAATCAGTAAACGGATATCCACCAGAATTACCCTGACGCATAACAATGGCGCCATAATTTAGTTTGTCTGACCGGTGAACCAGTCTGGCGCCCCCGATAATAGGAATAGGATTTCCACTGCTGTCAAGACCGATGGTGCGACTATTAAATGGTTGAAGACGCATCGAGCCTCCGGCTTGATCAGGAGTTTGTTGTACACTGACACCAAAGAGGGAAGCATTCTCCAGAAAAAATTGTCTTTTCTCAGGAAAAAAAACAGAGAATTGAGTGGTATTATTTACCTGCTGGTCAACATCTGCCTGTGCGAAATCTGTATTAACAGTGAGGTCAAGGATGGTGTTTGTATTGATGGCCCATTTCAGATCCCCTCCGACTTTTACATATGTATTTTCACCGGATATGCCCGAATCAATATTCTGTTCATGATCATATTGGGTAAGAAAATATGGTTGAAAGCGGATATTTGGTTTTGGCGGAGGGGGCTGGAGATTGGTTAGTTTACCGGCATAATTCATGCGCAGCGAACTATAGGCGTGGGGAAATTCAGAAAAAGCACTGATTTCATTGGAAAGCCTGCGGTTACGATACACATTAAAACCCCAGCTTTGAATACTATCTTTTGATTTTGGATATCGCAGTGTCTGCCAGGGAATGGCTATCTCCGCGGTCCACCCTGAATCTGTCCTGTTGGTTCTTACACGCCAGAGGCCATCCCAATTGATATCATAATACAAATCATCAAAAGATAAAAGATCTTTTTGCACACCATAAGCATTGGTTACAAAAGACATGGCATTGCGATGATCATTGAATCCGTCGAATGCCAGTGAAACGAGGTCGTGCCTGGTAATATCAAAATCACGGATGAAATCGGTGGCCATGATGGCTTTTTTACCAAGCGTATCCAGTGCGATGATTCCGACATATAAATAGACCTTATTATACAGCACTTTTATTTTTGTTTCAAAATGAACGGATTTTCCCTGCTCGGGTTCTATCTGGATAAAATGCGGAGAAGCCGGTGCCAGTGCCCATTCGGGTTCATTGAGGACTCCATCTATGTTGAGCCGGTTTTCGATCTTTATTGCCCGGATCTCTTTAATTTTTGCAGGGATGGTAGATAGAATAGTATCTGTATGTGTGAGCGTTATTATTGGATTGGGCTTCCTTATTGTTGTATCCTGTGAATAAGTCCATGGCATGATTGCACAAACAATCAATATCGTAAATAGAAACTTCATTGGTTGTCAAAGGGGATATATTAAATGTGCCAAGCTCATGATAATAAAAAAAATCTGTTGCGGGACAGCGATTCTAATGATTGTCCACCGCATAATGGATACCTGCGACAGCCCGGATGCGGTCCAGTGTTTCCATCAGTAACAATGAATCGTCGAGGGTCATTACCGGACTTTCTATTAATCCTTTCTGCAAACATTCGCCTACATGGCGTGCTTCGTATTGATAGCCGGATCCGGGTTCCTTGTCTACCGGAATAAATTGTTTAGTTTCTTCTCTTCCCGAATACAATTCTATTCTCGCACTGGGTGCATAAAAACGGCTGGTAAGCCTGATCCTGTTTTTTGTTCCGCCGATATCTGCTTCTGTACCAAGATTGGATGACAAGGAACAAAAAAGCTGGGCCATTGCGCCGTTTTTATATTTGAACAACATGGCGCATTGTTCATCAACGCCGGTAGTTGCAGGTGTCATGGATGCTTCAATTTCATCCGGCCTGCCGAGGAAAGAAAGCGCAAAGAATACGTTATAAACTCCAATATCGAGCAGGCTGCCGCCTCCAAGGGCAGGATCATATAATCTGGATGGAACAGGGGCTTGTGGAATAAATCCAAAATCGATGAGTACATTTTTTATTTCTCCCAGCTCACCCGCTGCAATAAGTTCCTGTACTTTTTGATACTGGGGAAGGAATTTTGACCAGAGCGCTTCCATCAAAAAAACTTTTTTGGTACGGGCCGTGTCAATCATTTCTTTGGCTTCCCGAAGATTTATAGCAAAGGCTTTTTCACACAGAACGGCTTTTCCATGATTAAGACAGAGCAACGTATGTTCACGATGAAGGCCATGCGGCGTTCCAATATAAATTACGTCAACTTCCGGATCCAATACTAATTCCTCATAACTGCCATGTACATGCGGAGCGGGAAATTCCCTTGCGAATTCCTGAGCAGTAGAAAGTTCCCTGGCGCCTAACGCCATGAGTTTTGCACCTTCTACCAGGGCCAGGTCGGATGCAAATTTCCTGGATATTTTACCGCAGCCTAATATGCCCCATCGAATCGGTACCATCGTTTTAATTTAATACAAGATAGGCGATTCGCAAATAATTGATAATTGTTAACGGGTAATTGTTAACGGTGGTTTATCTAAACTCTTTCGGCATTTACTTATTATTTTACTCTTTAGCGTTATCAATTAACAATAAACAATTGACAATTATCTTTGCACCCTTTCTCCAATATATGAGTAACTGGAAGGACAAGGAAGTTTATAAAACCATTCAACTGGCCATACCCATCATCATGGGAGAACTGGCCCAGTTATCCCTGCACCTGATTGATACTGCCATGGTGGGGAATATCAGTTATAAACATCTGGCAGCTGCTTCACTGGTGATGACTGCTGCCAATATCCCTTTCGTAATTGGAATAGGAATGACGATCTCCGTATCCCAGCTGGTTTCCATGGCAAACGGACGCCGCGACCATCAGCTGATATCGCATTATCTTTTCAACGGTTTCTTATTATGCACGGCATTTGCGCTGGTCATTTCAGGAGGACTGGTTTTCGGGAGAAATATATTGAAACATCTTGGCCAGGATCCACAGGTGGTGGAACTGGCACTGCCCTTTATGACCCTGGTGGGTCTTTCCGTTATTCCCATGCTCTTATACATGACCCTTAAACAGTTTACTGACGGTCTCGAGTACACGAAAACTGCCATGATGCTTTCGATCGCAGCATTACCTGTCAATATATTTCTGAACTGGTTACTCATCTACGGGAATTGGGGATTTCCCAGGCTTGAGCTGGTGGGGGCAGGTTATGCGACATTGATTACCCGGACGGTAATTTTTCTGGTACTGGGGATCATTGTTTTAAAACACAGGACTTTTAGTCGCTTTATTGCCGTTCGCGAGCACCAGTGGAAATATAGTCTGTCAACTATCCGGGAACTATTACGAATTGGTATACCCAGCAGTATTCAGATGGGAGTAGAGATCGGTGCATTTGTCGTTTCAGGAATTATTATCGGTACCATCAGTGCCATTTCTCTGGCGGCACATCAGATAGCGCTGAGTTGTGCGGCTTTTACTTTTATGGTTTCCATGGGTCTTTCCCAGGCTGGTTCGATCAGGGTAAGTAATGCATTTGGAAGATCTGACTGGGATAAGATCCGGGTAATTGGCAAAACAACTTTTATCACTGCTTTTCTATATGGTTGTTTCTGTGCGGTTGCCTTTATAATCTTCCGCTGGCAATTGCCGCTGGTATTTAATAAAAATCCTGAAGTTGTTCATTTAACAGCCATCCTTTTACTATTTGCTGCTGTTTTCCAGATTTCTGATGCAACCCAGGCAACGGGTGCCGGGCTTTTGCGAGGCATTAAAGATGTGAAGCTGCCAACAATTTTAATCACGATTGCTTACTGGATCATTGGTCTTCCTGTAGGTTGCTTTTTTGCCTTTCATTACAATATGGGTGCGGCAGGTATGTGGCTGGGATTGATTATAGGACTGACACTGGCTTCGGTTTTTCTTGGAGGTCGTTTTCTTACGATGGCAAGGAAGAGTGATCTGCAGCAGACGGCCTGATCATGATTTGAGTCTGTCAAATCCCATCGCCAGGTCTTCAATCAGGTCGTCGATATATTCTATGCCGACAGAAAGTCTCAACAGATTCTCCGGGCTTCTCGGCGATTTACCTTCAGCAGACCGGCGGTGTTCTATTAAACTTTCAACCCCACCAAGACTGGTTGCATGTTTAAATAATTTCATGTTGCCGGCAAATTGAATCGCCTGTTTTTCTCCTCCTTTCATTGTAATGGAAATCATGGATCCGAATAATCCGTGCATCTGGCGCCGGGCAATGTCGTGGTTTGGATGATCCGGAAGTCCCGGGTAGTAAACCTGCTCGACGAGTGGCTGCGCTTTAAGAAAATTAGCAATGAGTTCAGCATTTTTTATTTGTCTTTCGAGGCGGAGTGAAAGAGTGGAAAGGCTTCTGTTTAAAAGCCAGCAGTCAAACGGTGAGGGAACAGAGCCGCCAATGACCTGGTATTCACGAATTTTTTCTGCCAGTTCGTTTTTCTTTTTAATGATGATACAACCACCCAGTACATCAGAATGACCTCCGAAGAATTTAGTGGATGAATGAAAGGCCAGATCAGCACCTAACTCGAACGGTCTTTGTATCAACGGGGTGGTCCAGGTATTGTCGCAGCCCACTAGGATGCCTTTTGATTTTGCGATCCTGCATATCAAACTGATATCCGATATTTTCAGCATCGGGTTGGAAGGAGTTTCAACAATGATCAGCCTGGTATTTTTCTGAATGGCATTTTCCAGAGCAGCGGTATCTATCATATCAACTTCCGTATAAGAAATTTTCCATTTAGGTAACATCGATTTTACCAGGTGTGCAATTCCATGGTAACAATCATCCGGAATTATTATATGTGTTTCGGGTTCAAGAACTGTTTGCGCCAGTGCCATTGCCGCAGCCATTCCTGACGGAAAGGTGAATGCCTCTTCACCTCCTTCCAGTTTTGCGAGTTTTGTTTCGAGTCCGCGCCGGTTGGGGTTATCCCAGCGTGTATATACATAACCTTTTCCACCGATAACACCATTTTCATCGCGTTCAAAAGTAGTTGTTACATGGATCGGGCTCATTACTGAACCGATTCCATCTTCTATATGTCCTGCATGTACTGATAGTGTATCGAAATGCATTTTTCTTTTTTGCAAAGATAATCATTAGAGGCGTAAGGCTTAAAGCGTAAGGCTTAAGCCTTACGCTTTATGCTTTACGCATTAAAGTCTAAATTGTGTAAATAAAACCAATCTATGCCAGGCACACCTTCCGTAATGAGTCTTCATCTCAGATACCGACTATGGATTGCAGAATTGAATTTCGATATTAATGTGCTGCGGATATTCGGTGACTACCTCAATGAACTCAGGGCCAAACGTAAAGAGGCGGAGGTAAAATCCATGAGTGATTATTTTGAAAAAGAATTTACAGCTTTAAGAGCGGAAATCGATGAAATGCGTCATGAAATGCACATTGCAAAAATGAATATGGGTGAATATTCGCGCGACGGCAAACCGTTTGATTTCAGAAAATATAATAAAGAAAATCACATTCCGATCAAAAAACGTCTGGCTGCTTATAAAGCTAATTTTAAAAAAATAAATACTGAATTCGGGGAGTTTGAAGGGAAGTGGCTTACATAAAAAAACACCGGATTTATCCGGTGTTTTTTTGCCTAAAGCCTAACGCTTAAAGCCTAACGCTTTAATTAATAATTGATTTAAATTATTTGATGGACGCAAACACTTTGGTTTTGGCCCAGCTCATAGAAAATCCCTTATCAAATTCTTTATCTGAAACTGTGTAGATCAGTTTTTCCTGAACATCTTTAAGATCTTTAGGTTTAACTGTTACAACCAGCACATTTTTTGCCGGATCGAAGTTTGCAGATTCATCATTTTTAACTCCCCATTGTCCGGTTTGTGAGTTGAAAATAATTGACCATTCTTTTTCGCCTGGTGTCATAAACAGGCTGTATTTGCCGGCCGGAAGATCCTTGCCTTCCACTTTAATAGGTTTGTCAGTTGAAAAAATAGTGGCTTCGTTTGCGCCAGCCCTCCATGGTTTGCCATAAGGAAGCAGGCCTCCAAAGATTGTTCTTCCTTTAACGGATGGACTGCTGTAATCAATCTTTATCATCGCGTCTTTTATTTTTCCTGTTGCAGTAGCCGGGGGACTTGGCCTTTTGCTTTTATCCTCCTGTGCCCATAAATGACTGCAGAATAAAACTCCGACGAATGCAATACCGATGATCCTGGCAAGAAATGTTTTTTTCATATGAAAGTTGTTGAGTGAAAAAATGGATTTATCCAAACATAAAGTTATACAATTTCATGCCACACAATTCCAAGAATCTTCATTTTCTTCCTAAGAATCTTCATAATCAATTCGTGATTTTCATACTCAATTCATGAATTTTTATATTCATTTGGCAGAAATGACTGGATGGGTAAAACTTTTCCCAAAATTATTTCAAACGGTAATTTATTTTTAACATAAAATAAGGAACTTGCCCGCCGAAAATAATTTCTTCAATTTAAAAAAATATACATGAAACGATTTGCTGCCTTTTTATTACCCATGCTGGCCATAATTATTTTTGCCGGCTGTAACGGCTCACAGTCATCTTCTTCCTCCGACAGCACCGCTGTAAAGTCGGACAACAGTTCTGCAAAAACAGATTCTTCCTCAGGGTCTACGGCAGGATTTAAATTGGGAGTTCAGATGTGGACATTTATGAAATTCTCATTCTCTGATGCGCTGGACAAAGTGGATAGTTCGGGTATAAAAAATATTGAAGCTTTTATAGGTCAGAAACTCGGAGGAGGGATGCAGGGTTCTTATGGTTTTGATATGTCAAAAGAAACCCGCGATAAGCTGAAACAATTACTGCAGAAAAAAGGAATTCAGATTATAGCCATGGGTGTAATTGTTCCCAAAAACAAAGCAGAATGGATTAAAACTTTTGAGCTTGCCAAGGATTTCGGATTGAGTTATATAACCGCCGAACCAATAAAATCGCAGTGGGGCATGGTGGATAGTCTAGCTGGTGTTTATGGAATTCCGGTCGCCATTCATGATCATCCAAAACCCAATATGTACTGGAGTCCTGATTCCGTATTAGCTGCCACAGTAGGACATCCTCATATCGGCTCCTGTGCAGATATCGGCCACTGGGCACGGAATGGTTTGAATCCGGTTGACTGTCTCAAGAAATTAGAAGGTCATATTATTGGTGTCCATCTGAAAGACGTAGTGAAGTTTGATAATCCTGAGGCTGCCGACACACTGGTGAGTAAAGGAGTGGTTGATTTACCTTCTGTACTTGCAGAATTAAAAAGACAAAACTTTAAAGGGATGCTTTCTATTGAGCATGAATCCAACTGGTATCATAGTGTTCCGGATGTGATTTTCACAAAAAATTATTATGATTCACTGGTCCAGAAATTGCAATAATATGACGGATTAACAAACTGTTTACATAGGGTTTTCCTCTTTCACGTTTAGTGGATTGGCAATTAAACCTATTAAATAGTATGCAGTCATATTAAAAACAACATGTATGAAGAAATCATTTATTAAAGTATTTGTATTTGTCTTCTTTGCACTGGCTTTTGGATTAACAGCTGGTGCCCAGACAATTTATGTAAAGGTCAGGCCTGTTGTTCCGACAGCAGTAGTAGTCAGACCAGCGCAGCCTTCACCTCATCATGTTTGGGTTGCTGAAGAATGGACTCCACGTGGTAACGGTTATGTGTATGCGGGCGGTTATTGGGCAGCTCCGCCACATGAAGGTTGGATATGGGTTCCCGGCCATTGGAAAAGACACCATGAATATGGTGAATACTGGGTTGCCGGTCATTGGAGAAGAGCTTAATAAGCTTAAGGCGTAAAGCGTAAGGCTTAAAGCTTAACGCGTAACGCGTAACGCTTAACGCAGGACATCGTGAATGGTTTATGGTAAATGGTTTACCCATCTTCTATAAACCATTTTCTTTTAATTTCGTTAGCCTTGCGCCTTAAGCTTTACGCGTTACGCGTTTGGCGTTACGCTTTAAGCGTTAAGCGTTTGGCGTTACGCGTTACGCATTAGGCATTAGGCGTTACGCTTTAAGCCTTACGCTTTATGCCTTCAGCCTATTGCGTAGGAAATCCCTTAGAAACCCAATCTGTCTTAATATTATGTTCCAGGTTCAGCAGGTGAGCATTGCTGAATTTCATTTCATTCAGCATAATAAATGCGGGCCTGATATTCGGGCAATGCTCAAAAGGGCAACAACCGCAATAGATAACAATATTAGCATCCTGAGGCAGTTGGCTGAGTTGCTTTTTTAATTTTTCCAGATTTTCTTTTTCATGAACGGGCCCCATATCCAGGGACCCTTTTATTAATGCTCCGGGCCCGACGGAAATAATCATCGGTTTTTTTGCAGCGGTATTATTGATAACAGCTGCCAGATCAGCCGGCGCCAGGAGCTGACTGGCTGTCCATGGTTCCGGCCCGCTTTCTTTTATTCCCTTATATTTATTAAATGCAATACTTGCAATAATGATTAAGATTAAAATAATCCGGTATTTCATATTCAGCGTTTTATAAGATTTGTCACTAATTAAAGTTAACTAATTTTCGCCGCCATCCGCCTGGAAGGCCCCCCAATATATCTCACTGATCATATTAAATGCCAGACCCTGTTTGTTCTATAAATTTAATTCTCAAATACTAAATATTTTAGTAATCTTGTAGTGGAATTGACAGGATTTAAAAGGTCTTTTATGGAATTATTGTATTATGAAACGGCAGTGCCGGCGGGGTTTCCATCTCCGGCCCTGGACTATCTGGAAGAAAGAATTGAGCTGGACAGGGAACTTATTCGTCATCCGCTTTCAACCTTCATTGTGGAATGTACGGGTGATTCGATGATGGGTGCTTTTATTCCACCCAGGGCCCGGCTACTGGTGGACCGGTCCCTTACACCTGTGAATGGAAATATAGTTGTGGCAGTCCTAAATGGAGAATTCACGGTCAAGTTCATGCGAAAGAATGAACATACCTGCTGGCTGGTGCCGGCAAACAGCAAATACCCGGAAATAAAAATCACCAGCGATATGGATATGCAGGTGTGGGGCGTGGTTACGCATATCATTACAGACACCCAAGATCTGAGAAAATGTATGCGCTAGTGGATTGTAACAATTTTTATTGCTCCTGCGAGAAGGTTTTTAATCCCGGCCTGGAAGGGCGCCCCATGATTGTTCTTTCCAATAATGATGGTTGTGCCATTTCACGAAGTGATGAAGCGAAGGCCCTGGGTATTGCCATGGCATCGCCGGCATTTATGATGAAAGATTTAATTGAAAAACATCAAGTTGCAGTGTTTAGTTCAAACTATACTCTATATGGTGATATGAGCAACAGGATCATGGGAACACTGGCATTTTTTGTTCCGAAAATAGAATTCTATTCCATAGATGAAGCCTTTCTCGATCTGGGTGAAATGGGACATACTAACCTGCTGGATCTTGGATTCAGGATTCGAAGCTCGATTGGAAAAAACATTGGGATTCCAGTTTCCATCGGCATAGCGCCGACAAAAACACTCGCGAAAATGGCTAACAGGTATGCAAAAAAAAATCACAGGCAGGCGGCAGTTTTTTGGGCTGCCAATAATTCTCTTACGGAAAAAATGTTATCTGAAACACCCGTCGGGGAAATCTGGGGTATCGGAAACCAGCATGCATTGTTTTTATCAAGATCAGGATTTAAGACAGCGGCTGAATTCGTGCATGCGCCGGAGGACTGGGTAAAAAAAAATTTATCAGTAACAGGCCTGCGTCTTCTTTATGAGTTGCGGGGAATATCCTCTATTTCTTGGGAGGAAGAAAAACCGGTCAGGAAAAATATCTGCACCTCCCGGTCATTCGGAAAAAGAATTTCTGAAAAAAGTCATATGGCCGAAGCGATGGCAAACTATGCTGCGGCCTGTGCTGCCAAATTGCGGGCAGAAAAAACCTGCTGCCAGCGTCTCCAGGTTTTTATACAGACAAATCCCCATAAGACAGAAGAAGCTCAATATCTGCGTTCAATCGATATTGACATGGAAAGGGCCACCAATCATACGGGTGAAATTATCAAAACTGCGTTGCGGGGACTTGATATTATTTTTAAACCCGGGTTTTTGTATATGAAATGCGGGGTCATGGTCATGGACCTTGTGCCTGAAGCAGCTGTGCAGTCAAGTTGTTTTGATCAGGCAGACCGGATGAAAAATGGCCTGGTTATGAAGACAATCGACCATATCAATTCCACTCTTGGTAAAGAAATCGTGCGCACAGCGGTTCAGGGTTTTGAAAGGAAATACAGACTGAAAACAGAGTATCTATCGCAGCGTTACACGACGAGGATGGGTGAAATTTTGAGAATAACTAACTGAAAAAAAGTGTGGTAGTGTGGTAGTGTGGTAGTGTGGTAGTACTAATCACTTCACTACCACTCTACCACACTACCACACTTCCATACTTCAAAAGATGTTACAACCGTTTGAAGAATTTAAACAAACATACATTCAGCGCCTTATTCAGCTGGACAGAAGGTATCTGGTTTCGCAAACTTATTACCGGATGAAGGAAATGGATGCTGATCCTGCCAGTTCCAGAATCAACCTCCTGTTTTCTGATTACGTAGAACTGGGAGAGGCAAGACTTCATCTTAACGCGGTGAAGAAGGACCGGTATGCAGCGATCATTGATCTGAAGAATCCTGTCCATCTGGATAAAATCAGGGAAATGCTCACGGAAGGATCCGGCTACAGGATGTTTTTTGCTGTCGTTCGCAGCGCTAAAGAGCTGGAAAATCTGGTCAATAACCGCTATAAGGATAAACTGAAGCAATACGTAGAAAAGCAAACCAACTGGCGGATTTCGAGAGATGCTATTGTGAAACCAACTATTCAACTCAGTTTCGGAGAAATATTTATTATTCTTAAACACGGGAACCAGCATATCCGGATAAAATTTGAAGAGATTGAATAATAATCCGATGACCCTTGACGGTTGACGGTTGACGGTTGGCTGTTGACGGTTGACGGTTGACGGTTGACGGTTGACCGTTGACGGATGACCGTCTCACACTCTCACACTCTCACACTCTCATACTTTCTTAGCTTTGCCTGAAACCACCCGATACCAGGCATGTGTTACGACATTTCATTTACGGTAAAACTTAAGGAGCTGGCCACTTATTTTCCTGAACTGGAAAACCCTCTTCAGCTCGAATTGAATTTTGACGGAATCCATATCATGGGACATAGTTTTAATATGCATCCCATCATTTACCGGGAACGAGAAACCAATAAACTCACTGTCAGTCCGATGGAGTGGGGTGTCATTCCATTTTATGTTAAGAGTGAAAAGGATTTTCTGCGTCAGAGGGCTTCGATGCTGAATACCCGAAGTGAACGTATTCTGGGAGATGAAAAAAGTTACTGGTATAAGATCAGGAACCGCCGCTGCCTCATCCCTGTTACCGGTGTCTACGAACACAGGGCCATTAAAGGATGGAAGAAGAAAGTACCTTATTATATCAGGCTGATAGAACAGCCCCTGTTTTTTCTTCCCGGCCTGTATTCTGTTACTGATCTGCCTGACCTGCAGACAGGCGAGATGCTCAAAAGATTTACATTCAGCCTGATTACCCGCGATGGAAACGACCTGATGAAGAAAATTCATAATGACGGTGAGAACCGCGGCCGTATGCCCTTATTCCTTCCTTTGAATATGTCAAAAGAATTTCTGGATGAAGACCTTTCTGCAGAACGCTACAAGGAAATCCTTCAATTTGAAATGCCGGAAGAAAAAATGGAAGCCATAACGGTATACACTATACGAAGTGGTAACCTCCGACCGGATGGGAAAGCAAAAAATGAATATTGGGAATGGGAAAATCTGCCGGAGACGAATTCATAAGGCAGAAAGCTTAAGCCTTCCGCTTTATCTTATCTTCGAATACAATTCTTCATATGAAACCGATTTCTTTTATTTTTTGTTTAAGCCTCCAGGCTAGTTTTTTATTCGGACAATTAACACCTGATCAAAATAAGCCAACCGTAAAAACAGCCAATGGAATATTGGAGGGAATACAACTTTCCGGAATCAGCATATTTAAAGGAGTTCCTTATGCCGAGCCGCCCATCGGTGATCTACGCTGGAAAGAACCTAAACCTGTTAAAAGCTGGGAAGGCATACGCAAGGCTGATCATTTTGCACCAAGGGCCATGCAGTTACCGGTTTTCAGTGATATGAAATTCAGGTCGGATGGTGTAAGTGAAGATTGTCTTTTCCTGAATATATGGACACCTGCAAAAACTGGAAAAGAAGAACTACCGGTGCTCGTATATTTTTATGGTGGAGGTTTTATTGCGGGCGACGGATCAGAGTTTCGTTATGATGGTGAAAGTATGGCCAGGAGAGGGATCGTGTCCGTAACTGTCAATTACAGATTGGGCGTATTTGGATTCATGGCACATCCGGATCTCAGTAAAGAATCTCCTCATCATGCATCCGGAAATTACGGGCTTCTTGATCAGACAGAAGCGTTGCGCTGGGTACATAAAAACATTGCAGCTTTTGGAGGCGATCCGGATAATATTACGATTGCAGGTGAATCAGCAGGTTCCTTTTCGGTGAATGCACAAGTCATTTCACCATTGCCAAGAAATTTATTTTCCGCAGCGATCGGGGAAAGCGGTTCACTCCTGAATTTCAGACCTACAACAACGCTGGCAGATGCGGAAAAAACCGGCCTTCAGTTTAGCGCAAATGCAGGGGCGCATTCAATAAATGAATTGCGTGCCATGACAGCAGAACAAATTTTACAGGCAACTGCAAAACCAGGTTCTCCATATTTTTCTGTGGACGTGGATGGATACTTTTTCCCCGAACCTCCTATTGATCTCTATAAAGCAGGAAAAATTGCAAAGGTTCCATTGCTCTTGGGATGGAATTCAGGAGAAGGGGGTTGGCAGTCAATTTTAGGAAGTGCAGAGCCGACAAAAGAAAATTATATAAAGGCAGTTCAGAAATTATATCCCGGCGAATCTGAAGAAATATTGAAATTATATGCAGTGCAGTCTGATTCGGATGTGGAGACTGTTGCATCAGCCCTGGGTGGTGATCGCTTTATAGCATTCGGTACCTGGAGGTGGGCCGAATTACATTCGAAAACAAACAGCCCTGTATACCGGTATTATTTTACGAAACCCAGGCCAGCCCTTCGTTCTGATATTAATAATCCTTCAGCCAGGCCGGGAGATTCAGATAAAAAACCCGGGACCTTTAATGGAGCATCCCATTCTGCAGAAATAGAATATGCGTTGGGTAATCTGCCGACAAACCGCGTTTATGACTGGCAACCGGATGATTTTCTGGTCTCGGCCATCATGCAGGATTATTTTCTGAATTTTATTAAAACCAAAAATCCAAATGGTACCGGTCTTCCATATTGGCCGCTGTACCAGCCCTGGCAGAAAGATCCGATTCAGTATATTGGTGTTGAAACGCACAGGCAACCCGATAAGAACAGGGACCGGTATCTGTACTTTGATAAAAAGGTGGATAAACAATAACTACATTTATTCAATTTTTAATTTCACATCTCCATTCTGAGGATGACCCGTGCAGGTGAGTGTGAGACCAAGGGCAAGGTCCTTATCTGTCAGGACTTCATTATTGGATAACCAGACTTTTCCTATTAAACAGATGGCAGCGCAGCTACCGCATTTTCCGGTTTCACAACTGTATGGCAGATTCAGTTTTATTTTTTTAGCAGCCTGGAGTATGCTCTCGGGATATTTTACCGGAAAACTAAACATGCTTCCTTTCAAATCGAGTTCGACATGGTAACTGTTTTTGTCGGGCGGCAACCGGCCGGTAAGTTTTTTATTTCCCGGATTGAAATCTTCTTTTTTAATCTGATGTATGCTGAATCCTTCTTCCACCAGGTGAAAAATAATCATGCGCATATAAGATTCCGGTCCACAGGTATAAAACAGTGTTTTCTCGCGGTTGAAATGTTTTATTTTTAAAAATTCCAGCAGGAGATCGCGATTTAAACGTGCTTTTCTGAGGTCTGATTCCGAACTAAAAAGATAATCAATATGTAATTGGTCGGGATGGCACAATTTCAGGCGCTGAAGTTCGTGATAAAATGCCGTGGTTTCTCTGGATCGGTTACTGTAAATCAGATATACAGAAATATCCGGATAGAGAAGGAGTACAGTTTTTATAAGTGATAAAATCGGCGCAATTCCTGAACCGGCTGCAAAAAAGAAAATGCTCGTAAAGAATTTTATATTATCGGGAAGGCGAAAAAACCCTGCAGCACCTGTCGTTAAAAGTGAATCGCCGATCCGGACCCTGTCAATCAGTTTTCTGGAAAAAACGCCATTGTCGATTCTTTTAACGGCAATTGATAATGGTTCATTTAAAACGGGAGAGGAGATAATGGAATAAGACCGGCGGATTTCCCGGGATCCGCTATTATCCACGAGGGTTATAAACTGGCCTGCCTGATATTCAAGATTATGACCTTCCGCGAAACTAAAGGTTTTGAACCCTTTTATTTCTTCCCTGATATTATCGATAATCAGGCGAATATAGTAGGAATTTGAAAAATCAGCATTCACATGCAGAACAATATTTTATATTCCATGCTAAGATAAGGAACACATTTTTCTCTGCGACTGATTAAAATATTTCCATCGGAAGACTGGTGTACTTTTGATGTTCCCGGACGGTCTCTATTATAAATATTAATGAATGAAAATAAAAGGTCCGAAAATCTGGCCCTGGATGTTCAAAAAGGAAATCATAATTCTTTATTATGGTTTGAGAGATAAACGGACAGCAGTAATCGCCGGATTGCCTGTAATCATATCGGTCATTTATCTTCTTAGCCCGATAGATTTGATTCCTGATTTTATTCCATTCTTCGGATATATAGATGATTTTATAGTGATTTCGTTGTTGTTAAATCTTTCGATAAGGCTACTGCCAGGTGAAGTACGGGAAGAGAGCCTGTTAAAAGCTTCCAGGCATCAGAAAAAACTTGCATTGATATTCTTCCTGATTGTTATTTTTTTTATTGCCTTACTCGCAGGCATTTTCTTCTTTACAAGATACCTTATTAATAAATAATTTCTTTTTGGCAATTCATGGCATCATTTTTTAAGCATAGAAGCGTATTGAATTTACATTTAAATAAAGTGATTATGAAAAAGGCAGGATTTATATTATTTATATTAACAGGTATTGCTCTTACAACACAGGCCCAGATTGACAGCACGGCTAAAAAAGTAGAGAATAAGACATCAGAAATAGCTTCAAAAGGGAAATCAGCTATCGTGGATGAAGTATATAAAAATAAAATAGGGCCTCAGGGACAGACTCCTATTTATATTGACCACAGTTCAAAATATTATTATGTAGATAAAAAGGGGAAAAAGGTATACGTTCTCAAGTCATCCCTGAAAAATAAACCAAAAGAGCTTGCATTTATTCTTCCTGATATTACCGGAAAAGCGCCTTTTGGCGAAGCGATGTTTTACTGATTTTTAAATATCTTCTTGCGGGAGTTAAGGGATGAAAGATTACAGGCGGAATTTTTTCTTTAAATTCATGGCTCAACATCAACGATTCCATGCCACAGGATTCAGTCAGAATCAATAATCAGGCGGTTAAACAAAATACTTATGATGCCATTGTAGTTGGTTCAGGTATCAGCGGGGGATGGGCAGCAAAAGAATTATGCGAGAAAGGATTAAAAACACTTGTCCTCGAAAGAGGCAGGAATGTGGAGCATATCAAAGATTATCCCACTGCGACCCTTGCACCATGGCAACTTGACCACCGGGGATCAATAACCGAAAATATGCGCAGGGAACAGCATATACAGGTTCGTGGTTTTTGCAATGAAACTAATAATCATTTTTTCGTAAACGATCTGGAGCATCCTTATACCCAGGTTAAACCTTTCGACTGGATCAGGGGTTATCATGTGGGTGGCAGAAGTTTGATGTGGGGCAGACAATGTTACCGGTGGAGCGATCTGGATTTTGAAGCCAACAGTAAAGACGGTCATGGTGTAGACTGGCCCATCCGTTACAGAGATATTTCTCCCTGGTACAGTTATGTTGAAAAATTTGTGGGTATCAGTGGCTCGAAAGAAGGATTACCTCAATTGCCGGATAGTGAATTTCTTCCACCGATGGAAATGAATTGTCTCGAGAAACATATAACAGAAAGCATTCACGATAAATTTTCAGATGGTCGCAGAATGATCATTGGCCGGGTAGCTAATCTGAGCAAAGGATTGGATGGCCGCGGACCATGCCAGTACCGGAATATGTGCGACCGTGGTTGTCCTTTTACCGGATATTTCAGCAGTAACGGAGTAACACTTCCTGCAGCAAAAGCCACCGGTAATCTCACGCTGAGACCTTTTTCCATTGTTGTGAATGTAATTTATGATAAAGACAAAAAAAAGGCCAACGGCATTCGTATAATCGATGCCAATACCATGCAGACGGAAGAATATTATGCAAAGATTATTTTTCTGAATGCGTCAACGATTGGAACCACCGCTATACTGCTAAATTCTGTTTCGGATGCACATCCAGACGGACTTGGGAACCTTAGTGGCCAGCTGGGCCGTAACCTGATGGATCATCATTATCATGTGGGCGCCAGTGGAACATATGATGGATTTCAGGACAGTTATTTTTTTGGAAGAAGGGCCAACGGCATTTATATTCCCAGGTTTCGTAATGTCAATGAGAAAACCAGGCAGAAGGATTACGTACGCGGGTTTGGATACCAGGGTGGTGCCTACCGGGGAAGGGTAAGCGAACTGGAAGGCATTGGTGAATCACTAAAAGCAAAACTGACTGAAGCAGGAGAATGGTCCATGTGGCTGGGCGGATGGGGAGAACATCTTCCACATCCTGATAACCGGGTAAAGCTGAGCAAGGATAAAAAAGATAAATGGGGACTTCCCCTGATGGATTTTGATTGTATCTGGAGAGAAAACGAACTGGCCATGCGGACGGATATGATGAACAGTGCTGCAGAGATGCTGGAAAAATCCGGGATTAAAAATATCAACACATTTAATGATCCTGAAGCAAATCCGGGGCTTTGTATTCATGAAATGGGTACAGCAAGAATGGGACGCAACCCAAAGACTTCTGTACTGAATGGAAATAACCAGGTATGGGAAGCTTCAAATCTTTTTGTAACGGACGGAGCATGTATGAGTTCCAGCGCTAACCAGAACCCTTCATTAACCTATATGGCATTAACTGCGAGAGCCGTCGATTTTGGTGTAAGTGAATTGAAGAAAGGGAATATTTGAACACAAGTGTGAGAGTGTGAGAGTGTGAGAGTGAAACTGATCAACTTTCAACTAATTCCTTGGTTTGAGCCTTAAGCTTTATGCCTTAAGCCTTAAGCTTTTTTCTTTGTTCTCTTTGCAGCCGAAATGGATTTTACAATTGTCTTCGATTCCATGATCTGTTTGGGATCTTTTACTTTTAACATTGAATTTGTGAAAGCTTCTTTCATAAGTTTTTTCATATAGGACTTAGGAAATTCATTCTTATCCTTCACGAGGATGTAGCGATATTGACTTCCTTTCCCCAATAATTTTTTTTCAGGATCTGCAATCTGGTTGCCCCAATAAAATCCGAAATGGATATTAAAACTGGTACGTCCAACGGCTATAGTACAAAAAGCATGTCCCTGCCTGTCTGTTGGAGACCATCCAAAAGCCAACGCATTATAATTATCGTAAATTAGTTCATTCGTTTTTGGATAAAGCGTCCAAACAAAATCCCTCAGCCATAAAACCGTCTCCTTTATTTCTGGAGGGAATGGTTTTAGGAACTTCAATAAAGCGGATGTATCGTCTTTAGACATAATTTTAATTATTAATTATCAATTGTTAATTATAGTGGCAAAAAAAGTTTAATACTTAATTTTCTTTAAGTTCTTCGTTTAAAATTAATAATTAGCAATTAATAATTAATAATTACACAGTAATGGTTTTCCACTTTCCTTTCCTGAAATAATACCAGGCTACAAGAGCGATGAGGGTTTCGGCAACGGGAATGGCGATAAAAGTGCTGGTTTCTTTCAGGTGAAAGCCGTATGCCAGAAGACAGGCAAGTGGTACCTGAAAAAGCCAGAAACAAAAGAAGCTTATCCAGGTCGGTGTCTTTGTATCACCAGCACCATTGAGAGCCTGCATCATGACCATGCCAATTCCATAAAAAAGAAAACCTGAACCTACCCATCGTAAAGCGAGTGAGCCAATTTTTATTACGGCTTCATCCTTTGTATAAATTCTTAATATAAAATTCGAGAGAAGTAAAAATATTAACATGACGAATCCCATGAAAAACACGCTGTATTTTGCTGTGAGGTAAACACTTTGCTCTGCACGTGCCGGGTTTTTAGCTCCGAGATTTTGTCCTACCAGGGTTGCCGCCGCATTGCTGAGTCCCCATGCCGGAAGAATAAAAAAAACAATATTCCTCATGGCAATCTGATAACCTGCAGAAGCCACAGTTCCTCCCGTTTCAGCGACAAGTCTGGCGAGAACAATCCAGCTTCCGCTGCCAATCAGGAATTGCAGGGTGGCGGGCCATCCGATCCGGACGATGGATTTTAGTAATTGTGGGTCGTAATTAAAATGGACTGCCCGCAACCTGATAATTCCTTTTCCCTTGAATAAATGATAAAACTGATACATTACTCCGCCTGTTCTTCCGATGGCGGTTGCTATGGCTGCACCTTTTAATCCCAGGTAATGGATAAAGACAGGACATAAGATAATATTCAGAATACTCGCCAGCCAAAGACTCTTCATAGCCATCGCTGCATCACCGGCACCGCGAAAAATTCCATTAATCAGGAAAAGCAACATGATCGCCAGACTGCTTCCAAACATGATTCGTGTGAAAATGGCGCCTTCTTTAACTACTCTTGCATCTGCACCCATCAGGGATAAAATATTTTCTGCGAATAATACACCGAGCACACTTACGAATGCAGTTGCAATAAAAGCAACAATAAGTGACTGAGCGCCGGCATGTGCGGCTCCGTCAGGGTTTTTTTCTCCAATCCTCCTTGCAACGACAGCTGTGGCCGCTGTACTTAATCCGATGGCGATCGAATAAACCAAAGAGATAAAAGTTTCAGTTAAACCCACGGTGGCTATTGCATGCGGGCCCAGTTTGCTCACAAAAAAAATATCCACTACCGCGAAAACACTTTCGAGGCTCAGTTCAAGAATCATGGGTATGGCCAGTAAAAAAATGGCTTTACTGATATTCCCCTGCGTATAATCGCGCTGTTCGCCGTTGAGTGAATCGCGAACCACAGATAATATTTTCTTAAAAGTGGACTGACTTTGCATGATAGGGAATGAATATAATTGAATTATTTAGATTATAAACTGAATTAAAATAATGAAACAAATCAAAATTGTAAAAGAAGAATTATTGTCGGACAATTGGTATTCACTCAAAAAATATACTAATGAAATATTAAAGGATGCGAAAACCATCCTCTTGCTTCAGTACATGAAAATCGACCGGATTTTATAATCGGACATTTCATTTTACGCATTTACAAATTTGCCTTTAGCCTTTAGCCTTAAGCTTTACGCCTTAAGCCCTCAAAGATTTTACCGTTAAATACCTTTAAATATTGAGTATTGCCCTGAAACAGGATACCTTGGGTAACTAAAAAGATCCAGGATGGATAAGAAATTACAGGGCCAGATTGCCATCATTACCGGAGCCAGCAGTGGTATCGGCGCAGGCGTAGCGAAATCTCTTTCAGCTGCCGGAGCCACTGTTGTAATCAACTATCCTGTAGCTGCAGCCAAAGATGCAGCTGAAGCGGTATTGGCTGAAATTAAGACTGCCGGAGGTGCAGGAAACACATCCATGTGCGATGTAAGTAAAGAAGATCAGGTACAAAAAATGTTTGCTGATACTGTTCAGCAATATGGAACAGTAGATATTTTAATCAATAACGCGGGACTTCAGAAAGATTCACCATTTGAATCAATGAGCCTCGAACAATGGAATTTTGTTTTAGGTGTAAATCTCACCGGTCAGTTTCTATGTGCAAGGGAGGCCATTCGGGAATTTTTAAGAAGAGGTGTAGATCCAAAACGTTCAAGGGCTGCAGGCAAGATTATTCATATGAGCAGTGTGCATGAAGTGATACCATGGGCCGGACATGCAAATTATGCTGCATCAAAAGGTGGAATTTTGATGCTTATGAAAACGCTTGCACAGGAATTCGCCTGGAAAAAGATCCGAATAAACAGCATTTGTCCTGGGGCTATTCAAACACCCATTAATCGTTCTGCATGGGATACTCCAGAAGCTTTAAAATCATTACTGACCCTGATCCCTTATCAGCGGATCGGAATTCCTGAAGATATTGGTAATGCAGCAGTTTGGTTATGCAGTGACGATAGTGATTATGTGAACGGGACCTCCCTTTTCGTTGATGGGGGAATGACTTTGTATCCGGGATTTACAGAGAACGGATAATATTGTTTTTAATAATATTGAGACTGAATGAATCCAGAACTAGTGCGTATTGACCTGCCGAAATGGAAAAAATGGGGGCCATATGTAACAGACCGGCAATGGGGTACTGTGCGGGAAGATTACAGTGAAAACGGAAATGCCTGGGAATTTATCAGTCATGATATGGCCAGAAGTAAGGCTTACCGTTGGGGAGAGGAGGGAATTGCCGGTATTTGTGATGATAAGCAGATTCTTTGCTTTGCAATTGCATTATGGAATAAAAAAGATCCCATTTTAAAGGAAAGATATTTTGGACTTACGGGAAATGAGGGCAACCATGGGGAAGATGTAAAGGAATATTATTATTACCTGGATAATATACCTAGCCATGCTTATATGAAAATGCTGTACAAATATCCACAGCAACCTTATCCATATCAATTACTCATAGATGAAAATAACCGGCGTGGTAAAACAGATCCCGAATTTGAATTAATAGATACCGGAATTTTCAATGAAGACCATTATTTTGATGTATTTGTTGAATATGCAAAAAATGATCCTGAAGATGTACTCATTAAAATCTCCATATTTAATCGCTCTTCACAGGACGCAGCGATAAATGTTTTACCAACGCTCTGGTTCCGTAATACCTGGAGCTGGGGTTATGATTCCTATAAACCAAATATATCCATATCATCTCCTGGCAGTTTTGATATCGTACATAAGAATTTCGGGTATTATTTTTTTTATTTCCTGGATAATCCCGAATTGTTATTTACAGAAAACGAGACTAATAATAAAAAGCTGTATAACGTTGAAAATGGAGACGGTTATTTTAAAGATGGAATAAATAGTCATATTGTATCGGGGGAATCTGCTGCAGTTAATCCCGGACTGAAAGGAACAAAAGCATCTCTTAACTATGATTTATTAATTAAAGGCAATGAGTCAAAAATTATTACTCTCCGGCTTTCAGCTACAGAGAATAAAAATCCATTCACTGATTTCGACTCGATTTTTGAGATGCGGAAAAAAGAAGCGGATATTTTTTATAATACCCTGCAGGAAGGAATCGAAACGGAAGATGCCCGTAATGTGCAACGACAGGCGTATGCAGGATTGTTGTGGAGTAAGCAATTTTATTATTTTAATGTCCACCAATGGTTGAAAGGAGACCCTGCCCAACCACCGCCTCCACAGGAAAGGTACTCGGGAAGAAATCATGAATGGAATCATCTTGATAATGCAAATATTGTCAGTATGCCTGACAAATGGGAATATCCATGGTACGCGGCCTGGGACCTTTGCTTTCATGCAGTGGCTTTTATGCCCATCGATCCAGGTTTCGCAAGATCGCAGTTACTACTTCTTACCAGGGAATGGTACATGCATCCAAATGGTCAGTTACCTGCTTATGAATGGGCATTCAGCGATGTAAATCCTCCTGTGCATGCGTGGGCAGCCTGGCGTGTTTACCGGGGAGAACAAAGATTTCACCAGGTACCGGGAAACAGGGATTTTCTGGAAGCAGTATTTCATAAACTCTTACTCAATTTCACATGGTGGGTAAACCGGAAAGACGATAATGGAAATAATCTTTTTGAAGGCGGGTTCCTCGGGTTGGATAATATCGGAGCTTTTGACAGGAATACAAAACTTCCTTCAGGGATCAATCTTGCGCAATCTGACGGAACCAGCTGGATGGCAATGTATTCATTAAATATGATGCGTATAGCTCTCGAACTTTCAAAAGAAAATTCTATTTATCAGGATCTGGCTTCCAAATTTTTTGAACACTTCCTCCGTATTGCGGAGGCTATGTGGTACAAAGGACCTCTGAAAGAAGGATTATGGGATAATGAAGATGATTTTTACTACGATATGTTATACAGTAATGATGGGAGGTCACTAAAGCTAAAACTTCGATCCATGGTCGGTCTCATTCCCATGTTTGCGGTGGAAGTACTGGAGGATGATATTTTTCTGCAGCAGAAGGAATTTGTTAGCCGGCTAAACTGGTTTTTGGATAACCGACCTGATCTCGCTTCCCTGGTATCGCGATGGAATGAAAAAAGTGCAGGTGAAAAACACTTACTTTCGGTGTTACGCGGAACAAGGCTTACGAAAATACTGGTGCGGATGCTGGATGAATCTGAATTTCTTTCTCCTTATGGTATCCGGGCCATGAGTAAGTACTACCTTGAAAATCCATTCAGGCTGGAATTAAAAACGATAACCCTTTCTGCCCACTATATTCCTGCGGAAGGAGATAGTAATATGTTTGGCGGGAATTCCAACTGGAGAGGCCCTGTCTGGATGCCTATGAATTACCTGATACTTGAATCCTTACGAAGGTTTTATCAGTATTACGGAGATGATTTCAAAGTTGAATATCCTGTGAATTCCGGAAATTACCTGAACCTTTTTGATCTTTGCATTCAACTTGTGAAAAGATTAAACAGTATTTTTTTAAAGGACGTAAACGGAAGACGCCCTGTTTTTGGCACAGTAGAAAAAATGCAAACTGACCCGCATTTTAAGGACTATATTTTATTCTATGAATATTTTCATGGAGATACAGGTCGCGGAGTAGGTGCTTCTCATCAGACGGGCTGGACTGCATTAATTGCGAGATTATTGTTTCCGATGAAAAACGAAGAAAAATGGAAGAACGAGAATTAATGAAATAAATTTAAAATAATGGACAGCCCTGAAACAAAAGAAATCTCCAATATCAAGACCAGACAAATCATCCATGTTGCGTTGCAATTACTTTCCCTGGCTTTTTTGCTGGGATGGTGTTTTCAAATACTTGCGCCCTTTATAAATCCGATTCTATGGGGTGCGATACTTGCCGTTTCATTGTATCCCATTCATAAAAAATTAAAAAAGAAATTAAAAGGGAAAGGTGTTCTCGCCGCTGTAATTATTGCAGCTTCGATTTTTATTCTTTTGATAGTTATCGGTACCTGGCTTGGAATAAAGACCGGCACAGAGATTAATGCAGAGGTTAGTAACTATAAGGAAGGGAAAATAAAAATACCGGCTCCTCCTGCATCCGTAAAGGAATGGCCGTTAATCGGAGATAAAGCTTACCAGTTTTGGGAACAATTAACTTCCGGCATGGATAATATAGTACAAAAATATCCTGATGAAGTAAGAACTGCTGCCAGTTATGTTCTCGATTTACTTGCAACCGCGGGCAAGGCATTTTTGATTTTCGCAGTCTCCATTATTATCTGTGGCGTTTTTTTATCCTACGGAGATGAATCCGCCACGCTCGCACATAACGTATTCAACAGGTTGATCAATAGTACAAAATTTGACATGGCGGCGATTGCAGCTATCACCATTCGCAACGTGGTCCGCGGCATACTGGGGGTTGCTTTCATTCAGAGTTTGTGTGCAGGCGTTGGATTTGTGGTAGCCGGAATACCTTATGCAGGTATCTGGACTTTATTATGTCTCATACTTGCCATAATCCAAATCGGCATTTTTCCCATTGTTTTGGGCGTGTTGATTTATATATGGACGACAGCCCATACGACAACCGCTATACTTCTCACTGTATGGATGATACCAGTCGGATTGCTTGACAATATTTTAAAACCACTTATGATGGGAAAAGGAGCGCCTGTTCCAATACTGGTAATATTCCTCGGTTCTTTGGGTGGCTTTATCTATTCCGGGATAGTTGGGTTATTTACAGGTGCTGTGATCCTGTCGCTGGGTTATCGATTATTTGACACCTGGTTAAAGGGCTCCGAAATTTAATAGTAAAATTTTGAAAAAGATTTCAGAAAGACTTACTAATATCTGGAAAGAGCGGCAGAGTTTTACATTTCTGCTGATCGTATTGCTCATTTATATTTTTATTGTAGTACCATTTCTGAATGAACGTTTAACAGGCAGGCTGCTATTCATAGTATTTTATATAATTTTTTTAAGCAGCGGTATACATTTTTTAGCTAAGAAAAGAATAACCGGCGTCATTCTGATTTTCATCATCGCACCATTCCTTGTTTTGGTTTCCGAAATATTTTTTGAATTACCCTGGCTGACCTTAGTTGTGGACCTGTTTATTATTTTATATTGTATTTGGCTGGGTTTTGTCATATTGAGGAGAACCTTTTCCAAAGGTCATATTACACTTAACCGTGTTCAGGGAGCAATTATTGTCTATCTTCTCTCCGGCTTTGCATTTGGCCTGCTTTATCATGGTATATATCTGTTAAACGGGCTATCGTCATTCAAAGGACTGGTTAATTTCCATCGCGCTGAATTTATGTATTTTAGCTTCACCACATTAACCACACTGGGATTCGGGGATATTATACCGGTGAATATTTTCGCGAGACTTTGTACCAACCTGGAAGCATTGAATGGTCAGTTGTACCCTGCCATTTTGATTGCAAGGCTGGTCTCCATGGAACTCACTAGTACGAAGAATGAATAATTAACTATAAATTTCTCCTTTTTTTTGATTTAACCGATAAATGGAAAAACCGGGCTTTTATTATATTTATTAAGAATAACTTTAAATAAATTCCTTTACATGTCTTCCACTTTATCCAGGGGGTTGTTTTTGGGGTATTTATTTTTTTCAGTCATCTCCTGTAAAGAAGATGAAAATAAAACGGCAGTTGCCTCCCCCGAAGTGAATGTTGTATTAGCCGGTAAACAGAATATTCCGGTCTATAGTGAATATGTGGGCCAGATTTATGGTCTCACGGATGTAAATATAGAACCCCGTGTGGAAGGATGGATTACAGGTATTTATTTTAAGGAAGGCTCACTTGTTCAAAAAGGCGCTTTATTGTACACTATTGACGACGTTCCCATATTAAATCAGATAGAAGCTTCCAAAGCTGAAGTTGCGAGAACCCAGGTA
>Ga0207113_1061_pt1 | contig 36036 bp, 35 predicted proteins | sample Alteio_BWMinHeat_69_FD_153559 | JGI IMG/M metagenome (GOLD analysis project Ga0207113, IMG submission 153559) | Enriched cells from forest soil in Barre Woods Harvard Forest LTER site, Petersham, Massachusetts, United States -... | ecosystem: Environmental > Terrestrial > Soil > Temperate forest >... | reverse complement strand
TCACGGCTCAGATCTTTGACCGTATATTTAATAATGGCGCCATCTTCATTTGTATAAAAGCTATTCCCGTCAGCACTCCAGGTCATCCTGTCATATAATTGGGCAGAGCATACGGAGGTTGTTGAAATAAATAAAAGGCATAACAGGGAGCTGGATTTAAGAAAGCGTAGCATCATAATTAAAATTTGTCCGGAAAAGTAAACAAATGGACTGTTGCTCCATTGCCGTTCAAAAAAAATCCCGCCGGGGCGGGATCTATTAATTAAATATTTTATAAACGGATCAGGCAGTGACCTTACCCTTCCCTTTAACTTTTGCAATTACTTCTTCTGCGATATTGTTTGGCGCCGGAGCATAATGTGAGAATTCCATCGTAGAAGTGGCGCGGCCAGAGCTTAGTGAACGTAATTGTGTTACGTATCCAAACATTTCACTCAATGGTACTTTGGCCTTAATAACCTGCAGATTCGCCCTGCTGTCCATCCCTTCCAGTATTCCCCGGCGACGGTTCAGATCTCCGGTCACATCACCCATATATTGATCAGGAGTCAGAACTTCTACTCTCATAATGGGTTCCAGCAGAATGGGTTTTGCTTTACGGCCTGCTTCGCGGAAAGCGGACCTTGCACATATTTCAAAACTCATCGCATCAGAATCCACATCATGATAGCTGCCATCGAAAACACGCACTTTCATATTGGTCATCGGGTAACCAGCCAAAACGCCCGTTGTCATCGAAGTTTCAAATCCTTTTGAAATAGCAGGGATAAATTCCTTTGGTATAGAACCTCCGAAAATATCATTTACAAACTGGAAATGTTTTCCTTCATTTTCCTTTATCCATTCTTCATCTGCAGGTCCGATGGCAAACTGGATGTCAGCGAATTTACCGCGACCACCCGTTTGTTTTTTAAGAACCTCGCGATGTTCAATCGTGGTATTAAAAGCTTCTTTATAAGCAACCTGTGGAGCGCCCTGGTTAACATCCACTTTAAACTCACGTCGCATGCGTTCAATAATAATCTCAAGATGAAGTTCACCCATTCCACGCAAAATCGTCTGCCCGGTCTCTTCATCAGTATTCACCCGAAGGGTCGGATCTTCTTCTACAAGTTTGGAAATAGCCAATCCCATTTTATCCACATCAGCCTGTGTTTTCGGCTCAACAGCTACGGCAATTACCGGTTCCGGGATAAACATGTTTTCCAGCGTGATCGGATGATCTTCATCACAAAGCGTATCCCCGGTTTTTATTTCTTTAAAACCTACGGCTGCACCTATATCACCTGCTTCGATGAAATCGATTGGATTCTGTTTATTTGCGAACATTTTCATTATCCTGCTGATGCGTTCTTTCTTACCACTCCGAACATTCAACACATAAGAACCTGATTCCAGCCGACCGCTATAACACCGGAAAAATGCCAGGCGTCCCACAAATGGATCGGTCATAATTTTAAATGCCAGTGCAGCAAAAGGCTCTTTCGGATCGGGCTTACGGGTAATGGTATCACCTGTATTCGGATCCGTCCCTACAGTATCCTCCAAATCAACAGGAGACGGCAGGTAACGGCAAACAGCATCCAGTACAGTTTGTACGCCTTTATTTTTAAAGGATGAACCGCACATCATGGGTACAATACTCAGGTCAATGGTAGCTTTACGTATGGCTTCATGCATTTCATTTTCCGTAATGCTGTTGGGATCTACAAAGAATTTTTCCAGCAACTTGTCGTCATACTCTGCAACAGCTTCAACCAGTTTAGCTCTCCATTCTTTAGCTTCCTCCAGTAAATCTGCCGGAATCTCAACTTCGTCGAAAGTCATTCCTTCCGTTTCCATATGCCAGATAACTCCTTTCATTCTGATAAGATCCACCACACCTTTGAAATCATCTTCGGCACCAATCGGTAATTGAAGCGGAACAGCGTTTGCACCCAGCATTTCTTTTACCTGGCTTACAACCATTAAAAAATCAGCACCGGAACGATCCATTTTATTTACAAACCCGATGCGGGGTACTTTGTAACGATTCGCCTGACGCCACACAGTTTCAGACTGTGGTTCAACTCCATCAACTGCCGAAAACAATGCGATCAGCCCGTCCAGAACACGCAGGGATCTTTCTACCTCAACAGTAAAATCCACGTGACCCGGCGTATCAATTATATTGAAATTATATTTCTTCGTGTTCGAGTCCACTTTACCCTTATCAGTTGGGAAATTCCACTGGCAGCTTACAGCAGCAGAAGTAATCGTGATACCCCTTTCCTTTTCCTGGTCCATCCAGTCCGTTGTTGCTGCGCCATCGTGCACTTCCCCTATTTTATGGATCATACCGGTATAGCGAAGTATGCGCTCAGTAGTCGTCGTTTTTCCGGCATCTATATGAGCCGCAATACCGAATTTTCTTTGAAATTTTAAGTCTGCCATTATATATAATTAAAGTATTTTCTTTTTGGTGCGCAAAGGTACCAAATTTTCCGCAATAATGCGTAAAACAGGCTGCCTGTTGTCCACTTATATAAGTCTCATGCATACATCCATATAGTTTGCGCTGGCTGCTTTTGTAAAGCGTATAATCCATGCAAAAAAAATCCCCCGGAAAGCGGGGGAAACAGGTAATATGAATGAATTCTGTTATATTCTGAAATGAGCAAAAGCTTTATTGGCTTCTGCCATCCTGTGTGTGTCTTCTTTTTTCTTGAAAGCTCCGCCTTCGCCCTTACTTGCTGCCAGGATTTCACCGGCCAGTTTATCGGCCATGCTTTTTCCGTTTCTTTCACGGCTATAACGTATCAGCCATTTAATGCTCAGCGAAATCTTGCGGTCGGCACGTACTTCTGCAGGAATCTGAAAAGTAGCGCCCCCGATACGACGGCTTCTTACTTCAACGGCCGGAGTCACATTATTCAGGGCCCTTCTCCAGATTTCATAACCGTTTTCATTGGATTGTTTGGAAACGCGGTCAATGGCATCATAAAATAGCCCAAACGCAGTATTCTTTTTACCCTGCCACATCAGGTTGTTTACAAAACGCGTAACCAGGACATCATTATATTTTGCGTCCGGAGCGAGTAGTAATTTTTTGGCCTGTGTTTTCCTCATGAGTTATTTGAAATTAAATTTTTATTATTTCTTAGCGGCTGGTTTTGCACCGGCTTTTTCCTTTTTGGTTCCATACTTAGATCGGCTTTTCTTACGATCCTTTACGCCTGCAGTATCCAATGATCCTCGAACGATATGATAACGAACTCCGGGAAGATCTTTTACACGGCCTCCACGGATCAGGACAATGGAATGCTCCTGCAGGTTATGACCTTCGCCCGGAATATAAGCGATCACTTCAATTTTGTTGGTCAGCCGCACTTTAGCCACTTTACGCAAGGCTGAATTAGGTTTTTTAGGCGTGGTAGTATATACACGGGTACATACACCGCGTCTCTGCGGGCAGCTGTCCAGAGCCCTGGACTTGCTTTTCGCGCGGATGATCTCTCTTCCTTTTCTAACTAATTGCTGTATAGTTGGCATTCCGAACCTGTTTGAATTTTGGGACGGCAAAGGTAACGGCCGGGCCGGGATTCTCCAAATTAATGTTGATCTTAAACTTTTACCAGCCAGCCATGTATATCGGGTCTTTTGCCTTCCCTGATTTCCGTGAGGATTTTCTTGGCTTCCGGAGCTACCTGGTAAGCCGCAACGTCCAGATACATGCTGTAATCCTTATATCGCAGTTCCTTAAGAGGAGAAATCGTGGCTGCGGTTCCCGAACCGAAGATCTCAGTTAGTTTTCCGCTGCGGTGCCCCTCAACAACCTCGTCAATATTGATTCTCCTTTCTTCTACTCTTAAGCCCTGTTCGCGCAGGACCTGGATCACACTGTCGCGGGTAACACCTTCCAATATGGTCCCTTCGTCAAGCGATGGTGTTACAACTGTTTTTCCAAAAACAAAAAATACATTCATGGTACCAACTTCCTGCAACCATTTATGCTCAAAAGCATCAGTCCATAAAACCTGGTCATAACCCTGGGCCCTTGCTTCAGAAGTTGCCTTGAGAGCTCCTCCATAGTTTCCGGCATTTTTAGCAAAGCCCACACCCCCCGGTGCTGCCCGTGTATATTTTTCTTCTACATAGATCTTCATAGGCGCCGCGTAATATGGCCCTGTGGGACTAAGCAGGATCATGAATTTATATGTTTCCGAAGCTTTTACTCCCAATGCAGCGTCTGTTGCAAACATGAAGGGTCGTATATACAATGAGTATTCTTCTTTAGCCGGAATCCATTCTTTGTCTATTTCTACAAGCTGACGCATGCCTTCAATAAAAATATCTTCTGGCACTAAAGGCATATCCATTCTCTCCGCAGAGATATTAAAACGTTTCAGGTTGTCATAAGGACGATAAATAAAAGCTTCCCCGCTTTTACTCCTGTAGGCTTTGATGCCCTCAAATATTGACTGGCCATAATGAAGGGCCATCAGGGAAGGTTCAAATGAAATTGGCTGATAGGGTTTGATGGAAACCATTTGCCATTCGCCGTTGGAATAATCTGCTTCCAGCATATGGTCACTGAAATATTTACCAAATGGCAGGTGATTGAAATCCATTTCATTCAGTCTGCTTTTCTTTACCCTGGTAACCTGTATATCCACCGTCTCCATCATAAATGCTATTTTTGATAATACAAAGAAACAAAACATTCCCGGAGCATACAAAACCACTCATCTTATATTTTCTTACCTTTTATGGGAATCAATCATATCCGGCTTTCTGCAGAATTAATAGCAGTTCTCTACCCTGAAACGCTGGTAACAGAAAATGGTCCGGATCCGGATTATCCTTTCTTAGGAAAAAATCTCCTTTCCATTTGTTTTCTGGTTAGTTACCCTGAAGATGAATTTATTCCCGATGACCAGCTTGTTTTTTTACAGAAAATCCTGATAGCCTGCAAACTCACTCTGAATGATATCGCTCTGATCAATACGAAACGGACTCCGGTGGAACTGCCGGTTTTGAAAACCCGGCTTCAACCCCGGATTATTTTCTTTTGGGGTACTTCGCCAGCTGTAGCCGGATCAAAACTAAATTTTCCTGATATGACAATTTCTACCTGGGAAAATATCCGGATTCTTCCGGTAATGGAGGCAGAATTGATGAGCAGGGATAATCCCGGGGGACTTGAATTGAAGAAGAATTTATGGATCGCCCTTAAAAAATTATTTAACCTGTGAAGCTGATTTTCGCAAGTAATAATGCTTACAAACTCCGGGAATTTCGTTCAGCTGTCGGATCAAAAATGGAAATTATCTCACTGGCTGAAGCAGGTATTCAAAAAGAAATTCCCGAACCTTTTGATACTTTAAAGGAAAATGCCAAAATAAAAGCACAAACCATCCACCAGCTTAGTGGTGGAGAAAATTGTTTCAGTGAAGATACAGGACTCGAAGTGGATGCCCTCGGCGGTGAGCCGGGTGTTCATAGTGCACGATATGCAGGAGAGCCCGTTTCTGCTGAAAATAATATCCGCAAACTTCTGAGAGCACTGGCTGATTCAACCAACAGACGTGCCCGGTTTATTACTTTGATTTGTTTGATACTGGAAGGCCGGGAATATTTTTTTGAGGGGCGCTGTGAAGGGCAGATTCTTCGTTCACCTGCAGGAACAGAAGGTTTCGGTTACGATCCTGTTTTTTTACCGGATGGTTCACATAAAAGTTTTGCTGAATTGAATGCGGAAGAAAAAAATAAATTCAGTCACCGGCGTAAAGCTGCCGACCTGCTGATCGCATATTTAAAAACAAGATTGATTCAATAAATTATATGTCCAGAATTAAAATCGATCTGCCCGAAACTTTTGTATTCAGCACATCTATTCCAGTCCAAATCACGGATCTCAATTATGGTGCTCATGTCGGGAATGATAAAGTCCTTTCTTTCCTTCATGAAGCGCGCGTCCGGTATCTTCAATCACTGGGATACACTGAATTCAATATGGAAGGGATTGGATTAATTATGTCAGATGCCGCACTTATATTTAAAAATGAAATGTTTTATGGGGACTCACTACTGATCAGTATTCAGCCAACAGAAGTCAGTCGAATGGGTTTCGAACTGGTTTATAAAATTGAAAAAAAATCGGAAGCACAATTACTCCCAGTGGCATTTGCAAAAACTACTATGATTTGCTATGATTATAGTCTGAAGAAAGTCGTCTCATTACCGGAAGCCGCAAGAAAAAAACTCAATACCTGACACATAATAAATGCATTAAGCCTTACGCGTTAAGCCTTACGCGTTAAGCCTTACCTTTCTTATTCCAGATATCCCAGCTGGCCTCTGCCTGTATCGCGAGCATATCGGCGCCGTTTTTTGTGCGCGCCCCCGCGAGTTCACCCTTTTCAAGAAATAAAGTTTTGGAAGGATTGTATACCAGGTCAAAAAGATAATGTCCCCGCCCTATCCATTGATATGGAATCGGTGGATAAACTTCTGTTTTAGGATGCATTCCCACGGGTGTGGTATTTATTATTAGGGGATGTGATTCCAGTATTTCACGACTTAGTTCTTCATAAGTTATCCGGCCGTCATGAAGCGATTTATTCCGTGTAACAAACAAATATTCAATGCCTGTTTTTTTTAGAACCCAGGCAACAGCCTTGGATGAACCACCGGTACCAAGGATCAGGGCGCTTTTATCAGCTATTCTTAATTTTTCCTTTAATGAATTTTCAAAACCAATTACATCAGTATTATATCCTGTAAGTTCTCCGTTTAAGATTTTAATACAATTACAGGCTGCAATTTCTTCCACTACCTGGTTTTTTTTATGCAGAAAAGAAATCACCGATTCCTTATACGGTATAGTAACGTTGAGCCCATTTAATTCCGGATCTTTTAGAATATCCGAAAGGGCAGATATCGAAGGAATTTCATAATTCGAATACGCGCAATCTTCAATGGATTCACGGTGGAATTTTTCCCTGAAATATTTTCCGGAAAAAGAATGGCCCAGCGGATAACCGATCAGGCCGAACTTTCTCATTTGACTTCCTTTTTATTCTTATCCAGAAAAAGATCAAATGTGTCTCCCCGTAGTCCTATACGCATTGCTTCAAGTGCAATCATTTCATTGGGAGCAATATTTCCCAGATTCACATTAGATCCTATGAGTTCAATAAAATATAACTGCTGTGATTTCTGCGGTGCTTCCCATAGAATTTTTTCTGAGGGAATTTTAGTTAGTATTTCCTGTACAAGTCCTTCGCGTACTTCACCGGTTCCTCTGTAGATCCCGACATTACCGGCTTCGCGGGCTTCTGCAATGACATATCTGGCACCCGCATCTAATTCGGCCTGCATAAGTTCAATCCATTTATATGGGGGAATGATATGAGCAGCATCCTTACTACCGACTTCACTAAGTACAGTTCCATATTGTGTAAGTCTTTCAATCAGCTTACATTTTTCTTTGTGATCAATGTCAACCGAACCGTCGCTTACTTCCATATAACCTACCTTGTAATCATTACAAATCCGGATATAGTCTTCCAGCTGGCCCCTGATTAAAAATGCTTCAAACAGGGTTCCTCCAAAATAGATGGGAATCCCGGCATCTCGGTATACCTGCAGTTTCTTCTGAAGATTCGGGGTAACATAAGATGTACCGAATCCAAGTTTAACCACGTCCACATAGGGTTCTGCAATGCTCAGGAAATTTTTGGTTTCTTCTATGCTTAATCCTTTATCCATTACCATGGTAATACCATGATTCCGGGGTTTGTTGTTTCTCTCCGGCATCTGACTCAGTGAAAAATTCATCGACAATAATTTCGTTTTGGAAATTCAGGAGGCGCAAAAATAAGGAAGATTTACCTTTTCCGGTAACGCGCGATCACATCTACAATAGATTGCGATTGAAGTAAAGACGGATTAAGTGCAATCATTTTCTTTAACAACTTCGGTGAGCGGGCCAATGCTTTGTCCAGGTGAATCAAACCTTCTTTTGACTTCCCCATGGCAAAATAAATGGCACTCATATAAAATGTGAGCAGTGGTTTTTCGCCTATTACCCGCATGGCCTGTTGCACCTGTTCCAACGCCTCCTTATACAGCTCGGCCAGGTACAGGCAGCGTACTAGCGCTTCCCAACCTGAAATATTTTTTTGTCTTAAACGCACAACGGTCCCGAAAGCCTGAATTGCTTCCCTGAATTCCATGAGCTGCACTTTGCATTCCCCAAGCGCCAGATGGTATTCGGGATGTTTGCCCTGAATTCGAATGGCAGATTCAAGTTGTTTAACTGCATTTGTCCACTGACCCTCGTTGAGGTAGGTACAGGCAATTTTATAAATCAATTTACTATCGTCCTGATTGAGATGGGAGGCCTTCCGGTAATAAAAACGAGCCTGTGCAAATTGTCTTTGTTTATCATAACAATGCCCAATGGCTTCATAAATAACGTCCTCTGGTTTTGAAAGTTCGAGAACCCTTTCCAGGCTCTCAATCGCTTCTCTGTATTTACGTAAACGGATAAACGCATCGCCCATATTACGGTAAGCGTAATCAAATTTTTCATCAATGGCTACCGCATATTTATAAGCGTCCACCGCTTTCTCATATAATTTCAATCCCTGGTAAGCAGCTGCGAGGTTAAACCAGGCAAGTTCCGAATAAGGATTTTCTTCAATTATATTTTGATGAAGGCGAATGCTTTCTTCATTTCTGCCGGTAAAATCGGTCCAGAAGCAAATCTTATATAGTGCTTCTTCATTTTCGCAATCCTGTTCGAGAATCCACCGCAAACAGTCAAATATTTTATCAAACTCCTCATAATCGTCGTATACGTCGGCGAGTTCAAAGAGTAGTTCGATCCTTTCTCTTCCTTCAAAATGATTGAGGGCTTCCTGTAATAAAACAACTGCTTTTTCCTGCTGATCCAACGCCAGATATGCATCTGTTTTGAGAATATAGAGGTTGATATCGTTTGAATCCAGTAGTTCCACCTTTTCCAGGACCTTGAGGGCTTCCGCATATTTACGGGTTGCAATGAGCAGATCTGCTTTGCGGATATGAAGAACGGAAGAAAACGGGTATTGTTCAATCCCTATTTCCACCGCCTCCAGGGCATGGGGAAATTCTTCTTTTCCGTCATAATAGTCAATGATTTTTTCGAAACAATCTTCATCAAGAAAGCTGTGTTTCCGGCCATTTTTAAGTGCACTGTATTGTTTCAGCAATTCCCTGATCTCATCCTGCTCGGGTTGGTATGGATTTTCTTTCATTTAAGATGGTTATACTAAATTAATTTATAATCCCTTAACCACAAATTAATTATGCCAGGCAACGAGGGCTTTGTTTTATTCGTATTTGTTGGAATATAGGGGGGTTTTTCACAAAAACGGCACAGATTGTGTTAAAATAACCCGATAAAACCCTTTTTTAAGTTAAAGAATACTAAAATTTTTATTGTATCTTTGTCAGTGATGAATTCTCTTAATTATAAACCCTCTTTTCCAAACACGCTGCGTCTGACTGCAATGGGATTGTTTCTTTTTGCAGTAACAGCGCTTGCATTTGCAAGCAAAGGAGGCGGAGAAAAGAAAAAGCATCACGAATTTGAAAACAGCTTTACCCCGATTAATGCAGCTTCTTCATTTACATTGAAGAAAGCACCACTTTATAGCGGTAGTTCTGTTACTTTTCAACCTCAGAATAATAATCATATCTCGTTAAATGCTATGATTACTTATCAACGGGGAAATACAACGTTCATACTTCCTTATCAATACAAAGTTAATATCACTCCCGATATAGATTTCAGTACCAGGTCCAATCTACAGTTCCTGGGTGTTCGCATACAAATGCCCAAGTAAGCGCAAAGCCTAAAGCTCAAAGCCTAAAGCTTCTTTTAAGCTTAAAGCCTAAAACTTCTTTTTAGATCCTCGATCAGAAATTTTAAAGATTTACCCATTTCAAATTAATTATAGCTTTTGAATGAAGTTTTATTCAATATTAATCTTAGGCTCAAAATAATTTTGAGCTTTAGGCTTTGAGCTTTAGGCTTTAAGCTTATTGCGCTTTCAGTTTCAAACTTTCTTCATAAGTCATTTCCCTGTATCCGCTGGTAGGGATATCAAATTTAGATGCAGGCACCGGGTTGAGGTTGATGGATGAAAGGGAATATTTAATACGGAGATCCCCTTTTTTCATTTCATATTCCAATGGTAATCCATCCAGGTTTTTAAATGCAGGATCATAGCTTTTATTCGCCGGTATTAAATCCCGTGTATAGAAGACCGTTATCTCCAAACCATCGGGTGTGGATGCATTAGCACCCGTACAATTATATCCTGCAATGGTCTTTGTTTCATTAGTCTTTGTGAAATTCAGATTGAGAAACCGTTTATTTTTCTGATTCCAGTTTTCTTCATTCATCCGAATCAGAAGTTTCTGTCCATTCACTTCTTTGAGAAGTACACCGGTGCCGGATTTGGAATCAAAAATAATGACAGAAGAAAACAAATTGCTCGTCACTTCGGAACGATATAAATTTCCTTTCAGAAAATAGCCGGTTGTGGAACTAATTTTCTTATTTGAATCCTGCGTATTGGTAATTACTGAATTGTATAATAAACTGAGGTCGCCTACACGTTTTTGAGAATACCCCGCAAAAGACAGAATCAACAAACCAACCAATAGCCATTTTTTATTCATGACGTAAATTAACTATTAGTATCCACTCCCATACTCCCATACTCCCATACTTGTTTTATGACTTCCCCTTCGACTGCTGAATCTTTTTCTGTGCTTCCTGCATTTGCTCAAACCGCTCCTGCCATTTGGGTTTCGTTTTTGGTTTGGTTCGGTTTGCCTGAAGTTTAGCAAGGATTTTATCGTGGTCGATAATATAATTCTGAATTACAAATTGCAGGATCAGCGTTATCAGGTTGGAAACGGTGTAATACCAGGTCAGGGCTGCAGGCAACCGGTTGAAGAAAAGAAGTAACATCACCGGCATGATATATGGCATGTATTTCATGGCCGGATTGCTTTGATCGGGTGTCATACTCATGCCATAAAGCGATATCAGGAAGCTCGTAATAACTGCCAGTGTTGCGAAGAGGCTGATATGGTCCCCATAAGCCGGTATGGTAAAACCCATTTTCACCACAACATCATAAATGGAAAGGTCATGTGCCCATAAAAACGGCTGACCACGTAATGCTACATTAGAATTAAAGAAACTGAACAGGGCAAAGAATATAGGGATCTGCAATAATGCCGGTATGCAACCTCCCAGCGGATTAACACCTGCTTCTCTGAATAATTTCATTTGCTCCACACCCATTTGCTGTTGATCACCCCCTGTTTTTTTCTTAAGTATGTCAATCTCCGGACGAAGAGCTTTCATTTTTGCTCCACTCAGGTAGCTGCTGTATACCAGTGGAGATGTAAGAAGGCGGATGAATAATGTCAGCAATAAAATAACAATACCGTAACTGGCTACAAATTTATGGAAGAAGTTAAAAACCGGCATGATGATATACGTGTTGATCGGCCGCACAAAAGAATACATATCGCGGCCCAGATCTACAATACGATCCATATTCGGACCAGCTTCCTTCAGAATATGATAATCATTAGGGCCAAAATACCATTGAAAGTTAAGTGTGGCCGCTGCTCCCGGTAATTTTGTCTGAAGGTGCACATCGGCAATTCCCAGCATATTGGATGTATCTGAAACTTCCCGGTGCCATTGAATATCACCACCCGTAAAATTATTTTTTGCAATCAGGGTTCTGTTAAAAAACTGCTGAACAACTGACACCCATTGCACAGGTTTTTCAAAAGTTTTTTCTGTTTTTGATGAAATATAATCGAACTCATTGTCGGTTGAAAAGCAAACATTGGTCAGTCTTTTTTCATAATAAACATAAACCTGTGTTTTTTTCATTTCCGAATGCCAGTCGATGTTGAGGTTATTTTGAGAAAATAACTGACCGGCACCGGTAGTAGTTAGATTCCAGTCAACCAGATAACTGTCCGGATGAATTACAAACTGGTGTTCAATAGAAACTCCATTGGGTGCAGGAAGTGAATAGGTAATGATCTGTGTGCCATCAGCAGATTTTTCTATCCTGGCTTCATTGAAATACAAATCAGAGATCTGGGCAGTCTGATTCGAGGCAGTATTTATTGGATAACTCAGCCGGTTGCCCAGGCTGGAATCCATCAGTTGAACAAGACTGCTGTCGTATAATTTAAATTTCTTTAGAATGACTTCTTTCGGCTGACCTCCCTTATTACTGAAAACGATTTTCAGGAGATCGTTTTCAACCGTCATCAGCTTTTCACTACCACCAATCGCTTTGTTGAATCCTGTCAGTGAATCTCCCGATGCAACTTTAACCTTCACTGAATCCTGAACTACATGTAATGCTTCCTGTATCTTTTTCACGGCAGCAAGAGAATCAGCCTGTTGCAACTTTTGTCTTTCCAGCTGTTGGCTGTTTTTCGTGGCCGTGAACAAATAAATAAACAATAAGAGTCCCAACAAAACAAAACCGATAACCGTATTACGATCCATTCCCATTTTACGCTCCATTTAAGGAGTGCAAAGATAGGGGGATCTTAGTCTTTATGGGTAAGGCTTCCACCACCACTTGAATTAACTGACACCACAGTAGCAGTCCCTTTATAAGACACACTCCCTCCGCCGCTTGACTCTACACTTATTTGTTTATTCACGGTAAGTTCTGCATCACTTCCACCACTTGAATTAATTCTGGCAATATCGGTAACCAGGCCGTACCCTTTTAACCTTCCTCCGCCACTGGACTCTAAATTCAGGTCTTTAACCTTACCGGTAAGTTCCACACCGGATCCACCGGATTGTCCAATATTCAAACGATTGGCATTTAAATTTCCTTTTAAATTACCGCCGCCTGAAAGTTCAACCCTCAGGTCATCTGCAGTTATCAAACCTTTAAGGAAAATATCACTGCCTCCGGATGCTCCCAGAAATTTGAGATTGTTTAAGGAAACATAGGCTTTCATTTTAGCATTTCCCGACCCTTCATTGAAGTTATCCTCAAGATATATTCTCAGGACGCCATGAACCACTTCAGTAATGATTCGATCACGTAATTCGTTGGTCGATGCACTAACTGAAACAGATTCGGGGCCATTGCTGAGATAAAGGTCAATTCCATGGGAAACTTCCACGCCGGTAAATCCCGATACTTTACGCGTCTGCACATTGTCGGTCTGACTATAACCGGCAAGCAGGGTAAATATGGCCAGCCCGGTAAAAATGATTTTTTTCATGTTTTAATTTTTAAATAGATGATAGAAAGACAGGCGAAACCTAAAAATGTTGCATGGCTTTATTTTAATTTGATGTGATCAAAAGTGTGCCGGTTCCTTATATTTGTGTTGCCGGCGGAAAACCGGCTCAGTAAAGTTCCCGGGGTGCTGAATCCTCCTGCTGAAAGGGGAGTATAAGGCTGAGATAATACCCGTAGAACCTGAACAGGATAATGCCTGCGCAGGGAAGGTTGCTTCTTTTCCTCCTCTTTCGTTCGCATTTTCCAACTTTTCTGCCTTCATTCAAATCAGTTGGAAAATGAAATCAGTATTAATTCCCCTTGCTTTTATGTTTTTGGCTCTTCAAGCCTTATGTCAGTTCCCATCCAATAAGGACAGCCTGAATAAACAGGTAAATGATTCTATAAGAATAAAAAATCCCGGCCTGTTCCTTGATCCCGTTGAAATTACAGCGATCCGGGCGAATGATAAATCACCCTTTACAAAAGTCAACCTGGGAGTAGCCCAAATCGCAAAATTAAATAACGGTCAGGACCTTCCTTATATCCTTGACCAGACACCTTCAGTAGTTGTGAATTCTGATGCCGGAAACGGTATCGGTTACACCGGAATCTCGATCAGGGGCACCGATGCTTCCAGGATCAATATGACCCTGAATGGGATACCCTATAATGACGCAGAATCCCAATCAATTTATTTTGTTGACCTGCCTGATTTCGCTTCTTCTACCAATAGTATCCAGATTCAGCGGGGTGTGGGCACTTCTTCAAATGGTGCGGGTGCCTTTGGTGCAAGTATGAATTTTTCTACCAACGCATTCCTGCCCAATCCTTATGTTGAATTCAATAATAGTTTCGGATCATTCAATTCATGGAAAAATACGCTGAAGGCAGGAACCGGACTTATCGACGGTCATTTTACAGTCGATATGCGCCTCTCGCGAATAAGCAGTGATGGTTTTATTGACCGTGCCACAAGCGATTTGAAATCTGCTTATTTCTCGGCAGCATATATTTCAAAGAAAACTTCACTTCGCTTTAATATCATCATGGGTTCTGAAAAAACTTACCAGGCATGGAATGGTGTTCCAGCTGCTAAACTTTATGGTGACAGTGCTGTACTGGAACAGGAATACCTGGATAATTCCGGTTATCCGGGTGCACTGTATAATTCACCCGGAGATTCCGCAAATCTTTTTAATTCCAAAAGAAGGACCTATAATTATTTCACGTATTCAAATCAAACCGATAATTATATACAAAATCATTACCAGTTATTTTTCAACCAGGAAATCTCCAGTTCACTCCATGCCAATTTAGCCGCCTTCCTTACAAGAGGATATGGATATTATGAGGAATATATCTATCAGGGCTTTTACAGTGATTACGGTATTACAGGCCCGGTTTATGGAAATGATACAATTACCAGTACAAACCTCATCAGGCAGAGGTGGCTAAGTAATTATTTCTATGGCGGAATATATTCTCTCCAGTATCAAAAGAAAAATACTGACCTGGTACTGGGTGGCGGCTGGACCGAATACGACGGACAGCATTATGGAAATATCATTTGGGCACAGGAAGGCGGTATTCAGCCCGATTATGAATATTATAACAACCCGGCCAAAAAAACAGATTTCAATGTTTATATGAAATGGCAGGAGCAACTTGGAAAATGGTTCACCAGTTTTGTCGATCTGCAATACAGGCATGTATACTACAGAATAAATGGCTTTGATAATACCGATAGCGACACGATTATCAATAATTATAATTTCTTTAATCCGAAGGCAGGTTTATCCTATAACCGGGGCCCGTTGCAGGCTTATTTTTCATTTGCACGGGCCACGCATGAACCCAATCATGACGATTTTCAAACGGGGCTGAACCAACAACCGGTGCCTGAAACCGTCAATGATTTTGAACTTGGGCTTAATAAAAAAACAGTGGTTTACAATTGGGGAATTACCGCATATTATATGTTGTATAAAAACCAACTCGTACTCACGGGAAAAATAAATGATGTTGGCGAATATACCAGAACCAATACGCCCCAAAGCTGGAGGCTGGGGGTAGAACTGCAGGGAGGGATTAAACCGGTCAGCTGGTTTCAGGCATCCGGAAACCTGACCCTCAGTCAAAATAAAATTTCAGACTATACTGCTTATGTGGATGATTATGATAACGGCGGGCAGGTAAGTACCACATATAAGAAAACTGATATTGCGCTATCTCCAAATATTATTGCAGCTGCAACTATCAGCTTTTATCCGGTTAGTGCACTGGAAATTAGTCTTCCCGCTAAATTTGTTGGCAGCGAATACCTGGATAATTCAGAAAGTGAACAGAAGAAAATTTCAGATTACTATTTACAGCAGGTTCGAATTATTTATACACCCAAAATCAGAACAACCGGAGAAGTCAATTTTATATTTTATCTGAACAATGTGTTCAATAAAAAATATGAAGCAACAGGATATACCTACGGATACTATTCAGGCGGCGCACTGGTCAATGAAAACTTTCTGTTCCCGCAGGCTGGAACAAATTTTATTTTCTCCGTTAATATCAAAATTTAATAAGCCCAAAACCAAAAGCTTAAGACCTAAAACTTCTTTTTAGATCTCCAATTTTTAATTCTTAAATTATTAAATTGGCTTTAGGCTTTAAGCTTTGGGCTTTAGGCTTTAAGCTTTAAGCTTTCTGCCAGGCAAGCATTCCTCCCTGAAGATTTTTAGTATGAGTGAAGCCCAGCATATCGAGAATCTGGCAGGCCTGGCCGCTTCGGTTTCCGCTGCGGCAATAACAAATAAGCTCCTGTTCTTTCAAAGCCTCCAGTTCACCAATATCCATGGCCTGAATTTTACCCAGCGGTACCAGTATACCTCCGATATTGAATTCATTGTGCTCAGATATTTCGCGTACATCAACAAGATTTATTTTTTCTCCGTTTGAAAGACGATCCTTTAATTCGGCTACAGTGATCAATTGCATTTTTTCGGATTTGACAGGTAATTAATTTACTTTCTTAACCGCACTGCTATCAACAATACGTTCTTTTTTTTGAGCCGAGAGCCAAAGATCAATAATTTGTCCCTGCCGAATATGGTTTATCTGTTTCTCATAATCATAACGGTCAGGATTCTGGCGGTATACAAATGCATTCATTGTATCCGCAACATCAGCATCGGGCACCACAGATCCTACAATCAAACCCGCCTCACTGATCGAAGAACGGGCTTCCCTATAACTGAGACCAAAAAGATCCGGAACAATGAATTCAAGACCTACTCCATTTCCAAGTACCAGGGTAATCTCACTTCCCTGCTGGATTTTGGTGCCTGGTTTAATGCTTTCTCCCTTATATATCTGATCGAGTACGGAGTTACGTGCAAAATCCGGTTTAAATAGAGTATCTCCAAGTTTCAGGCCATACCGGCGCAGAACCATTTCTGCATTACGGAAGGTCATACTGAGCAGGTTCGGCATATCTACTTCAGGTGCCAGGGCACGGTTAATTGTCAGGTAAACCGTACGGTTTACTTTGACAAGGTTATCCGCTTCGGGAAATTGTTTAATAACCTGTAATGGGGGTATCGTATCGTTGTAAATCGAATCCTGGATCTGGATTTCAAAACCCTGGGATTCGAGCGTTTTCCTCGCCTCGTCTATGGATTGACCCACGACTGCGGGAATTTTCATCGTCTTCCCATGATGGGTTATAATGTCAAGTGAGCCCAGGAAAATGAGAAGAAGGACGACCAGAAATATAAATCCGGCCAGGATATTAACCCATAATGGTTTGCTGGTCAAAAATCGGAACACAGAGTTGGATTTAAATGGAAAGATAATATATCAGGTTCAGGATTTATTAGCCCTTGATAAAGCGTCTTCAATCAACGCTGAATAGAATTGTTTTAGTGTCCAACCTTTCGCTCTTACCTGTTGCGGAACCACAGATGCGGCTGTTTGTCCGGGCACTGTATTAATTTCAAGCATATAAGGCTCGCCCTTAGCTTCATTATAGATCATATCTATCCGTACAACCCCGTTACAGTTAAAGACCTGGTAAATTTTTTTGGCCGTACGTCTCACCTTCTCAGCTATGGCATCATCCAAAACTGCCGGGGTGGTTTCTTCCGAAAAACCGGGTGAATATTTCGCCTCAAAATCAAAAAAATCTTTATCAGTCTTTACTTCGGTAATTGGAAGTACTATTATCTCATCTATCGTTCGAAAAACACCAACAGTGAATTCCCTTCCGCTGATGAATTCCTCAACAAGGACTTCGTTATCTTCCTTAAATGCTTTCTTAAGGGCAGCATCAAGTTCTTCTTTCCTGTTTACTTTGGACATGCCAATACTGGAACCTCCATTATTTGGTTTTACAAATACGGGTAATGTGATCTTTCCGGCCAATTCTGCACCTGCGGGATTATCCTGTTTGAATAAATGAACGGAATTGGAAACACTGATTCCTGCAAAAGCCGCAACGGCTACCGTATAACGTTTATTAAATGTTATTGCAGAAGTAGCCGCATTGCAGGTAGTATATGGAAGATTCATCAGATCGAAATAACCCTGAAGTTTACCGTCTTCTCCCGGGGTACCGTGAATACCGATCAATACGGCATCGAACATAATTTTTTTACCATCTATCCGGAGGGAAAAATCATTTTTATCAACCTGAATCTTCTTCCCGTTTTTTCCGGGATGAAACCATTCAGCAGCTGTGATATCTATGCGGTATACATCATAAATACTTTTATCTACTTCAGCTTCCATCGTGATGGCGCTCTTATAAGAAACTTCTGCTTCGCTGGAATATCCACCGGTTACGAATGCAATAACCTTTTTCATGTATTGGGTTTAAATACTTGCCGCTATCAGAGATGCAGTTTTTCTTTTTTTGCCAGCAATTCTTCTACTGTTTCACGATACATTTCATCGGGGATACAAACATCTACAGGACAAACGGAAGCGCATTGTGGTTCTTCATGAAAACCCTGGCATTCGGTACATTTATTTGGAACAATATAATAGACATCTGCGGCAATTGGGCTGTTGCGCTGGTTGGCATCTATAACTGTGCCATCCATAAGTTTAAATGGTCCTTTTACGGATGAACCATCTGCAATGGCCCATTCCACACCACCTTCATAAATTGCATTATTTGGACATTCGGGTTCGCAGGCCCCGCAATTGATACATTCATCTGTTATCTTAATCGCCATAATATTGTTACAGTTTGGAAGTGAATAGATTTAATTTCGCATCATAAAGATAATCTGAAATATGGATTTGGAGAACCGGATCAGCCTGCTCGTAAAACTAGGTGAATTTATGCAATCCGGAGATGCAAACTGGGAAGCTGCTAAAACCAAAACTTTCCATCATAATCCATGGTTTATACCCGAATTTATTGAAAGAGCTGTAAATAATACCGTATCTCATTTTCTGCAACCGGAATTACTTGAAAAATGGATAAAGGATTATAATTTCCCTGCGCAAAATGATAGTCCTAAAAATGTAGGAATCGTCATGGCCGGCAATATTCCACTGGTCGGCTTTCATGATTTTATGTCCTGTTTTCTGAGTGGTCACAGGCAATATATCAAGCTGTCTTCCAAAGATCCCTGGCTTATTCCTGCAATCATAGATTTTCTAATAAAAAATAATCCTGCGATTGCTGAAGAAATTCAGATTACACCGATGTTAAAAGGAATGGATGCATATATCGCAACGGGCAGCAATAATTCTGCAAGATATTTCGATTATTATTTTGGGAAATATCCAAATCTGATCCGCCGTAACAGAACATCCATTGCCCTGCTGGAAGGTAATGAAACAAAGGAAGAACTCGGAAAGCTGGCAGACGATGTGTTTCTTTACTTTGGCCTGGGCTGCCGCAATGTTACCCGGATCCATGTTCCGGAAAATTACGATTTTATTCCCCTTTTACAGACTTTCAGAAAATACCAGTGGATGGCCGACCACCATAAATACAAAAATAATTATGATTATCGCCTTTCGCTTGCAATCCTGAATAAGCTATTTTACATGACGAATGAATGTCTGATCATGGTTGAGAATGAATCTCCCTTTTCGCCTATTTCCGTTTTACATTATGTCTTTTATAAGGAACAGAAAACCTGGTTGCCACCCGGTGAATCAGAAAACCTTCAGTGCATAGTAGGCAGGAAATACCTTCCCTTTGGGCAAAGTCAGGAACCCGGTCTTGAGGATTATGCCGACGGGGCAGATACCTTGAAATTTTTACAGTCGTTCTGAATCTATGTCAGCCATTGCATGCTAAAATTTCTTTTGTAAATTTGGGGGACTGCCATCTACGAAGGTCTTAGTAAATTATTTGTTAAACTGAACAGATGGTAATAACGTAAGAACATTCCAAACGTTACTTTGAAGTACAGAGTATGAACGATCAGGCATGCCATTTGACAGGTGTAATTCCTGATTACTTAAAAAAATAAAAATAATGAAATTGAAACAAGTTGCCGGCATTGTATTTATCAGTGCAGCTACCACCCTCATCAGCTTGTGGGGTTACAAACATTTTAATCCAAGTGGAAACACCTATGTATATGCTCAGGATTCCACCAAGGTTCCGGCGAATTACGCCAAGTTTTTTGATGGTGCGAAGTCAACCGGTCCGGCAGACTTCGTAGATGCTGCCAGTGCAGCAATTCCTGCCACAGTACATATTAGAACGAAAACTGTGCGCACGGTAAGTAATAACCTTCCAAGAAAAAACCCTTTCTCAGATCTTTTTGGAATCGATCCCAACGACTTTTTTGGAGATCGTTCCCGGTCTATGCCTGAAATGGGTTCCGGATCAGGAGTAATTATCAGTGAGGACGGTTATATCGTAACTAATAACCACGTTGTGGATGGTGCTGATGAAGTAACTGTTACACTGAGCAACAAGAAATCTTTTAAAGCTAAAGTAGTTGCAACGGATCCCAGTACCGACCTGGCCGTAGTTAAAGTAGAAGCAAAAGGATTGCCATTTCTTCTTTATGGAAATTCTGATGACGTAAAAGTCGGACAGTGGGTTCTTGCAATCGGATATCCATTGTCACTGGAAACAACTGTTACAGCAGGTATTGTAAGTGCAAAAGGAAGATCCATAGATATCAACAGCCGCCAAAGTGTTGCTCCTGTAGAATCTTTTATTCAGACAGACGCTGCAGTAAATCCTGGAAACAGCGGTGGACCCCTGATCAATCCGCAGGGACAGCTGATTGGAATTAATTCAGCCATTGCATCCCCCACCGGATCTTATGCAGGTTACTCGTTTACCATTCCGGTGAATATTGTAAAGAAAGTAGTTACAGATCTTGTCAAATATGGCACAACGCAAAGAGCTTACCTGGGTATAGAATATGCCCGTGATAATCTTAGCGATGACCAGAAAAAAGAACATGGTATCAAGGAAGATGCGGAAGGAGTGTATATTATGAATGTTCGTGAAAAAGGAGCTGCCGCAAAAGCAGGTCTAAAGGAAGGAGATCTGATTACCAAGCTGAATGGTATTCCTGTCAATACCGGTTCCGAACTCGTCGGCCAGATTGCAATTTATCGTCCGGGTGATAAAATCAAAATCGCATATAAAAGAAATGGGGCCGAATCTGAAGTTCTTGTAACACTCATGAACAACAGCGGAAACATGGACGTGGTAAAGAATTCTGCATTTGAAAAACTGGGAGCCGAACTTCAGCCGCTTCAGAAATCAGATGCAGCCAAACTGAATGTAAAAGGCGGTATCGTGGTTACATCTATAAGCGATAAAGGTTTATTCAGTAAAACAAGAATGGAAGAAGGATTCGTTATCCTGAAAGTAAATGGCCAGGAAGTGAGTTCAGTTGAAGAATTCCGTAAGATCGTTGAACAGGCAGGAAATGGATCATTGAAACTGGAAGGTGTTTATCCGGGTTATGATGGATCATTCACTTATCCTTTAAAATTGAATGACGAGTAAAGCTTAAGGCCCAAAGCGTAAAGCTTAAAGCCCAAAGTTTATAGCTCAAAGTTTAAAGATAATTTCCAATAAAAATGCGCTTCCTGAAAGGGGCGCATTTTGTTTTTATAAACACGCTTCATATGCCTCTCGTACCAATTGTTTGACTTTAGGCTCTACGTTACAGGTGTTAATCTTTACGCCTTCGGCTTTAGGCTTTAAGCTTACTTAACATAAACCTTGTATTCCCATGCATTCAACAACAGAGGCTGACCTGAAATAAAATCGGGTTTTTTTAAATCGAAAACATCTTTATATGATCCTGCCAGTGTGTGACCGGTAATAATGACAGACTGCATTTCTGCCGATAGATTTAAAATGACCAATACTTCATCCCTTTCAAAACGGCGGATAAAACTAAAAACACTATCGGCCCTTGTGTTTGAAAGAATCAATGCAGATCTTTTAGGATCCCCGCTTTTTAATGCCGGATTGTTTTTGCGAAGCTGTAATAAGGTTTTATAGAATTCAGAAAGCAAAATATTTCTGTCCCAGTCAATTTCATCCTTATCAAAAAATAGCAGGCGTTTTAAATTAGGTATTTCCTGTCCACTATAAATCATCGGTATGCCATCATAGAGACAACAGAAAACAGCAAAGGTCAGAGCTGCTTCACCCAATCTTTCATATTCAGTTCCGCTATGTGAATTTTCATCATGATTCGAAGTAAAGTAGGTCCTGATCGCTCCTGGCGGAAACTGATGTTTATAATAATATAAAACCTGGAACAGACCCTGCATATCGCTGGATTTTTTCCAGTATGCTTCCATGATATGTATCATCTTCCAGGTATAACTCAGATCAAAAACTTCATGGTACATTATCTCTTCACATTCTGCCAGCCAGAATAAGGGTTTTATACGGTCGAGTACCTTTCTGGCCTCTTTCCAGAAATCCAGGGGGACCAGCATGGCCATATCACAGCGAAATCCATCGATATTACAGGTTTCTACCCAGAATTGCATAGCCCTGATCATTTCAAGGCGGAGTTCACGTTTATCGTAATTGAGATCTATTACATCAGCCCAGCCATGTGCATCATAAAATGCACCATCTATATTTTTTCTGTAAAATTCCGGATGTTCAGTAGTCCAGATATGATCCCATCCTGTGTGATTAGCCACCCAGTCGATAAGTACTTTGAATCCATATTCGTGTGCCCGCTCCACAAGCCATTTAAAATCTTCCACTGAACCAAATTCCGGATTGGCATTCATATAATCGGAACATGCATAGTAACTACCAAGCGTTCCTAACCGGCCTGATTTGCTGATAGGTGTAACAGGCATGAACCAGAGAATTTCAATTCCCATATCCCGCAGCCTTTCAAGATGCGCAGCAAAAGCACGGAAACTTCCTTTCCTTGTATACTGACGAAGATTCACTTCGTAAATATTCGAATCAAGTGCCCAGCTGACGGTATTAAATTCTCCGTTCATCCAATTCTCTTTGAATCTGAAAGATACGAATCAAGCTTAAAGCTTAAAGCTTAAAGCCTAAAACCCAACGCTTAATGCCTAACGCTGAACGCCGAACGCTTTTTAAATTTCAGTTATTAATAAAATTTCTTAAGTATTAAATATTCACCGTTAACAATTAACCAATGGCAATTAACAATTAACTCCGGCTTCCTAACTTCGCTTCAACAATGAAAACGTTCGAGGTTCCATACATCTACCGCAGTCCACTCATCACCGCAATTAAAAATAAACGCCGTGCGGACGACAGGATGAAAAAAGATTTTTCGCCAACCATGCTTGATTTTGGACCACTTCAGATTTACCTCGCACGGCATTTCGGATTTTGTTATGGGGTTGAAAATGCAATTGACATTGCTTTCCGGACAATAGAAGAAAATCCTGGTAAAAATATTTTTCTGCTTAGCGAAATGATTCATAATCCCCAGGTAAACCTGGATCTGAAAAACAGGGGAATCCGGTTTCTCCAGGATACCGGTGGAAAACAATTGATTCCATTCGAATCCCTTGTCTCTTCTGATATTGTTATTACTCCTGCTTTCGGTACCAGTCTCGAGATTGACGCTTTATTAAAATCAAGAGGCATACATACTGAGAACTACAATACCACCTGTCCATTTGTAGAAAAAGTCTGGAACAGGTCGGGCCAGATTGCAGAAAAGAAATTCACCGTTATCATTCACGGTAAACCCGGACATGAAGAAACACGCGCTACTTTTTCTCATGCAGCAGCGGTGGGGCCTGCTCTCATCATTCGGGATATGGAAGAAGCAAAGATGCTGAGTCATTTCATTAAAAAAGAAAAGGATTCCGGTGAATTTTATAAATTTTTCAAAGACAGGGTCAGTAACGGATTCGATCCGGTAAAAGATCTGGAAAGGATAGGTGTAGTGAATCAGACTACGATGCTGGCTTCAGAAACACAGCAAATAGCTGACTTTTTAAAACAGGCTATCCAGGAAAAGTCGCGCTTCAACAATGAAAATTCTTCAGAAAGTTTTGCGGATACCAGAGATACCTTATGTTATGCCACAAATGATAATCAGTCAGCTGTTTCAGCAATGCTTTCTACAAATGCTGATATAGCTATTGTTGCTGGCGGGTATAATTCTTCCAATACTTCTCACCTGGTGGAATTATGCGAAAGAAAACTTCCCACTTACTTTATAGAAGATGCAGGAAAAATGATTTCAGAAAAATCAATAATGCATTTTGATCTGCATAAAGATACCAGCATAACAGAGAAGGAATGGCTTCCGGTGAAAAGACCACTTCGGGTACTGCTGACCAGCGGCGCTTCCTGCCCCGACGCTATTGTTGAATCTGTAATAAATAAACTATGTGATTTTGTTTCCGGAAGTAAACATCCGGATCAATTGATTGAACAATTTAGATAAGCTCAAAGCTTATTTCATCTTGAATCCGTCCAGAAATTTTGTATTGAAATTTCCACTACGGAAATTCGGATCTTTCATCAGTTGCAGATGGAAAGGAATGGTTGTCTTTACTCCTTCAATCACATATTCCATCAGCGCACGGTGCATCGTATCGATCGCCTCACTGCGTGTTCTTGCTACAGCAATGATTTTGGCTATCATGGAATCGTAATAAGGCGGGATAGTATAACTGGCATACACATGCGAATCGACGCGGATACCATGTCCCCCGGGTTGATGCAGGGTAGTAATCTTTCCGGGGGATGGACGGAAATCATTATAAGGATCTTCCGCGTTGATACGGCACTCAATGGCGTGGCCCTGCGGTTCATAATTCACACCGCTAATGGTTTCACCTGCTGCAATTTTTATTTGTTCTTTTATAAGATCAAAATTGACCACTTCTTCCGTTACACAATGTTCCACCTGGATACGTGTATTCATTTCCATGAAATAGAAATTCCTGTGTTTGTCAACCAGGAATTCAACCGTACCTACGCTTTCGTAATGTATCGCAGATGCAGCTTTGATAGCAGCTTCGCCCATTTTGTACCTTAGTTCCCGCGTCATAAACGGTGAAGGTGATTCTTCCACAAGTTTCTGATGACGTCGCTGAATGGAGCAATCTCTTTCACTCAGGTGGCAAACCGTACCATACTGGTCACCGGCGACCTGGATTTCTATATGACGGGGTTCTTCGACAAATTTCTCCATGTATATACCGTCATTCTTGAAAGAAGCGCCGGCTTCTGCTTTTGCGGAATCAAATGCACGTTCCAGTTCCGATTCATTCCATACTACACGCATACCCTTACCTCCCCCGCCCGCAGTTGCTTTAAGAATGATGGGATAACCCGTTTCATTCGCCACAGCCCTGGCATGACCAATGTTCTCGAGTAAGCCACCTCCTCCCGGAATAACAGGTACACCCGCCTTGATCATTGTTTCTTTCGCCGTAATCTTATCACCCATGGAATTGATCATGGATGGAGTGGGCCCAATAAACTTAATACCATGTTCACCACAGATTTCAGCAAACCGTGCATTTTCCGCCAGAAAACCATATCCTGGATGTATCCCGTCCGCATTGGTAATCTCCGCGGCAGCCATGATATGTGGAATATTCAGATAAGAATCCGCACTGGCAGGTTTACCGATACAAACCGCTTCATCAGCAAATTTTACGTGTAAACTATCTTTATCAGCTGTGGAATAAACGGCTACTGTCTTTATACCCATCTCGCGACAGGTGCGGATGACACGTAATGCAATCTCTCCCCGGTTAGCAATTAATATTTTCTTGAACATTGAACTTTTTAGAATTTGGTCCGCCAGCTGGCGGATAGAAACCTGGGAATATAAATGAAGAAATGAACACATGCTTCAAATCTTCAGGATCCCAAATTTTAAAATTAACTTGGATCTACGAGGAAGAGGGGTTGATCAAACTCAACCGGTGATGCATCTTCTACAAGCACTTTGACAATTTTCCCTTTTACTTCACTCTCGATCTCATTAAATAATTTCATGGCTTCAATTATGCAAACCACTTTCCCGGGTTCGGTTTCATCGCCAACATTTACAAAAGAAGGTTTATCCGGAGCAGAGCTTCGATAAAAAGTGCCAATCATAGGACTTTTGATCGTTATGAGGTTATCAGGTGCTGGTTCAGCCTGTTTTGATTTTCCATTTGCTGCTGTGGAACTTACACCTCCGGATGCTGAAACAGCTGGCGCTGAATATATGGGAGCAGATTGATTCGGTTGGAACGGTGCAGCTATCACCTGCTGGATATGTTCCTCTTTTTGTTTTACTGTTATTTTAAATCCTTTTTCTTCAATCGTTACTTCACCGATATTCGATTTGTTGATCAGCTTGATCAACTCCTGAATCTGTTTAAAATCCATCAGTTATGGCGTTTTAATTTTTAAAAAGGAAGACTAAGATAAGTGTTATTCTTTCACCCTTTCCACATATTCACCTGTTTTTGTATTAATGCGGATCAATTCCCCTTCATTTACAAAAAGCGGTACGTTTACTGTTGCCCCTGTTTCTACTTTGGCAGGTTTCAGTGTACGGGTAGCTGTATCTCCTTTCATGCCAGGTTCGGAATAAGTAACTTTCAATACAATCTTATCAGGAAGTTCCACGCCCATGGGAGTATCTGTTTCAGTATTCATTAGTACCGTAACCTCCTGACCATCCTTGAGGAATTGTGGTGCATCCACCAGGTTTTCCTGCAATGCTATCTGTTCAAAGGTTTCTGTATCCATGAAATTATAACCTGAATCATCTTTGTAGATAAACTGATAACCTTTTCTTTCTACACGAACAGGAAAAATATTGTCGCCACTGTTCCAGGTTTTTTCAATGCTCCGGTTATTATCCACTCCTTTTAATTTAGCCCATACTTTTGCTGCGGCCCTCGCAGTTTTATTTTCTCCAAAGTCCACCACTGAATATAGACTGCCATCCAATTTAATAATAAGTCCCCGACTGATGTCTGCTGTATTTGCCATGAATGATGATTAAATGATTGCCCTAAAGGGCGACAAAACTAATGGTTTTTAAACTTCTGCGCAAAGTAGCCCATTTTGAAATTATGAGCGTCGCGTATTTTCCTTTATTTTTATGAAAATATCCATTATGAAGGGTGTGTTGATTGCAGCTCTGGGACTTTTTTCATTGTATTCCGTTCAGGCGCAAACGCCTTCCACTCTGCCGGAGGCGCCCTACCTGAAAAATCCGGGGTTTCCGCCCATCCGATTATTGCAGGTTGACAGCGTACATTTTGTTACGAAGGATGATATAAAAAAAAATCATAAAATCCTTCTCATGTTTTTCAGCCCTGAATGTGAACACTGCAAACACCAGACTTCGGATATACTGGCGGACTTCAGTAAATTCAAAGACATTGAAATCGTCATGGCCACTTTTCAGCCTTTCGATGAAATGAAAACATTCTATACTTATTACAGAATAGGAGATCATTCAAATATTCTGATGGGAAGGGACGAAAAATATATGCTTCCTCCTTTTTACAGAATGAAAAGTCTGCCGTATCTGGCTCTCTATGATAAAAAAGGCCAGTTTATCACCAGCTTTGAAGGAAATCAGAAAGTAGACACTATCCTGAACGCTTTTGAGGGGAAAACGAAATAGGGATATGGGTTATGAGTTATGGGCTATGAGATATGTGTTATGAGTTGATCTAAATAATATTTAGAGTCACAACAAAACCCATAACTATAATTCATAACCCATATCTCATAAATCATATCTCAATAACCCATATCTCATATCTAATATCTCATAACCCATAATCCATAACCACAATTGAATGTCGCACCCTAACTTTGCCACGCTTTAAATTATCATCAAACGTTTTAAATAATTTCCGATGAAAGTTACTGTTGTAGGTGCAGGCGCCGTAGGTGCAACCTGTGCTGATAATATTGCCCGTAAAGAACTTGCAGAAGAGCTCGTATTACTCGATATCAAAGAAGGACTTTCGGAAGGAAAGGCCCAGGATATCATGCAATCTGCAACCCTTTTGGGTTTTGATACCCGGGTAAGCGGCAGTACAAATGATTATTCAAAAACATCCGGCAGCAGGGTTGTTGTCATTACTTCAGGGCTCCCCCGTAAACCCGGCATGACAAGGGAAGAACTTATCGGTACGAATGCAGGTATTGTGAAAAATGTTACAGATAATATTCTGAAATATTCGCCTGAAGCTATTCTGATCATCATCAGTAATCCGATGGATACGATGACATATCTTACTTTAAAAGCAACAGGCTTACCCAAGGAGAGGATCATCGGAATGGGAGGCACGCTGGATAGTGCAAGATTTAAATATCAGCTCAGCCAGCATCTGGGATGCAGTCCTGCAGATTTAAACGCCCTTGTAATCGGGGGTCACGGAGATACCACTATGATTCCCCTGATCCGGTTTGCTACTTGGAACAGTATTCCTGTTACCAAACTTCTTTCCGAAGAAAAACAAAAACAAATCGTCGCTGACACAATGGTTGGCGGCGCCACCCTCACCAAACTTATTGGAACATCTGCATGGTACGCACCTGGTGCGGCAGGTGCAGCCCTGGTGGAATCCATTGTAAGGGATGAAAAGAAACTATTTACCTGCTGTGTTTCCCTGGATGGTGAATATGGTCAGAAAGATATCTGCCTGGGAGTACCTGTTACGATCGGAAAAAACGGATGGGAAAAAATCATTCCTTTCGAGCTCAATGCAGACGAAAAAGGATTATTTGTAAAAAGTGCTGATGCTGTGAGAAACATGAACGACGTTCTTGCTACGCTGAAAGCTTAATGCTTTTCAAAGCCGAAGGCTTAAAGCTTAAAGCCCAAAACTTTTCCAAGCTCAAAGCCTAAAGCCTAAAGCCTAAAGCCTAAAACCAAAGCGATTATTAAAAATTTAAAATTCGGAGATCTAAAAAGAAGTTTTAGGCTTTGGGCTTTAAGCTTTAGGCTTATTAAGTCTATTGACAATATCAACCCCTCATATTACCTTTACCCTTTCTTTACATTTTCCCTAATTTTATCCTCGTATCCGGCGAAAAGTCGCATTGAATCCAACGTTATAACAACCCGTTATTCGTATGCGAGGAATAGTGATTTTGACGGTCTTATTGTTTTCAGGTTCAGGGTTACTGGCCCAGAACGACCTGGCATTTAAAGGCCATGATCCGAAAAAAGACGCCAACCTGAATCCTTATATCAACAAAGAAATTAACCCGGATAGTAATCTTTCCATCAATCCGTCTTCAAACTGGAACATGAATCCCCTGAAGGAAAATTCAGTGAATCCAACTTTGAATTCCGCCATAAATCCCATGATCAACATGCAGCTGAATCCGCAATCGAATGATGTGCTGAATCCGGTGATCATGAAAGGACTTCGGCCTTCCACAGGTACCTGGAAGGGCTTATTTTTATTTAATGATTCGAATCAGATCTTTGGATATATTTCAGTGGCCACTCAAAACGTAATGCTTTCCTTTGACAACAGTGGCACCTGGAATGGATATTATGTGAAAGCCGGCAGGATGATGTACAATTATTTTACGCTTTTCGGAGTATGGACAGGAATGTTCCTTTGTTTCGATAGCCAGTCCGGATACAACCTGTTTGACAAGTCAGGCAAATGGACGCATATTCATGTTAAGTAAAACCCGGATATTAATTGTATTTTGAACCACCGACCCGACCCAAAGTTCTTTAGAACCATAGAAAAATTACGAATGAAAAAAAATTTACTCCCGTGCCTGCTCACTGCATTTTTGTTTCAGGCCCATGTTTACTCCCAGGCCCTGAATAATAATCACGATCCAAAAGTGGATATTAACCTTAGTCCCACATTCAACAGTACGATAAATCCGGAAAAAAATTCAAATATCAATCCAAAATATAACTGGAATATCAATCCAGCCCATAACAATGATATCAATCCCGAATTTAACAGTACCATCAACCCGTTAAATCATTATGAATTGAATCCGGATGTGAACAAAACATTGAATCCGATGTACCATAACGAATATCATCCTAAAAACCCATCCTGGAAAGGTTTGTACATTTTTAACAATACCGACGATCTTATAGGTTATATTTCCGTTGCAACACAACAGCTCATGCTGACATTTGATTCAACAGGAGAATGGACAGGCTCGTATGTAAAAGCTGCTACTGGAATTTATAATCATTTCGATGTGAAAGGAGTTTGGGACGGAAAATATTTATGCTTCGACTCCATCGTGGGATATAATGTTTTCAATAAAGATGGCACGTGGACAGGACAACATATCAAATAGCCGAGAGCCGGGCCTGGATCTGAGCAACTACTTTTTCCGGATCAATCTTTTCCATGCATTTAAAGTGACCCAGGGGGCATACGTCATATCCTATTTTTGAACAGGGTCTGCACCAGAGATTTTTTATTTCAATGATTTCATAAGGAAGATTTTTGTCCGCTCCATCCACTCGCTCCAAAAAATTGCTGCCATAATAAGGATACATCCCAAATTGCGGTACGGTATTTCCCCATAAAGAAATAACAGGCCTTTTATATGCAGCAGCAATATGCATAAGTCCTGTATCATTGGTCACAACCAGTTTTGCACGGCGGACCAGGTCGGCAGATTCATTCAAACCAAATTTTCCACAGGCATTATAAATTTTAATCTTATCAGATGCTGCAATGCGATCACCTTCATCAGCATCTTCGAGTCCCCCGAGTAATATAATGGGATGATCCAGTAATTCACAGAGTTTTTTCACATGATGGAAAGGATATTTTTTAGTGTTTAGGGCAGCGCCAATCACTACGCCAATATATCCCGCTGAATGCGAAGTGGGTATATCTGATTCATTGATGATATCTTCCTTCGCAATAAAATAATCCAGCCCCGCTCCGTCATTTTTTACACCAAAGTCACTTACTGTATTCATGTAACGATCTACAATATGCAGGTCAGGAAGAAGGTTCCATTTTAAATTCGTATAGATCCATTTCCTGACATTGAGTTTATCGTATGAATAGGATTTGACTTTCAATGCATCCTTCACTTTCATTGAACGAAGATTATGATGCAGGTCAATAATAAAGTCGAAATTTTCTCTTTTTAATTCTTTGATAACCGCCAGAAGGCTTTGTTCAAGGAAGTGAACTTTATCAATATAAGGATTGGAAGAAAGGATTTGCAGATAAGTCGATTTGGTGAGATAATGAATTTCCGCATCGGGAACCTGTTTTTTAATACACCTGATAACAGGCGTAGTTAGAACAATATCACCTATGGAAGAAAAGCGGATGATCAGGAATTTCATCAATAAAAGTATTTGCAATAAAAATAAGGCGCGAAGATAGGGATTCGGACTACGAAGACCAGAACAGCGCTATAGTTCGATATAATTCAGGTCTTTATGAAAGGTTTCTTCCGTAAAGTAAAATGCTGTAAAAGTTATAAGCATCACGATGATCCCGGTTATAATTCCACTTCCGACAAGGGTCCATCCCCAGTTTTTTTGAAAGAGATTCAGGAAAAGCAGGTTCAGAAGGGGCAATGATCCGCGTACCATATTGGGAATGGTGGTTGCTGCAGTTGCGCGCAGGTTGGTTCCAAACTGCTCAGCTCCCATTGTCACAAAAATGGCCCAGAATCCCGTGGAAAATCCCAACATGGCACTAAAGAAATACATGGTGGAGTCCTTATTATTAATCGGGGAGAAAAATAGAAATCCGAATATCAGGCAGAGGATATAGAACACCAAAAGACCTTTTTTTCGGCTTTTAAACCACTGGCAAATAAACCCGACCAGGATATCGCCTATCGAAATGGCAACATAGGCAAACATGATAGACCGTCCTGAATCAAGGCTTGTACTTCCATACATAGATTTTGCAAATCTGTCACTCTGATTTATCAGTATCCCGATAACATACCAGGTAGGGAGCCCGATCAGGATTGCGTTCAGATATTTCCTGAAACGCCTGGCATTGGTAAAAAACATAAAAAAATTGCCTCTTGAAACTGCCCGCTGTTTTACTTCCATGAACATACCCGATTCAGCAACGCTGATCCTCAATACAAGTAAAACCATACCCAGCACCCCGCCAATCTTATAACATAATCTCCAGTCTTTTGTAAACTGATAAGTATAATATGCCACAACGGCTCCAATGAGCCCAATACCTGCTACCATGGAAGTTCCAATACCTCTTTTTTCTTTTGGAAGAAGTTCGCTTACCAGGGTGATGCCGGCACCTAATTCACCGGCCAGGCCCAGACCGGCTACAAAACGACAAAGCGCATACTGATCCACAGTATGGATATAGGCTGTCAGAAAATTGGCTACCGAGTAAAGTATGATGGACCCAAAAAGAACTGAGAGCCGTCCTTTCTTATCCGCCAGCATTCCCCAGCAGATACCTCCCAGCAGCAGGCCAATCATTTGCCAGTTAATCACCCGGCTACTGTCGGCCAGCAGGCTGGCATCCGTTGCGCCCACCTGTAGCATGGACTCTTTTTTAACCACTGTAAAAAGCAGGAGGTCGTAGATGTCAACAAAATAACCCAGGGCAGCAACGATCACCGCGAGACTGAATAAACCGGTATTACGTTTAACAACTGGCAGGTTCATAATTAAATCTCTTCCGTATTTGAACTTGGTTTTTTACCAAAAAACATTTTATACAATACGGGCAGCGTAGTAATTAATACAATGCCGATTACAATAATTTCAAGGTGTTTCTTAAGATCAAAATTAAATTTCTTTATAAAGAATTTATCCAGGTAATGGCCTGCAAATAACATGAGGAATACCCAGGAAACACAACCAATCACATTATAAAGCATGAATTTCCTTTTTTCCATCTGTACGATACCCGCAACGATTGGAGCAAAAGTTCGTATAATGGGCAGAAAACGTGCAAACACAATAGCCTGCCCACCGTGTTTATCATAAAAGCCTTTCGCGTCAAAAAGATATTTTTTCTTAAACAGGAAACTGTCTTTTCGCTGAAACAGATAATGCCCGCTTTTTTTGCCAAACCAGTATCCCACCATATTTCCAAGTACTCCGCAAAAAGAAACCAATATCCAGAGAATGATGATATTCATGAAATCACTGCCGGTTCCTCCGGGAATCAGTTTATCTATAAGTTTCTGGCTATAAATACCCGCAACGAAAAGCAGACTGTCACCCGGAAGAAAAAAGCCAACCATCAGGCCCGTTTCAGCAAAAACAATAAAAAGCATTACCCAGAGACCGCCATTATTAATATAAAATTCCGGGTTAAGCAGGTCCCTGAAAGTGATTGCTAAAAGAATATCCATAGTGAAGCTTTATGCACGGACCACGTTTTTAACAGGACCGGTCGCCAAATTAAGATTTAAAAGCAAATAATGAAATGAAAAGGGGACTTCATGTTTCCAATACCCCTTCCATTTTGCATATTACAGCTGAAGCCAGACTATTTCCTACCACATTCGTAGCGCTTCTGGCCATGTCCAGTATCTGATCTATTCCGAGCAGGAGCAATAAACCCTGTTGAGGAATATGAAACATGGAGAGAGTTCCTGCTATAACGACCATTGCAGCGCGTGGCACACCTGCAATCCCCTTACTTGTAAGCATCAGCACCAACAGCATGGTGATCTGCGTACTGAACGAAAGATGCATTCCATAAGCCTGCGCAATGAAAAGAGATGAAAATCCCATATACAACATACTCCCGTCCAGGTTGAATGAATATCCCAGTGGCAAAACAAAACTTACAATTTTCCTTGGACAGCCTGACTTCTCAAGTTCTTCAATAAGCCGGGGAAAAGCCGCTTCAGAACTGGCTGTTGTGAATGCCAGTAAAACCTGATCTTTTACGTTTCTCAGAATTACAAAAACTTTTTTCCCGATCCATAAATAGCTGATGCCCGCCAGCAGCAACCAGAGCAAAAGAATACTCATATAAAATACCAGGATAAATTTCCCATAGGTAATTAATAATTCAGGTCCCTTCAATGAAAGAATGGCTGATACAGCAGCAAAAGCAGCAATGGGTGCAAAATTCATTATATAACCAGTTATTTTCAGAATAATGTCGGTTAACGAATCCAGCGCCCTGATGAAAATTTTCCCTTTTTCACCAATTGCTGCAGTAGCAATTCCGAAAAAGATTGCAAATACAACGATCTGCAATATTTCATTGTTGGTCATTGCTTCCGTAAAACTTCTCGGAAATACATGTGTGATAAAAGTTTTGAAAGTAAGAGGTCCATTTTCGAGATGCCCTGCTTCGGAAACGTCAGGTACCGGAAAGTGCAGATTATTACCGAGATTCAGGATATTCATTATAAGCAGGCCCAATATCAGGGATATGAGAGATGCGCCCAGGAACCATACAAGTGTTTTTGCACCGATTCTGCCAACTGCCTTCGTATCACCTAATTTGGCAATACCTGTTACCAGGGTCGAAAAAACAAGAGGGGCAATAATCATTTTTATAAGCCGCAGAAAAATATCTGTCAGTATGGACATGCCATCTGAAAAATGTTCAACCCAATAGACCCCTGCCGTATAATGAATCAACAATCCGGCTGCAATGCCTGCAAGCATCGCAATAATAATCCATGTGGTTAGTCCGGGTTTTTTCATGATCTTATTTACTCTGCAATGTAAAGAAAGCTTGAGGCTTAAAGCACAAGGCGAAAAGCGTAAGGCGTAAGGCTTAAGGCTTTTAGCTTTACGCTTTAAGCCTTAAGCCTTCAGCATCACGACTTATTAAATTGCACAGCGAATAGAATATTTGTTTACTTTACAAGCTTTATAATTATCATTCCTAATCAAAATAGGCTTATGAGCTTGTTCAGAAAAAAGACTTTAAATTCTCTTTTAGCCCAGGCCGCTGATTCTGAAAAAAGCCTGAAAAGAACCCTTGGTCCCGGGAATCTTATTGCTTTGGGTATCGGCGCAATTATTGGCGCCGGTTTGTTTGTGAGAACTGCAGCCGCTGCCGGTGGTCACGCTGGTGCTGCTGTTACCGTTTCATTTATCGTTGCAGCTGTCGGATGCGCTTTTGCCGGTCTCTGTTATGCAGAATTTGCATCTATGATCCCAATTGCGGGCAGCGCATATACATATGCTTATGCAACCATGGGTGAAATCGTGGCCTGGATTATCGGATGGGCCCTCGTTTTAGAATACGCCCTGGGCGCTGCAACAGTATCCATTGCCTGGAGTGAGTTCCTCAATAAATTATTTGATAACAGGATACCTTATCAGTGGTGTCATTCACCCTTTGAAAGTTTACTGGATTCACATGGTGTTATGCATCACGGCATTTTGAATATCCCATCTTTATTTATTCTACTGGCACTTTCCCTTCTGCTCATAAAAGGCACACAGGAATCTGCAATTGTGAATTCGATTATCGTGATCGTGAAGGTATCCATAGTTTTACTGTTCATTGCAATTGGCTGGCAGTTTATCAATCCTGCAAATCATCATCCGTATATGATACCGGCAGATGCCAAACCCGCCATTCTCCCTAACGGAAATGAATATACGTATACTAACTTTTTCCGTCACGGCTGGGGTGGTGTCCTGCGCGGCGCAGCCATCGTATTTTTTGCTTTTATAGGTTTCGATGCCGTATCAACTGCTGCGCAGGAAGCGAAAAATCCTAAAAAGGACATGCCAGTCGGGATTCTTGGATCTCTGGTTATTTGTACAATATTATATGTGTTGTTTTCCTGGGTTTTGACTGGAGTTGCTCCTTATACAGATTTTGTACGTGCTGGCAAAGAAGCTTCTGTTGCTTATGCAATTGAAACCTATATGACGAATTATCACTGGCTTGCCAAATGGGTTACAGTCGGAATCCTGGCCGGCTTTTCCTCTGTTATCCTGGTAATGCTCCTGGGTCAGAGCAGGGTATTCTATTCTATGTCATGTGATGGTCTGTTGCCTAAAGTATTTTCAGACCTGCATCCTAAATTCAGGACTCCTTATAAATCAAATACGTTGTTATTTCTTTTTGTCGGATCTATTGCCACACTTTTACCGGGCGATATAACCGGCGACCTGACAAGTATCGGAACATTGCTTGCCTTCGCATTGGTTTGTGTCGGCATTATTATAATGAGGAAAGCCGATCCGGATCATCCGCGTCCATTCAGAACTCCATTGGTACCTCTGGTGCCAATTCTCGGAGCGCTTTTATGTATTGCCATGAT
>Ga0207113_1059_pt1 | contig 36181 bp, 34 predicted proteins | sample Alteio_BWMinHeat_69_FD_153559 | JGI IMG/M metagenome (GOLD analysis project Ga0207113, IMG submission 153559) | Enriched cells from forest soil in Barre Woods Harvard Forest LTER site, Petersham, Massachusetts, United States -... | ecosystem: Environmental > Terrestrial > Soil > Temperate forest >... | reverse complement strand
TAATGCATCCAAACCTTATGTAGTATACATGGCAGGTTTAGGTCCTTTTTTCAGTGGAATCTGTCTGTCTGCAATATTCATCTTTGGTTATTGGTTTTGGAGATTGAAAAACTGGAGAACCGCACTGCCTTTTATTATTATGTCCGGAACAATTTTGCTGTCAGTTTTAATCATATCGGAAGCGTGGTATGCAAGATATGTTCCGCAGTTATGGTTTTTTCCACTCGTCCTTCTCATAGCCTCAGAAGCTGACCAGGGTAGAATAATCAGAAAAATCCGGCATTTTCTTTATATCCTCATGATCGTGGATATTTCTTTCTGTCTGGCTTCATTTCCATATGTATATTATAAAACAGCACAGATAAAATACGAACTGGACCAGTTGAAAGCAAGCAAAAAGATTATCCCTGTCGAGTTCACTTATTTTACTTCCAACCGGGCAAGATTTATTGAATATGATATTCCATTTCGGGAAGTTCCCATTCCAAACAACAGCGCAACGTTCATGTCGAGTTCTTCTACCAAAATAATTCCTCCCGCAATAATGCCCGATCTTCCTAAATCCCTTGTATTAAGAACCGGAGAAAAAATTGTCAAACATTTTAATCTGAATGACACAACTGGATATCGTGTATTGTAGTTCGTTAATCATATTTCCCGAATCGTGTAACAACTCACGATTCACAAATTGCAATCAAAGTTTCTTTTTTGGAAATTCATATATTTAGGGGATGAAGATTGCAATTATCAACGGTCCCAATTTAAACCTGCTTGGAATCAGGGAGCCTGGAATTTATGGGCGGCAAACATTTGAAGATTTTCTGAAAGGGCTCAGGGAAAAATACCCCGCTGTCCAGATCGATTATTTTCAAAGCAATGTGGAAGGTGAACTCGTAAATGAATTACAGAGAGTGGGATTTTCATATGATGGAATACTGCTGAATGCAGCCGCGTATACACATACTTCAGTCGCGATCGGAGATGCTGTCTCGGCTATTAAAACACCCGTAATTGAAATTCATATCAGCAATATTTCGGCGCGAGAAGAATACCGTCTGCGTTCCTTTGTTGGAGCAAAATCTGTCGGATCTATTACCGGACTTGGCCTCAAAGGATATGAACTCGGATTACTTTATTTTCTATAAAAAAATCCGCATCATCAAAGCCGCTCCATTGTCCTGCTTGGGCCCATCGGTTAGTTTTATGATATGAAGCCCACTGCCTGACCATAACATAAAGACATCTCCCTTTTTTGATTTGGCAAGTTGTCTGTCAATAGCAGGAATAATACTTCCTCTTGCCACCCAACCTAGGTCCCCTTTGGTAATTGATTCTCCACCCATCGAATAAGCCTCAGCAAGCCGCTCAAAATTGTCCTGATTGTTTTTAAGTTTACTGAGGATGGATTTTCCGAGACTGTCTGCCATCCGGTACCTGAAAACGGAGGTATCAATAAAAATCTGGCTGATTTTGTAAAAAGTATTGGGCATTCTTGCCAGGATCTGTACCAGGAATTTTTTACCCTGCATCGTATATGGACCGTATACTTTTTTGAGAATTCCTCTATAAGCGAGACTGTCAGACAGACTGGAAAAGTGGGTTGTCCTGGTGACGACGATTGTATCAAGAATGAATTTTTTCTTCATTACATCCTTTACATAAAGCGGAGAATTCGGCGATTTTTCGAGTTCCGTTTTGATCTCCGTTATGGATTTTGTTTGGCTAAACCCATGTAAGTAACTAATAACCAATATAATGAAGAATAACCATTTCGGCATAAAAACTTGTTAAGGTTGCAAATATAGTCAGCCACCCTGATCTCTCACAGCAACAAATCAGCTTACCGGATCGTTTTTTGCAGGAAGCATATTACCATGAAACGATTCCTGTTTTTGATCCTTGTTTTCGCCTTCTGCAGGGGCTTTTCCCAGGCAGGGTCATATATCATTGGATTAAAAGGCGACACCCTTAACAGAGTTGATTCCAAATCCATGAAACAGGGTAAATGGATTAATCATGTGGACGAAGTGAGGGGTGAACCAGGATATGAAGAAGAAGGTGAATATAAAAATAGCCGAAAAGAAGGAACCTGGAGGATTTACAGCCTGGAAGGAGATCTGACCGGCCTTGAATTCTATAAATGGGGTAATAAAGATGGTCTTTGTCAGTATTTCAATCCTTCAGGAGCTCTTGTCAGGGAAGAAAACTGGAAGGCCCTGAATCCGGATAAATTATATGATACCCTTGTTATAGAAGACATCGACCACCTGAATGAATACAAAACCGTGATTGTAAAGAATGAAGGTGTTGCCATCCGACATGGACTGTGGAAATATTATAATTCATCCACCGGCATGATTTATAAAACGGAAACCTATACGATGGGAAAACTCGAAACGCATAAAAGCGATCCGGGTTCCGATTCTACAAAAGTTGCCAGTAAGACGATGGTGAAGCCGAAGGAGGTACAGGATTATGAAAAGAAAAATGCCGGAAAGAAACAAATAAAAGTCCGGGACGGTCAAACCAATTAGTCGGTTTTCAAGGAAGCTTTTTTTACTTTAACGAGTACTTTGTCTATGCGTTGCGCATCCATATCTACGATTTCGAAATTAAAATCTTTCCACTCCATCTTTTCCCCTGTTCTTGGAATATGTTCCAGCTGATGAAGGATAAAACCCGCGAGTGTATCGAATTCATGTTCACCTTCATTCATCCATTCTGTCTTATCAAAATGATCGAGAAAATCGTAAAAGGGAATTTGAGCATCTACAAGAAAAGATCCGTCATCGCGTTTGACAATTTCATAATCCTTCATATCAGGTTGGGGTATATCGCCAATCAACGCTTCCAGGATATCGTTTAATGTGATCATGCCGAGAAGACTTCCGTATTCATCCACGATACAGCAACTGTGTGTTTTCGTTTCCTTGAATTTTTCAAGTACCTGATAAGCTGTATTATTTTCCGGTACAAAAAGCGGCTGTGTCATCATGTCTTTAAATGGCGTTGAATCGTCCGCCATATACATAGTTTTAATAGAGACCATGCCTTTGATATTGTCAATCTCTCCATCACATACCGGATAAACGGAATGAGGTTCTTTTAATATTTTTTCCTTGATCATTTCCTCTGTTTCATACAAATCGAACCACACAATATCACTGCGATGTGTCATCAGGGAAGTTATATTTCGGTCGCCCAGATGAAATACCCTTTCAATAATTTCCTGTTCGGCTTCTTCAATGGTTCCCTGTTCAGTTCCTTCATTGATGATGGCTTTAATTTCATCTTCTGTTACATTTCCTTCCGGAGAAGGCCGGATAGAAAAAATAATGAAGAAAATACCACTGAACCAGTTAAGTAAAGCAACGATGGGGTATCCGATTCGGGAGAAAACTTTCATAGGTCCAGCTGCGATCCTTGCAATCCTTTCAGCTTTCAACAGGCCAATCCGTTTGGGAATCAGTTCACCAAACAAAATTGACAGAAAGGTTACGAAGATGACGATAATCACCGTAGCAATACTTCCTGCATATCTGTGCAGGTAGGGAATTTTTTCAATGATTGGTTTTAGGTTCTCACTGAATTTTTCTCCCGAATAAAGACCCGTCAGTATGGCGACTAATGTAATTCCGATCTGGGCAGTGGAGAGGAACAATTCGGGATTCTCTGACAGATTTAGCGCAGCCTTCGCTTTTAAATCTCCTTTGGAGGCCATTTCTTCCAACTTGGATTTCCTGGCGGAAACCAGGGCAATCTCAGCCATGACAAACAAACCATTCAAAAAAATTAAACAAAAAAGTATTAAAAATGCAAACATGCTGGTTCTTACTTTAAGCTGAGGGTCCCAAACTGCTTTCTGTATAAAATACTCATTCCATAGCCGATGGTAGTTCCCAGTATGGCTCCCCCAAGTATATCGAGTGGAAAATGAACCCCAACGTAAACCTGGGCGTAACAGATGATGAAGGCCCATGCAAATAACAACCAACGCCAGGAACCTGTTTGATTTAAAGTTATAAAAATAAACCAAGCAGCAGCGAAATGATTACAGGCATGTGAGGATGTAAAACTTGAATTCTGTGGACAATAGTTCACCAAAACCCTTACCTGATCGGCAATATCCGGATTTCTGCAGGGCCTGAAACGAAAAATCAGGTGCTTTATCAATTGACTGCTGAAGAGATCGCTGACAATGGCAGTCATGATAAGTGATACAGCCCACCAGCATCCTTTGACCCCAAAATTGTAAAGTGCGAATACCAACAGGAACAAATAAAAAAAATACCAGAATTCCTGCTGGCGCAGAAACGGCATCACCAGATCAAAAAAGGGATTTATCCAAACCTGGTTAATTTCATGGAATAACCAATGATCAAATTGAATAAGCGGTTTTAAAATAGCCAGGTAAATTGTGGTAAGGGGTAAACTCATGATTGAAATATAATTGCTCTAATTTTAATCCCCATGTATAAGTTGATTTTTTCAAAGCTAAAGATACCTAAATTGGTTCGTTGGTTTTTTGTTGCCGGCATTATTTTTTTATGCCCTGAATGCAGACATGGGGATCAAAAACCCACGGCTGAATTGGATAATGCGATCAGGAAAATTTTTATAACAAGAGATCAGGTCTTTGACCTGAGCGGTTATGCGGGTGGAGGCGGAGGTAACCCTTTTAACCTTTTTGATGAGAATGCGTATGTAGATCCCCGTTATGATAAATCTCCCGACGCCTTTATTCCCGTAACTAATTGTCAGCCTTCAATCCATCCCGCCATTTATTTTCATGGATCTGAAGGTAACCGCATCGTTGTAGACCTGAAAATCCCTTATTCCGTTAAGGAAATATATCTGTATGATCGGTCGCATCAGCCTGATAGTTGCTGGCTTTATTCAGGGAATCTTAAAAAATGGAAGAGCATTGCTTCATTCACTACTGTTGATGAACCTGGAGAAAGAAAATGGAAAAAAATTACGCTGGATCAGGAAACCCGATTTGTAATGATTCGGTTCAGCAGTTATGAAACAGCTATTACAGAAATGGTTTTATATGGAATCCCCCTTCAGCCCGTTCCGGAAGCTGAAAATTTTTATCTGTCAAAAGGGCTGACTAAAACCCCGCTTAAAGAATTCCTGGGTGTCAATTATATTATGGAAAATGAACCCCGATGGCTGAAACCTTTTCATTATAGCAGGCTCTATAATTTTGCTCTGGATTATGACAACGATTTGTCACGGGATGAAAAACACATTCGTTTTAATATGCTGCATTATGGATATTATAATAAGCAACAAGGAAAATACATTTTCGATATTGATACGCTAAAAAATATTAACCATGGAAATATCTGGTATAGCATTCGTGGTGTTTCGAAATGGATGAGTGATCTGGGTTTTACTGATAAAGACCGGCCGTTGAACCGGCCAAACCAGAATTCCGAAGATCCCGTAAATTATTCCAGGCATGCGGCGATGATGTGGAATATGGCAGCATTTTTCGGATACAATAAAACGGATACCAACCTTCTTTCGTTGTCGCATGAACCGAGACAAACAGGCCGTGGTTCTATGGATTTGTATGAGAACGGAAATGAAGAGGATGCCAACTGGGTAGGAAACAAATATTGCAGTCCTTATGAATATTTTGCACAAAGTACTGCTGATTGGGATGGAGATGAAGGCAGACTGGGTACGTGTTTTGGAATTCATTCGGCAGATCCGCAAGCGCAACTCATGATGAGCGGATTAACCGGCTTGGATACCAACCGGGTTAAAGTATATCGTTTTCTTGCCGGAAATCTGCGCAATGATCAGAAATTTATCTGGCAGGGGGGAATTCAATATCATTATTATGCGCAAAAAGATGGCCGGGGTATTTCTCCGGAAGCTGATTCCCTACGATGGAGGTTATCAAAAGTTGCAGGATGCAGCAATCGCATAGCCCCCGGAGTTAAATGCATTTTAGGAGAAAACGGTTATGATAAATCGCCTTCTTCAAGGCAGTCAACACCCCTGATTCCCGGGTTATCTGCTGCACAAAGCCAGGGTATTATGTTGATTCGTTCCATTAATGCCACCTTCTTTTCTGGATTTGACGCCTATATTTTATATTGGTTGAAAGACGGAAATCCGCAGGATGATCCAAGGACATATCTGACCAGTGGTATATTACGTAGGATGCCCGATGGGAAAACAAAAGCCTATCCGGGCTGGTATTACATAAATACACTCGTCAATCATCTCGGTAATTACATGCCTGACAAAGTGATCAGTGAAAGCGGAGATGTCTGGATTTACCGATACAGGAATAGTCAGGTGCAGGACTCAGTAGCATATTTTCTTTATAGACCATCATTCACAGAAAGCCAATCGTTTTCATATTCACTTGATATCGGAAAAGCAGCAGGGAATGAAGTTCATAAGATCAGTTTCGTGGATAATTCAGTGTGGGGAGTTGAAGAAAATTTGCCTTTTTCTGATGGAAGAGTCCAATTGCTTGTAGATGAAAAGCCCATTATGCTTTTATGCAAAGAACCGGCTTATGGTAAATGATTTCCCCGGTTTCTTCCTTATCTTCAGGAAGATCCGGATGAAAAATACTATGCAAGGCCGAAATAATCCTAAACCCGAACCAACAAATGCACAGAACTTATCTGGAAGATTTTTTTGATGGCATGAATGACAAATTTATTTTTGTTTTCATCATTTTTATTCAAATCATTTTTATATTCCAGAAGCTTGATTTTCCAGATGCTGGATTTACCGCAGATTTTTACAGACGAATATTTACCGATCCTTCCTATATTCCGGCCTCCAAAACGGTACGGGAACAATTATTCATCAACCCTTATTTGTCTGAATGAAATTTGTAAAACATTTTATACTATATATTGGGCTGATTATCGTTTTCGGCGGACTTATCTTTTATCTGCTTCACGAGGGCAGATCGTTGGATCATTCTGTTTCTGCTATTTCCTCAGTTGCAAATTCGCCTTCTTCGAATGGGGGAATTTTTTCAAGTATCATTCAAACCAATCTTCAGGAAGCGCTTCCAAGGCTCTTATTGCAGATCATTATTATTATTGCTGCAACTCAATTACTGGGATCAGTATTTAAAAAAATCGGACAACCCGCGGTTATTGGTGAGACAGTAGCTGGTATTTTACTCGGACCTTCATTGCTGGGATTATTATTTCCTTCCGTATTTCATTTTATTTTTCCCATGGAATCCCTTCCAAATCTTCGCTTCCTAAGCCAGATTGGACTTATTCTTTTTATGTTTATTGTAGGAATGGAATTAGATAAACAATTACTGAGAAAACAGGCATTTGAAGCTTTGATTATCAGCCACGCGAGTATCCTAATTCCATTCTGCCTGGGTATTGGGCTATCCATGTATTTATATAACAGATATGCCGGGGCACAAACCCAATTTTATTCATTCGCATTATTTATGGGTATTGCCATGAGTATAACGGCTTTTCCTGTTCTGGCGAGGATTATCCGTGATCGTAAATTAACTGAAACAAGGCTTGGTATACTTGCCATAACCTGTGCCGCATCAGATGATGTAACGGCATGGTGTCTGCTCGCGCTTCTGATTGCCTTTATACGTTCTGGATCTGGAATGAATGGTTTTGTGGTAGTAGGTATGGTCGTTCTCTATGCATTCATTATGCTGATTCCTGTCAGAATAATTTTAAAGAAAATCCAGATGGCCTATGACAAAGGGAAAATCGGATATAATACGTTGATGTCAATCATGTTTATCCTGCTTTTGTCTTCAGCTTATTGTACGGAGCTGATCGGCATACATGCGTTATTCGGAGCCTTTCTGGCCGGGATCGTCATACCCAAAAATGATGCGATGCAAAAGAAAATTATAGACAGAATCAGCGACATAAGTATGGTTATGCTGCTACCTCTGTTTTTCGTTTATACAGGATTGAGAACGCAGGCAGGCATACTGAATACTGGTGCATTATGGTTTAGTTTTTGTCTCATCCTTATTTGTGCGGTCGCAGGTAAATTAGGCGGGAGTGCATTGATTGCCCGTACACTTGGACAAACCTGGAAGGATAGTCTTTCCATCGGCGCACTCCTGAATACACGTGGATTGATGGAACTCATCGTTTTAAATATCGGATATGATATGGGAATCCTCAGCACCGAAATTTTCTCCATGATGGTCCTTATGGCAATGCTCACAACGATGATGACGAGCCCGATTCTTAACTGGATAGAGAGAATATCAATGGGCACAGAAAGTTGAATTGAATCGAAAAAATTTTTGTAAAAACATATTAGTAGAAGAGCATATAGATGGCAGTTTGATTTTAGCCAGACTCTGAATTTGCTATAAAATCGCTTAGGATTCCTTTAAAGTTCCGGCCAGATTCTAAAATAGTTCTAAAAGAGTTCTATTTATGCAGGGTAAGACAATCACGTTATGAAATAATCTGGTCTTTCTTTCACACTGACAAAGCCATCAGAAACTTCATAAATATCTCTGCTTCGAAAAATATCTTTCCGCTTACATTTGTTTTTGAAGTGTTTGTTGAATCGAATTTAATTTCCAGGTGGATCAGCGGATTCTTCCCGGGGTCGATCATATGCAGGAATTTGATCATCGGCGCATCAGTGATCCGGAAAGTCTGTTCTAAAAATTCACCGGTAATTTCCGTGATCATCTGCATCATGCATACCCCGGGTAAAACGGGCTGTCCGGGAAAATGCCCTTTAAAAATGGCATGATCCGGCTGAAGCTCAACGACAGCCTGAATTTGATTCCCTGATTCTGTCAGCTTTTGGATAATATAGAGGTCATTGAGCAGCAGGAGAAGTTATTTGTTTTAATGTAATAGAAAAATGTGAAATATTAAAGTGCCGGATCGAAATACTGTCCGGAGAAATATTCCTGGAGTCTCCAAAAATAACAGCTTCCATAACTGGCTTCTTCGCAGAAGCCCTCTGCATTTTAACCAATTGCCGGCAATTACTATCGGTAATATAATAATTTGCGCCTTCAGCTTGTGGATAAGCATGATAAATCAGTCCGCTGGCTTTAAGCGCATAGGACTTACTATTATCCATATTCCTGAATTGCAGGAGTTCGAAATCTTTCCGCAATGTTCTGACCAATCCTTCTTTATTCATCTGGGGAATAATCGAATAAACTTTAAATCCACTATCGGGCGGGAAGCCAAAATCGAAATAGCTGAGACCCATCTCATTGGTAAAAACCACTCTTGTGCTGTTGTCAGGCATGTGTTTTACAACCAATAATCCGCTGATATGTTTTCCAATGACATCAACCGAAGTTTTATACACGACATGATGGAAATCCGGTTTTAATTTTTCAATGCAGGATTCATCTGATGGAATCTTCTGCATATAACGGTACTGATTGCAGGAGATACTCAGGCAGAACAGACTATGGAATATTAAAAACCGGGTCATTGATTGGTTCATTTAATATTTTGTTCTGAAAACGGATGATGGTTTTATCTCCGGAAAGTTCAAACATCTCGATAGATGTAGCCGTGTAATCCTTTTTATCTATGAGGATATTTATATTTTTATAAAGATCCTTCAGGTTCTTTGTTACTGGTGTGAGTTCAACAAGGAAAGTCCCGGAACTTTCTAAAATACGTGATTGAAAATCCGGATTCTCCAGCATGCTGCCACCAATACAATCAATTAGTATCCGGTTTACCTGTCGAAAAATTTTATTTGAATTGGCCGATATTTTATTCTCTTTCTGACCTTCTTTAATGAATATTTTACCCCCGTTAAGGATCATAATATAGGAATAGGGCTGTATATATTCCATCCGTATTTTATCCTTTTTCCGATACCAGAATTTACCGGACGAATTTATATTTTCCGAAAGCATACTCAGAGATTTCTCCTGTTTGAAATCCGATTGAATGGATTCCGTTGTTGCTGTGGCCAGAGCAAATGATTTTTTAAAAGTTTCCGGATTATTCAATAATGTAAAACCGGGATATTGACCATTGCTATTAATAAAACATAAAATAAAACATACCAGGCTCACCGTTTTAATCATAGGGATTCAAATTAATCATTTTATCCAGTCGTATCATTTTATAGCCTTTATTACGGATTTCTTTTAACAATCTTGGCAAAATTTTCAGGGTTGATTCACTGCTGTCGTGCAGAAGAAGTATGGCACCGGATTTCAGTCTGTCAAGAATACGGGCTTGCAAACGTTCCTCATTTCCTATAACTGTATCATAAGAACGGATAGACCAGCCAATTGAAATAAATCCACCTTGCAGAACAGCTTTTTTCAGATTGGGATTAGTAACGCCGTACGGTGGGCGGAAAAAGCGTGGATAGAATCCGGTAATATCCTGGCAGGTCTGACTGGCGAGCTCCAATTCATTCAGCATTTTTTTCGAACTAAACAGATCGAAAAAACTATTATGGGAATTACTATGATTTCCGATAATATGTCCTTCGTTTGTAATTCTTTTAAGGATATTCTCATTATCCGGCATATTTTTCCCAATGCAAAAAAAAGCTGCTTCAACATTATTTTCTTTCAGTATATCCAGGATACGGGTTGTTTTTTTTCCTGCCGGACCATCATCAAAACTCAGGGCAATAACTTTTTCATTGGTCCTGGCGGAACAAATGGACTTCATAAAAAATCCCATTCTGATAAAATAACTGCCGCAAAATAAAACAGAAACATATACCAGCAATAGCCATCCATAAACAGCAGCGCCCATCTGTAAATGACGATCTGCCCATATCCAGAGAAGGATCAGTATGATATAAAAAATATTGAAGCTGCGGTTGTTCAAGATTCGCTAATTAAAATGAAACTATGATGGGAATTCCCTGAATGATGATGTATTAGTATATTACTGAGTGGGAACTGGGGTCCGTGCTCCATCCAGAATGGCGCCATTTGTTCTTTCAATATGACAGACCCCATCCATAAGGCGAATCCTGATGCAGTCGGGTAATCTCCGCAAAGTGATTTGAACGGAAAAGTTACCTTATTCCTGAATACTGAATTCATAAGTTCTTTGTCCTGCTCATCCATTTTTTTATTGCCAGTATGAGAGGTGAGGATGAGTCCGATCTGATCCAGGGTCGTTTCTTTTTCTTTCAGGAATTCAAGTAGGGAATGTTGAATTGCTTTATTGCTTTCAGGCTTATACAGGATATGAAGCCCTTTTAAAATTGCAAGGGATTTTTTCCCCTGATCTTTTTCCAGCAGAAAGAAAGCTGCGCCTTCTCCTGCGATATTTCCCATCCGATTATCCGTTTTTCTGTAGAGTCCGAACCGGCTTAAAATAGCTTGACTGTCATCAGTAATTTCATCCATTGCACCGACCAAAACCGGTCGGGTTCCTTCCTTCAGAAGCAGTATTGATTCAGTCAGAGCATTTTCAAACGAAAGCCCACGATGCACGATGGTATTATTATAGTTATGACATTTGAGCATAAGAGCTATCTGGGCCCCGACGGTATTATGGGTGGACTGGATAAATGCGGTGGGACTCAATAATTTTTCGTCAAATTCAATCATGCGCCGAAGGAATGATGAACTGTCTTCCAGACAGCCGTAAGCTGTTGCAGTTACTATGGCGGCAGGGATTTCGACATGAGCTTCTTTGAGACAGGTTATCGCAGCTGTTACGCCCATTTTAACAATCCGGCTCATTCGGCGGATCATTTTACTATCTATGAATGAATCATAATCCGGCTCTACTGATTTGAAATAATTATTTGAAGTAGTTGTACGGGACAGAAAAAAGGAATCCGTATCCAGACTGTGCTGTGGAGAAATATTTCCCGCGGACCGTATATAAACTTTCATAAGTTCTTTTAAGCTGCAGAGAAAATAAGTGATGTACAATTTCCTCCGAAACCAAATGAATTCGACATCACAGATTTGATTTTCTGGTTTCTTAAAAAACCTGAAACCGGTTTAAAAGGAAATTCTTTCATGGGTGTTTGCAGTCGCAGGTTAGGAAAAATGATCCCCTGCTGAATGGCAAGTATTGAATAAACGGCTTCCACGGCTCCACTTGCGCCAAGTGTATGACCCGTATAGGCCTTGGTAGAGCTCATTTTAGGAAAGGACTGATCAAACAATAACTGGATAGCCGTTCCTTCTGCGATGTCATTATTTTGGGTTCCTGTTCCATGCAGATTGATATAATCTATTTCACCAGGCTGGATTCCGGCGTTATCCAAAGCATTCTTCATTGCAAGGTATGAACCTGTTCCTTCCGGAGAAGAGGCCGTCTGATGAAAAGCATCGTTGGCATTGGCATATCCACTGACCAGGGCATAAGGTTTTTTCCCCAGTTGGTTCAACCCATTTTCCGACACCAGCAACAGGTAAGCTGCTCCTTCTCCGAGATTCAATCCATGGCGGTTTTCATCAAATGGTTTGCATAATTCCTTGTCAAGTATCATGAGCGTATTGAAACCATTCAGTGTAAAACGTGTTAGTGCATCTGCTCCGCCTACAAGTGCATAGTCAATCATGCCGGCCCTGATCATGCGTGCACCGGTGAATATTGCATTTGCGGAAGAGGAACAGGCCGTACTTACGGTACTAACAAAATGCCGGATACCCAATTGACCGGCTACCAGTTCGGTTACTGCACCGCATTCATGATTTACTACATCAGCGAGTTTTCCTGCAGCAGAATTTTTTGAAAAAAGTTTAAAGAAATTTTCAGTTTTATCCATTCCTCCGACAGTGTTGGCTGAAATAAAACCTGTTCGCTGAGAAAAACTTTTATCCCATCCGGCATCCAGGAGCGCTTCATATGCTGCAATACTGCTTAACAGAGCCGTACGGGGAAGTTGAGATGAAAGTCCGGAGATTGCTGCAAGTTCTCCATTACTAAATTTTACTTCGCCGACAGGCAGTTCTCCACTATGAATGGATTGCAGAAATTTCATTTTTCCAATTCCCGCTTTTTCGTTGCTCAATGATTGAAGATTAGCAAGAAGGCCATTGCCTATTGCGGAAACAATGCCCATGCCTGCAACAAAAGTATGGCTACTCATGTGGTAACCTTTAAAGCGCCGCTGTTTGCGGTAATATAATCTGCGATGGTTCTTACAGAATGAAAAACGCGGGGTCCGTCTTCAGCATTGGACAATTTAATATTGTATTCCTGCTGCAATAAAACGATCAGTTCCAGCGCGTCGATAGAGTCCAGCCCGATTCCTTCAACAAACAGAGGCTGGTCATCTCCGATATTTTCTGGTTTCAGATCTTTCAAATGCAGTCTCTCAATAATCTGTTCCTTCAGTTTATACATTAGTTTATCCATGTTCAGACTCATTCAGTTTATTCAAATTATCCGCATTAAAAGGTAGTTTATTTTCTCCGCCACCTGTTTCTACTAAAAAAAGTATGGCGCGGTAATCTTCTTTCAAAATATCCACCCATCCACAGATACAGCTTTTTATGAGTTTGTTTTCAATTAAGCCCGACACATATTCAGCCATAAAATTACCATCGAAGTGTTTAAACACAAAAAATGCATTTTCACCTTTGAAATGGTGACGTATGGATATTTCTCCAATTACAATATTCGGTAAGGTATAAACAAATAAGGCAGGACTAGCGCCGGAATGGATGGTTTTTGAATATTTTAAATCTACGTCGAGGCTCGCATGCGAATTGCTGAGTACCAGTCCGGTTTCTGAATCACTGTATTTTTTTTCATGAGACCTCCCTTTTAGCAGGATCTCGACAGCCAGGAAGCCGAGTTTACAGAGATTATCCATTTTATAAAATTTCGGATAAGGAAAGTCCAAATGATCATATGTTTTATCCAGAAAAATTCCTGCAGATCCTGGATGCTCAAAAATAATCTGTCCATCCAGGAAAATTTTATTTGGAGAGATCAGGCAGTAAGCGGAAATATTTGGTACAGGTTGCAATGTATTCTTAAGATTTAAATCAATTTCGACTTCAGACTATCACGGTAAGTGATCACGGAAGCAAGTCGGTGTAATCCGGTTTTATGATTTTTCACATAAGGATTACTGATGTCCCAAACATAACCTGCCAGCACGGAACAGATCTGACTATTGATCAGCGGATCCTGATCATCCGCAAAGAATATGGTGTCAAGCGTGCCTTCATACCAGGCCATAACATAGGAACGAAAAGTATCCACTCCCTGCATCATGATTTTCATATATTCATTTTCCCAGTCTATTTCACGTCCTTTTAATTTTTCTACAACAAGTTTTCCGGCGATCTGACTTGAAACTGTTGCCAGTGTAACTCCGGAAGAAAATACAGGGTCCAGAAATTCGGTAACATTTCCTGTTAGAACAAAACCCTCCCCGAAAAAACGATCCGTCGTAGAAGACCATGATTCAAGAACCCGGGGTTCGAATAAAAATTCAATATCTTTAAATCTTTCTTTAAGATAAGGCTCATCTGCGATCATGGATCTTAATTGCTTTTCCGTATCGCCCGGATAGGTTGCAAAAAAAGATGGATCGCCAACAAAACCCAAAGAAGTTATTCCGGTAGAAAAAGGTATGATCCAGATCCATACTCCGGGTTTATGAACAACGATCGTTATCCGGTTTGGTTCATCCGACATCTCCCTGCGCAGATCGACTGTGTGGGTGAACAAAGCCTTTCGGGAAGGTAGATTGGAGGGTTTATCCATTTTGAAAAGTTTCGGAATTACCCGTCCGTAACCACTTCCATCGATGATGAATCTTGCTTTGATCTGCGATTCGGTTCCGTTTTTATCGATCACTGTCGTAATTGAATCGGAGCCCTTGAATTCTATGGCGGTTACTGTGGTTTCATAATCAATGAGAACGCCCATTTTCTCAACCGTATCAGCGAGTATTTTATCAAATTCGGCGCGTGGAACCTGCCAGGTCCATTCCCATCCTTTGGTGAATTGTTCCGAAAAACGATAATCACAGATCTTACCGTTCTTTACAAACTTAGCGCCACCCTTCTCCTGGAACTTTTTAGCTTTCACCGCGTCCAGGAAACCTGCTTCTTCGAGTGCTTCCATACAACGGGGCAGAAGACTTTCTCCAATCACAAATCGGGGGAATTTCATTTTTTCCACAATCCTTACTTTATAACCTGACTTATTAACAATAGAAGCAGCGACCGTGCCTGCAGGACCGGCACCAATGACCAGGACATCTGTGGTTTGAATAGACATAATATGAATTTATCTTTAAATAGATTTTCTTTTTTTACATTTCAGCAGGGTATGACTAAGACCGATATCATCAATTCTTTCCTCCACCATAAAACCCGCGTCCTCAATACATCTGATAAAAACTTTCGAATGGTACATCTGGCTATTGCCATTGGCCAGGGCTGTAAAATAAATTGAAGTCTGCTGTAAACAAAATGCAGCCGCTTCAAATCTTTGTGTATCCCAAAACGCTTCAAGGATTAATACATATTGATCATCTGTTATTGAATCGTAGCAACGTTTTAAAATTGAAATGATTTCAGTCTCAGAAAAACAATCCAGGAACTGGCTCATCCAAATGGCATCGAAACCTTTTGGGAAAACTGTTTTTTCATCGAGCAGGTTGGCGGGATAAAAATTAATGCGATCGCTTAATCCGGCCTGTTTAACTTTTTCCCTGGCAACTTCAAGCTGTCCGGGAAGATCCATAATAGTTATTTCGATATCCTTTACATAGCCTGCGCTCGCGATTGCCCATTTCCCTGTATTGCCTCCAATATCCAGAATTTTTTTTATGCTGTCATTATATACTTTTGATAAAGCTGGAGGGAAAGCAATATCTGAAAAGAAGTGGTCGAAGGCAAACCAGCTTTTTTGTACCTGTGGCGGAAGGGAAGAAAGTCCTTCATAAATCGTATCCCAGTTTCCAAATTCTTTTAAGCCTTCGGGTTTTCCTGTTTCTATACTTTTGTCGAGGGCGAATAATCCTTTGTAACATATATCATGTACGAAATTCATATTCACATTGGTGAGGGGATCGTTGTGAATATATGTTCCCGTTTTGGTGATGTTATATTTCTCATCATTCAAAACCACCAGTCCAATGCCAAGGCCCGATTCCAGCAGTACGCGCAATCCATAAAAGGGTAATTGCAGCTGTTCCTGAATCTCCACCATTGTAAGACCTGAACTGCCTTTTTCCAGCAGGATCCGGAGCACACCGGTGTTGCGCAACACGCGCGCAACCTGGAATACAACAGGTCCGAATGCAATCCACTGTGCCAGCCCCTTTGCTTCGAATGCAGTTTTATTGTCTTTTTTAAAAAACCTCATTTTTAATTATCAAATATTAATTATTAATGATTAATGTTTGTCCAGATATTTATTCTCAATTATTAATTAATAATTAATAATTAATAATTAATAATTGAGAATTACCAGCGCTGCATTACACCCCCCAAACCCAGACGCTGTTTTTAAACATTTATTCAATTTCTCCTGTTTTAATTCCTTAACGATATTGACGGGCATTTCAGTTCCTGGTGTTTTAAACCCAAATGAGGGAAGAATAATATTATCTCTCATTGAATTTATTGTCACAATGGATTCCAATATGCCGGCCGCACCAAGGGTATGACCATAGTAACCTTTCAGACTATTTGTTGGAACTTCTGACAACGATGCCAGGTGAAAAGCTTTGGCTTCCATCTCATCGTTAAACCGGGTTGCTGTTCCGTGAGCCGAAATAAAATCTATTTCATCTGCATGGGTTCCTGCCTGATTTAAAGCGCGGCCGATGGCGAGAAATAGTTCTTCCCCGGTACGGGAAGGACCAGAGATATGATTTGCATCATTCGAAACAGAACCTCCACCCAGCAAAATAGCATCCGGCGTTTTATTTGCTGATAGGATTATTGTGGCAGCAGCTTCCCCGAGACTGATTCCATCTCTGGCGGCATCAAAGGGTTTGCATGGACCAGGGCTGATAGCCTGAAATGACCGGAACCCCGAAAAAATAAATGTGCTGATAAGATCAGCTCCCGATATGACAATGTTTTCATGCACACCGGACTGGATCAGGCGCATGCCTGTGATGATAGCCAGTAAACCGGAAATACACGCGTGCGAAATTACAAGCGGCTCCGAAACGAAACCAAGATAATTTGCAATAATACCGGCGCTGGTATTTAAAGAAACACGATTCTCAGGAATATTTTCATCCGATAAATTTTCTATAAGACTGATATTGCCCTTCGTTGTAGAAAGAATAAATCCGTTTTTTTTGTTTCCCGGATCAAAATCAATTTGCTGCATGGCATCCAGCGCTGAATTTATTATGATGCGTTCGAAGTAAGTTATTAATTCTTCATCTCTTTTTTCTTCCGGCGAAAAAAGGGAAGCATAAAATGGTTCGGGAGAAATATTCGTTTTATGTAACTGTATACCGGTTATGCCTTTCTTCAGGGAATCCATATTGGTAAAAGTATTTTTTCCAAGGGGCGAGAATATATTGTCAGCTGTCACATATACATTTCTCATGGATGTTGTTTGGGATGAAGGTATTTTCTTTTCCATTCCTCAAAAAAAGGGGGATTGAGGAGTTGCAGAACGGAATGTTCCCTGTCGAGAAAAACCTGTATGGAGTTGCCGGTGGCTACCAGATCCTGTGTTTTCTTATTAAATAAACGATAACTGAATTTGATTTTGGCAGCATCACATGGAATAAATGTCGTTTCTACAATCACAGTATCACCATAACGAAGGGATTTTTTGAAAGAACAATCCACATTTACGACGGGGATTACAAAGCCAATATTAAAAAAATCGAGATAACTTATCCCATGGCGTTTTCCAAAATCCTCGCGGCCGTCTTCAAAATAACGTATATAATGTCCATGCCATACAATCCCCAGAGGATCTGCTTCATTGAATCGCACAAGAACTTCCGTTTCACTCTTCAATATATTTTTTTTTGACATCTTTATTTATTTCTTCAATACCTGCCCTTCCATCCCGGTAACAATTTATTATTTTCAGTGTCTTGCTTCATACCTCTGAAAACGTGCCAGTATCAGACTAAAGGCGAAGCATCTAATACTTCAAACCATAATCCTTACGCTTTAAACCCTGCGACTATGCCTTAATTCTACTTGCTTCCTGCGCCGGTTTTCCACTGATCGTAGTCTTTGCTTTTTACATGGCTGATAGCGCTTTTAATAGCGGAAGCCCAGTAATTCCGGAATCCAAATCCATTGCCCAATTTACCTTCGACCCTTGCAGTCGTCAGCACTTTTTTTGAATCCATATCTATCAGCGTGAACCAAATCGTACAACGTTTATCAGTTTTACTCATCCCTTCCATGATGAGCAGGACACCATAACCCTTAAGAGATCCATAATTAAAATTTCTAACGAGTTTATCGATATCCTCCGGTTTCAACCTGGTGAGATCGCCTTCATTGTTTGATTTGAGAGAATCAGGATTCGCTTTATCATTACGGTTCTCTACTTCTTTAATATCCGGGGTCCAGTTACTACGATGATATGCTTCTTTGATTTCGTATTTTTTACTTTCACTGATCATCAGGTCATTGATGCCGTTGAATTGTGTTGACTGGATGGTTCTTGCACTGGAAGCATCGTCGTTGATCAGTTTTGCGAGCGTAAAATCAATTCCCAGGTAAGTAGCAGGGAGGGATTCATTATTGAAAAAAGCCGACGCCGATAATGATTGTCCATATATGAAAGCAGGGGCCACCAGTAGGGTAAAGAAGAAACCGTGTGTTAAAATTTTATTCTTCATGATAAACTGTTTACAAAAATTTTCATTTCGCAGGAAGCCATGATTCTCCCCTCATATTTTACCTTACAGGAAACGAGGGATACCTGCAATATATTGGTAAGCAGGCTGATCTCCATCGTAATTTCTGCGTTTACCGGTGGCCATTCTATCACCTCCAGTTTCTGTACAGAGCCGATATATCCGACCGGAACAGGTTTATTCCCTTTCTTAAATAAAAATCCCGTACCTGCGGCCGCCGTCTGTGCCATCGATTCCACCATTCCCGGCGTGGTATAAAAACCCTGCTCAACAAATATATTCCCTTCCGGGATTTTAAAACTACAGAGGGATTTTTTTTCATCTGCATACAGGAGCCAGTCAACCAGAACAAACGGAGGTTTATGGGGGATGAGTACAGATGCGTTTTGGGGATCGAAAGGCATATTTAAAGATAAGCCTAAAGCCTTTATAATGTGGCAAATGAGGGACTGTAATAATAATAGAATTAAGAAATTAAAATTTTCACATTGTCATTATACATTCAATTCTCCCATTCTTTCAAATAATTGCAGAGCAATTATATACAATCCCAGATTTGCCACATTCATTAGTTTTAGAATTTAGGCTTTGGACTTTCAATCCAAAAGTCATAATAGTTGTACCACTGCAAAGGATATTTTCTGATAGTCTCTTCCATCGCAGCGCAATAATCACGCAGCATTTCCCGTATCGAAGAATCCCTAGGGCCTGAATATATTTTCGCGGCACTTGCATAAAAATGATAATCAAAAGCATGGTCTTTCATGGCAAAGACGAAAGAAACGGGTGAATGAAAACTATGGGCCAGAAGGAATGGCCCTGCAGGAAATCTTGCCGCTTTATTTAATAAAATACCTGTGAGTGTTTTATTTCCTTCCAGGAAACGATCAGCATGCATACAGACAAATCCATTATTGGCCAAAGCTTCCTGGATCGCGTAAATATGAGAGAGGTCTTCTTTGATTAGTATAATCCGCGCAGAATGTTTTTCGGTTATGCTTTCCAGGTAGTCTTTGATCTGTTGCTGTTCCCCATCGTACATTACGATATGCATATCTGTACCAAGACGTTTCAGCAGATAACCGGCGATTTCCCAGTTACCCGTATGAGCGCTTAAAAGAAGCCCCCCTTTATTTTGATTTACCATCTCCCGAAGATTTTCTTCACCTTCAAATTCAAAAAGAAAGGGGTTTTTTATTCCGGAAGTGAGTACGATTTTATCGATGATCGTTTGTCCGAACCAGTAATAGTTTTTGTAAATACTCCAGAAGCTGCGCCATGCAGAAAATCCAAGACGCCGTCTGAAGAAATCATATTGACACAGGAAGGCTTTACCTGAAAAAATAAAAAAATAGAAGGCAACAAAACGTAATAACAAATAAGCCGAAGGCAGACCGGCATGTTTGAGTACCCAGACGAAAATCCGGAAACCAGTTCTGTTACCTCGGGACTTGCCCTGCCATGACGGCATCGGTTGGTTCTTTAGATTGGACGCGGGAGATAATATACGTATAGAAATCCTGAAATGTTATGATCCGTATAAAATCCTCTGGTTTTACTTTGAAAGAAAAATTGTTTTCGACCACTACGACCAGGTCAATATAATCAAGGCTATCCAGTTCCAGTACCTGCCTGATATTCGCATCCGGTTGCATCCGGTCGATATCTGCTTCAAATTCATCAGACAGAAAGCCGTTTATTTTTTCAATAACGGGTAGAGATTGTTGCATGTTGGGTTAAATTTCGATTAGGGTTTCCATTTTCTCACTATCAGGGAAGAATTCGTTCCCCCGAAGCCGAATGAATTCGACAAAAATACATTTATATTTTTTTCTGTGGAAGTTTTAACGATATCCAGTTTGGATGAATCTTCATCAGGATTTTCAAAGTTAATATTGGGTGCTAGAAATCCATTCTGCATCATGATCATGGAATAAACAATTTCACTGGCGCCGGCCATCCAGCATTCATGTCCCGTCATAGATTTTGTTGAGCTCACTGGAACTTTTTTCTCACCAAAAACTTCTACCAGTGCTTTTGCTTCACTTGAATCACCAGCCTGCGTCGACGTAGCATGGGCATTGACATATTCTATGGCTGAAGGTTCCAGGTCCGCGTCTTTTAAGGCCATATACAAAGAACGAACAGGGCCATTTACGGTAGGATTTGAAATATGCTCTCCGTTTGAAGAAAAGCCATATCCAACGACTTCAGCCAGGATATTTGCGCCTCTTTTTTGGGCAGATTCAAGACTTTCCAGTACGACTGTTGCAGCCCCACCGCTGGGTATCAGTCCGTCGCGGTCTTTATCAAATGGCCTGGAAGCTTTTTGTGGGTGATTTTCATTTGATGAGAAAGCCGACAGGGCGTCAAAGTTTCCCATCGATAAGGCGTTGATTTCCTGCGCCCCTCCGGTGATAATGCATTCCTGCAGACCCGTTTTGATGAAATGATATCCTAGTCCTATTGCGTGGGATCCGCTGGCGCAGGCAGCACTGATCGTAAAGTTAACACCGCGCAATTTAAAAATAGTAGCCAGGTTCATCGTAACCGTTGAATTCATGGTTTGAAAAACAGCTCCCGAACCGACGAGCATCGTATCTTTTTTCTGACGCATGATGTCCACGGCCTCAATGGTTGACTTTGCCGAGCTGTCGTTCCCGTATAAAATTCCAATTTCATTATGGTGGATATATTCAGTATTGATTCCGGCCTGGGATAGAGCCTGCAGAGTAGCCATATAGGCGAATTCGCCCTGTTCGGGAAGCATGATCCGGGCCCTGCGGTCGAGGAGCCCTTTCAGGTTGGGTCGTTCAACAAAACCAGTCAGGGCAGAACGAAACCCCATTTCTTTGCGACCCGCATCGTAGATAATACCCGATCTTCCCTGAAACAGGCTGTTTTTCACTTCTTCCAAATCCTTGCCGATGCAGGAGTAAATACCGAGGCCGGTAATGACCACTCTGTTCATGGGGCCAAATTAGGAAAGATATCTGAGAGTGTGAGAGTGTGAGAGTGTGAGAGTGTGAGAGTGTGAGAGTGTGAGAGTATAAGAGTATAGGAGTATAAGAGTATAAGAGTGTGAATTTCCACTCCCATACTCTTATACTCTTATACTCTTATACTCTTATACTCCTATACTTGTGCTAAGTGTAAAGCCCTCCATTAATCGAAATCACCTCCCCGGTAATATATCCGCTTTCGGGAGAGGCCAGGAAAGCAACCAGATGTGCTACTTCATCTACCGTACCGAACCTGTTTACAGGAATAATAGATTTCATTTCTTTTTCTGAAATATTTTCAGTCATATCAGTTTTGATAAACCCTGGCGCCACAGCATTTACCGTAATTCCACGCCGACCCACCTCCTGAGCAAGTGCCTTGGTCGCTGCAATAACACCACCTTTTGCTGCGGAATAATTGGTTTGTCCGGGAAGACCTTTGAGCCCTGAAAGTGAAACTATATTAACGATGCGGCCATATCTTTTCATGAGCATATCGTTAATAACAAGGCGGGTAACATAAAAAAAACTGTCCAGGTTAGTCCTGATCACATTTTCCCATTGTTCATCCTTCATCCACATAATCAGCACATCGTCTTTAATGCCGGCATTATTAACTAATACTTCAATATGATCTTCCTTATGAGCTTCTGTCCATAGACCCAGGGTTTCAGAAATATCCTTTTTATTGCTTACATCGAAGGGCAGCAATTCTCCCGTTCCTTTATTATTATGAATAAGAGAAAGAGTCTGATCGGCTTCAGCAGAATTCGACCGGAAATTAATGAGAACATGATAACCCAGGGATCCGAGTTTTATACATATTGCCCGGCCTATCCCCCTGGATCCTCCGGTAACGAGTGCACACTTCATAACGGATCATTTTTCTGGAGCCAGATTTTTACTTTTTCCTGTTCTTCATACCGGGGACTGTCCTCAACGAATTTCGGGAATATCTGCCTGATCGAGGAATAAACTCTGTGGGTAGCTGGTGAAAGTTTTTCCTGGCATTTGAGATAATCAATCGCCTGCAGAATGGTTATCGCCTGAATGGTCAGCACTTCAAAACTATTGTCAATTATCTTTTTTGTCATCAGCGCAGCATTGCATCCCATACTTACAATATCCTGATTGTCGTTATTATTTGGAATGCTGTGAATATACATAGGGTAGGAAAGTGTCTGATTTTCTGCAACCGTGGAAACTGCCGTGAACTGCATTCCCTGCATACCAAAATTAAATCCCAGAACTCCCAGATTTACAAAGGGCGGCAGTATTTGATTCAACTTATCATTTAAGAGATAATTCAGCTGTCTTTCAGCAAGCATGGACAATTTGGTGACGGCGATTTTAAGTTTATCCATCTCAAGTGCCACATAGTCCCCGTGAAAATTGCCACCATGAAAAATGTTCTTGTTTTTATGATCGATTACCGGATTATCGTTTACTGAATTCAGTTCTTCCACGAGAATTCTTTCTGCATGCTCTATGGTATCGTAAACCGGACCCAAAACCTGTGTCACGCATCGAAGTGAATAATATTCCTGCACTTTATCTTCAAAGACATCATATTCGATATTGGCAGGATTATAAAGATGTTCCACACGACTGTGGATCATCTTACTGTCCTTCAGCATACCGCGCATCATAGCCGCTACATAGTTCTGTCCCGTATGGTGTTTAACAATATTGAGTTCCTTGGAATAATGATCGTCGTAAGCCTCCACGATTTCATTGGTCATGGATGAGAACATAACGGACCAGGCGAGAAGTTTTTTGGCATATATAATATTAACAAGGCCAATGCCTGTCATGGCAGATGTTCCATTGATAACTGAAATTCCTTCGCGGATATGAATTTCAAGTGGTTTCAAACCGGCTTTTTTATATACAACCGACGTATCCTGCCATGCAGATTCATACCATACCTTTCCTTCTCCGATCAGATTCAGGGCCACATGGGCCAGCTGTACCAGGTCGCCGCTGGCACCCACACCACCATGCTCATAAATACAGGGAATGATATTTTTATTTATAAGAGCAGCAAGCAGTTCCACCAGACTTATATGAATTCCTGAGTGTGCCTGCATGAGACTGTTCAAACGGGCAACCAGCACGGCTTTTCCCAGAAGAGGGCTGAGGGCACTGCCCATCCCTGAACTATGACTGCGGATCAGGTTATATTGAAGCTGCAGGCGATTTTCGTCACTGATCTTATATTGGGCCATGGGACCGAAACCCGTATTGATGCCGTAGATGAGCTTTCCGGTTGAAAAATGACGGAGGAATTGAAAACTGGCATCTACTTTTTCAAGTGCCGCAGGATTCAGGGTAATTTGATCCTCTTTAAAAACAATGTCTGAAAAATTGATAAGGGAAAGGCTCCGCGATCCGATGTCTACCATGTAGCTGTTCTGTTTTAAAGTGCCCAGCGCAAAAAAAGCGAATTAACAGCAAGACGGCAAATTTTTATTCATAAGCCTAAAGCCGAAAGCTTAAAGCCCAAAACTAATTTGAGAATTTGAAATTGAACTACCTAAATAGTTTTAGTATAAAAAATCATAAAAGGGTTTTAGCTTTAAGCTTTAGGCTTAATAAAGGCTTTAGGCCTTGAGCTTGCTGATTATTTAAAAATAGAATCCGGTATTCCCTTATTAAGCGAATAACTCAGGTAGGTAATTTCAATCTTTCCTCTTTGATTTTGGCTTATTTCTGATTCCTTTTTCTTCACGGATCCATCGTCATAGTCAAAAGTTACACCCTTAGGTAGTTTGAAATCCTGGGTATTGAAGCTGAAAATAATTTTATCCGGTAATCCGCTATCGATAAATTTCCCATAATACAATTCTACTTCATTGGTACCATTTTCCCTGGTAGTTGTTTTTACTTTCAGCACAAGCATCCGCCTCGTGTCTATATATAAAGTTGCCAGTACCAGTTCTCCATTTTCATCTGCCGGCAGGAGTTTAATAATCCTGACAGGAATTCCCTGTATTTTATCGCTTCCGCCATCCAAAGCCTGATAGCTACTATTCACCAGGCTATACATGCTGATACTCACTGTTTCTTTGGGAACAAGAGAAATACCATTTTTATTTTTGATCTTGATCTTATCGGGCTTTTTATAATAAATATTAACAATGGCATCCGGGACTCTCAAAAATGGTATCTGCGTTTTCAAAGATGCCGAAGCTTCATAGTCATTAATTTTTTTCAGCTTTGTCTGAATGATTTTCATTAAAGCAGTTGGATCCTGCGCACAAATGTTTTCCATTTGTACAAAAAAGCAAATGAGTATTAAACAGAAAACTTTCACGATATTATTTTTATTTCTATTAGTCTTCCTGATGATTGACCCACCTACGCTAAATCTTCGGCGGGCGAAGCGGTTGGCAGAATTTTTAAGGCATGTAACCACCACACTTCCACATTACCACACTTGCTTTTGGCTTTAAGCCTTAAGCTTTCAGCTTAATATGTCTTTCCTGTTAAACACCACAATAGCAGCCGATACAAATCCGGTTATATACAAAACCAGGATCACGGCACTTTTGCCAATGGCCTTTAGATTCTCAATCGTACCGGGAATGGATGATCCGCCAGCATCGATCTTGCTGTAAAAAAATCCTTTCCATGCCAGCATATGTGAAGTGAACAGAAAGGGTTTTATGGTCCGGTCGTATAAAGGGATCTGCATTTCAGATAATATAGTAAATACGATAACAATACTAATTGTGGAAACGATCGGGCCGATAGAGTTCTCTGCAAACACCGAAAGCAGAAAAGCCAGGGCCGCTACTGTTGTAAGTGCCAGCGTGGCGAATGCAAAAGCTGCCAGGTATCTCCACATCACATCATTACTCCGGATGATTTCCAACGCATCATTTCGCGCGATCAGTATATCATTGGTTCCAAAAACCAGAATGCTGAGCAAAAGTGCAATAAATGCAAGCCACAGGAGAAGTAATCCTGTATACACTACAGTTGCCATAAATTTTGCGATCATGAGTTTTGTTCTGCTTACGGGCTTGCTTGCAAGCAGGCGAAGTGTACCCATATTGGCTTCACCTGCAATGGAATCTCCGGCAACCAACGCAATGAGCAGGGGAATATGGATCAGCAATAAATTCAAAATGATAAAACAAACAAAAAACCCGTTAAGTATATGCTCATACGGGATATCGAGCGAATCTTTCAACCCCCCCACGATAAATTCGATATAGGATTGTCCATCAAATTTCAAAGCAATCTGAATGATGATTACCATGGCAGCAATTGCGCCGAAACTGATATAGGTCCTCGGCTTGCGGAATATTTTAAATAGCTCAATCTGTAAAAGCTGCCACATTTTGTTTACTCCGGGTTAAGGATAAAAAATAAGATTCCAGTGAAGTTTTTGCCTGAAGTGATAATACCTGGATTTTCAGCCGCACCAATTCCCGGTTCAAATCCGGAATTGATTCCCTGGGCAACTGGAAAATCAACATAGTTTCCGTTGTTTTCTGAAGCCATTTTGACCATCCGGTATTTTCCAGCAGATTTGCTGCGTTTCCCGGATTATGCACTTCCACTTCTACCAGCGTTTTAGACGGATCCAATAGTGAAGCAACGGTTCCTTCCACCATTTTCTTTCCTTCGTCGATGATAAGCATGCGCGTGGATACCTGTTCAATTTCATGAAGAAGATGGGAAGAAACAACAATGGTCTTATTCTGGTGACGGCTTAAATGAAGAATCAGGTTACGCATATCAGCAATGCCCTGAGGATCCAGCCCATTGGCCGGTTCATCCAATATGATCAGTCGCGGATTATGAACAAGGGCTACTGCGATTCCCAGCCTTTGTTTCATACCCTGTGAAAAAGTTTTCACTTTATCATTCACCCGTTCACCCAATCCAACCATTTCCAGTTGTGCATACAATTCTTTTTTACTGATTTTCGAACCGCTTATGCGTGCAAATAGCGAAAGATTTTCGTAAGCACTCAGGTATTTATAGAGGTCGGGTTTTTCAATTACAGCTCCCACCTGGCTTAGAATTTTTTTTCTTTCTTTTCTAAGATCCAGCCCGAATATTTTTATATGACCATCAGTAGGCGTAACAAGTGTAAGTAACATACGGATGGTGGTTGACTTACCTGCTCCGTTTTGTCCAAGAAAGCCATATACATCGCCTTCATTTACGGTGAATGAAAGATCTTCAACCGCTAAATGGGTCCTGAATTTTTTTGTAAGATGGGAAACGGTTACGGTGAACATCTGGTAAACGCAAAATACGAAAGAAAGAGTTTGTCTTTTGGCACCTCTACAGTAATAACAGATTTTTAGGTGAGGTAATACCTGAGTATGAACTTATATATCATGATGAATTGCGTGATCACTGGGAAAATAACCACCAGGATAAAAATGCCTGCCTGCCAGTTCTTCAATGGCTTTCCCTTTTGGAAACCCGCAATTCCAAGAGCCAGAAAAGGCACTAAGGGAATAAAATACCTGGATTGCAAACCGCCGAGATAAGGACTTTCAAGTGCGGTCCAGGTAATGTACTGAGCCGTCATAATTGCAAGCATGGATAAAAAAGCAGACAGGAGAATCACCATCCTGAGTTTCAGTTTTTCAGAACTGAAGCTGAGAATAAAAAGAATAGTAAGAAAAAATACGAGATAAGAAAGCTTGTAATAATTCGAAGGTAATATGACATCCAGCCATCCAAGTATACCAATGAATTCATACAATTTTATAGCTATGGTATAAAGGTCCCAATGAAAGAAAAGTCCGATGAATCTGAAAGGATGATGCAATACATACGCCATTTGAAGGCTTGTATTGATTTTCATCTCCGGGTCGGCCCAGGCCACAGAATAATTGGGGAGGTTTAACAATCCCCAGGTGAGGACTAAAATAAAAGGAATCACCATACAATAAATCCTTTCTCGCGGAGTAAGATTCAAAAACAAAAAAATGAGTATCAAAAGAAAATAAGGCGGCTTGGCCGCACTCATGGCCGTTATACAAATGACGAGTAATATCATCTGGGCTTTCGAATATTTTCTTGTCTCACCAGACTCGATATGATCTATGAGACCAACAATCAGTACTGCAAGGCTGATTATAAAGCCATCCTGGCTGACTGAGGCAAAAAGTGAAATGGGAAGGGGTAAAAGCAGCAGGAAGAATAAAAGTAACCTGCACCTCCTGGCCAGACCTAATGCAAAAAAGCAAATGATGATACAGCCGGTTGCATTGATAATTCTTGACAGGATGAAAGTATCAAAAACCGTCATATGCATCCATTTCCCTAAAAGAATTCCTATTGTTGGAAAAATATAACCGGTAGGTGGATAAATTACTGTATTTGGAAAATGAAAAAGGACCAATTCAGGGGTCCAGTAATATTCCCTCGAATTATTGATCATTGCCCTTGTTACTTTCTTATCCGGATTAAAATTCAGTTCGTGAAATGCATATTGTGACAACAGGATACCCTTATTTCCATAATATCCGCCACTATCAGGATATACAATTCTTCCATCCGGTGAAGTGCGGTGTTCCTTTGTTGACATCAGAGAAATGAATCTTCCCACAAAAACGCCCCGGCTGATCTGTTCGGCTCTTAAATAATGGGAATGTTCGTCTGGTGACTGGTATCCGGGTGTGATAATAGTTGTCAGGAGAACGATAAATAAAGCGTAAGTGAGGTATATATATTTAAGATGGCTATGAAGAGAATTGGAAAATATTTTCAGATCTTTCCACGAAATCGATAATTCCTTCCAATTATGAAGCATATTAATAGATTGTTTCCAGGTTGCTGTTCATGGTCCGTAACAAATGTAATTATTTTGGGGTATACATGCCTGTAGGGAAGTATTCAAAAACCTACGGTAAAATTATGCTGTCCTTTTTCAAAATGGTAGGAAATTCGTTTTCCTGAAACTTCTACGATCTGTTGTACTATGGAGAGTCCCAGGCCGTATTGATCAGTGATTTGGCCCCCTTTGGAAAATCGTTTAAATAATTTACCGGAGTCAAGCGCTCCGCCGGATGCATCATTTGAGATGATGAATTCATTTTGCCGGAGATTCATATGAATAGACCCTCCATCGGCGGTATGTCGCGCTGCATTACTGAAGAGATTATTCAGGAGTATATCTGCGAGCTGCGTATTCATTATAATGGAAGTAGGTTCCATGGAAGAAGTTATTCTAAGATTTTTACCCTGCCATAATTCCTGCCAGTCTGCTATTTTCTCTTCAGCCAGATTTTTAAAATCGAATGTGGTGGTTTCTGAGAACTGCCTGTTTTCAATTTTACTTAGTAATAAAAGCGACTGATTCAGTTTGGCCATTTTCCTTATGGCTTCATAGGCGGTTTGCGCAGCATTGCTCTGGGCTTCCGAAAGGTGTTCATCCTGTATCAACGTGTCCAGTTTGGATTGAACGATAGCCAGGGGAGTTTGCAATTCATGGGAAGCATTCTCGGTAAATTCTTTAAGAAGGGTATATTCCTTTTCGGCGCTCTGGATAAACTGATCCAGCGTTTTATTCAGCAGATCGAATTCATCAATGGATGTCGGAACGAATGAAGGAGGTTTTTTTTCTCCCAGCCTGAATTTCTTAACGCCTGAAAGCGTGGAGTAGAACGGCTGCCAGAGGCGTCGGAGCAGCCATCGGTTAATAAGCAGACTCACTACCAGTATTAATATAACAGTTAAAAACGAAATGATGATGATGGACCTGTTCATATTCTGCGTCCCTTCCAGTGATTTCGACACTTTAAAGAGCAGCCACTGATTACCCACAGGAATGGTAAAACTGATCTGACGGAAATCTTCTCTTTCATGTCTTTCGGGCGATTTAATTGTACTGAAATGACGGGTATATTCATGCAGTTCCGTTTGTTCATAAGAAACGCGCTGGTCTTTGACCGTTATAGGCTCGGGTGGCCTGTTATATTTACTCACATAGGTTTGTATTTCCCGCTGTTCTATTTTAAGATCTTCATCCACCTGGTTTATCATGACCCACCAGAGCAAGAAATAAAATGCGATACTTGCCAGCAGGAATATAAGCAGGGTCGCCAGCAGGTTGATCCGGAAATATCGGGTGAAAAGTTTCATGGATGGTCGCTGAATTTATAACCCATGCCATATACAGATTTAATATAATCCTGAGCGCCGGCCTGCAACAATTTTTTACGGAGATTTTTGATATGCGTGTATATGAAATCGTAATTGTCCGCCATATCCATATTATCACCCCACAAATGTTCCGCAATGGCTCCTTTGCTGATCACTTTATTTTTATTACTGATAAAATACAACAATAAATCGTATTCTTTTCTGGTAAGATCAATTAAACGATTATGCACACGAACGGTTTTCTCCAGCAGGTCAAGTTGCAGTTCATCGAAACGGAGACTGTTCTTTCCATCAAAGGATTTCCGGCGTATAATAGCTGAAACCCTTGCAGCAAGTTCAGAAAGATGAAAGGGCTTTGTTAAATAATCGTCGGCCCCTGATTTAAGACCGAGTATTTTTTCTTCTAAAGAATTCCTTGCAGATATGATAAGAATTCCATCTGCTTTAAGATTGGCTTTTAATTCTCTGAGAAGATCCATTCCGCTACCTCCGGGCAGCGTGATATCAAGTATAATACAGGCATAATCATACAGGCTGATCTTCTCCATAGCCGTCTTAAAATCCATAGCCGTTTCACAGGTATAATGCTCAGAATTCAGGTAGGCAAAAATACTCTCTGTTAGCGCTTTTTCGTCTTCAATGATCAAAACCTTCATGAGGATGGGTTGTTTTCCGGAAACTTCCTAAAAAATAAGTAAAACCTCACCGAAGATGATATTGAATTTTGAGTAAATCCTGAAGAGCCTTATGTAATTGTCCTGCTTTCTGAATCATCTCATAAAGTAACCCCTTTGATTTAACAATCAGATAAAATCATAAATTTTTTAACAATTAATCTTTCTTTATGCGAATTACTATTTTCGTACCGGCCCTATTATTATTCTATAATGCGTTTTCTCAGAATAAAAAACTGAATGCGGAAACGACCATTCAAAACGTGACAATATTTTCATCAGGTGCAAGGGTAGAAAGGTCGTCATCTGTTTACATTCAGGCTGGCCGTTCTGAAATTTCATTTGGCGGACTAAGCAATCAGCTGGATGAACAGACAGTTCAGCTGAAAGCGGATGCAAATATCACCCTGCTTTCGGTTCAGTCAACCAAAGATTTTTTATCTGCACGCAAAATTGAACAGGAAGAAAAAAATCTCTCCGAACAGTCAAATGCATATAAAGATAGATTGGATTTGGATACGAAACTGTTCGATGTGTATAAGAATGAAGAAGCCATGCTGATAAAAAATCAGGCCATAGGCGGACAATCAGGAATCAAAGCAACCGATTTAAAAGAATCCCTGGATCTTCAAAGGCAGCGCCTCACAGAAGTGTACGGGAAGCAACTTGAAATTCAGAAGCACCTGATTACAGACCAGCAGGATTATGATAAAACTACTCTGCAACTAAATGAAATCAGCAGGAAAAAAGACAGCATCAATTATATCGTAACTGCTTTGGTAGAAAGTAAAGAAACAAGGACTGTAAATTTTCAGTTGTTATATAATGTTAAAGATGCAGGATGGTTCCCGGCCTACGATGTAAGGGTAAATAATGTAACCGAACCGCTTAGTGTTCTGATGAATGCCAATGTTTTCCAGCGCAGTGGCGAAACCTGGAAAAATGTTTCGCTCTTTCTTAGTACAGGCAATCCAAACGACAACGCCACACCTTCTTTATTACAACCATGGATGCTGGGATTTTATGATCCATCCATTTCCATTCATGGCCAGAATAGTCCGGGAGTTGTTTCCGGCAGAATTACAGACGATAAAAACCAGCCTGTTGGGGGAGCTACAGTTATAGTAAAAGAATCAGGCATCGCTACTTTGACAGATATAAATGGCTTTTTCAAGATTCATCAAGTTCCTGAACACAGTAAGATTGAAGTAAGAAGTGTAGGTTTTGAGTCTAAAGAATTTGATGGGAAACCAGGTTATTTTACAATTACTGTCGAAAGATCTTCCATGGCATTAAATGAAGTTGTCGTAAGGGGATATAATGTTGAAAAAGATAAATCAACTGCTTTCGCTCCAAGTTATAAAAAAGATATAGTAGGAAGTATCCAAACAGTATCCGTTACCACCCCATACCAGCCAACTACCACTGTTTTCAAAATCGACGATAAATACACCCTTGAAACAGATGGAAAAACAACAACTATCGGTATTAAACAATTTGAAATACCTGCCATCTATGATTATTATACTGCACCTAAAGTGGACCCTTCTGCTTTTCTAACAGCAAAAATTATAAACTGGCAGGATTATAATTTGCAGTCAGGTGAAGCCAGTTTGTATTTTGAAGGAACCTACCTGGGTAAAACCTACATTGATCTGGACGCGATGACAGATACGCTTTCACTGTCACTTGGAAAGGACAATGCTGTTAAAGTTGCCCGTAAACTGGTTAAAGAATTCAGCAGCAAAAAATTTATCGGAAGCAATCGCACGGAAACCAGGGAATATGAAATAAGTGTGCACAATACAAAATCTGTCCCCGTAAATATTTCGGTCCTGGACCAGTTCCCGGTATCTGTGAATAAAGAAATCAGCGTCGATGATGTAAAAGCGCCAGATGCGCAAATAGATAGGGATAATGGGATTGTAACCTGGAAAATTATTTTACCCCCTGGACAGGAAAGAAAATTACAGGTAGGGTATAGTGTAAAATATCCGAAGGATAAGAAGGTAGTTTTGGAATGACCAACGCTTAATTATCAATTATTAATTATTAATTTTTTGCTTTCGGTTATTCCCTCATGGATGATCCGGATAAAATAAATACCGGCCTTATATCCTGAAACATTCAGTACGAGATTATCATTCGTTGTGATTGTAGTGTTGTAAATCAACTGGCCGGATATATTTAGTAAAGAAATTTCATACCGGGCGAAAGAAGGAAGGCTTATATTAACAAGGTTGATGGCAGGGTTGGGGAAAACAGAAATTTCAGCATTTTTATTTCCCAGTTTGATCGATATGATAGGAGAAAAGGTTTGTTTTCCGTCAATATCTGTCTGCATTAAACGATAATAGGAAATTCCGGTAAAAGGAGTCAGGTCATAAGCAGTATAATTTTCAATATTACTGCTTGTGCCTGATCCCAATACTTTTTGAACTGTTGTCCAGGTACGGCCATCTGTTGATTTTTGAATGGTAAAGAATGCATTATCTGTTTCAGAGGCGGTGGACCATTCGAGTTTCACTTCACCATTTTCAGGAATAGCATTAAAAGAAATCAATGTTATAGGTAGCGGTGTGTTTGCGGAATTAATGGAACCAACATAAAAACTATTCGAAAGATTGGCCAGTGTTAAGCCCGTTCTGTTGATTTGCGGATTTAAAGTAGTGCCGGCGTTGACTCCGGCAACTCCTGTTACACTATTTATCAACGTCAATCTTAAATCAGATACAGCACCAATCAGACCAAATCCTGTCCCCTGCACCTGCAGATTATAAGTGCCGCCTGCTATTCCATTTGTTGAAAGGGCCCAGTTCAGATCTTTTCTTACCACAACAGTAGATGCACCATCAACAATGGAAACATTGGTATTCGTTGTCGCATCATTATAAGAAATACTCATCGAACCACCTGTTGTCGGACCTGCAATAGGTGCAGAAACAAAAAATGGTCTGTAGTCAGTAGTTGTTCCCATGGGGAACAGACCCGTAACGGACCCTGTAGCAATTATACCCGTTTTAAACCAGCGGGTAAATGTTCCTGTACCGGTCATAGTACCTGAAGTATACGCGAGTGTTCCGTTATTGGCGACTGATAATCCAAGAGTCAGTGTATTTCCGTTCAGACTAATATTACCCTGAATCATTGTCAGTACGGTGGCTATCTGCACGCTATTGAGTAGCTGGATTCCAGTACCTGAATTATTGACTATTGCATTCGCAAAATTTTCTCCTCCGGGTGAGGTAATTGTTTGCAGGGCCGAACCGTTAAAATTCACGACGCTTGTGGCTTCGGTAAAACCAGCAGTACCATAATCATTCCAATTCCCTGCAATATTCACAGTATTGGCTCCCGGGGCCAGACGTCCGGCATTAATGGTAAGATTATTCAGGATGGACAGATTATTTGTCTGTGTTATGGTATTGCCAGTAACAGTAACATTAAAAAAACTCATACCTGCACTTGTAATGTTTAACGCATTGCCACCAAATGCAACCGTTGAAGCAAAACTTGAGGCATCTATCAAACCGCTGGTATAGGTCCAACTCCGACTTTCTGAAATAATCCCCTTAAGTGTAAGTTTTCCACTGGGTTTATTTATTACAATAAAGGGCAGAAGGTCCTGACTTATTGCAATCGCAGATCCATCCATTGTTTCATTACCCGCACCCACAATATTTATAGTTGCATTACCACCCCCGATTGCTGAAGTATTGGTTAAGAATATATTTCCATCCACATTAATATTCCCTGTATTTAAAGTTACCCTGCTGTTTCCTGCGATAGTAAAATCACCTGTGGCAGTAAGCGTGGTTGTTACCGGAATGGTAAACTGCTGATTTGCAATTGATAGAAATTCAATATTGTTCAGGTTTAAACTTCCACTAATCGTATATGGATTTGCACTACCATTTGTAAAACAAAAAGTGGAAGTACCAGCGCTTATAGCGCCTGCAGTATAGGTAAATGCATTTGAAGAAGTAGGAAAATTAATCAGAATTAAAGTGCCTGAACCTTTATTGATGGTTAGTTGAGGAAGCGCGCCTTCTCCGGCAACAGGCGCACCCGTAAAGTTTTGTACTCCCGTTCCAATGATTTCAACCAGGCCTGTACCTCCGCATCCTGCTGCGGTATTCGTCACGTTGATATCACCGTTTACATCGATGGTTCCTGTGTTCAAATTATAAAATAAAGTTCCTGTAAGATTTAAACTATTTGCAACAGTAATATTTCCTGCTGAAGAAATGATGTAGCTGAATCCTTCTCCGACAAATTCAAGTGTATAAAAAGCGGGGCTCGTTCCCGAGATAGTTGTTGCTCCCCCCGTAGCATTGAATCTTGTGGTGCCGTTATTGTGAATAAAAGTTGCACTGGTGAATGTGGCGTTTCCGTCAAATTCAAGAATGGCTGATGTAGAAGTGAAGGCAGTTCCGGCCAGTGTAAAATTGCCGCCTATCGTAATATTTGCAGACCCGCCTGTAAAAATGCCTGAAGAGAAAGAAGCATTGTTGACAGTAGAAAAACTATTTGCACCCTGCGAGATGGTTCCTGTATAACCGTTTACTGTGATACTTAAAACATTTACAGGAACATCAATCGTACAGTTGGCATTACGGGCATTGTTAAATGTAACTGCATCTGCAGCACCCGGCACGCTGAAACCACCCGCTCCTCCTGAAACATTTGACCAGTTGGCTATATTATTCCAATTGGATGGAGCTGCCGCTACCCAGAAACGATTGGCTGCGGTTGCATCCTGACACATGCTGAATAACAAAACTAAACATAAGCAGCTTATGACTAGTCTCATATAATATTGGATTTGAGAACAATAACAAACGGATCACAACCATCTAAGGGTAAACACTTAGATGGCTGAGTAAGGGGAAACGCTTAGTCGCTATAATTATTGTATTCATTATCAGCATATTGATAAGGATCAATTGTATGCCCTCATTTAAAAAAAATGTTCATACTCATGATTTTGGTCCATTTTAATAAGTTATGATCCGTTCGTTTTTTTATCTATGTTTTTGTATGCAAGACCGAATATCAGCGGAAAAATAAGGAGCGAGAAAAGCATGGCGCATAGTATTCCACCGATAACCACTCTTGCCAGCGGACGGGAACTTTCGGAACCGATTCCGGTTGAAATGGCTGCAGGAAATAATCCTATTGCTGCCATGAGTGCAGTCATCATTACCGGTCTTATCCTCAATTCGACTCCTTGTTTTATCGCTTCATAAATTGCATTCGGACCACTTCTTATTTTTTCCATATTGTGTTTGAAAACTGTAATCAGCAAAACGCCATCCTGTATACAAATTCCAAAAAGAGCGATAAATCCGATTCCCGCAGAAATACTGAAATCAGTACCAGTAATAAGAAGCGCAACGATGCCTCCAACAATTGCAAAAGGAACATTCAGAAAAACAAGCGCAGCATCTTTGAAATTTCCGAACATTACAAATAATAAAAGAAATATCAGCGTCAGGCTGATGGGTACAACTTCAGCCAGTCTGTTTTGCGCTCTTCTCTGGTTTTCGAAATCCCCCTGCCACACCA
>Ga0207113_1056_pt1 | contig 36333 bp, 26 predicted proteins | sample Alteio_BWMinHeat_69_FD_153559 | JGI IMG/M metagenome (GOLD analysis project Ga0207113, IMG submission 153559) | Enriched cells from forest soil in Barre Woods Harvard Forest LTER site, Petersham, Massachusetts, United States -... | ecosystem: Environmental > Terrestrial > Soil > Temperate forest >... | reverse complement strand
AGTAAAATTGAACTGGTTTGTAAATGGCAAGTCCGGTTATTACAGACCCAATACCCATTATGATAATCGCTGTATAAGCAATCCGCTGGGCTGCATTATATTTGTCTTGTGGTGGCGCCGTTTTGCGGATGTGGAGATCATGCAATAAAACAAACCATGCTTCCTTAAAAGAATTTTTTTTCGGCATCAGCTGCCTCCATTCCCCGGATATAAGGGTATAAAGAATATAAAATATACCGTTGAGAGTAAAAAACCACATAAAGAGAAAATGGAAGGCCATTCCATCTGCCAGGTGATAGGGAACTTTAAGTAATTTATAAAACCAGTTGGGAAAAAAGCGAACGAAAGTGTGGCCAAAAAAACTAATCGAGTATTCATCATTGGCCCAGTAGATCAAAAGTCCGCTCCAAATCATTACAGCCAATATTGGAAAATTGACCCAGTGGGTCCACCGCATTACAAGCGCGTGTTTTTCTTTGATTGCTTTCATGTAGACCAATTGAATATAAACCAAAAAACCATTTTGGATTTTATAGGCAAGTTTTACTTAGAGATGATTACTTTGGTCGCCCCTGTAATTTCCCCATTTTCCCTGGATTGCAGAAAAGCAATTATTTCCAGCCTTTGATTGTCCAGACCTGACGGTATTTCAATTTCACTCATTCCTTCAATTTGTCCATTAAGCGGAATAGTTTGAAAATTTCTAACAATCTGGACATGAGACAGCGTACGGCCCTGGTTTTCCCCTCTCAACACCTTACTACTGGCTGTTTTCTCAATGAGGGCGAGAACAAGAAAACTATTAGAAATATTCCGGTCAATCTGATAGTGTACGCTCACACTACGATCATTTTCTTTAGTACTATTTATTTTTAAACCAACAGGGTTTGTTTTATGCAAGGCGGCGCTTATCGAATTTCGCAACCTGCTTTCATCGGAACCCACAAATTCCTGTTGTCCATTTATTACAACTTGTGGTGTATATATAGAAGCATTCAACCAGGAGGAATATTGGTTTTGTCTGTTTGAATAAGCGGGTTCGCTGAAAATATCTTTCCAGCCAAGCCGGTTCCAGTAATCAACATGGAAGGCTAAAATATAAACAGGTTTTTCACTGGTTTCCTTTTGAATTTTAGCCACCAATTCATCCGCCGCCGGGCAACTTGAACAGCCTTCGGATGTAAAGAGCTCAACGACGGCAAATCCTGGATCTGTGTTAGCCAATTTTTTGCCAATAGGGTGCCCCGTAAATGAAAAAAGAGTAAGCGTTGAAATTAAAGCGGTATAAGTGAACATTGCTATCTTTTTATTGTATGCCATATTGATAGGATTTTTCTGATTCGTCGTGGGAAGAAGTAAAGCCTTACAAAATAATTTTAAATACGTGTAAGGGATTTGTCAATTTGCCGACAAAACAAATAAAATACATGGTATTTAATAGCTTTTAACAAATGGAAACCCATAGAAATCAATTTGTTCAACTGGAAAAAGCAATATTAAACCCGCAATTGTGGGTAAAAAACTATGCAGATTACTTATACAACTATGCCTATACGAGGCTTAATGATGATGAAATGGCAAGAGATTTAGTGCAGGAGACGTTTCTTGCGGCACTCGAAAAAACCGAAAAATTCGAGGGCCGAAGTTCGGAACGTACCTGGCTAACTGCCATCTTAAAAAATAAAGTGATTGACGTCTATAGAAAAAAATCCTCCGGATTGGGAAACAGCTTCGAAAAAACGCTATCTGATACGGACCAGTTTGAATTTTTTGACAGCCAGAATGGGCATTGGAAAGCTGAGGATCAGCCAAAGACTTTTGGTTTGGAGGAGTACGATCTCTTAGGTAAAAAAGAACTAAGTCATATTTTACAGAAATGCCTGAAAAAACTGCCTGGATTATGGCTCGCTGTTTTCACCATGAAACATATGGATGATCTGGCTTCAGAAACGATCTGCAGCCAATTGAATGTTACCGATTCCAATTTTTGGGTAATTATGCATCGGACGAAAGTTAATTTAAGAGCCTGTCTTCAGAAAAACTGGCTATAATTCAATACCGATTAAAATGCAGGAACTCAGTAAAAATAGATTAAAACAAATTTCTTATAACTGTAGACAGGCGACTTTTCTAATAGAAAAGAAGCAAACAAGTAAAATAACACTAAGGGAACAATTCGCACTGAAATTTCACCTGGCCGGCTGTTCGGTATGCCGAATTTATTTAAAACAAAGTTTGACGATCAACCGAATGGTCAAAAATCTCTTTTATGGTAATGAACCCAGCGATTTAACACTGGATGATCATTTCAAACAGAATTTACAAGAGAGGATAGACCAATACCTGGATAGAAAATAACTTTGGGTCGTTTAAAATGACAAATACCTTATAAAGTTTTGCTTTATAAGGTATTATGTTTTTATCAAATGCCCGGGACTGGATTGACCTATGGTCATCCAGAAACTCCCACGAGGGGCGAAACAAAAACCTCATCACGCTTCGCGTGATTGGTTTTTTATTTTTGTCCGCTTAGCAAATCAGGCTTTGCACGCTTCCAAAATAAAAAACCCCTCATCTTCGATGAGAGGTTTTTGTGCCCGGGACTGGATTCGAACCAGCACATGGTTTCCCACGCTGCGACCTGAACACAGTGCGTCTACCAATTTCGCCACCCGGGCAACTCCCTGCGAAAACCCATTCACGCATCCAAACATTTGCAGATAAACGATCTTTTTGACGAAACCCAGAACCGGATTTTACGGGAGTGCGAATATAAGACGGTTTACCGATTTGAAAAATTTCCGGCCAAATTTGAGCAACACTGAATTACAGAATATCTGTGCCCGCGAGGGTAAGCCAACCATCATTTTTGTATATTTATTATATATTCCATCGTCGTGCCTGGATATATTTTTCATTCTTTCAGGATATGCAATCCTTCCTATTTATTCTCAATAGGATTTCTTGTATTTGTCCTTTTCCCTGCCATTGTAAATGGACAAATTACACCCAAGTCAAAGGAAGGAATAGATCAAAACTGTGTTTACAATAAAAAGTATTCTGAAATTCAGCGACTGAGTTTTTACCCGCTGAATATTTCAGATACGGTAAAGCTCATCTCCTTCAGGTATCATAATAATGATTATCCGGTAAAAAAGGGCCACCTGGTTAAAGACAGTATACTGGAAATAAGGGTACTAAATAAGAAAGACATCGGCAGGTTAACCGATATCCTTTTTAATTACACATCTGACAGAAAGGGAAATATTCGTTCAACAAGATCCTGTTTCCAACCTAGAAATGCGATACTTTTTATTGACAGGGTAGGACAGGTGAGGGAGTATGCGTTGATAAGTTTCAGCTGTGACCAATTTGAAATAAGCTCCAATCGCATAGAAAAGTGGGATCCTTGCTATCAAAAATCGCAGATGATTCTCAGGTTTTTTATTTCTGCAGGAATAAAATACGGAACAGATCTGGCTATGCATAATTATCCCGGGGAAGACTGAATTCCGGCAAATTTCGGTAGCATTTAATCCATCCTGCTCTGCTTAACCTGTCGCTATTTCCCCCGTGGCCGGAAAATTCCCTGCAAGTATTTCATAATGAACTAATTGACTGAAAGCTAAAATGGCATATTTTCAGATTATTTTTCGTATTTTTGCAGCCCCGAATTAAAACCTTCGGGTATTTTATTTTATATGGAAGAAAACCAAATTATTAACTCAAACGCTGAAGGTCAGGAGCCAACTGCAGATACTGCAGTAGCTACAGCGACAACAAATGCACCTGCCGCAAACGGGAAATCACATCATTTTCCACCTCCAACTGCACACGACGATTTCGACTGGACAATCGACAAGAGAAATGTCGCTGCTTACAAAAAAGAAGAAAAAGAGAAGTACGACAAAGTATATGAAAATACTTTTGTCCAGATCACCGACGGAGAACTTATCAAAGGTCTCGTAGTAGGTGTTACTAAAACAGATGTGGTTGTAAACATCGGATTCAAAAGTGACGGTCTCGTTTCACTCAATGAATTCCGCGATCTGCCAAATCTGAAAAGTGGGGATGAAGTTGAAGTAATGGTGATGGAAAAAGAAGACCGCGAAGGTCATCTTCACCTTAGCCGCAAACAGGCCCGCATTACACGCGCATGGGAACGTATCGTTGAAATTCACAAAACTGGTGAAGTAGTAACTGGTACAGTTACCAGCAAAACCAAGGGTGGCTTAATCGTAGATGTATTCGGAATGGAAACCTTCCTGCCCGGATCACAGATCGACGTGAAACCTGTTACCGACTACGATCAGTTCGTAGGTAAGACAATGGAGTTCAAAGTGGTTAAAGTAAATGATACCATCAAGAATGCAGTTGTTTCCCACAAAGCACTTATTGAAAGTGATATCGAAGCACAACGTGCTGAGATCATGAGCAAACTTGAAAAAGGCCAGGTGCTCGAAGGAACCATCAAGAATATCACCGATTTCGGTGCGTTCATGGACCTCGGGGGACTGGATGGCTTGTTATATATTACTGATATCAGCTGGGGACGTATCAGTCATCCGAGCGAAGTACTTAAACTGGATCAGAAACTCCAGGTGGTGGTACTCGATTTCGACGATGGCAAAAAACGTATCAGCCTCGGTTTGAAACAACTGACACCACATCCATGGGATGTGCTGCCAGAAGGAATTAAGGAAGGTGAAATCGTGAAAGGCAAAGTGGTTAATATTGAAGATTACGGCGCTTTCCTCGAAATCATGCCGGGTGTGGAAGGTCTGGTGCACGTGAGTGAAATCACATGGGCCAATACGCCGATCAATGCCAAGGAATTTTTCAAACTGGGTGATGAACACCAGGCACGTATTGTGACGCTTGATAAAAATGCGCGCAAGATGAGCCTGTCCATCAAACAGCTGAGCGAAGATCCATGGAGCACAATTGAAACACGTTTCCCACAGGGAAGCAAACACAACGGACTGGTAAAGAATATCACGCCTTATGGTGTATTTGTTGAACTTTCTCCTGGCATCGGCGGAATGATTCATATCAGTGACCTGAGCTGGCTGAAACGCTTCAACCACCCATCAGAATATACTAAAGTCGGCCAGCACATCGATGTGCTGATTCTCAGCATTGATAAAGAAAACCGCAAACTTCAACTTGGTCATAAGCAACTGGAAGAAGATCCATGGAATGCTCTTGAAAATACTTTTGCTGTAGGTACCATTCACGAAGGAACGGTTATACGCAAAGATGATAAAGGCGCCCTTGTACAACTTCCTTATGGACTGGAAGGATTTGCTCCTAACCGTCATCTTGCAAAAGAAGACGGCAAACAGGTAATGGCGGATGAAGCGACTCAATTCATGGTGATCGAATTCGACCGCAATGAAAAACGTATTGTTTTATCTCATACCCGTATATGGGAACAGGCAAAAGCAGAAGAAAAAGATGTAGCACGCAAGGAAGCTAAAGTAGATGCCGATAAAACCCGCAAAGCCGTAAAGACGATCCAGAACAAGGTTGAAAAACCAACACTCGGCGATCTCGGTGCCCTTGCTGAAATCAAGGAAAAGCTTCAGCAGGAAGAAAAAAGCAACGACGAACCAGGCGTAACGCCTAAGGCTTAAAGCTTAAGGCTAGTAATAAAATGAAGCCCTCCTCCGGTTCAACTGGGGAGGGTTTTTGTTTTTCTGTCATGGAATTGATGTTTAAAATATATTTCTGTTTTGTATAGCTCTTTTTGCTTATCAAAGAGTCTTAATAGAATCTCATGTGACAGTTATTTGTCTAACCCGGGGTTTGTTTCTACAGACCCTTCCTTTCATCAAAAAAAAAGGCGTGATACATAGGGGATATTTATCTTCGGAGCCATAATAAAAATTTAAATCCAAAGCATTATTAAAAACTTGAAATATTCATACTAAAACTTGTACCATGAAAATTATCATATTCCTGTTTGCGATCGTTTTTTCGTTTCAGGCTTTCTCTCAACCTCTGCCGCTTGATCCTGCCATCAGAATGGGTAAACTGCCAAATGGCTTTACTTATTATATCAGAAAAAATACCGAACCGGCAAAGCGTGTTCAGTTGTACCTGGTTAATAAAGTAGGTTCTGTACTGGAAGCTGAAGATCAGCGGGGCCTTGCGCATTTCATGGAACATATGAGTTTTAACGGTACTACCCATTATCCGAAAAATGATTTGGTACATTATCTTCAGATGTCCGGCGTACGTTTTGGTGCGGACCTGAACGCTTATACAAGTTTTGATGAAACTGTTTATCAGTTACCAATTCCAACGGATAGTCCGGCTCTTTTACAAAACGGATTACAGATCATGCGTGACTGGGCAGCAAATGCTACGCTCGACATGCAGGAGATAAACGATGAACGCGGTGTGGTACTGGAAGAAAAAAGACTTGGTAAAGGAGCAGAAGAAAGAATGCGTGACAAGACCTTTCCTGTCATTTTAAATCATTCCCGTTATTCTGACCGCCTGCCGATCGGAGTAGATACGGTACTGAAAAATTTTAACAGAGATGCCATTCTCAGTTTTTACAAAGACTGGTATCGTCCCGATCTGCAGGCGCTGATCGTGGTGGGAGATATCAATGTGGATAGCATGGAGACGCAGGTTAAAAAACTTTTCAGCGATCTGAAAAATCCTGTAAATGAAAAGTCCCGTACAAAATATACAGTACCCCTCATTGGCAAAAATCAATTTGTTGCCGTGACTGATAAAGAATTTCCATATACCGTAATCGAAGTAATGATTAAACAGAAGATGCTTGCGCAAGGCACAAAACAGGAATATTTCGAATGGACCAAAAGAAATCTCTTTAATCTTATGATTGCGCAACGCATCTCAGAACTTTCACAGAAACCTAATCCTCCATTTATTCAGGCAGGCGCTGAAATGGGAAATTTTCTGGGAGGCCTTGATGCATTTACGGTTTTCATTGTAGCTAAACCCGGAAAACTCGAAAATAGTTTTCTTACTGTATGGCAGTTGGTACAGCAGTTAAAACAATATGGTTTTACCGAAGCAGAATTGGAAAGGGCAAAAATGAATTACCTGAGTAATCTTGAATCTGCCCTCAAAGAAAAAGATAAAAGAAATTCCGAGGACCTTGTACAGGAATATACCCGTAATTTTTTAGTGGGAGAAGCAGCTCCCGGAATTCAAATGGAATACGACCTGACCAAATCTTTTTTGTCAACAGCCAAACTTGAAGACATCAATGCATTGTCCCCCTCTTTTATATCAGACAGTAACAGGGATATAATTATCATGGCTCCACAAAAAGACAGCGCTGCACTTCCTGATGAAACTACTGTAAATAATTGGTTTAATACGGTTGCGAAAACAAAATTGTCTCCTTACGAAGATCAATTCAAAACTGAGGCCCTGATTCCTGATGTACTGATTCCTGGAAAAATAATCAATGAGAATAAAATTGAAAAGCTCGGATTAACAGAGCTTACATTAAGCAATGGACTGAAAGTGATATTAAAACCGACAGATTATAAAAATGATGAGATTCGGTTCAAAGGATTTAGTCCGGGTGGATCTTCAATGTATGCAGATTCAAATTTTGAGTCGGCGACTAATGCAGCCAATATGATTGAAAATATGGGGCTTGGACATTTCAAACCTACTGACCTTCAAAAATTATTGAGTGGTAAAAGGGTAGAGGTAGAGCCATATATTTCAGAAAGATCTGAAGGTATCCTTGGATTCAGTGCGCCCGGTGATCTGGAAACAGCGATGCAGCTTGTATATCTTTATTTTACTTCGCCTGGGAGGGACAGCACTTTATTTAACAATGTTTTGGAGCAGGCGGCATCTGAAATTGCGAACAGATACAGCGATCCTCAAAATGTTTATAGGGATACTTCAGATGCTGTGCTGGGTGATCACAGTATTCGCAGAACAGGTCCCTCATTGGAAAAACTACATCTGATCGACCTGGATAAAACCATCAGGTTTTATAAAGAACGTTTTGCAAATGCAGGAGATTTTACTTTCGTATTTACAGGTAATTTTAAAATCGACAGTATCCGACCCCTGCTTGAAAAATATCTGGGGTCATTACCTTCCTCCTCATTTAAGGAGCAGGCCCGCGATTTGAAAATTCATATACCAAATGGGAAAATAGAAGCCGTTGTAAGAAAAGGGAAAGAACCTAAAGCAACTGTACGACTGGTGATCAGTGGTGATTATAAATATTCTCCTGAAACAAATATTCAATTAAGAGCGCTCAGTCAGATCCTGGAATTTCGTTTGCTGGATCGCCTGAGAGAAAAAGAAGGTGAGACTTACAGTCCGAATGTCCGGGTAAATTTTAATAAATACCCAGCGAGCAGGTATGCCTTTAATATTGAATTTGGTTGTGCTCCGGAAAATGTTGATAAGCTGATTGCGGCTACAAAGGAAGAAATAAATAAGCTGAAAACGAATGGCGTGACGGAACAGGATATTACCAAATTCAGTTCTGAAGAAAGCAGGCAGTATGAATTGCAACTGAAAGAAAATGAATTCTGGCTGAACTGGCTTAGCGCTCAATATGAAAATGATGATGACCTCCTCCTGGTACTGAAATATCCTGAATTAATCAAAGAGGTGAATACGGCATCTGTAAAAGCTGCCGCGAATCTTTACCTGAGCGAAAATAATTTTATAAAACTCATATTATTACCAGAGTAGAAGAAAGTGTGAGAGTGTGAGAGTGTGAGAGTGCAAAACTTTTAACAGAACTCTCACACTCTCACACTTTTTTCAGGTTTTCTTCATGAAAATCCTGCTCCATATTCACCGCCCAGATATTACTATGGTCTTTTTGATTGTTGATAATATTGTCCACAGCGACCATCGCTGTCATCATGCTGTGATCGGCATTATTATACCGATGCATTCCGTTACGTCCTGTGAGATATAGATTTTCTATTGTATCTAAAAATTTCTGGATAACCGGGAACTGATCGTAAGCACCAATATATGATGGATAAGCTTTCTGTATTTTAATCACTGTTGCATCGATAAGCGCTTCTTTCCGGATCAATCCAATTTCAGTAATTTCCTTCAGCGCCAGCTCAATCATTTCTTCCCTTGATTTTTCCCAGATCGCATCAGATTCCGAACAGAAATATTCCATCCCAACCCATAAATTGTTTTTATCCTCGACCATCTCAGGGCTCCAGTTATTAAAAATCTGGAGCCTTCCCGCAATTAGGTTCTTATCCTGCAGATAAATCCAGTTGTCGGTAAGCAATTCAAAACCATCCTTATTTTTATCGTCCTGCTTTTTGAAAAGAAGCCCTACCATTATAAAATCCCGATAGGCCAACCCGGATGCAATTTCATTTACCTGAACAGGAACATTGATATTAACCAGGGAAGCTACCAGGTTTTTAAGTGGTATGGTGGAAAAGAAATAATCACCTGGCAATTCAAAGGATTTGTCATCTCCTAGGTCCCTGTATGTAACAGATATTATTCGTTTGTTTTCGACTCTTATTTTTTCTGCCTTTTGTCTTAAATGTATTTCGCCGCCCAGTTCCATGACTTTTTGCGCAACTGTCTCCCACATTTGTCCAGGACCTTTTTCAGGATAAAGAAATTGTTCGATCAGGCTGGTACTTACGCCCTCCTGGAGAATATTTTTATTTGATATAAAAACTGATTTGAAGGATTGGATAATTGCTTTACCAATATTCAGATCCTTGATACGCTGGTAGCCCCAGTCTGCCGGAATATGATCACAGGAAACACCCCATATTTTTTCAGTATAACCTTTGAAAAAAGTCTGGTATAATTCCCTTCCAAAACGGTTGATGAAAAAATGCTCAAGGTTTTGTTCTTTTTTGATTTGAAAAAGTTTCGATCGAAAATAAGAAAGCCCTATCCTGGTAATTTTGATCACCCCAAAATTCTGAAGTGTTTTGCGGTTGAAGGAAAGTGGGTAATCGAAAAAAGAATGATCAAAATAAATCCTTGATTTTCGCGGCCGTATCAGCATTCTTCCGGTACCACCAATATGAGATAGATCAGTTTTGTGTAATTCAATTGTCTGGTTATGATAAGTTATCGGTATTTCATTTTCAGGCAAATCAGCCAGCGGCAGAAACTTAAGCCACCAGTTTATAATTATTTCAGATTTGGAAAAAAAGCGATGACCACCGATATCAATCAGGTTTCCTTTGTAGTTGATGGTTTTGGAAAGTCCGCCGACCTGATTATCCATTTCAATGATCACGGGTTTGATATCCGTTCGTGTCAGCAACTCGTATGCTGCAGTGAGACCAGCGGGACCGGCCCCCAGAATAATAGCTTTTTTCATGCCACTTCTTTTAGGCGTGAAGAAAATATAATCAGGATCATACTTGTCATCCAGCAGAATTCTCCCAGTGTATGGCGCATCGGCAACCATTGGAAATTAACAATATTCAGCACCAGACCTGCAAGCAGCAGAAAAGTAATCCTGCTGATCCATCCTGGAAGAACCAAAAAGCCGGTCATAATGAGTGGAAACCATTGAACCGTATTATATTGATGCCGTGTAACCGGACCAAACAGCTCAATAATCATATACATTGTAAAAGCAAATAACAGAATTTGTATTTTTTGTACCGGATATTTTTTGAGATAAAAATAGAAGTATACGGTTAATGAGAGTACTATACCGGCCGACAAAAACAATAACCATGCAAGTGGTATTTTTTTATGAGTAATATAATAGTACAGTATAAAAATGTTACCACTTTCTGAATATACTTTTATCGGATGTTCATTTATCTGCCGGTCTGCTTCCTCAAAATCAATTCCTTCAAACTTTTTTACAGATAATGTGCCTGCTTTTGGGATTCCAGGTGGATTTGTCAGAGTATTCTGATGAAACAGCACGTGCATTTTCATCCTGCCTGCATAATTCAGGTACAGGGATTTTTCATAAGGATCATTCACAACGAATAGTAAATAAATGATCAATCCCGAAAAAGCAACGGTGAGAAATAGTAAATTTTTCTTATACAACATCATGAATGGAATAAATATTACCATTCCAAACGGACGGATAAGCACGAAAGCAGCTGCACTGATACCTGCAAGAACAATTCCTGATTTTTTATTACTCATTAGTCCGCTAATGATACAACAAATCAGAAATGCAACAACAAGATATAACTGACCACTTTTTATTAAACTCTTCCAGGCCTCTGTTGAAGTAAAAATTATTCCCAGATTCAGCACCAGTAATTTTTCTTTTGCATCGCTTGACATAGCACTGATCATAAAAATCATGCATGCCAGGAGAAAATATTGAAGCCATAACCAGATCTTTGAGATGGTTGCTTGTTGCAATTCGCAAATAGGTAATAATAATTGATGAAAAAACGGACTGGCTGTAGCATTACTGGCTGCTGAAGAATCGCTGTTAATATTTTGTATATCAAAATACCTGAGCCCGTCTGCAGATTGAAAGTAATAATTATAGGGAAGTTTTCTATCTTTTTGCAATCTTGCACCAACAATCCTGTTTCTGAGGTCTGCTGTATATTGCTTTTCCAGATTGATGTCGCGGTAAATAGAATGAGAAAGTAAAACAAGCAGTAAAATTACATTAAGAATAATAATTATTTTACCGGGATCCTTCATATTACGATGATAAGTGCATAGAAAATTCTGCATTGACTGCCAGCGTCCCGCCAACAGGTTTCGTTTTAAGTTTAAAAGAAAAGTGCCCTTAATTCCTCTGCGTCTTCCGGTTTCATTTTTCCACCGAGGATAAGTCGTAATTGCCGCCGGCGCAAGGCCCCGTCGAATAGTTTTATTTCTTCCTCTGTTTCCGGCAGAACTCCCGGGACCGGTATGGGGCAGCGATTCATATCGAGCGAAACAAAAGTGTAATAGGCTTCATTGCTCTTATATTTCTTCTGGTTGATAAAATCTTCTCCCCAGACTTTCATATGCACTTCCATGGATGTGGTAAAAGCGCGGCTCAGGGTTGCATGAATATGGACTGCATTGCCCAGTTTGATAGGATTTTCAAATGAAATATTATCTACAGAAGCAGTTACAACAGGTGTATTGCAATGCTTTCCTGCGCAAAGCGCTGCGGCAATATCCATCCAGTACATGAGGCGGCCTCCCATCAGATTTCCAAATACATTGGTGTCGTTAGGAAGAACAAGTTCTGTCATGATGACCTGTGAATCTTTTGGTGATTTAACCATTGTGCATTTTTTTATTCCAAAATATTTATCATTGACCGTTGACCGTTGATCAGGGGCGGAAATATGTTATATAATAACCTGCTCACATGTCCGTAAAAATCCCTCATCTATGTCAGCACCAATACCTGGCATTTCGGGAACTTCCAGGTGATACCCTTTGAATTCCACACCTCCTTTTACCGGATCTATCTGGTGTCCGAGAAGAGATGTATCCATATCATAAAACTTAATGTTTTTTTGCGATAAAGAAAAATGAGCGAAAGCCGTTAAGGCCAGCCGGCTTTCCAGCATGCCTCCCATCATACAAGCTATGCCATGCGATTCACAAACTTCGTTTATTCTTATCGCTTCGGCGATACCCCCGGATTTAGAGAATTTTATATTTACATAATCACAGGCGCCTGCAAGAATAAGCCGACTGGCATCATGGTGATCAAAAACACTTTCATCTGCCATAATTTTTATGGGAGATACTTTACGCAGCGCCGGCAGATGATGATCATTCCAGCTACGCATGGGTTGTTCACAAAATTCAATATCGTACATACCCATCTGAATGAGTACTGCTTTTGATGTTTCAAAATCCCACCCCTGATTGGCATCGATCCGCAGGCGTAAGGAACTACCCACGGTATTACGAATCATTTGTATTCTTTGCAGGTCTGTTTTTCCATCTTTGCCGAGTTTAATCTTCAGAATACGAAAGCCCTGCATTTTAAAATCCAATGCTTTGGAAGCCATGATTTCCGGTTCATCTATTCCAATAGTAATGTCTGTTTCTAAAGTTTTTTTATATCCTTTCAGGTATTTATAAAGAGGAACATTTTCTTTTTTTGACGCAAGATCGTACAGTGCCATATCAAATGCACTTTTGGCAGTAGAATTGAAAGCTGTGAAATCATCCAGATCCTTCAACCGGTTTTCGATATCAAGAGCTTCTTTTCCTTTCCAGATCCTGGCAAAATCTTTGGCCATTTCGAAGCATGTAGACTGGCTTTCACCAACAATCATGGGAAATGCAGAACACTCTCCTACACCGGTTAATCCTTCGTTCGTCTCTACCCGAATAAATAAATTTTGCGCATGAAACATCGTACCCGTAGCGATCCTGAATGGATGCATGGGAATAGAAAGTTTATAAATACGGGTTTGCTGAATCTTCATGGGCTGACCGAAATTACGTTTTAAAGCCCAAAGCTTAAAGCCTAAAGCCGAAAACTAGTATAAGAGTATAAGAGTATGAGAGTATGAGAGTAGGATTGTGAGAATGCATTTCATAATTCATAATTAAAAAAGTTTTAGGCTTTAGGCTTTAAGCTTTGGGCTTTAAGCCTTAATCTTTTTCTATTACATTTGCTCAGCCGGATTTTTATGATGGATCATCCCGTTTCTTTCGAGAACACAGAAAATGCATTTGCTTATAAATCAGATGCAGAACTCAAAAAAGCAAGATTTCTTTTTAAAAGCATGGGCTCCTCTTTTCTTGTCAGGTTAGGTACAAAACTGACACCCCTGGCTATCCGTTTTAAATTGCCCATAAAAGGTTTGATCAGAAAGACCATTTTTTCACAGTTTGTCGGTGGAGAAACTCTGGGACAAACAGCGCCTGTTGCAAAAAAATTATCAGCCTATCATGTTCAGGCCATACTGGATTATGGTGTGGAAGGTGGAAACAATGGAGAAGCAGGATTTGATCAGGCCTGTAATGAGTTCATCCGGGTTATAAATTATGCGGCATCACAGCCAAATATTCCATTTATCAGTATTAAGGTTACAGGATTCGCGAGGTTTGAATTACTCGAGAAACTGGATCATTCACTTGATTTAAGCCCCGGGCCGCTTATGAAACGCTATGCTGCTGCTCTTGCGGGTTTTACCGAAGAAGAATCGGCAGAGTGGGAGCGTGTACGTAAACGTATGCAAAAAATATGTGTGCAGGCTTCAGCAAAAAATGTCGGTGTACTGGTTGATGCGGAAGAAACCTGGATACAGGATCCGGTGGATGTGCTGAGTATCCAGATGATGCAGATATTCAACAAGGAAAATGTTACTGTTTATAACACAGTTCAGCTTTACCGTCACGACAGGCTTTCTTTTTTGAAAGATATGCTCGAAGCAGCCATATTAAAGGATTTCGTGCTCGGTGTAAAACTTGTTCGCGGTGCCTATATGGAAAAAGAAAGAGCCAGAGCACAGGAAAAAAAATATGCTTCACCGATACAAACTGACAAGGAGGCGACGGACAGGGACTATAATGCCGGTGTTGCTTTTTGCATCGATCATATTGAAAATATTGCATCTATCATTGCCTCCCATAATGACTATAGTAATCTGCGCGCAACGGAAATATTGCGCGAAAAAGGACTTTCATTCTCGAACCCCCACATACATTTTTCTCAGCTTTACGGAATGAGCGATAATATAACTTTTAACCTTGCAAAAGCGGGATGTTCCGTAAGTAAATATCTTCCTTTTGGTCCGATAGAAGAAGTAGTTCCCTACCTGATGCGCCGGGCAGAGGAAAACAGTTCTCTCAGTGGACAAACCGGAAGAGAGCTTGCATTGATTAATAAAGAAATAGCACGTAGGAAAGGCTTAAGGCTTAAAGCCTAAAGCCTAAGGCCCAAAGTAGTGGGGTAATTTCAAAAGTTTGAAGTAGATTGCCAGAGCCAGGAAGATATTTAGAAAATAAATGATTTTTATAAAAGCATTAAGCCTTCGGCTTTAAGCTTTAGGCTTTTTCGGATCGCTAGCTCAGTTGGTTTAGAGCGCTGCCTCGACAAGGCAGAGGTCACCGGTTCGAGCCCAGTGCGATCCACATTATTTTAGAACTGTTTCAGAACCTGAAAGAAAAATATATTCATCGCGTAAAAGTCAGCGAACCGGATCAGAATCATCGGGATGAAGGCTTAATGTAAATTAACCAATAATCTGATTTCTGATAACCGGAATTTCTATTGTAGTCTTCAGACTGTAAAGTCGGGGAATTACTAACAGAAGAGTTGAAAATAATACCATCAGAGAACCATTAATCCACATCATCCTGCTGATTCCAAATAAATCGGCGCACTTACCTACAAAGAAAGATGCGACAGGCTGCAACCCAAAAATGATCATCATAAATGCACTTACAATCCTCGCACGCATTTTCTCCGGGGTTAGTTCCTGGGCGAGGCCAATTGAAAGGGTGAGGACATTGGAGGCTCCTAAACTCGCCATAAACTGGCAAAGCATTGCAATCCCCTGTGTGGTTGCGAAAGAGAACAGAATATACCAAATGCCTGCCCATATGACTGCTCCTCCAACTGCCAGGCAGGATCGCTTAATCTGCTGAACAAAGGGCAAAACAAAAACGATTCCAACCAGTGAACCCGCACCGGCTGCACCTATGACGGCTCCCAATGTTTTTGCATTTCCATTCAGCACGGTAGTCGAAAAAGCAGGAAGCAATTGAACAATCGACATACCAAAAAAAGTCTGAATAGCTGCGAATAAAATGATTAATCGCAGCAATTTCTGGTCGTGAAGAAATTTCAAACCCTGATGGAATTGTTTTAATCCGCTCTCCGCTTTTTCTTTTGTTCCCCCTTTAGACGGGATCATAATTATGCAAATGATGGAAACAAAAATGCTTACGCCATTAATCCAAAATGAAACAGCAGTCCCGGTGGTGGCAATAAGCCATCCTGCAATAGCAGGTCCGGCAAGACGTGTTAGTTGATTCAGCGAATTATTCAAAGCAATTGCTTTTTTAATATTTCCCGGGCCGGCGAGTTCCCCGATAAATGCCTGTTCGGCCGTAACATTAAACGCAGTTACAGTGCCCAGTAAAAATGCCAGAACATACACATGCCATACCATTAATTGATTCGATTGAATCAGAAATGCCATCAGGAATGCAAAAACCATTGCCAGTAACTGTGTAATCAGCAGGATCTTTTTTTTATCATACCTGTCAGCGAATACACCAACCCAGGGGCCAAAAATGAAAAAAGGAATCTGGGATAAAAAAGCAACGATTCCCAGCGCGGTCGCTTTATGTGTGAGTTCCCAGACAACCCAGGCCTGGGCAGTTTGCTGCATCCAGTCGCCAAGCAGATTTACTATCTGTCCGGTCATATAGATCCGGATATTTTTAATCCGTAATGTCGAAAAATTGTCTCCGATGAGCCGGAGTTTATTAAAGATAGTTTCCTCTGAACCTGATTTCATTGAATCTTAAAATAATATTCTTTCTGTTTTAGTACTTACTTGGTTTTATTCCGCAATCTGTAATTTAGTCAGCATTTCATTTGTCAAAGGCTCTGTATAAATACCATAAGCATTTATTAAAATTCCTTTTAGTTTATATTTTTCAGAGGAAATGGCATAAATAATACTTTGATCCGCCGCATCGCTGCCTACGTCAAATCTGAAGTATTTATCTATAATAAATTCGTCGTGAAAAATTTTGTATTGACCATTCCGGCATTCTATACATTGCTGTTCAAGATTAAAATCTTCGGTATAACCTTCTTTTCGCAGGCCGTCGATCGCTTCGATGAGGTTTGAATATTGTTGCATTGGTTTAATAAATTAAAGAGTTAGTTATTCTTTCGCTTAACAGAATTTTTATAAAAGCGGGGAGACAAGTTTCGCTGTTTTTTCAAAGAACTGTTTGTACAGAGGACGGCTTCCCCAGGCTTTCTCATCAATTTTTTCAGCATTTTTTATATCCTCATAGAAGATTTCACGAAGTTCGCCCGCAATCCCGCTATCATATACGATGGCATTTACTTCAAAGTTGAGATCAAAACTCCTGGAGTCCATATTAGCTGTTCCGACCATCGCAATCTTGCCATCGGTTACCATCGTTTTCGCATGCACAAACCCCTTAGTATATTGATAAATTTCAACGCCTCTTTTCAACAGGTCGCCATAATACGATCTGGCGGCAGCATTCACCAGAAGAGAATCCGAATTACCCGGTACCAGGAGTTTAACCGATACTCCTCCTAAAGAAGCTATAATCAGTGCATCCACTAAACTTTCTCCCGGGATTAAATAGGGGGTTGTGATTAGGATTTCATTTGTTGCAAGGCTTATTGCCTGCAATATGGAGAACAATATGGCAGGTGCTCCTGAATCCGGGCCACTGGCTGCGATCTGGACCACTTTATTATCCCTGGTTTGCAAATTATTTTCCGGCGGAAAGAATTGAATATCAGGGTGTAATTTTGAGCTTGCGCAAAAATTCCAGTCACAGAGAAAAAGGTATTGCAGGTATTGAACACCAGGGCCATCAATGCGCAAATGGGTATCGCGCCAATATGTTTTTTTATTGTTTTCCTTGTTAATATATCTGTCGTCGACATTAATCCCTCCTACAAATGCCGTTTGTCCGTCAATTACAATTATTTTCCGGTGATTTCGATAATTGATCCGATTCGCCAGGGCAATAAAATAAATTCTTAAAAAAGGAAAAGCTTTAATCCCGTTTTCATTTAGCCTGCGTGCCAAAGTTCTTCTAATGGAACGACTTCCAAAATCATCATAAATAAACCTGACGTCGATTCCTTCTTTCGCCTTTTCAATTAACACCTGTTCTATTTTTCTTCCAATCTCATCATCTTCATAAATATAATATTCCATATGGATATGATTCCTGGCTTCTTTCAGCGCCCGGATTACTTCAGGGAATTTATTTTCTCCGTTAACCAGAATTTTAACAGAATTATTTGCTGTCAAGGGACTCAGCGTTTCTTTCAATAACATGGATGCCAATTCCTTGTTACTTTGCACGGAGGGATTACTTTCATCCAAAGTCTTTTTTGAATATTGATATATGTGTTTATTTAATCTTTCCGAGAGCACATCATTTTCTATCAGTTTTTTGCTATACATTATCCTGGTCCGATAATTAATGCCGAAAAGAAAATAGAAAATAATTCCTGCAAAAGGAACAAATATTGCAAATATCAGGTAAGCAAGTGATTTTGTCGTGCTGCGCGTATCCAGTATGATGCGCAGGCAAACAATAATTAAAATAATAATATATAAAGCTTCTAAAATTGTAATCCAACTCATGCTGATAATTGGTCAGCATTCGCTTCATTTCCATCTGAAGCCGACAAATCAGAAACTTCATTTGATTTTGACAATTCTATTTCACAATTGATCCATACATCATTGCTTAACAGGAGACCGCCACCTTCCAGCATGCTGTTCCATTCAAGTCCCCAGTCTCTGCGGTTAATTTTTCCATTTATCGAGAATCCTGCTTTTTCATTTCCCCATGGATCTTTGACGACGCCACCAAATTCAACATCCAGTTTTATTCTTTTTGTTATTCCTTTGATGGTCAGATCGCCATATAATTCATAACTGCCGTCATTGTCGACTTTTTCATAGGTGTTGGCAGTAAAATTTATTTCTTTATGAGTTTCCACGTCGAAAAAGTCAGCACTTTTCAAATGTGCATCTCTGTCTGAATTGCCCGTATCCACAGAGGCAGGGTTTATCCAACAATCAATTTCAGCTGTCATAAAATCATCTCCCGTCGTGTAAATGCTTGCATCGAATTCTTTAAATACTCCTTTTACATTGGTGATCATCAGATGTTTTACTTTAAATGCTATTTCGGAGTGGAAAGGGTCGATCGCCCATTTAATTTTTGTTTCCATTGTATATATATTAAAAGTGAAAAATATTTTAGCCAATTTTGACTGATGTCATCGTAATAGATCCGCCCACTGCCTTATCATTAAAAAAGGTTACCGTTTCATTCGTTCCTCTCAGTCCCAGGGTGTAAAGAAGAGGCAGATAATGTTCCGGTGTTGGAATAGCAAGCCTGGCAGCATTCCCCAGACTTTCATAATTAATTAATGGTCTGGGATCCCCAAGGGTGATCAGTTTTTTGAATTGATAATCCATTTTCAGCGCCCAGTCATATCCAAATTCCCGTTGATTTATCATATTCCAGTCAACCATTTTCAGGTTATGAACCATATTTCCACTGCCAATAATTAAAACACCCTTTTTCCGCAGTCCAAATATTTCTTTTGCCAGATCGAAATGGAATTGCGGTCCCTTCGTGTAATCAATGCTCAGCTGCAATATCGGGATAATGGCTTCAGGATACATATGTTTTACAACTGTCCAGGCGCCATGGTCCAGACCCCAGTCATGGTCCTGTACAGCATCAGTTGAACGTATGAGCGATACCGTTTCTTTTGCGAGTGCCGGACTGCCCGGAGCATTATATTGAACATCATATAATTCTTTGGGGAAACCCATAAAATCATGAATGGTTGTCGGAAATTCCATGGCAGTTATCCTGGTACCCTTTGTTAACCAGTGTGCAGAAACAACCAGCACCGCTTTTGGAGTCGGAATTTCTTTAGCCATCCTCGCCCAGCGAAGACTGAATTCATTGTCTTCAATCCCATTCATAGGGGAACCATGCCCAATGAAAAGAACGGGCATGATCTTGTCTTCAGTTTTAAGTTCATTTGTAAACTTATTAAATTCTGAAAGACTTGTCATTTTCCTGTTCGTTTAGCGAAAAGTTTCAGATTATTTTTCATAGGGTTCTGTCATAATCACTGCAAAACTTTTATAGCGTGAGCAAGTGATTCATAACTTGCATCATATGTTTCAAGCCTGTTGCCATTAATAAAAAAAGTCGGAGTGCCATTCACGCCACTTCGGATGCCACCGTCAAAATCACTTTCTATTTTTGTAATTACGCCTTTGGTTTTCCAATCCTTTGAGAACTTTTCCAGATCGAGATCAATTTGTTTTGCAAAATCGAGCAGGCTGTTGACAGAGAGGATATCCTGATTTTCATAAATGGTATCGTGCATTTCCCAAAACTTTTGCTGTTTGTCTGCAGCTTCAGCTGACTGTGCGGAAATCATCGCCTGGGGATGCATTTCCTGTAATGGAAAATTTCTGAATATAAATAATATCTCCTGGCCGAATTGCTTTAGGAGTCTTTTAATAAGAGGATGTGCATAACCGCAATGAGGACACTGGTAGTCGCCGTATTCCACCATCACAATTTTTGCTTTTGTATTTCCGGTCTTGTGATCCTGATCAGAAACCGGTACTCTTAGTTTTGACATTATTTAAATTTTAGTATTCAAAACAGACATGTCTTCAAGAGCATCTAAAATCCCGTCAGCGCCAGGATTAATGCCATCAGGAGAAAGGTAACTCCATTGAATGATGCCTTTTTCATCAATGACAAACAGAGCCCGATGACTTTCTCCTTCCAGTTCATTATATGCGCCATATTTACTGCTTATTTCGCCCTTCGGTTCAAAGTCTGCCAATAAAGGAAAGTGCAGTTTACGGCTTTGCGAGAATGCCATATGACACCATTTGCTGTCGACTGAAATTCCCAGAATTTCTGCATTGTATTTATGAAAATATTTTAGCGTTGCATTATACAATGCCATCTGGTCGCTGCATACCGGGCTCCAGTCTGCCGGGTAAAAGGCTAATATCAGTCTTTTGCCCCTGAAATCTGTTAACTTTAATCGTTGATCAGGCGTTGAATTTAATTCGAATTCAGGAGCCGGAGTTCCTTTTTCTAAGATCATTTTTAAGGAGATTTAATGTAAAATTAATTTTGATAATCAGCTTTCTCCAAAATGAAGATTGAATGCCAGTCTGTGTTATTCACAAGGGATTGAAGCGTCGGAAAGGGAATTCGGACTAATTAAATTCAGGGAATAAGGACTAATTAAATTTAGTGAAATAAATAACCATCACGTACTTATTCCGGGATAATTTTCTTTGGATCCTGAACCGCGATTACTTAATAACTGTTAAACTTGCCAAGGGGTTCACGAACGTTTTAAATTATTTTTATCCCTGTTAAGCACCACTTAACAAAATGGGTCGTTCTTTTCCTTATAAATATTTTAAATTACCTCCCTTTCTGCTCCTTTACATTGTAAGTTCAGGTCAAAACATGAGAATTGAAATGTCCAGAGCATTGGTTTTGCAGATATATTACATATGGTTTTAATAAAACTTCGTTCGCTCAGGGATGTTAGGATGATCATCCGTTTTTTATCAGTCGCAGGCTTCATGAGCCTTTCTCTTCAGCCGGAAGCGCAAAACAGTTTATATATCGACAGTAATCAGTCACTGACCCTTGACCAGTGTATTGACTACGCTTTTAAACATCAACCTGCCTTATTCCAGTCGTATATTAATCAGTCGATTACAAAAACTACCAACGCCATCAGTTTATCAGGCTGGTATCCGCAGATCAATCTTGGGGGAAATTTTACCCATTATAACGAATTACCGACAAGTTTTACTGTCGATTCGAGCGGGAATCCTGTGAAACAGCGTTCCGGTGTGGTAAACACATCCGTCCCGGCACTGACGGTCAGCCAGGCTATTTTTAGTCCAAGTTTGCTATATGCTGCAAAAGCTGCTAATTTTTATGTAAAGCAGTCGGAACAAGTTACTGACAGTACAAAGATTGACCTGGTCGTATCGGTCAGCAAGGCTTTTTATAATCTGCTGCTTACCATCGAGCAAATAAATGTTTTAAAAGAGGATACGGCACGCCTGGGAAAGAACCTGAGCGATGCATATCATCAATATGTTGGCGGCATAGTGGATATGACGGATTATCAGGAAGCAGCCATTACACTGAATAATTCAAAAGCCCAGTTAAAACAAGCCATTGAAAATGTTATTCCGCAATACGCTACTCTGAAGCAATTGATGGGCTGGCCTCCGCAAAACCAGTTCAATGTTAATTTCGATACGGCCAGGATGAAGAGCGATATAAGTTTTGACACTACCCAGGATCTGGTTTATGAAAAAAGGATAGAATACCAGATTCTTCAAACTGGGAAGACAATCCAGCATCAGATAACAGATTATTACCGGTTGTCTTTTCTTCCGACAGTTTCAGGTTTTTTTAATTATGATTTTCAATATGAGAATAATAATCTTGGCGCTCTCTATGCAAATGTATATCCCTATTCATTCATCGGCATTTCCGTCAACCTGCCCATATTCACGGGTTTTTACCGGATTAAAAATATACAAAGATCAAAATTGCAGGAACAATTGCTTGACTGGAGCCAGGTCAGCCTGAAGTCGGAAATTTATACTGAATATACCACAGCACTGGCCAATTATAAAGGAAACCTGTATAATCTTTATATGTTGCAGGACAATGTGGGGATGGCCAAAAATGTTTATGAAATTGTTAGTCTTCAGTATCAGCAGGGTGTAGTTCCCTATCTGAACGTTATTACTGCTGAATCAAACCTGATCACATCGCAGATTGGTTATCTAAATGCTTTGTTCCAGGTTTTATCGAACAAAGTGGATCTTCAAAAAGCTATGGGAATCATTTATTATAATCATTAACGCATCCATCTTTAAGTATTCTTCATGAAAAAAGTATTAGCAATTATATTGATCATCTGTAGTTTGTTGTTTTTTTCCTGCAAGCAAAAACAACCGCCACCGAATCCACCGGTACCTGTAAACCTGATAACAGTTAAATCTCAAAAAGTATATTATTATGATAATTTTCCTGCAACTACCGAGGCGTTGAGTCAGGTTGATCTGCATCCCCAGGTTCAGGGCTACATTACAGGAATATTTTTTATAGAGGGCACCACTGTGCGAAAGGGTCAGAAATTATATGAGATCGATAAAACTTTATATCAGGCTGCCTATGATCAGGCAATAGCCAATGTTAAAGTAGCGGAAGGAAACCAGGTACAGGCAAAACAGGATGCAGACCGTTATACATATCTGAATACTCATAATGCCATTGCTAAACAGGTACTTGATCATGCTGTCATTACTCTGGAGAATGCCGTGAACTCTGTGAAAGCAGCCGAGGAAGCCGTTAGAACAGCAAAGACTAATCTGGAATTTGCAACCATCTATGCTCCGTTTGACGGCATGATCGGATTCAGCCAGGTAAAATTAGGTAACCTCGTTACAGTTGGAACTACCTTGCTGAACACAATATCAACCATCGATCCGATCGCTGTAGATTTTTTAATCAATGAAAAGCAGCTCCCACATTACGAAAATTTACAGCATAACAGGGGAGTACTTCCTGATTCTTTATTCACTTTTTTGTTGCCTGATAATACATTGTATCCTTATACGGGAAAAATTTCAGTGATAGACCGGGCTGTTGATCCGCAAACCGGTTCTATCCGCGTAAGGCTTGTATTTCCGAATCCAAAACTTACATTGAAAGCCGGAACGAGTTGTGTAGTCCGCGAACATAACCAGGATACATTACCACAGATGCTTATTCCCGGAAAGGCCATCGTGGAACAGATGGGTGAATATTTTGTATTCGTAGCGAAGGATACCATTATGGCACAAAAATCCGATTCAACGCAAAAAAAGGATACCGATACAGCTGAGCCAAGGCCAACTCTTCGTGCTTTCCAGAAAAAGGTTCAGGTTGGTCAGGTACTGGGTGCAAACCAGATTGTAAAATCAGGCATCAAAGATGGTGAACGAATCGTTGTGGATGGTGTGCAGGCAATTCATGATGGATCTGAAATTAATGCGGGCTCTCCTGACAGAAAATCAACTGCGAAAAAAGGTGAAAGCGGACATGATTAATATATGATTGCGAATACATTTATCAAGCGGCCTGTAACGGCCATCGTTATTTCAATTGTATTGGTCCTGACTGGGACGATTTGTATTCTTAATCTTCCAATAGATCAGTATCCGGAAATTACCCCTCCGATCGTTCAGGTAAACGGGCAGTTCACCGGTGCTGATGCCGAAACGGTTGAACAGACCATGGCAACTCCTATTGAGGGACAGGTGAATGGAACACCAGGCATGGAATATATGCAAAGCAACAGCACCAATAATGGTCTGATGTCCATCAACGTCACATTTAGTATTGGAACAGATATCGATATTGCTGCTCTTGATGTGCAGAACAGGGTAAGCATCGCTACACCACTCATACCTGCTGTTGCCAGCAGACTTGGCCTCACCGTCAGGGCTCTGAATCCCAGCATGCTGATGATGGTTGCCGTATATGCACCGAAGGGCACACATGATATTACTTTCCTGGATAACTATACCAATATATTCATTCAGGACGCCCTGCTCCGTGTTCCCGGTGTAGGCAGCATCAACCGTTTCACCGACGATTTCAGCATGCGCGTGTGGATGAATCCGGAAAAGATGGCAGCTTATAGTCTGACGCCGCAGGATGTTATCAATGCACTCAATTCTCAAAATGTGCAGGTTGCAGCAGGATCTGCCGGTGTTCCGCCACAATCAAAAACACAAACTTTTGAGCTGGGTATTTTAGTGAACGGGCGATTGAACACCGTTCCGCAGTTCGAAAATATTATTGTAAAAAGTTTACCTGCTACCGGTGAACTGGTTTATCTGAAAGATGTAGCACGTATCGAACTCGGAAAATTCACGTTTGCCAGCAATTCTTTTGTTGATGGTCACCGTGCTTCTTATCTGCTTATTTACCAGGCACCCGGCAGCAATGCATTAAAAACTGCCAATGGCGTGTATGCCCAACTGGCGCAACTGAAACAAACTTTTCCGGTGGATGTGGAATATAAAGTGCCATTTGAGGCAGTGACGGTTGTAAAAGTTTCCATGTCAGATGTGGTATGGACCTTATTAAAAACACTGGGACTTGTTGCAATAGTGGTATTCCTGTTTTTACAGAACTGGCGTTCGACATTGATCCCGGTTCTTGCCATTCCGGTTTCCATTCTTGGAACATTTTGCTTTTTCATACCATTGGGATTTACAATCAATACACTGACAATGTTCGGCTTTGTACTGGCGATCGGAATCGTGGTGGACGACGCGATTATTGTGGTAGAAGCTGTTCAGCATTACATAGATGAACAGAAAATGTCGGCTAAAGAAGCCACCTATCATGCGATGAAAGATATTTCGGGGCCGGTTGTTGCGATTGCTCTGATACTTGCCGCGGTTTTTGTGCCGGTTGGTTTTATTCCCGGCATCGTGGGAAGATTATACCAGCAGTTTGCCATTACGATTGCCATTTCAGTGATATTATCCGCCTTCATCGCTTTATCACTCACACCGGCGCTTTGTACATTGTTGTTAAAACCAACAGATGTAAAAAAAGAGGCAAGAGGCATTAATAAAATGTTTTTCCGTTTCAATAACTGGTTTGAGCGCGTAACCAATAGGTATTCAAACGGTGTTCAGAAAAGTATTAAGGCAGCGAGGTATATCGTGATTTTATTAATCTGCATTTGTGTAGCAACCTATTTTTTATTTCAACATAAATCTTCCGGTTTCATACCTTCTGAAGATGATGGAAATTTATATGTCACTTTTCAGTTACCACCTGCATCGTCTACAACCCAGTCGGTTGATGTAATGAGCAGGCTTATGAAGGTTGTTGCAAGCACGCCGGGCGTTGGACATTATGCAGCTTTATCCGGATTGAATGTGCTTAATAATGCATCCAATTCCAATGCGGGAACCATTTACGTTCAACTCAATCCCTGGGACGAGCGAAGCGTATCAGATCAGCAGGTGCCGGGTATAATGGAAGTCATGCGAAGACGAATTGCAGATGCCGGTGTTAAAAATGCCAACGTCGAAGTTATCCAACCATCTCCCATACCAGGTGTGGGACAGACTGTCGGATTCAGTTTTCAGATTGAGCAACGTAATACCAATGATGACCTGCATGAATTTGAAGCAGTGGTCAAAAAATTTGTTGAAGAAGCAAATAAAAATCCAGCTATTTCCGGTGCGTATAGTTTTTACGGAGCACATACACCCGGATTCAATCTGATTGTTGACCGGGATAAATGTGAAAAGCTGGGTGTTAATATAAATGATGTCTTTACCACAATCCAGGCTTATATGGGTAGTCTGTATATAAATGACTTTACAGTTTATAACCGGACTTTCCACGTTGTGGTGCAGGCCGATACTTTGTTCAGAAGGTTGATATCAGATGTCAATAAATATTACGTTCGAAATCAGGCCGGACAAATGCTTCCCCTGGGCACGCTGGTCACTTATTCAACTGCAGAAACAGCTCCGCTGATTTCACATTTTAATATTTTCCGCTCTGCTGAAATTGATGGTAGTTCAGGTGTCGGATACAGCAGCAATGAAACAATCGAGGCTTTGAAAGATGTTGCCGCCAAGGTACTGCCTCAAGGATATGAATATGAATTTTCAGGATTAAGCTATGAGGAAATCAAAGCCGGTTCAACGACTATTTATATTTTTGCTTTTTCCCTTACGTTCGTATTTCTTTTCCTGGCTGCATTATATGAAAGCTGGTCTGTACCATTCTCTGTTTTATTTGCAGTTCCAATCGGAGCGTTCGGGGCCATCTTTACTTTGATACTGGTTCCCAGTCTTACGAATAATGTGTATGCCCAGATCGGGCTGATTACGCTGATCGGCCTCGCGGCAAAAAATGCCATCCTGATTGTTGAATTTGCAAAAGTACGTGTGGACAGGGGCGAAGATTTAATTCAGTCCACCCTGGAGGCTGTCCGTTTGAGGTTGCGTCCTATAATCATGACTTCAATGGCTTTTATTCTTGGTGTATTACCACTGGTACTGGCTACCGGAGCAGGTGCGCAGGCACGCAGAACAATCGGTTATACCGTATTGGGAGGAATGTTTGCTGCTTCAACAATAGCCATATTTATTGTACCAGTTCTATTTGTGGTCATAACCAGGTTATCTTATGGTAAAAAACAGCTTGATTATCTGGTAGCACATCATGATTATTTAATGGAGAAGGCAAGAAAAGTTGAACAGCAGGATATTGATCCGGCATTGGAATTTGATATACAACAATCCCGCGACAGGGATAAATCCGAACAGGCATGATTGCCAATACTTTTATAAAAAGACCTGTTACTGCGATCGTTATTTCATTAGTACTGATCATTTCAGGTATTATTTGCATTGATAATCTGGCGATAGATCAGTATCCTAAAATCACGCCGCCATCGGTTGGTATTTCTGGCTCTTACACCGGAGCCGATGCACAAACTGTTGAACAAACTGTTGCCATTCCCATTGAGGAACAGGTAAATGGTACGCCTGGTATGGAATACATGCAATCCACCAATACCAACACAGGCAGTGTTAATATACGAGTAACGTTTGAAGTTGGAACGAATGTTCATATTGCCGCCCTGAATGTTCAGAACAGGGTTGGAATTGCTGCTCCTTTGCTTCCAGCAGTTGTCAGCAAACTCGGTTTAACTGTCAGGGCAAGCAATACAACTCAGCTGATGCTGATAGCTGTTTATTCTCCAAAGTCTACGCATGATATTAAATTCCTCGACAACTACACGAATATATTTATTGCAGATGCTATGTTACGTGTACCCGGCGTAGGAGATGTGAGTGCGCGTGCAGATAATTTCAGCATGCGGGTATGGATGAACCCCGATAAATTGGCCGCCTACAGTCTGATGCCACAGGACGTGATCAATGCACTTAATGCACAAAATGTACAGGTGGCGGCGGGTTCGACAGGTTCTCCGCCCCAGGAAAATACACAATCGCACGAATTCACGCTGCTTGTTAATGGGAGATTAAATAAAGTATCTGAATTTGAAAATATAGTAGTAAAAACACTCCCCGTTTCAGGCCAACTGGTTTATATAAAAGATATAGCGAGGGTTGAACTCGGAAAATTCACTTTTTCGAGTAATTCTTTTGTGGACGGGAAGCGGGCTTCTTATCTGCAGATTTTTCAATCACCAGGCAGCAATGCTTTGGAAACGGCTAACAATGTATATGCTAAGCTAGCAGAACTGAAAAAATCTTTTCCTGCAGATGTTGATTATGAAGTGCCGTTCGAAGCAGTGACTATTATTAAGACTTCCATGCGAGAAGTCGTGAAGACTTTACTGCAGGCATTAGGACTGGTGGCGCTGGTGGTTTTCCTGTTTTTGCAGAATTGGCGTTCTGCCATCATCCCGGTAATGGCCATTCCGGTTTCCCTGCTGGGAACTTTTTGTTTTTTTATTCCGCTTGGGTTTACAATCAATACGCTGACCATGTTCGGCTTTGTGCTGGCGATCGGAATCGTAGTGGATGATGCGATTATTGTGGTGGAAGCTGTTCAGCATTACATTGATGAACAGCATATGTCCGCAAAAGAGGCAACCTATCGTGCTATGAAAGAAATTTCCGCACCTGTAGTTGCGATTGCACTCATACTGGCAGCCGTTTTTGTACCGGTCGGTTTTATTCCGGGTATTGTTGGGAGATTATACCAACAGTTCGCTATCACGATAGCCATATCCGTGATCTTATCTGCTTTTGTTGCCTTGTCACTGACGCCTGCGCTTTGCACACTGCTTTTAAAGCCATCTAGAGTGAATAAAGAAGCAAAAGGCATCAACCATATTTTTTATCGTTATAATAACTGGTTCGCACGGCTGACAGATAAATATACGAATGGGGTAAAGAGGAGTATCAATGGCGCGCGGTATATTGTTTTACTTTTGATTTGTATTTGTGTGGGAGCCTGGTTTTTATTCAAAACAAAACCATCTGGTTTTATTCCACCGGAAGATGGCGGCCGGTTATTTATTACCTACGCGTTGCCTGAATCTTCTTCCACAACCCAATCTGTGGAATTGATGACAAAACTCATGCAGATTATTGGTTCCACTCCCGGTGTAATTCATTATGCAGCTTTTTCAGGATTCAATATATTGAATGGAGGAGCTACTTCGAATAACGGAACTCTTTTTTGTACGCTGGCTCCCTGGAATGAACGAAAAGAGCCCGGCCAAAAAATACCCGGTATTCTCACAGTGATAAAACAACGGGTAGCAGCCGCCGGAATAAAAAATGCCAATGTTGTCGTTATCCCACCGCCTCCTATTCCTGGTATTGGTGTAGCGGCGGGATTCAGTATGCAGATTCAGCAGGGGAATACCAGTGATGATATTCATGCTTTTGAAACGGTTGTAAAAAAATTCGTTGCCGAGGCACATAAAAACCCTGCCATTTCCACGGCTTTTAGCTATTATGGTGCGCATACCCCGAGCTACAATTTGTCGGTTAATCGTGACATGTGTGAAAAACTAGGTGTAAATCTTTCTGATGTATTTACAACCATGCAGGCTTATATGGGAAGCCTGTTTGTAAATAATTTCACTTTATATAACAGGACTTATCACGTGGTAATTCAGGCTGATACAGCATTTCGCGCGTTTGTTTCCAATATCGATAAATATTATGTCAGAAACCAGGCCGGACAAATGCTACCGCTCAGTACTTTGATTTCATATCAGCCGATCGAGACAGCACCACTGATCTCCCATTTTAATATTTTCCGTTCTGCTGAAGTAGATGGTTCAACACCCCAGGGATATAGTACAGGCCAGGGAATAGAGGCATTAAGACAAACAGCTGCCAGGGCATTACCAAGAGGATATACGTATGAATTTTCAGGACTGAGTTATGAAGAAATCAAAGCCGGTACAACGACAGTTTACATATTTATTTTTTCCATTGTGTTTGTATTTCTTTTCCTGGCTGCTTTGTATGAAAGCTGGTCTGTGCCGCTAGCCGTAATGCTTGCTGTTCCGATCAGCGCATTCGGCGCTATACTGATGCTAACCTGCGTTCCCCCTCTGACAAACAATGTATATGCACAGATCGGATTGATCACACTCATTGGGCTCTCGGCAAAAAATGCAATCCTGATTGTTGAGTTTGCGAAAATCCGCGTGGACAGGGGGGAAGAATTATGGCAATCTACAATGGAAGCAGTACGTTTGCGATTCAGGCCCATTATTATGACTTCCATGTCTTTTATTCTGGGTGTTATGCCACTTGTACTTGCAACGGGGGCAGGAGCCGTTGCCCGAAATACCATCGGATTTACAGTGCTTGGCGGTATGATTGCATCCACATCCATCTCCATATTTATTGTGCCTGTACTCTTCGTTCTGTTTACAAGATTATCTTATGGTAAAAAAGAACTGGCTTATTTACAAGCCCATCATGAACAGCTGCTTGAAAGAGAAAGAAAGGTAGAGCAGCAGAATATTGATCCACAATTGGAATTTGAAATTGATGAAGCCAATGCTAAGGCTCATGAAGGCGAAACGCCCAACGATGAAAGCTGAACGCTTAATGCTGAACGCTTAACGCTGAACGCTGAAAGCTGAACGCTGAAAGCTGAACGCGAAATAAAAAATTAATAATTAATAATTTTAGAAGGCTCTCATTCAGTTAGGGAAAGTATATTCCCATCCGGGTCTTTAAACCAGGCAACTTTTGAACCTCCGGGAGAAGTCCAGATACCCAGGTCGTCCTGGTCCAGAAAACTATATTTCTCACAAACAATACCCTTTTTGTTCAGCGATTTTACTTCATTTAAAATATCAGGAACATTCCAGCCTAAAACGGTAAAACCCTGAGGTTTTAATTCGGGAACAAAAGTAACCCTGAGCAAGACCCCGTTTGCATTGAATTCCAGTGCGTAATTATCTTCAGATAATAACTTCAGGCCTAATATATCCTGATAAAAAGTTTTTGCTTTGTCCGGCATAATAGTGGGAACAAATGCTTTTAGTTCCTTGTCCGCTAGCATAGCAAATCATTTTAATTTGAGAGGATAAAATTAGAACAGTGATTTCATTTATCTTCACTTTTTAATATAAAACGAGCCATTATGAAACGATATTTTTTTTGTTGTATCTTATTTGCACTCATACACACTGCTTATTCTCAGAATCAGCGAACCGTTACTGTCTATACTACCGCTAAAAATACCAGTTACAGGATATCCAAAACTGACAGCGGGATACAGTTTTCCAATTTTGGCCAGCCCTTCGAAACACAGGTATGTGTCTTCGTAGATCCCACCCATAGTTTTCAGACAATTCTCGGCATTGGCGGCGCTATTACAGATGCATCAGCGGAAACATTTGCGAAAATGCCCACAAATGTGCAAAACCAATTGCTGACTGCTTATTATGATAAAGTAAACGGAATAGGGTATACGCTGGCAAGAACAAATATTCACAGCTGTGATTTTTCCAGTGCCAGTTATACCTATGTCAGCGATGGTGACAAGGAACTCAAAACTTTTAATATTGACCATGACAGGCAATTCAGGATTCCATTAATAAAACAAGCGATTGCAACATCCGGAGGCAGGCTGACTTTATTTGTAAGTCCATGGAGCCCGCCAGCCTGGATGAAGGATAATAACAGCATGATCCAGGGAGGCAAATTACTGCCACAATACAGACAATCCTGGGCAAATTATTTCGTGAAGTTTATCAATGCTTATCAAAAAGAAGGTATTCCGGTTTGGGGTTTAACACTGCAAAACGAACCCATGGCAAAACAAACATGGGAGTCCTGTTATTTTTCAGCCGAAGATGAAAGATATTTTATCAAAACATATTTGGGGCCAACCCTGGTTAAACAGGGAATGGCGGATAAAAAGCTGCTTGCATGGGATCATAACAGGGACCTGATTTATCAAACTGCCAGCACTATTTTAAATGATAAGGAAGCCGCGAAATATATCTGGGGAATCGGTTATCATTGGTATGAAACATGGACCGGCAGTGCAATGATGTTCGACAATGTGCGAAGAGTGGCTGAAACATTTCCGGATAAAAAATTAATGTTTACAGAAGGTTGCACAGACCGTTTTGATTCAGCAAGGATTAATGAGTGGGCTTTGGGGGAAGTGTATGGCCATTCCATGGTGAATGATTTTAATAATGGTACAGTCGGCTGGACGGACTGGAATATTTTAGTGGATGAAACCGGTGGACCCAATCATGTAGGCAATTTTTGTTTTGCTCCCGTGATTGGAGACACCAAAAAAGGTGAATTGATATTTACAAATTCATTTTATTATATTGGTCATTTCTCTAAATTTATTCGCCCCGGTGCGCGGCGGATCATCAGCTCAGCCAACAGGGACATGCTGGAAACGACTGCATTTAAAAATGAGGATGGAAAAATTGCTGTAGTCGTAATGAATCGGACGGATAAAACAGTTCCTTATTTACTATGGATAAATAATAAAGCAGCAAAGATGGAAAGCCTGCCGCATTCTATCGCAACATTGATATTTTAGGAATTCAATATTTCATTCAGCCTGTTTTCCTTCTCCAAATACCTTTGCAATAAAGTTATTTGGTTATTTGCTCGGATCAGGTTCTGGTTCCTGTATTTGGTGCTATAATAAATATCATCACATAAATAATCTGTCAGGAAACGCAATGCCTGCATATATATAGCAAATTTCCCGGCGTATATAAAATATTGCTTTTCTTCCGGGGAAAGACTTAATTGCATTTCTCCCAGATATCCCTTTGCGATCTCACGGAAATATTCTTCCCTGATTACGATCCTGTTGAAGTCAGGTTCTTCTTCACTCACAGGAGAGAGATAGGTACGAAGCATATCGCCAACATCGCTGATATAATAACCGGGCATAACTGTATCCAGGTCAATAACACATAAACCCACATCATTCCCTATGTCGAACAGGACATTATTGATTTTTGCATCATGGTGAACAACCCTTAAAGTAAAGGATGGATTCTTTTTAATTTTTTCAAACGTCCCTGCAAGGGCATCCTGCTTCAACAGAAAATCTATGGCTTCACCAGTTTCTTCAATCCTGTTTCTGTTTCCTGTTTGGATGGATACTTTAAATTGATCCAGACGCAGGGTTAAATTATGAAAATCAGGAACAGTAATATGTAATTTAGAAGCATTAAATCTGGACAATAAACTCGTAAATTTTCCAAACTGTTTTGCTGCTTCATACGCCTGCCCAGGTTTTGATACAGAATTGCAGGTATATGAATTTTTAACGAAAGGGAATAACCTGAAATAGTTGTTTTCTTCGTCAACGACATAATTCCTGTGTTTGAAATTTATCAATGGTGTTACAAATAAATAATCCGGGTTATTTGTTCTGAAATAATCAGATAGCTGACTGCAGTTCTCCATAATATCCACCGGCCTCTTAAAAATCTTTTGATTAATCTTTTGCAAAAGAAATTCCTTTCCGGCAGATATTATTTTCCATGTATGGTTGATAAGCCCGTTTCCAAATGGCTTTACAGAATATTCACTTTCATCAATACCATATAAGGATAAAATAGAACCAAACATAGAATGCAAACTTAATCCTGTCTGGTCATGGTATAGCCGGAATAACAATTTTTATTTACATTCAGGCAGCCATTTGAATAACCATGAAAGAGAACCTCACCATTTCCAACCGACTTTCCTCACTAGATTTTCTTAAGGGAATGACTATGATCCTTCTGGCGCTGGAAGGCACCCTGCTTTATGAGCACCTGCGGCCTGTTATGCACGGGACATGGACTGCTCATATTTTGGTCCAGTTTTTTCACCATCCCTGGAACGGATTACATTTCTGGGACCTGGTTCAGCCCACTTTCATGTTTGTTGCTGGTATCGCAATGGCATTCTCGATAAAGAAATTCCGCCTAACCCATAGTTGGGGTCAATCTTTCCTAAAGATTCTGAGGCGATGCGGATGGTTATTTTTCTGGGGAGTGCTTGATTATGCTGTTCGCGGTAACAGACTATCTTTTGAACTCTGGGATGTACTTACACAGTTATCATTTACAACCCTGGTTGCATTTCTGATCATGGACTGGTCAGTTCCTGCACAACTTACCGTTAGCGGACTATGCCTGTTAATTCCGGAGTTATTATACCGGTACATGCACATTCCCGGATTCGATCAGCCATTTGTCGACCAGCATAATTTTGGTAATTATGTAGACCTGATTTTGATGAATAAAATCAATCTCGATGGTTGGGTGGCGATCAATTGTATTTCAACGAGTGCTCATACGATATGGGGTGTCCTTGCTGGTAAATTATTACTGAGTAATAAAACATCTTCCCAAAAATTGAGATACCTGGTTATAACTGGTTTGATATTTCTGGGCCTTGGATTTGGATTAGACTGGTCACATATTACACCCATTATTAAAAGAATTGCCACCAGTTCTTTTGTACTGGCTTCCGGCGGATATTGCCTTTTATTTTTGTCTGTTTGCTATTGGTGGATTGACGTTAAAAAACACGGGAACTATTTAATGTTTTTTAATTTATTTGCGCTCAATTCCATTTTTATTTATCTCTTTAATGAAATTGTTGGAGACAGATGGTTCACTGGTTATATTCTTACCATAACGAATGGAATTTTTGGAATCATACATATTCCATCAATGATTGCGGCAATTTTGGGATCCCTTGTTGTATTTACGCTCGAATCTGGTTTATTATATTTTCTCTACAAGAGAAAAATATTTTTCAAGCTTTGAAAACCGAACGCCTGATTCCCAGTTCCAGACCTCTTAATTCCGCCAGTCCCCGCAAACGCCCAATGGCCGAATAACCAGGATTGGTTTTCTTTTTCAAATCATCCAGCATCTGGTGACCGTGATCCGGTCGCATAGGGATACCTGATTTTCTTTGTTCCATCATCTGAATTATTTCTTTCACAACTTTATACATATCCACATCACCTTCCAGATGATTTTCTTCATAGAAATCGCCGCCATCATTTCTACGTGTACTGCGAAGATGCAGAAAATGAATACGGTTTGAATATTTACGGATCATGGCAGGGAGGTCATTCTCTGCCCGTACACCAAGGGAACCGGTACAAAAACAGAGACCATTGGTTTCTGTAGGAATCTCTTTGATCAATTCGTCTATATCGCCGGCTGTGCTTACAATCCTGGGGAGTCCGAGCAAGGGGAAGGGCGGATCATCCGGATGGATCGCCAGGTTAACTCCGCTTTCTTCTGCAACCGGGACGACAACCTTCAAAAATTCAACAAGATTTTTTCGCAGTTTTTCTGCACTGATATGCTTATATGTATCAAGCGCTTCCTGAAATTGTCCGAGTGTGAAACTTTCTTCACTTCCAGGCAGCCCGGCTATAATATTTTTTTGCAACTGGATTTTTTCATTGCTACTCATTTTTTCAAATCTCTTTATCCCAGCCAAACATTCACTTGATGTATAATCTTTTTCTGCTCCCGGACGTTTTAGTATGTTGAGGTCAAATGCAATAAAAGCAGCTTTTTCAAATCTTAAAGCGAGTGATCCGTCAGGCTGTTGAAATGACAAATCAGTGCGGGTCCAGTCAAGAACCGGCATAAAATTATATGTCACGGTGCGGATTCCTGCAGTGCCAAGATTTTTGAGACTGATTTTATAATTTTCGATCAGTTCAGGAAAGTTTCCGGTTCTTGTCTTTATGGACTCATGAACAGGAAGGCTTTCTACCACATCCCACTTCATACCGGCATCTTCTATTAGTTTTTTTCTTTTTTGAATTTCTTTCAGGGCCCAGATTTTTCCATTTGACAAATGATGCAAAGCGGTTACCACTCCGGTACAGCCGGCCTGGAAGATATCATTCAGGCTGACCGGATCCTTCGGACCGAACCACCGCATGCATTGAACCATACTATAATCTGCTTTTTCTATTCCCATACAGTTATAAATTGGTGTGATCAACCGTTATTTCCCCTTTTTTATTATAATAATCACCACAATTCTTCGTTTTAATTAAAGTGATTATCATAACTGAAGTTTTCTCAAGCCGGTGTTTCTACACTGGCTTTTCTATTATTTTTAAGAATTAATATTTTGACTTTAGTCTTATGCATTAAGCCTTATGCATTAAGCATTAAGATTCGAATGTAAAAATACGTTTCCCTGATCGCAAAATTCCGATAGCTGTTAACTGGTTCTGAGGTTTTTCCGGTTCAATCCTTTAAATTGTTCCTTCAAAGGATCATATGGCAGGCCATTCGAAGATCTCTCTTTATTTCCCGGACAAAAATTCTTTTGGTAATAATAAACAAATCGTCCTGGGGGGAGATGTAGGCGGCACCAAAGTAAATCTGGCAATTTTCGAAGCAGATGACGATCAGGTTCGGATGATCAGGTCCTCGTCTTATCATTCTTCCAGCTCTCCCTCGGTAAATGATATACTGAAGCAATTTTTAAAAGAAAATCCGGACTATCGTCCGGA